>Ga0209498_1000940_pt1 | contig 17913 bp, 14 predicted proteins | sample WalLakDeSediment_FD_184131 | JGI IMG/M metagenome (GOLD analysis project Ga0209498, IMG submission 184131) | Lake sediment microbial communities from Walker lake, Nevada to study Microbial Dark Matter (Phase II) - Walker Lake 11/02/13 Deep... | ecosystem: Environmental > Aquatic > Freshwater >... | reverse complement strand
ACGCAACCTGCCCTTCCCCGTAACGGAAGGGCGCTACGGCCGGATCATGGGCATCAAGGATGGCAGAGTGCTCTACTCCCGCTACCCCGTCGAGGGCGCGCTGCGCCAATCCTGGCTCCCCAACACGCCCCCCGCTAAGGGCGAACTCTACTGCTACGACTTCAAAGAGCAAAAAGAGGAAGGGCTCATCAACGGCATCACCAACTTCAACCTCTCGCGCGACGGCGACACGCTCGTTTACCGCGCCGGCAACCGCCTGCGCGTGCTCAAAGCCGGCAAAAAAGCGGACAGCAACAGCAGTGAGACCAACCGGCAGTCCGGCTGGATCGACCTGAGCCGCGTCAAGGTTTCGGTCACGCCGGCCGAGGAGTGGCGGCAGATGTACCGCGAGGCGTGGCGCCTGCAGCGCGACCAGTTCTGGACGCCGGATATGTCACAGGTGAACTGGACGGCCGTTTACGAGCGCTACTACCCCCTGCTGGAACGTGTGGCCTCCCGCTCTGAATTCTCGGACCTGATGTGGGAGATGCAGGGCGAACTGGGTACTTCCCACGCCTACGAACTGGGCGGCGACTACCGGCCGGAACCCAAATACCGCCAGGGCTACCTGGGCGCCGACCTTGTTTACGACGCCGAAGCGGCCGCCTGGCGCATCAGCGCCATCGTGCCCGGCGACGTGTGGGATGAGGAAAGCGGGTCGCCGCTCATGCGACCCGGTTTGAACGTGACCGTGGGCGATCGGCTGCTGGCGATCAACGGCCGTCGCCTGAGCCCCGACTTGTCGCCCGCGATGGCGCTGGTTAACCTGGCCGAGGAGGAGGTTACGCTCACCATTGCCCCTGGAGAGGCCACCGAGGCCGACGCCGAGCCCCGCGCCATCGTCGTCAAAACCCTGGCCGACGAAACGTCCGCGCGCTACCGCGCCTGGGTCGAGAACAATCGGCGCAAAGTGCATGCGGCCACCAACGGCCGTATCGGCTACCTCCATATTCCCGACATGGGCGCCGGCGGGTACGCCGAATTCCACCGCGGCTACCTGGCCGAAGTGGATCGTGAAGGGCTCGTCGTCGACCTGCGCTACAATCGGGGCGGCCACGTCTCCGGTCTGCTGCTCGAAAAGCTGGCGCGCCGCCGCATCGCCTACGTCGTCTCGCGCTGGAGCGAGATTCCTGCGGGCTACCCCGACGAATCGGTGCTGGGCCCCATGGCAGCGCTGACCAACGAATTCGCCGGCTCCGATGGGGACATCTTCTCGCATGGCTTCAAGCTGCTGGGGCTGGGCCCGCTAATCGGCACGCGCACCTGGGGCGGCGTGATCGGCATCAACCCGCAGCATCCGCTGGTGGACGGCACCGTTACCACGCAGCCGGAGTATTCCTTCTGGTTCATCGACGTCGGCTGGGGCGTGGAAAACTACGGCACCGATCCCGACATCGAGGTGCAAATTCCGCCGCAGGATTACGCCGGCGGCGTCGATACCCAGCTGGAACGGGCGCTGATCGAAATCAAGCACCTGCTGGCCAAAAACCCGCCGCAGATACCCGACTTTGGGCAACGACCCAACCTGGCGCTGCCGGAACTACCGCGCTAGCCGCCCTTTATCATCACGCCTTTAACCGCCCAACGCCAGGCGCTTTATGGAAGCGCCTGGCGATTTTTTGAGTTGCTTATCCTCGGGCGTTATCCAGAGCCAACCGCTTGATCCTGGCGCGCGGCCAGGCTTGCTTCGTACAACAGCAGGAGCAGCACGCCTAGCCCAAATAAAAACGGGCCAATCAACTCCAGCGTGATATTCTCGGCCAGCACGCCGGCCAGGGCAGGGACCAGCGCCCCGCCCAGGCCGGCGAAGCCCGTTTGCAGCCCAATGCTGTTGTGAGCATGCGCCGGCCCGACGCGTTCGGCCGTGCGCGAGGTCAGCGAAGGGAAGATGGGCGCCAATCCAAGGCCCAGCAGCGGCATAGCCAACGCATTCAGCGCTGGCGCCCGCAGCCAGACGAACAGCGCCCCCACCAGCGCCAGCAGCAGGCTCATGCGCAGCAGGCGATCTACCCCAAACCGCTCCGCGATGGCCCCCAGCGCCACCCGGCCCAGCGCCACACCGCCCCAGTAGAGCGACATCCACGCGCCGGCGGTTCCCAGCGCCACGCCGCGCGCCTCGGTGAAGAGGGAAAAGCCCCATTGCCCCGCGACCATCTCCAGTCCCGTATATACAAAAAAGATAGCGATGCTGAGCCACACAACGGGCCGCCGCAGCGTCACGAACAGGCCAATCGCGGCGTTAGCAGCAAGCATGCCCGGCGCACGGCGCGGCGTGCGCCACTGGCGTCGGGTTAGCGTGATACCCAACGCAAGCGCCAGGTAGGCCAGGGCCACGGCCGTAAACCCCCAGCGCCAACTCAATCCCACCCGTAACAATCCCGTCACCAGCAGCGGGCTCAGCGTTGCTCCCAGGCCAAAGCTGGCGTGCAGCCAGTTCATGCTGCGCACCGAATGATGGTCCGCCACGTAAATGCTCAAGCCGCTTACCAGCGAACCGCCGCCCCAGCCCACGAGCAGCCCGCAGGCCACTATGACCCACCAGGCCGGCGCCAGCGCGTAACCCGCCAGCCCGGCCGCGCCCAGCAGATTGCTCAGCAACAGGTGAGAACCAATCCCCAAGGCAGCCGCCAGCCGCCCGGCCAGGACGCTGCCCATGAGGTTGCCCACTGTGTTTGCGATCAGCAGGATCCCCAAAGCATCCAGCGGCAGACCAAAGTCGGCGCGCACGGCCGGCCAGCTTACGCCGATTTGGGCGCTGGTGAGTCCCAGCAATAAAAAGCCGCCAAACGCCAGCCCCAACACCAGGAGTGCTGGTCGCCGCGCTTCGACCACTCCACCCTGCTCTCGCAGCGTTCTCATCGTATCCTCTCAAAAACAAACGGGCGCGCCCCGCGCGCCCGGCCATTGATCACCTGTTGCATGTAATCCTCAAAGCAAACCGATTTTCCCCAAGTATACATTCCGCAATCCGCATTCCGCAATCCGCATTCCCGACGCTCTCGCCCATTCCTGATAAAACGGTAAAATGGTGAACAAGTTTTTACTTGTTCAAACAAGAGAAGTTCAACTTTTTCAGAAAAGTTGAACTTCTTGTTCGGGCAAGAAAAAATCTTGCCCTACAATAAGGATGAACCCATGCAAACGCGACCATTTGGCAAAAGCGGCCTGCACGTCACGCCCATCGGGCTGGGACTGGCGGCGCTAGGCCGCCCGGGCTACATTAACCTGGGCCACGCCCAAGATTTGAACGCAAACTACAGCGTGGAAGCGATGCAGGCGCACGCCCACGCGGTGCTGGACGCGGCCTGGGCGGCCGGTATGCGCTACTTCGACGCCGCGCGCTCTTACGGCCGTGCCGAACAATTCCTGGCGACCTGGCTCCGGGCGCGCCGGATCGAGCCTATCGAGGTGACCGTCGGCTCCAAATGGGGCTACACCTACACGGCCGATTGGCAGATAGACGCCGACGAACACGAAGTCAAAGACCACACGCTGCCGGTCTTACAACGCCAGATTCAGGAAAGCCGCGCGCTGCTGGGCGCGCAGCTCAACCTGTACCAGATTCATTCCGCCACCCTCGACAGCGGCGTGCTGGACAACGCGGAGGCGCTGGGCGAGCTGGCGCGCCTGCGCAACGCGGGGCTGCGCATTGGCCTTTCACTCAGCGGGGCCAACCAGGCCGCAACGCTGCGCAAGGCGCTGGAAATTCGCTTCGACGGCGAGTTGCTCTTTGCCGCCGTGCAGGCGACCTGGAACTTGCTCGCCCAAGAAGTGGGGCCGGCCCTCAGCGAAGCCAACCAGGCCGGGCTGGGCGTGATCGTGAAGGAGGCGCTGGCCAACGGCCGTCTCACGCCCCGCAACGACGATCCCGACTTCGCCGCCAAGCGGCGGCTGCTCGCGGAAGCCGCCGCCGACCACAACAGCACGATCGACGCCGTGGCGCTGGCCGCCGCGCTCAACCAGCCCTGGGCCGGCGTCGTGCTGAGCGGCGCCGCGACCGTTGCGCACGTGCAATCCAACGCGCGCGCGCTGGACGTGGCGTGGGATGAGGAAACGGCCGTGCGCCTCGGCGCCCTGGCCGAACCGCCCGCCCAATACTGGCGCACGCGCAGCGAGTTGGCGTGGAATTAGCGAGTGGCGGGTGGCGGGTTTGCAAGTGTGCAAGTGTGCAAGTGTGCAAGTGTGCAAGTATGCAAGTGGAAAGCTTTTATTCCGCATTCCGCACTCCGCAATCTCAAGGAGGTTTGATGTTTATCGTTCACGTATTTGTTCACGTTAAGCCGAAGCAGGTTGAGGCGTTTAAGGCGGCGACAATTGAAAACGCGCGCAACAGCGTGCAGGAGCCGGGCATCGCGCGCTTTGACGTGATCCAGCAGCAGGACGACCCCACGCGCTTTGTGCTCGTAGAGGTCTACCGCACGCCGGAGGATCCGGCGCGGCACAAGGAAACCGCCCATTACGCCGCCTGGCGCGACGCCGTGGCGGAGATGCTGGCTGAGCCGCGCAGCAGCATCAAATACAACAACATCTTCCCCGACGCGCAGGGATGGGATATGCCCCATGCAATTTGAATTTGCTACCGCCAACCGCATCGTTTTCGGCGCCGGAACGCGGCGGCAAGCAGCCCCGGCCGCGGCGCAACTGGGCAACCGGGCGCTCGTGGTCACCGGCGTCGGCGGCGACTCCGCCGAAGAATTGCTGGCGGAGCTGGCGCAGGCGGGCGTAGCGACGACGCGCTTCGTAGTGAGCGGCGAGCCGACAACGGCCGTCGTCCAGGACGGGGTCGCGCAAGCCCGCGCCGCCGGCTGCGACCTGGTCATCGGGCTGGGCGGCGGCAGCGCGCTTGACACGGGCAAAGCGATTGCCGCGCTGCTCACCAACGGCGGCGAGCCGCTCGATTACCTGGAGGTCGTCGGCCGCGGGCAGCCGCTCACACGCCCCTCCGCCCCGCTGATTGCCCTGCCCACCACCGCCGGCACAGGCGCGGAGGTCACGCGCAACGCCGTGCTGGCCGTGCCGGAGCGGCGCGTCAAGGTCAGCCTGCGCAGTCCCGGCATGCTGCCCACCCTGGCCATCGTCGACCCGGAGCTTACCTACTCCCTGCCGCCCGACCTCACCGCCAGCACCGGGCTCGACGCGCTCACGCAGGTGCTGGAGCCGTTCGTTTCTTCACGGGCCAATCCTCTGACAGATGGAATCTGCCGCGAGGGGCTGCAGCGCGCCGCCCGTTCCCTGCGGCGCGCCTGTACAAACGGCGCTGACGCAGAGGCGCGCAGCGACATGGCGCTGGCGAGCTTGTTTGGGGGGGTGGCATTGGCGAACGCCGGGCTGGGGGCCGTGCACGGCTTTGCCGGCGTCATCGGCGGGATGTTCCCGGCGCCGCACGGGGCCGTGTGCGCCTGCCTGCTGCCATACGTGATGGCGGCCAACCTGCGCGCCCTGCAAGCGCACGCGCCGCAGCATCCGGCGCTGGGGCGCTACAAAGAAATCGGGCAAATTCTCACCGGCGCGCCGTCCGCCGGCGCGGCCGCAGGAGTAAGCTGGGTACAGGAGCTGTGCGCGGCGCTGGCAATGCCGCAGCTGGGGGCGTTTGGCGTTACACGTAACGATTTTGCCGCGATTGTGGCCCAAGCGCAGCAGGCCAGCAGCATGAAGGCGAATCCCCTGCCGTTGACGGATGAGGCATTAACGGCCGTGTTGGAACAGGCTCTATAAATCAGTCTGAAACCAGTTCGACGCTCGACTCCGGCTTGACCGCGGCCGGCGGCGCGGGACGCGGACTCTCCAATTCCTCAGAATCGCGCCGGCTTTTGCGCGCGACATCCGGCATCGTCACCTTGTACAACGACTTGGCCGACGCAAGCTGCTCGCGCGTCACCTCGGCGTCGGTCAAATCGGCGCTGCTCAGGTCCGCGCCGCGCAGTTTGGCGTCGCTCAAATTGGCCCAGCGCAGATTCGCCATGCTCAGATCCGACCAGCGCAAATCGGCGTTGCCCAGAATCGCGCCGCGCAGAACCGCACCATGACCACGCGAATGGCGGAAGTTGACGCCGCGCAAATCGGCGCCGCTCAACCCGGCGTCTTCCAGGTTCGCGCGGCTCATATTGGCGCCGCGCAGGTTCGCCAGGCTCAGGTTGGCGCGCCTGAGATCAGCCCCGCGTAGCGTGGCGGCGCTCAGTTCGGCCCGCCCCAGAATGCCATCGCGCAGGCTGGCGCCGTCCAGATTGGCGAAGTTGAGGCGTGCGCCGCGCAGGTTCGCCAGGTTGAGATTGGCGCGGCGCAAGTCGCCGCTGCTGATGTCGACCTCGTTCATGACAGCCCCGTGGAAAATTGTCCCTTGCAGGCGCGCCTGGACCAGCTTGGCGCGGCTCAGATTGGCGCCCTCCAGCTTAGCGCGGCTCAGGTTGGCGCCCAGAAAATCGGCGTTGCTCAGGTTGGCCAGGCTCAAATCGGCGCCTTCCAGGCGCGCGTCATGCAGCAGCGCCCCTTCCAGGCGCGCGCCGCGCAGGTCGGCGTAACGCAAGTCGGCCCCGCGCAGGTCGGCGCGGCTCAGATTGGCTTCCGCCAGAACGGCGCCCTGCAAATCGGCGCCCGTCAGGTTAGCTTTACGCAGGATGGCCGCGCTTAGATTGGCTTCTGTCAAAACGGCGTCCTGCAAATTTGCGCTGCGCAGATAGGACTCGCGCAATTTCGCCCCGCGCAAATCGGCGCCATACAGACAAACCCCACGCAGATCGGTGGCGCTCAGGTCAGCGCCGCGCAGACGGGCGTCACGCAGGTTCGCGCCTTGCAGATTTGCCCCGGCCAGCATGCTGCCCGGCATCTCGACCTGGCTCAGGTCAACTAGATGCAGGGTAATGAGGGGATCTTCGAGCTTAAGCAGCCCGGATTCATAGAGAAAGTGCAGCACGTGACCCTTGCGCACGCCGTCCAGACGGCGCAGCACGTCGGCCGTAAGCGCGCGCGCCACAGTGCGCAACTCGTCCTGCTCCTGCGACTGGTAAAGCCCCTTCTCGGCTAGAAAGGCAGTCATGCGCACCAGATAATCCTCAAGCGCTGTCTGGGACTGCTGTGCGGCGGCCATTTGCAGACGCGTGCGACGATTCGCACGCGCCCAGCCCCAGGCGCCCAGAGCCAGCACAAGCGGCATGCCAAGCACACCCATCCAATCCCAGAGCGTGCGCGCGTGCAGCCCATCAGCCGATTCTACGTAAAAACCGGACCAGGCAGGGGCGCGTTGGGGGACTACTGCCCAATAAGCAATGACGCCCACGCCCAGCAGCAGCGCAAGCCCCAGCACAAAGGCCAGGGGATTCTCGCGCAGCGCGTTCCCGGCGTGGGAAAGTTGGCGCTGAAGTTGCTTTTGCATACGTTCCTCTTGCGGCTAGCTTACCCAGATGGGATCATTTTACCATAAGCGATCCGGTGGGCGGCGTGGACGGCGTGAATTTTAAGCCAAATTTTCGGCCAGCAGCGCCGCATCAGGCACAGCGTAGCAGGTTGCAGCCACGCCGTCAACCCCGCAGGCTATTAACGTTCCATTTGCCAGGCAGGTCTGCACGGCCGTTTCGGCTTCGCGCGGCTTCCATTGAAACAAGCGGCGCAGATCGGCGACCGTGGCGGCGCCCACAGATGCAAAATAGCGGCGCGCCAATTCCTGGCGGGCCGCACCGCGCGTGATCGCGCGCGCCTGCTGCGGCAGGTGCGGAAAATGGTGGTGCACAGGCGCATAGATAAAGCTGTAGCGCCAGGCGCCGGCCTGCGCCACGCCGACCGGCAAAATCTTGAAATCGCGCTGGAGCTGGGTTAGCGCGCGCCCAAAGGGGCTGGCGCCGGCCTTGCTGGCCATCTGCGTCACGCGCCGCAGGCGTACCGTATCCAGCGGTCCCTCACGCAGCAGCGCTTCATACACCTGTTTGGCCTCGCGCGAGAGCAAACCGGCGGCATATTGGTCGAGGTAATCCTGCTGCGGATCGCCGAAGTTCTCGCTGAGGGCGTAGAAGTAGGGCGCGACCGCCAGGCTGATTAGCGTTGCCTTGCCGCGCAGAACCTTGGCGTAATACCACTGCTTCCTGGCGAGCATCTCGTCTTTCCAGCCCCAGGTGACGTGGCCGGGATCGTCGTGCTGGTCGGCTACGGGACGATCGCCGGCAACGGCCGTCCACAGGCTGGGCAAGAGCGCGTCTTTAATCGGCCAGAAAAAGATGAAGCCGCGTGCGTTGACGTAGTCCAGCGCTTGCTTGACCGCGCGCAGGCGTAATTCAGGGCGCAGGCAAAAGGTCTGCGCACGGTAGGCTTCCAGTTGAGCGGTGGTGATGGTCAACATAGACGTGATAAAACCGCGCTACAGGGCGTACAGATCTGGGCGTCGGTCGTCGAAGATGGGCATATGGGCACGCGTGTGTGCGACCTGGGCCAGGTCCAGCGTGGCGAAGAGTAACTGGGGCTGCTCGTCACCCTCCACGAGCACTGCGCCGGCGGGATCAATGACGCACGAACGGCCGCAAAACAGGTTGTTGGGGTCGCGCCCAACGCGGTTGCAGGCGATGACGAACATCTGGTTCTCGATAGCGCGGGCGCGCAGCAGCGTGCGCCAATGTTCACCGCGCGGATGGGGCCATTCGGCGGGTAGGAAAACGGCCGTTGCGCCCGCCAGCGCGTAGGCCCGCAGCAGTTCCGGGAAGCGCAAATCGTAGCAAATTGCCAGCCCAACCATGCCCCACCCGGCGTCGAAAAGCGTGAGGTGGTCGCCGGCCGTAAGGTACTGCTCCTCCTGCATCAGGCGGAAGAGATGCGCCTTGCTGTAGACGCCAAGCGCCTGGCCCGTGGCGTCCTGGTAAACGGCCGTGTTGCCGATCCTCCCGCCGCCCAACTGCGCCAGGCAGGAACCGACAATGGCGATGCCGTGGGCGCGCGCCAGCGCCGCCGTCGCAGCAAATATACCGCCGTCCAGCGGCGCCGCGTGCGCGACGGCGCGCTGCAAATCGTAGCCGGTAGACCACAATTCCGGAAAGACGATCACGTCCGCGCCGTGCTGCGCCGCAGCGACCGTCCACGCCTCCACCTGCGCCAGGTTTGCCTGTGGGTCGCCCCAGACCACGTCCATCTGTCCTAGCGCCACCGTTAACCGGCCTGTCTGCATGATACACCTCCTTCAAAAAGTGCGGAGTGCGGAGTGCGGAGTGATGACAAGGCGTCAATTCATGCGCGCCCAGGCAGTCACCAGTTCGCTGACGCCGCTGCGAATCGCCGGGCCATCGGGCGCGTTGGGCTGCATTTGCAGGTACAATTCCAGATAGCGCACGGCGTGGTAGAGCGCCTGCTGGCGCACGTACAGCAGGCCCAGGTCGCGCACGTGTTCCGGGACGTCCGGCTGCAACATGCGTAAATGCTGGATAACGGCCGCTGCCGGCAGCCAATCCTCGCGCTGCACGTACAGCGCGCGCAGATTGTAGAGCATGCGCGCCAGCACGTCGCGCGGCGGCGCAGGCTCAAGCCAGGCCGGGCGAAAGGGGCCGCTGTAGCCGGTGGTCAACTGCACCAGCCGGGCGCAGTCACTTTGCGCCAGGCGGCCGCCGCCGTGAAAGGGGTCAAAATACCAGGGACCCTCTTCCGTAGAGACGCCGACGATAAAGTGGCCGGGCAGCCCCACGCCGTAGGCCGGGATGCCTAGCCGGCCGGCCACGTCAACGTAAAGCACGGAGAGGCTGATGGGAATTCCCAGGCGGCGCTCCAGCACCGCGTTGAGGTAACTGTTGCGCGGGTCGCCGTAATCGTCAACGTTGCCGCGAAAGCCCCGCGTCTGGAAGAGAAACTCGGCCAGGAGCACGGCTTTTTGGCTGATGGGCGCCGCAGCGGGAACGGCCGTGCGGACCGCGCGCGCCAGGTCCGCCAGATCGGCCAGACTGCGCGCCACATCCAGCTCCGGATAGGCAATGGCGCGCGCGAAGCAGAGCGCGGCGCGGGCCACGTCAAGCGGCGTACGGCTAATTTCCGCGGCAAAGTCCCACTCGTCCATGCCGCCGATTATAGTGCGCCGCTCTCTAAGTTGCGAATAGGGCCGCTTGAGGGCAAGCACAAGGGTACGCCCCTACACCCAAAATGTTTTTCTTAACATCTATATCTACCAGGCGCCGCGCGCGTTTATGGATTCAGCAATTCCAATTATGGAAACATTGGCGTAGGGGCGGGAGCGGCGGCCACGATCTTGTCTATTTACCACGATCTCGCTTCCGCCGCTCTCGCCCTGGCAGGCGACCGGTGAGGGGCGAGACGGCGCGGAACCATCGCCGTGGGTCCCGCCAACGCCAACCCGCGCCGTCCCGCCCCTATCATAATTGGAATTGCTGGACCGTAGAGGGGCGAGACGGCGCGGAACCATCGCCGTGGGTCCCGCCAACGCCAACCCGCGCCGTCCCGCCCCTATCATAATTGGAATTGCTGTTATGGATTGGCGCCGATTGACCCGCCCCCTTGCTAACTGCTATAATAGGCTTCGTCTGTGAATGGTCGAGGGGAGCCAGGAGGCAGTCGATGGCTAAATCACGTTCTCAAAACTTTCGTCGGGTGATCCTGCTCATTCTGATTGGGTGCGCCTATCTGGCGACGGCCTGCGCAGGCGGCGCCGCGCCCGCTCCGCCGCCCACGGCTGTCGCCACGGCAGTAGCAGCCGTGCCCACAAATAGCCCGCCGCCCGCGCCCACTGCCACCAACACCCGACCACCCGCGCCCACCGCGACGGCCGTTTCCACCGCGACGCCGTCGCCCACCGCCACCGTATCCCCAACACCCACCCCCACCGCCACGAGCACGCCGACGGCGCGCCCCACCGACACGGCCGTGCCGCCGCCTACGGCCGTGCCCAGCCTGACCATCGGTGACTTACCCGCGCATTTGGGCAGCGAAGTCACCATCACCGGCCAGGTCGTCGCCACGGCCAGCTTTGCGGCCGGCTACAAATTTACCCTCAGCGACGGCAGCGGCCGGGTCACGCTGCTCATGTGGCACAACGTCTACGACGACTGCTGGGCCGCCCCCGACCTCAACCTCGGCGCCACGGTGCGCGCCACGGGTACGGTAGGCCAGTTTGAAGGGGAGTTACAGGTCGCGCCCAAATTTGGCGGCCAGGTTAAAGTCACCGCCGCAGGTGGGCGACCGGCCGTGCAGCCTATCGGCAGCCTGGGCGACTTCATGGGCCAGCGCGTGACCGTGATCGGGACCATCAGCCGCCTGGAAGGTACCGGCGGCGGAACCAAGCTGTTCGTCACCGACGAAAGCGGCGAAATTTTGGTTTTCATCTGGAACAACACCCTGGACCGCATCAAGAACAACACCGCGCTGGGGACGCCGGGGACCCGGGTGCGCGTCGTGGGCGCCGTACAGGAATATCGCAGCAACCGCGAAATTGCGCCGGTGCTGCCCTATGACGTGGAAGTGCTGCCATAGCGAGCCGGCGGCGACCGGTCCAACTCTGGCGCCACTCTCCTTCAGCCTGTGGTCAACGCCGCAATGCGCCGCTGCAGATAGGGAATGAAATAGCCGGCGTAGCGCGCCTGTAAATCCGGCAAGCGCCAATCATCTCCGCTGACGCGTCCGCGACAGGTGAGCGATCCGCACCGGCATAGAAATTCGTCGTACGGGGAGCCGTCGCACATGGCGTAGTCAATGCAGATTTCCTCGTCGGGGGCGATGTCGCGCATGGCCACCAGCACAATTTGTCCCGCAAAGCCGGCGTTCGGGCTGCACGAATGGTTGAGATAATCGGCCGGTTCGGGCTCATCATCAGGGCGGGCGGCCAGGTAGAGTCCTTCTTCAACCTGCACGCTGTAATGCCGTAAATGGTCCGGCAGTTTTGCCAATCCGGCCGCATCCACAATATCGCCGCCCCAGACGATCAGCCGTTCTCCCTGCGCCACCGCCGTGCGCGCAAAAATCCCGTGGCCGCCCTTATCGGGCAACGGCCGTGCCTCCAATTTAGGCGAAAGATGCGAATTACTCATGCTGCCATCCTCTACATAGCGCCCGGTTAAAACAAAAAGGCGCGGCCACCAAATGGTTGCTGCGCATCCACTCAAACGGCGCGGTTATTTAATGCTCATCAACGTCATCGCGCCGCCGCTCAGCATGCCCAGCCCAATCAACAAAAAGGGCCACAGGCTCACCGCGCCGCCGATGAAGCCGACGATAATCGACAAAACACCAACGGCAAACTGAAAATAGGCTGCAAAGCAAATCTCATCCATTAGTTACATCCTCCTGTCCTGCGTAACGCAGCGAAATGCGGGTTGCTAATGGAACTATATCGTAACATACTTCGCGATTTTAATCAGCATATTCTGGACCATTACAAACCTGCGCCAGGCGGCTGTTAACAGGTTATTTACAAAATCTTAGCCGCCGGTTAACGCGGGCGGCGGCGCGGCGCAGCGCACGGCATTGCCGCAGTGGGTGAGCATGTTATAATCAAGCAGGTATACTTGGTATGTAAGGCTAGCATAAGGAGCACTTATGGCAAGTCAAGCAGCAGCAAGGCAGGAACCGGCCGTGATCCCCACAACCGCAGGCATCTTCACCGGGCGGCGCGGCCGTAAACTAAGAGAAATTTTACTGGCTTACCTACTCTTACTGCCCGCATTTCTGATCATCTTTGTTTTCGGCATTTTCCCCCTTGCCTTCTCTGTTTTTCAAAGCACCCTCCGCGGACTAAACCGCATCGTGGGAAGCTATGACGGTATGGGCAACTACACCAGAGCCATCGGTAACCTGGCTTACGTCCTCTTCTTTTGGCTGGCCATTCTCTTCATTTACCTGGCCGTCAACACGATCATTAAGCAAGTCCGCATCGCCAAAGAACGGGGCGAAGGACCATGGCTGCTGGCCATTCCCGGCCTGGTCATTGCCGCCAGCTTCGCCTTATTCATGCGCTTCATCTTTCGCTTCCTGCCCGTGGCGCTCGGCATTGCGGAACTGATCAGAACCGCCAAACAAGCCGGGCGCCCTGAAACCACTACCGAACTCTTCCGTGAATTCCTGAGCGAAGCCTGGGCAGCGCCGGAAATCCAGCTAGCTTTCTGGCTGCCAGTCCTTGTACTCATAGCCGGCTCTGCGCTGGCCTACTACCTGCTGCGCCTCTTGCCCCACAGTCGAAAAAGCGGGGACTACCTGGGCGCCTTCATTCAAGCTGGCGTCTACCTGCTTGGCGGCGGCTTCCTGGCCTGGTTCACCTGGACCCAGGTGCAGGCCGCCTACGCCGCCGCTTTTGAAGATGGCCAAACGTTAAGCATCTGGGCCCAAACCATCACCATCAGCGCCGGGCTGCTGCTCCTGCTGCTTTCATGGGTCGTCTGGCGCAGCGCCAGCCGGCGGGATTCCAACCTCAGCACCTTCATGCGTCTCGCGGCTGGGTCCCTGCTAATCATCGGCGGCTGGGTGCTCATTGGAGAACTCCCCCTGGCGGCCGCGGACGGCAACAAGGCCTGGTATCAGGGCTTACTCAACACCTTTTTCTATTCCGCCGGTTCAATTCCTTTCCAATTTGCCATCTCCCTGATGCTGGCCACTTTCTTATTCCAAAACATCAAGGGGAAATCCCTTTTCCGGATGATCTTTTTCATTCCCTACATCACGCCGGCCGTGGGCGCGGCTGCGTCTTTCCGCATTCTTTTCTCCGGACGCGTTGATGCACCCATTAACCGCATCGTAACCGCCATGGGCTTCCAACCGCTGGGCTGGCTCAACGAACCCACCGGCGTCTTCCAGCTTATCACCGGCAGCGCCGTTACGCTGCCCGACTGGGCCGCCGGCCCCAGCCTCTCCCTGGTTGTCATCATCATCTTCGGCATTTGGACCTTTGTCGGCTTCAACACGGTCATCTTCCTGGCGGGATTGGGGGCTATTCCCGGCGAACTATACGAAGCGGCCTCCATCGATGGGGGCGGGCGCTGGTCCCAATTCCGCCACATCACGCTCCCGCTCCTATCACCCACGATTTATTTCCTAACCCTGTACGCCGTGATCGGTACCTTTAAAGCCTTCAACCACATCTACGTTTTGCGCACCGCCGCGGCTCTAGGCTCAGCCAACACGGCCAGCCTCGTCATCTTTGACGCCATGAAACGGGATACACGCTACGGCTATGCCGCGGCCCTGGCCGTCCTACTGCTCATCATTGTGATGGCGCTAACCATTATCAATAACCGCATTGCCAGCAAGCGAGTGTTCTATGGCTGATATAACAACCACGCCCCCAACGACGCCCCAGCTTCATCCCCAAACGCGGCGGGTCGACGTTGGGCGCATCATCATCTACATCGTGCTCATCATCGGCAGCGTGTTAGCGCTTGTTCCCTTCCTCTTTTCCGTTAGCGTGTCGCTGATGAACCTGACGGAAGCATCAGGACGGGCCTTACTACCGGCGTCGCCCCAATGGGGCAACTACGTCAAGGCCTGGAATGACGCCAGCTTTGGTCTCTACTTTTGGAACAGCGTCAAAATCGCCTTGATCACCGTCAGCGGGCAGGTGATTTTTTGCACGATGGCCGCCTATGCCTTTGCGCGCATCGATTTTCCGGGCAAAAACTTCCTGTTCACGCTGCTGCTTTCGACCCTGATTCTGCCCGAGGCAGTTACCTGGGTACCCAACTTCATCACCGTCGTCTGGCTGGACCGCATCACGCCCCTGCGATGGTTCAACAACTGGCCGGCGTTGACCATTCCTTTTATGGCCAGCGCCTTCAGCATCTTGCTGCTGCGGCAGTTCTTCCAGCAAATTCCCGAAGAGCTGTGGGACTCGGCCCAGATGGATGGAGCGGGACATATCCGCTATCTGGTGCAGGTTGTCATCCCCTTGTCGCGCGCGGTGCTGGTGACGGTCGTGCTCTTCAGCTTCATCGGCTCCTGGAACGCGCTCGCCTGGCCTATCCTGGTGACGCAAACGCCCGACTGGCGCCCCATCTCGTATGGCTTGCTGGCTTTTCTAGACGAGGCTGGCTCGCTGGCCCATCTACGCATGGCCGGGGCGGTCATCACGATTCTGCCGCTGCTCATCGTGTACTTTTTCACGCAAAAGCAGTTTACCGAAGGAATTGCAACAACCGGCTTAAAAGGCTAAATTCAAGAATATCCTAAAGGAGGTGATGCCTACGCAGCGTATTGAATGGATCTTTTAACAAACGGATTGAACCTGGGAATAAAACCGATTTCCAGGCTGTCGACAAAAACAAGAAAATAATGTTTGGAGGAGAATACAAACATGTCAAAGAGTAATTGGACGAAAATGTTCGTCGTGATGGCGCTGATGCTGTCACTGCTGTTGGTTGCCTGTGGCGGCACGGCCCCCACAACCGTTGATGAAGCGGTACAACAGGCCCAAGAAATCGTGGAACAGGTCGCCCCTACCGTTGAGGCAGCCGTCGAGCAAATTGCCCCTACGGTTGAAGCCGCGGTGGCAGAAGTGACCGCAACCGAAGAACCAACGGCCGTACCGGTGGAAGAACCCGCGGTTGTAGCGGAAACCAACGGCCTGTCCGAATGTGTTGTGGCTACCGACGGCCCTCTGGCGGGCATTGATCCGACCGGCTTATCGATTGTGTGGTGGCACAACCACAGCGGTTCCCGCCAGGAAAGGATGCTGCCCCTCATTGAAGAGTTCAACAGCGACAATCCCTGCGGCATCACCGTCGAGGCCCAGAACCAGGGCAGCTACAACGATATCCGCGATAAAGTCAACAGCAGCATCGCCGCCGGTGAACTACCGGCCGCGCTGATTGTAGGCTACCAGAACGACCAGGCCTTCTACCAACTGAACAACGGCCTGACGGACCTGAACACGTACGTTGAGGACCCCTTCTGGGGTCTGGGCGCCGACAAGGAAGACTTTTATCCGAGCTTCTTCGATCAAAGCATCCACGCGGTCTTTGGCGGCCAGCGCCTCGGCTTCCCGCCGAACCGCTCCATGGAAGTGCTGTACTACAACCAGACCTGGCTGGAAGAGCTAGGCTTTGCCGGCCCGCCCACCACGCCAACCGAGTTCCGAGACATGGCCTGCGCGGCAGCCGAGGCGAATGGCGACGGCACCGGCGGCTTCATTCTGCGCGATGATGCATCGGCCGTTGCGGCCTGGACCTTTGCCTACGGCGGCGACGTACTGATCGAAGACGGTACCGGTTACGTCTACAACAGCCCGGCGACCATTGAGGCGATGACCTTCCTGAAAGGCATGCTGGATGACGGCTGCGCCTACTTCTTCACCGAAGGCTTCCCGAACCCCGAGTTCGCTAATCGCCGCGCCATCTTCACCATGGGCTCCAGTTCCGGCATTCCCTTCTATGCCGGCGACATTGCCACCGTGGCCGAAGAGAAAGGCGTCGATCCGGATGAATGGGGCGTCACTGCAATTCCGCACACCACCCCCGAACCGGTGCAGAATATCTATGGCGGCGACGTGATGGTGACGGCGACCACGCCGGAGCAGCAGTTGGCGGCCTGGATCTTCACCAAATGGTTCACGAGCCCGGAAATCCAGGCGCGTTGGGCTATCATGAGCGGTTACTTCCCAACCCGCGAGGGTTCGAATGCCTTCCTGGGTGATTTCTTTGAGGAAAACACGCAGTGGGCGCAGGCCGTGGCTTTGCTGCCTTTCTCCTACTACGAACCGCAACTGATTTCCTACCAGGCGGTGCGTGATAGAGCGGAAGAAGCTTTCAACGCAATTATGCAGGGCGCGAATGTCGAGGCGACGCTAGAGGAACTGACCGAGACCGCCAATGACCTGCAAGAAGAGCTGATGGCTGAGATTGACAATTAAGCCGCCTCGCCTGCTCAATCTGTCGTTAACTAGAATTGTCAGGCTGCTTTTATAGGGCTGACACCCTTCAAGCCAGTTAACGCGAGAATAGCCTCAGGGCATAGAACCCCTGGGGCTATTGTTTTGGAGTGGGCAAGTATGCAAGTGGGCAAGTGGGCAGGTTTGTAAGTGGGCGAGTCTGCGGGAGGTGAAGGAGGGCATGCGGATGGGGGTTTTTTGGGGTAAAGTTTGAGGAATTAAGGTTGGTGATGCAGAGGGCATGTATGCGTGAAATAGAGGACCTGCAGGATTTATTGGCGATGGCGGAGGGCACGGCCGTACAGGCTGGCCGCCTGGTGCACGAGCTTTGCAACCGGCCGCGGACAATCAGCCCCAAAGGTTTCCGCGACATCGTGACCGACGCGGACATCGCCGCGCAGGCGCTGATCGCCACGGCCGTACGCGCGCGCTTCCCTACCCACGGCTTCCTCACCGAAGAGCCGGATGCCCAACTACCCTCCAGCGGCGACGTGATCTGGGTCATCGATCCGCTCGACGGCACGACCAACTACAGCCGCCAGCAGCCGGTGTACTGCGTCTCGATCGCCGCGGTTGACGGCCGTCAACTGAATACGTCCCAACCCACGACCCTGGCGGGCGCCATCTACGATCCTACGCGCGACGAGCTGTTCAGCGCGGCGCAAGGGGGCGGCGCCTGGCTCAACGGCCGTCCCATACAGGTCAGCCAGGTCGCGCAGCTCAGCGAAGCCATCCTGGGGCTGGACTGGAGCAAGAACCAACGGCTGCGCCAATCTGCATTGAACCTGCTCGACCGTTTCGCCCACGACGTGTACGGCATCCGCGCCATCGGCTCGGCCGCGCTGGCCATGGCCTGGGTCGCCGCCGGACGCCTGGACCTTTATCTCAACTACAATCTCAAACCGTGGGACGTTGCCGCGGCCGCGCTGCTGCTCGCTGAAGCCGGCGGGCGCTGCAGCGGCGCCGACGGCGCGCCGTGGGTCTGGCGGAACAGCGGCATCGACTTTGTCGCCAGTAACGGCCGTGTCCACCAGGCATTTATTAACCGTTTG
>Ga0209498_1000939_pt1 | contig 17952 bp, 12 predicted proteins | sample WalLakDeSediment_FD_184131 | JGI IMG/M metagenome (GOLD analysis project Ga0209498, IMG submission 184131) | Lake sediment microbial communities from Walker lake, Nevada to study Microbial Dark Matter (Phase II) - Walker Lake 11/02/13 Deep... | ecosystem: Environmental > Aquatic > Freshwater >... | reverse complement strand
CGATGCAGTCGTACTCGATGACTCGATACCCAGCGCCCGAAAGCAGCGCCGCCTGGGAGGCCATCTCATCCCGGCCCTGAAACAGAAGGGCGATGGCTGCCTGCGTGCGGTCCTCCTCCGTTTCCGGGGTGCTGCCGGGTTGCTGGCTTTGGATCGTTTCGGCCACCTGAGCAATGGCCTCCGACAGGGTCTCCAGCGCGGACTGCACGTTCGTGAGTTCCTCGACGCGGGAAGCGCGCCGAGCCAGCTCGGCCATCTCGTGCAGGCCCGCCGCGCCGACCAGGCTGTGTGCCTCGCGCCTGAGTTCGGCGAGCGCAGCGGGGTCACCCGCCTCGACGGCCGACAGCTGCGCGCGCATCCGGTCCAGCCGCTCGGGCAGTCTGGACAGGAAGCGCTCGCGCAGTGCGAGGAATCCGGTGGGCAGGTTCATGGTCGCGGGGGTGAGCCGATGCGGTCAGTTGGCCGTCGCGGCGGCGAGGCCAAAGGTCATGAACGACAGCCCGGGCAGCAACTGGCGCAGCACGTAGCCGGTCTTCGCGATGCCGCGCTTGTCCACGTAAATCACGTCTCCCTCCTGGAGGCTGAAGTTCAGCAGTCGTTCGCCGGTCACCAGTGCCTGCAGCGGCGTGCCCTGGATTGCCTGTTTCTCGGGCCGATAGAGTGCAATGCTCGCCGGGTCCCCGTCTTCGGTGGGGCCGCCGGCCTGGGCGAGGGCGTCCAGCAGCGCCATGTCGGGTGTCAGCCGGTAGGCGCCGGGCCGGTGCACCTCACCCATCACGTAGACCATGGTATCCGAGGAATCCGGGATGTAGATCAGGTCGCCGGGCCTGAGACGGATGTTGTAAGCCGGATTGACCCGGTTGAGCAGCTGCCTGAGGTCCACCCAGGCGACCTGTTCGCGGCCACGGAAAACTGCGGCGCGGGTCAGGGTCGCTTCCTTGTCGATGACCGGAAGCGAGCCGGCCCTGGCCAGCGCTTCCAGCAGGGTCGGCTGCTCCTCGAACTGGATGGTTCCCGGGTTCTGCACCCGTCCGAGTACCGTCACGCGGTTGGCGGTGTATTGATCGACCCGAAGCACCACGGAGGGCCGCATGTAGTAGCTGGTCAGCATGGCTTGTACGTCGCGCGCGGCCTCCTCGCGGGTGATGTCGGCCAACCGGACGGGCCCGACCAGCGGCATCGTGATACGCCCGTCCGGCCCCACCACGTGCGACCCGCTGACCTCGGGGCGGCCCCAAACCTCGACCGTTAGCCGGTCGCCTGCACCCAGGCGATAGACCGGATCGATCGGTGCCTCGAACAGGGCCAGCGCCTCGGGATCGAGGTAGTCGATATTTTCGCTCTTGTCCGCCGGTTCGAACACCAAAGGTGCGTTGAGAGTCGCCTCACGGGGCAGGGTCGACGCGCAGCCGCCAAGCAGGACGGCAGTGGCAAGGATCGCGGCGGCAAACGTTTTCATTTCCAATCCCCTTGAGCACCTTGGTCCCGGCCTGAAAGGACCCGGTCGGTCCGGTTTGCCAATTAGAAACCGAGGGGGAACGGCAATCATGTCGTCAATGTGAACTTCAGTCCTGGTTCGGCGGGCCACGAGACAACCGAGACGCGAACCTGTACAACGGTCCCGCGGGTCATTCGGTATCGATGTGGCGGGACGGTGCTGGTCCCGAGCCGGCTAGCCTGCTGGTGCGCCCGCCAATCTGCGCCGATGTTCTGCTGCCAGACCGGCAAGCAGGTCACGGATGAATTCGTCGTGCACCGCATAGGCGCGGCCCGGCACCTCGTCCAGGCTGGATACTCGGATCAATATGCCGTCGGGCGCCTTCCCTGTCAGACCGTGACGAAGCTGGGCAAGCTTGCGGCCAAATCCGGGCAAGGTGGGCTGTTCTCCAATAGTCAGCCAATAGCTGACCGGTTCGGTGCGACCTGGTCGCCGCGCTTCCATGCGCCTCAGCGGAATTTCGCCCAGTCCGGTGTCAAGTTTCAGATCGTGCAGCCCAGCCAGTTGAAAGCCCTGAGCCTTGAAGCAGAACTCCGGGCGGTGGGCCTGCAGGTCGCCCTCCTGACGGTCACCATAGGCCAGGGAGAGCATGATCCGCTGCGACCGCTCATCCACATAGACACGCTCCAGGGTCTGCACATAAACCGTTTCGGCTTCGGCGGCGGCGATGAAGCTTAGCGGCGCCAAGTTGACCGAATCATCGAGTCGCCATGCACCGAAGGCGCTTGGGATCCACGCAGTCAGATCGACGGGCATCCGCTGTTCTGCGACTGCCACCCTGGATGGGTTTGACCAGATAGCCGTGGCCGTCACGAACAATAGCAGCAGGATTACGGCCACACGGGTGCGGAGTTCACCGCTCACAGAACGTAGAATCATCTCCTTTTGCCCGGCAGCGTCAGGGCCAAGGCACGGTCGAGCAGTAGCAGCATGGCCAGCGCCACAACGAAAATGATCGTGCCCATCAGTTCATGCCAGTGACGACCGGCTGCATCACCGGCATGAAAGGTCACCAGCAACAGCACCAGCGTGCGGAAGACATTCGCCGCCAGCGCGATCGGCAACACAGCGCCCAGGAGCAGCATCGCCCTGAGCCGGTCATGCCGCGCAGCCAGATAGACATACAGCATGCCCAGCGCGGAAAGAGACAGCATGGAATGCAGGCCGGAACAGGCATTGGCGATGAGCATCTGGTATTGCCCGACGAGAATGATCATGCCGCTGCGGGCGACCGGGTATCCCAGTGCATCGAGCAGACCGACCGAGGTCAGGGCAATCCATTCCTTCATCTGCCAGGTCATCACTTCAATGAAGATCGCGGGCAGCGGTATCAGGAAAACCAGGAAAAGCAGCGGAAACCAGAGCGTGCGCAAGCCGCGTTGACCCCACAGCATCATGACGATGCCGGCGAAGACTGGTAGGTGCGACGCCGCCATCCAGGCCGGAAAGGCCCGCACCACCCCCAGCCACAGCATGATGAGACCGGCCAGCAGCAGTAGGCCGCCGGCCAGAGGGTGTTTCGTCGGCGTCAGACGGGACAGCTCGGCCCGGTGGGCGACGGTCAGCGCCAGCACGGCCAGCAGGATGAGGGGGCCGTGCGCATAGGCTTCCTCATGCCATAGGCTGGTCGCCAACTCCCTGTAAACCGGCAGATAGACTGCAAGGAGGGCAAGCAGAATGGCATAGAGGTGTATTGGACGAAAGCGCTCACCATCCGGTGTCACGAGGGTGGTGATTTGGTTGGTGGCAGCAACGTTCATGCTCATGTCCTCGCCGGTCGCCGTTTACTGGGGCCGGGTTGCTGCGTCCGCTCTCTGCACGTCCGCCGCGTCGTGGGGGGAAAACCCCTCGGAATAGGTAATGCCGGCCATCGCCCGCAATGCGCTGATCCTGGCCTCGACCTCGCGTTTGCCAACCTGTTTCGTGAGATGGTCGAGTACGATTGGGCGCGCCGACTCCAGGGTGACCGGCGCGGACTGGGCATCGAGGACCTCATAGACCAGCAAGCCCCTTGGACTCTCGAAGATCAGGGTATCGCCGGTGGCCGCCCGCTGAAATCTGGGCAGGGCTTCCATCGGCAGTTGTTCTGCCGACCGGATGACGATCTGTTCGTTGAACGGGATCGCTTGCGCCCGTGACCACTGGCTGATGTCGTTGAGGGAGGACGCTTCGGACAGCAGGCGTCTGATGTCGTCGAGTTGCTCGACTTCGATGGAAAAGGCCGCCTCACGTAGCCGATAGATTCGCCGCTCCGAGAACAGCGCCGGATTGGCCCTGTAAAAGCGCTCCGCATCTTCCGCTGTCGGCGGTGTCGCGCGTGCCGCGGTCCGCTCCGCGAACGCGCGCGCCAAAACATCGCGGCGGGCCTCCTCGATTTGCAGCAGCACTTCAGGGAGCTTGTCCATGCCGGCCCTGGTGGCTGCCTGGACCGCGATCTCCCGGTCGATCAGCTTGCCGGTCACTTCGCGTCGCACCGATTCCGACGGCACGACCACACCCATTGCCTTGAGGGCGCTGTTGAACTGAAGCAGGGTGATCTCGACTTTGTCCACCCGTGCAACCACCTGCGATGGCTGCTGCTCCGTCGTTTGCTCGGAGCACGCCGGCAGCACGAGCATTGCCGCGATCAGTATTGCCGGCAGAAAAGGCGCCGGGCGTTCCACGCTGGACATCACGATCCGGCCCTCGAATCGATTGGCAGGTAGTGAACATTCTGTGGAACAAGTCGGCGAATCAGGCCGAGGGTCTGCCGGGGCGCGGCCGCAAAGGCCAGAAACAAGGCCCCGAAAAATGTCAGGATGAGTGTGGAGGGTTCCGGGACGGGTGAGACCATCTGTATGGTCGACGAGCTCGTCGAGAAGGTCACCGAACCCCAGTAGTCGATGCTGTTGCCGCTACCCATGCCGGTACCCTTGACCTGAAAGATGTAATTGCCTGCCGACAGCATCACGGTGCCATTCGTATCGCCGATGTAGCTTCCATTGGCGTGATAGATGCCGTATGTCAACTCTGGCGAACCACAGCCGGTGCGGCAGGCGTCGAACGCAAAGGTGACCTCATAGGTGGCCCCGGCAGAGCCCTCCAGCGAGAACCCGTAGTCATGCGTGAAGTTGCCGGTGACGTCGTATTGGGCGAACGAAAACGACGTTTCTTCGCTGATAGGGGTTGCAATGGTGCCCCAGTCTTCGGTCAGGGCGTGCGCCGCGCCATTGAGTAGAAGGAGAAGCGCTGGTGTGCACTTTCTGAACATGCGGAAGAAGGACACGGTCATCTCCCCAACGTGAATGGTGAAACTGCGAGCAGTGGTCTGCTAGTTGTTAGCGCCATTAAACAGCACGGGATCGGTCAATCTGTGACACAATTGTGAACGCAATGAGGTCTTGGCGGGGACTCTGCACCAGCAGTCGGCACAGCGAACCATGGAGCAGGACCCCGGCGCGCAATGGAAGATGCGGTCACCGAGTTCCGCAGGAGGCAGCTGCTGGCCTGAGCCTTTTCGGCAGGCCAACCGATCCGGGTTCGAGAGTGAGCAGGCTGAACGGTGGCACGGTCAGTTCGATCCGTCGTTCCGCGACCTGAGACGGTGTTGGCAGGTCGGTCGCGGGTCCACCCAGGAGTCGGACCTGCGTGGGCAGTGGAGCGCCGTCGTCGGGGAAATGAAGACGCAGCGCTTGTGGCTCGGGCGATGCCGACACTGCGGCAACGGCCCAGCCACGGTCGTGCCGGAACGCGCTGGCCGTCAGGAATGCCTGGGCGGGTCCGGGGATCGCGATCGGGTGGAGGTTGCCGCCGATGACGCCGTTCAGCATCTCGACTGCGGTTCCAGTGGGACGCAGGCTGGATTCTTGTGCAAGGTCGCGGGCGATGCCGAACAACTGGGTGAGGTCGCCGCGGTCATCCAGGAAGGTGTCATAGCCGGTGACGCGGTACACGTTCTGGCGCTGGATGCCCCGGTTCAAATGGTGCAACAGGTTCTGGGCTAGGGCTACGCCGGCCTCGGTGCTGGTCACGACCGCGTCGCGCTCGTGCCTGGGCATGTCGCCGCGGGTCGTGTGCAGGTTGATTTCGTAGACGGCGATCTCCTGCTGACGGGGGCGCTCGGCCAGCATCCGGGCCATGTGCCCGCCATCGCCGGCGAACAGCAGCTCCAGTTCTCGGCCACGGTCCCTGGCATCGAGCCGGTACAGGAAGTAGGGTGCGAGCGCGAGGATGTCGGCCTGCTGGCTGGCGCCGGCAAAACGCAGGGCCGCATGTGGGTTTACATACTGCGCATTGATGGCGGTTCGGATGGCGGGGTGTCCGTCGGCGCCGTCGCGCAGCGCGGCGAACACGCGGTCGGCCGCTGCACCATGATGTTTTGGATCCTGGATGCCGGCGGGCCGGAAGATCGCGTTCCAGTTCTCGTTGCCGAACTCGACGATCACCTCCTCGAAACCGTGATCGACGATCCTTTCCGCGAGCCAGGCACCGAGTTGCCGGGCTTCGTCCGGGCTGAACGTGGTCGGCAGGATCAGCCAGGGCTGCGCGCCGACGAGACGGTTGAGGTCGAGAAACTCGGGTAGTCCGTAGCCAAAGTCGCTGTCCCCTGGGCGATAGCGGGTGGTGCGTCGGGCGAAGGGCGGGGCGAGGCGGTTGTCGAACGTATCTCCAAGCTGGCCCTGCCAGTCGCGCAGATAGCCGGGACGAAGCTGCTTGAGCAGGCGGATGAGTTGCGGATTGAAGACCTCGGTCGCGAGACCTCCTCCGCTCCCGGGCAATGCTCCCTTCGGCTCCAACGGGCCCAGCCAGACGTCGTCCAGGTGCACGACCCCGCCCCCGGCTTCCAGGATGAACTCGAGCGGGCCGACCGGGCCGGCGTCGTCGGCTTCGAAGCGGTGTTCCAGGTACTGCCAGCCGGGCTCGACCGGATGCTTCAGGTCGATGAACGCTGCGCCGCCGTGGCGATGGAACCGGATCTGCAGGTGTGCCCCGCTTTGCTCCGGTCCGTGCACCCATAATCCGAGCCGCCACGGGCCGCGCACCGGGAGCAGCTTGCCGGTCCGCTCGACGATGGTATCGAGATGGCTGACCACGCGCGCGCCGGAGAGGCTGCCCGGATGGAGGCCGAGCGAACGCAGACCGGAGCTGCCCGGGGCTACCAGCTTCGGGTTCGTGCGGACCGTGCCTTCCCCGGCCTTCGGGAGCCACCAGCGCGCGGGTGGCAGGTCGTCACGGATGCGGGTCAGCGCGACGATGTCGCCGTCGGCAAGACCGGGGACCGGGATCATTACGCGGTACTCGGGCCGCGCGCGCGCATTGCTGGCGACGGAGTCGAGAATCTGGCCGGACTGCCCAACCGCGGCGCCGGTCAGCACCTCGAAATCCGCTCCGGCCCAGAAGCCGTCGGCGCGCGCCAGCCAGGATTCGTCGTCGCTGAAGCCGTGGCGGTGGACATCGGAGGCCCGCACCAAAGCTCGGTCGATGGTGCCTTCGAAGCCTGGGTTCTTCAGGATGTTGCGCGACAGCTGCTCGGCCCCCCAGGTTGTCCATTGCCCGAGGTTGAGACCGATGCGGGGAGTGTCCGCGAGGACCGGGGTGTCACCGATGACCAGATCCACCGTTCCAGCAGCCGATAAGCCGCCATACGGTGCCGGTACCCTGCACGCAATTGCCACCAGCGTGCCCAGCAGCACAGCGCCCGCAAGCCAGATTTCAGCGCACCTGAACCTCATCGGGCAGCCAGGTGATCGAGATAGGGCCTGACCTGGGCGTGGATCGCCAGCAGCACGCCACCGCCGGAGCCGGGGTCACCCGCGACCGGCGCGCGCACGGTGTCGAGTTCGGCCCAGCGGCGCGCGAGATAGGCGAACCACAGCGGTGCTGCGGCCTCGGTGGGGAGTTCCAGCTGCTGCAGGTACCGGAGCAGGCATCTCGATCCGAGTTTTCCCGGCGCGCGGGCCGAGCTCAGCAGGTAGGCCAGGTCGCCCAACGCGATGCCGTCGAAGGTGGACGAGCCCCAGTCGAGCACCCGGAAATCGCTGCCGTCGGCCCCAGTCATCCGGGTGTTGTAGATCCCCAGGTCGCCGTGTTCGAACACCGTGGGCAGCGTGGACTGTGCGTCCAGCCAGGCCAGAGCTTGCCGGGCCTCGACCTGCATCGCCGCTGGCAGGATGCCGCGTTCGATCAGTCGGCGCAGCGGAGCGCGGTGCAGGCGCTCGGCGGTGGCGTGGCCGTCTTCCCGGCGGGTAACGAGTCCGACGACGGTTAGCCATTCGGTCATCGCCAGGCAGAACCGACGGCGGCTCTGCACACGCCAGCGCAGTCCGAAAAACGCGAAGGTCGGCACGTAGTCGTAGGCCAGGGCGGCACGGCCGTCGATGCGCGTCGAGGCGGTGGGCCGAATGACCCGCGTGGCGAGTTCTGGCCCCAGGGCTTTTTCGATGAACTGGAGTTTCTGCGCCTCCTGCGGAAGGTGGTCGGCGTCCGGGTAGCGGGCGAGCTTGATCAGCCGTCGCAGGTTGCCGAAGCGGTCCATCCGGAAAGCGAGGATGGGGTTGCCTGGGCCGAGCCGGCCGGAAACCGGAACCCAGCCCATCGGATCGAAGCCGGGGCTGTCGGGCTCGCGGCCGGCCGCTGACAACAGCGCGGCATCAGCGGCTTCGAGCAGGCTCGTCGGGTTGGGCGCCTCTTGGGGTTCCCGCCGATAGAGCGCGATCCCGTGGCCGGGGAGCTTCCACGCGGCAATCCCCGGGCGATGCTGCGCGAACAGGCCGAGCCAGGAACGCATCGGCAACAGGCGCAGACCGCGGACACCCGCCCTCCAGCCGGCGGTGTGATCCGGGATGAGCACGCGGAAATCGGGCCACGATGGGAAGGCACGCCAGCGCCCCATCGGCTTCAGACCTTCGAGCGGGGGAGAGCGGTTGTCCCGGGTGTCGGGTGCCAGATGGCACAGGGTTCCACCGGGAAGCAGGTAGCGTGCGGCCTCCAGCGAATCGGAGAACACCAGGTCGTAGAGCCCCTCGGGCCGCGCCACCCGGCGCACCCTACCAGTGGAACTGGCCCCGGACGTCGGTAGCGTGGCGGACTGCGCATCCGGTTCCATGCCGACGGCGTGCACCTCGCCGAGCTCGCCGGCCAAGTGCCGGAGGAACCGGGTTTCTTCGGCATCGATGACCAGGGTGCGCGCGTCCGGCCGCAACGGGAGCAGCAGCTTGAAATCGGCCAGTCGGTAGTCGGTCGGGTCGACGGTCATCAGGAGATCCGGGTCGGGCCGCGCCCGCGAAGGACCGAGAGTCGTCGCGCCATCGGCGCGAGGCGGCTGCGCAGGAACGCCTTTTCGGTATCGGTGAGCTGAAGGAACCAGAGCAGCGCCGACTGTACCGTGACATAGGCCAGCCCGCCGGCGAGTACCACCGCAAGGCTCCCCAGGCGGCTGTCGGCGACCGAGGTCATCCAGGGTGTGAACAGCAGCAGCAGTGCGAGACCGGTGACGTAGGGCAGCAGCCCCGGCAGCAGCACCTGGCGCAGAAACACCCGCTGGCGGATACCCAGAAAACGGTTGGTGTAGGCGAAATAGAGCAGTGTGCTGAGGATCATCGCGCCGGCCACACCCGCGACGATGACCCAGATCTCCACGCCGAACAGGCTGAAACCGGCGCCCACCAGAACCGCGACCAGCAGCAACTGGCTGACCGGGTACAGGAGTTCGTGTACGGGTTGCCCCATGCCGCGATAGACGTTCGTCGCCGCCCCGGTGACAACGTTCAGCTGGAACGGCAGGGTGAAGCAGGCCAGGATCAGGGGGGCGAGTGCAAAGTCGGGGTTCGGCCCCAGCCAAGCGGTGATCAGCGGCGCCGCGAAGGCTGCCATGAAGCCCATCATGAAGCCGGTCAGCAGGCTGATCTGGCGTGCGCCGCCGAGGTAGAGCCCGCTGAACTCCTGGTGCCGTCCCTGGACGTGCATCTGGGTGGCGGCGGGCAGGTAAGCGGCATTGATGGAAGAGGGGATCGAGGTCGCCATGACCGGAAACTTCTGCGCGACATCGAACAGCCCCACCGCCTGCACGTTGATGAACAGGCCGGCAATCAGTTTTTCCACCGAGCGCAGGAACATGCCGAGCAGCCCGGAGATCTGAAGGATGCCGCCGAAGCCGATGTACAGGCGCAGGTGTTCGCGATTGAACCGCAGGGGTGAGAGGCGCAGTCCCGGCAGGCTGCGAAAGCACATCCAGACGCTCAGCGAGATCGACAGCGCGTAGCGCAGCGCGAAGGCGTACAGCAGGCCGAGGACGCCAAGCCCCGCCAGCATGAAGGCCATCACCAGGAGGGTCTCGAGCAGGAAACTGGCGATCCAGATCCGGTTCTGCAACACGATCTTTTGCAGCCCGGCGAGCACGTAGACGAAGGCGCCGAGGCTCAGGTCCAGCATGAACACCGCCACCGTGCCGAACAGCAGCACGAAGGCGGTCGATTGCAGGTGCTCGGGCACCGAGAACCAGGTCAGCAAGGTTGGCAGGCTGAACCACAGCGCGATCATGGTCACCGCGGCAAAGATGCTGACCAGTATCAGTCCGGTCGACAGCAGATCGCCGATCCGGTCCGTCTGTCCGGCGGCCTGGTATTGGGCCACGTAACGGACGTAGACATTGGAGACGCCGAACGCGCCCATGCCGAGATAGGCGATCAGGATGAAGGCCAGTGCCCAGAGCCCGTACTCCTCCAGCGTGATGTAGGCGAGGATGATCGGGGGCAGGGAGAAACGCGTGGCCAGATAAAGAATCTTGGCCCCTACCGAACTGACGATGTTCCGGCTCAGCCGGGCGTGCGTCTCGTCCCGGTGCGTGCCGGCACCGGGATCCGTTGTGGCGGCAGGAACGCGGTTCACGCCAGCACCCTGCGGAACCCGTGGGGACTGGGAACAGGTCCTGTCGCCGGCTCGGGGGCCATTGAAGAACTCCGGTTGGAACGCAGGTAACCCTCGGCCCAGCCGGTGATCAGGAACAGCAAGGGCACGGCCTGCAGCCCGAGGTAGACGGTCGCCACCGAGATGATGAACACGACGTACACGCTGGCGAGGGTGAAGGCCAGCGAACTGCCCGCCGGGTCCGCCAGTGGCTCGCTCAGCCCGCGGCGCAGCAGGCGGACCAGCATACTGACGATGATGGCCAGGAAGAGCCCGAGCCCGAGCATACCGTGCATCAGCAGGAGCAGCAGGTAGTAGTTGTCAATCGATGCCATGCCTGGCACCTTCGGCCAGGCCGTGAGACCCCAGCCGAACCAGAACTGCTCCCTGGAAATGGCGCCGTACTCCGACAGCAGTTCCCAGCGGTAGGCGGCGCTCTCCTGGGCCACTGTCAACGCACCCGCGCGGCCGACGGACACATAGTCGTAGAACCACAGCCCGCCGGGAATGCCGATCAGCAGGGCACCGGCGACGATGCCAGCGATCGCGAGGCCGCGATGCGGTGACCGGCCGATGAGCACCACCAGCGAAGCGAGGATCGCTCCGATCCAGGGGCCGCGGACCATGGTCATGATCACACCGGCCACCAGCACCAGCGTGATCAGCCGGGCCTGGCTGATCGGCAGCCAGGGCGCCACACGCGGTTTCGGCGCCCAGGCCCGGCTCCACTCGAGCCAGCGCTGGATCCGGAACGCGACGACCATCAGGATTCCTGCGAGGATGGCGTGTCCGTACGGACCTGCGGTACGGGCGAAGCCCCAGCGGAAGGTCGTGACCCAGCCGCGGCCGCCCCAGGGGAAGAAGTGATCGAAGATCATGCGCCAGGGCGTGGCGCCAAAGCGGAACTCGTAGATTGAGATGACCGCCACGGCGGCGAGCAGAAGCACGAGGGTCTTTGCGAAGCGGATGCGCAGACCCAGTGGCTCCACCATGCTCTTGGCGAAGAGATAGGGCAGCACGGCCCAGGTCATCATGTTCCACGCAAGGTTCTGCGCATCCTTGTAACCTCCCGCGAAATACTCCGACAGGGACGCCGACAGGGCGAAGCTGAGGATCAGGAGATCGGTCGGGGTGAAGCGGTATCCAGGCGCCCGGCGAGCGAAGAAGGCGGCCGCCGTGCCCAACGCGGCGGCTTGGCTGAAGGTGGGGCTCGGGACGCCTGGCAGGTCCAGTCGGTAGTACTCGGGCAACAGGAACAGCGTCGGCAGGTAGACGAGCAGGAATGCAGCCTGCGGAGAACGTCTGAACCCGACCCAGGCGGCCAGCAGGCCGGGGATCAGCACGATGTAGGCCAGCATCTAGCGCTCTTCCCGTGCCGGCGCGGCTGCACCCGGACCCTGGCCGCGGCGCATGAACGCGATCGGGAAGAGCAGGGCGTCACGGATCATCCCGAAGGGCGCCCGAATCAGCTCGCCCACGGTAGACCGCAGTGCATGAACCGGAGAGGCGGCCTGCACCTTGCGTCCGCTGCGGTGTTCCTCCACCAGCGCCGTCACGTAGCCGCCCCCGTGGAAGGGGTTGATCCGGTTGACCACGGACCCCACGACCGGCGGGTCGATGCTTCTGAGCAGACGGCCGGCCCGACCCAATTCACCCCGACTGACTTCACCCGCCTCGGCCACCAACAGCACGGCGTCCCCTGCAGCGGCGATCAGTTCGGCATCGGAGGACGCCAGTAGCGGTGGGGCGTCGACGACCACGAACCGGTAGCGCTCCGGGATGGCCTTCAGAACCGACTCCAGGCGTTGCAGATTTCCCAGCGCCCGGCTCCCGGCGCCGCTGCCGACCGGCATCGATGGAACCTCGGGATCGGTCGCGTTGACGCGTAGCCGGCCGGAGCCGTTCTCGAGCACGGAGGCCAGTCCAGGGCCCGGGCCGTACAGAGGGTCTGGACGGTAGGCGTTCGCTTCGACCACCAGCGTCGGGAACCCCAGGCGGTTCAGCGTGCGGGTCAGCGAACGGGCAATCCAGGTGGTCCCGCCGCCCGGGCGTACCGAAGTAACCACGATCGTTCGCGTGGCGTGCCGGTTGCCATCGCGAATGAGTCCGCTCGCCAGGCGGCGCAGCTGGTCCTCCGCGAACCGGAGACGATCGGGGTTGATCGCATCCACGATCCAGCCCAAGGGCGGAAAGCCCAATGTGCGGTGGACGTCGTTGACGGTCCGGACCCGGCGGTCCAGCAGATCGATCACGATCGGTGCGGCCAGGCTCAGCGCGGCCGCGGCGAACAGGAACATCACCAGCAGCTTCTTCTTGCTGGTGCCGGTCGGGTAAAGGGGAGGCAAGGCCGCGGTGACCAGGCGGGAGAATCCGGGGGCCGCGTCCTCGGCCTCGAAGAAATTGAGCCGGTTGCGCACGCGGTCCAGTTCGCTCCACAACAGCAGGATATGATTATTGAGACTGAGCGCCCGGTTGAAACCTTCGGCGTAATCTCGGCCGTGCTCGCGCACCTCTTCGATGGTTCGGGCCAGCGCCTGCTCGATCACCTGGGCTTGTTCGGCAGTATTTCGGTAGCGCTTTTCGATGGCCTCCGCGAGTTGAGCTCGCAAGGCCTCCTCGCGCAGGGATATTTCGGCCTCGATGCTGGCCAGCTCATCAATTGCGTCGAGCCTGGCCGGATGCTGTTCGGCCAAACCCGATATGGTGGTCAGCAAGATCGCACGGCGCTGGTTGAGGCTGGCCTTGAGGCTGTTCAGGCCGGGATCCGAGAGAATGCTCTCGGAGATGGACCGCATCGCCAGATCGGTTTCGCCCAGGGTCAGGAAGGCGGCCAGCCGGGTTTCCGCCTCGATCCGGCGGGTGCGGGTGTCGATGTGTTCCTCGAGCAGCTTCTGCATCTGACGGTCAAACGGGTTCACGTCCGCAGGGTTGAACGCGGTGACTCCGAGTGATTGAGCGATCACCGTGCGTTCGTTGGTGAGTTGTTCTATCTGGGCAAGCAAGTCGGTCTGGCGCTGTTCCAGCTGCGCCACCCGTTGGTCCGCGCCATAGACATGCTCGTTTTGCGCGACCGTGAGGTAGGCATCGACGATTGCGTTCACTACTTCGTCGATGCCAGTCTCGCGCGGGCTGGCCAGCATGATCTGGATCAGGTAGGAATCGCGGATGTGAAAGGCGCGTAGGCTGCGCTGCAGGCGATAGATGCTCCGACGCTCCGACTCGCCCTCGATGCGCCAGGGGTGGGGCTGACCGGCATAGCGTGCGTCGAGCTTTGTCAACGCCGACTCCAGTACGTCATGCCGGGTCAGAGTGCGAATCTGCTGTTGAATGAACTGCAGGTACTGAGTGTTGGACTGGAACTCCAGCTCTATGTCGTCATGCAAGGTTTTCATGTAACGGGGCGAGACCTGAACCGTCGCAGTGCTCTCATACAACGGCTGTCCCTTGACGAACACCACCGGCAGCCCAAGCAGCGTGACGACCAGGAAGATCAGCACGACGAGGCGGGCGTGGTTGTGCAGGCTGTCCAGCGGCTGGATGCCGCGACCGGACAGCGGTGCACTGGTATCGGTGGGGGGCGTGCTCATTGGGTGTGTTACTGGAGGGTGTCCAGGAAACGCTGCTCGGCTTCCTGGATCGCGTTCGCAGGCATGCGAGCATCGCCGATGACCCAGGGCAGATCGGCGACCCGCAGATCGATGACCGTGCCGTCCTCGGACATGCAGTATTGGCCGTCCGTGACCACCGCGCGCAGCTCCGCCTGCCGACCGATTCGCGCGTGGGGAAGAATGATGCTGCGCTCGACGTGCGCCCCGGCTTCGACCACGGCGCCGGCACCCACAAAGCACGGCCCAATCAGGGTCGCGCCGTCCTCCACCCGGGCACCACCTGCAACCACGATCGGACCCTTGAGCCGGCAGCGCTTCGGGTTGATGCTGACGTTGATGCCCGTCCGCAGACCGGGGGCGATTTCGCGCCCGGGCGGACGGTAGCCCGGCACCTGGCCCAGCAGCGCGAGCTGGCTGACCCGGTAGAAATCCGGCAGGCGTCCGATGTCGAGCCAGGTCATCGGCAGCCGCGCGCCGTACAGGGCCAGCCCCTGTTCCGCCAGCGCGGGAAAGACCTCGCTGCCGATGTCGGCCGGAAAGCGTTCCGGGACGTGGTTCAGGATCTGCGGCTCGAAGACGTAGATCCCGGTATTGACCAGCGTGCTGGCGGCGTCCTCGACTGCGGGCTTTTCCTGGAAGCCGGTGATCATTCCGGATTGATCGAGGACCGCGACGCCGTAGTGGCACACCTGCGATCGGGGCACTTCGGCCAGCGCGATCGTGGCCAGGGCCTGGTTGCGGTGATGCTCTGTCACCAGTTCGGCGAAATCGATATCGACCACGGCGTCGCCGCACAGCACCAGGAAGGTGTCGTCGAAGAATCCGGCGTGCCGCTGGATGTGGCGCAGCGCGCCCGCTGAACCGAGTGGCTCGCCGACGAGTTCGCCGTTGGTGAGGTGGCCCTCGAAGGAATAGGCGATCTCCACCCCGAAACGTCGCCCGTCGCCGAAGTACTGCTCGATCGTGTGGGCGTGGTGGCTGGTGTTGATCACGATCTCGTTGATCCCGTGATGCCGCAGCCGGTCGATCAGCAGTTCGAGCACCGGGGTATCCAGAATCCGCAGCATTGGTTTCGCGGTACCGCGCGTGAGCGGCATCACCCGCGTTCCCTTGCCGGCCGCGAGAATCAGCGCCTTCATGCCAGCGAGTTCAATGCGGACTGGCGGTCGGGGTGCACCTCGAACAGGCGGTGCATGCGCATCAGCTCGAACAGGGCGCGCACGGCACGATTCAGGCCGCACAGACGGAGCTGCCCCTGCCGCTCGGTGACGATGCGCAGGCAGGAGATCAGGGTGCCGACACCGGCACTGTCGATGAATTCGACGTTGCTGAGATCGAGAACGACCTTGTCGTGCTGCTCGAGCTGCGGAACGATTGCGGTACGGAACGCCTGGACGTTGCTCGCGTCCAGGCTCTTCTCCGTGGGCAGGGCGATGAACGCGCTGCCCACGAGGTCGTGTTGCAGTGTCATGGGGTGCTCCTTCGCTTCAGGTTTCGGTGGGGTCTATTGGATCGCGAATCAGCGGGGCGACTGTGACGGGACTGTGAAACGGCTCATGGGTGCGGTGCGAACGTACGCACGCAGCAGGCGCAGACGCTCCTTCCAGCCGGCATGCAACAGCCAGTGCACATCGGCCCAGGCAGCCGCCTCGGGGTCGGCAATCGCAAAGGCGTCGCGTGGCCGGACCACACCCCTGGGGGCCTTCCTCAGCGTTTCGCTCCAGCCGGAGGCGTGAATGGATTCGGGAAGCTCCGGTTGATCGGCGATGCCGACCAGGGCACATTCGCCCCGAACCACACTGGGAAGCTGTGGAAAGACCCTATGCGAGAAGTCCTGGCCGCGGCCAAGCAAACGCAGGGTCAGCACCGGCAAGAGACCGACGGCGAGGGTCAGCAGGGCCGCCATGCGCTCGAGACCGGTGATTTCGAGCGGTGCCCCCGCCGTGGCGTTCGTGCCCAGGAGATCCCCGGTTGCATCCGCCGGGAGCCAGACATCGTAGGCCGCATGGAGCAGGCCGGAGGGCGTGACGACTGCCTGTTCCACCTCGGCCGGCCCCTTGATGCATACTCCGTCGGCGACCAGGGCGTCGCGGACCGTGGTTTCGCCCTCGACCCGGCAGCCTTCGCCGAGAACGACGTTCGGGCCCACGGTCGTGCTCCCGGCGATCCAGGTGTTTTCCCCGACCTCCACCGGTGCGATCAGTCGGGCACCCGGTGCGACGCGCGCGCTGGGCGCGATCCGGATGCCGGCCGTCTTCTCCTGTAGCAGCTCGAAACGGTCCGGTGTTCTGGCCAGCCAGCGGCGCTGGGCCTCGAGTACGGACGGGCCGCGATCGAAGCGGTAGGGCGCGGCGGTACCGATGCGGCTCATGTCCTCGGGCAAGCCGCCCAGGTTCAACCCATCCGGCTCCATCGCGGCGAGGAACAAGGCCCGGGTGTATCCGGTGATGCGTGCCCAGCCCGTCCACTGCAACCGGTCTTCCGGATCCACGCTGAACCACGCTGCATCGTCCTGTGCACCCTGCAGTGCCGGGGCTGGCAGCCAGTGATCGGCACGCAGCAGCCAGAGGGATTCGTCTGTGGCGAGATCGCTCCGGGCGATGCGCCTGCGCGCGTCCGCGAAGTCCCGCACTGCGTGAACCGTGACCTGCAGCCCCCAGCGCTCGCCGGCACCGAGCAGGGCCCGGATGGCCTCGAGTCCATGGCTGGCGAAGACCTCGACCTCGCGGCAGCCCAGCCCCGCCAGCGTCTCGAGCTGTCGATAGAGCATCGGGCGGTCGCCCAACGGCAGCATGGCCGGACTCATGTCGGCCTGTTCCACCCAGTCGCAACGGTCCGGCTGGGTCGCGAAGACCATCGCGCGCGCGGCCGTATGCACGGGTGGCGCCTCGGCCTGTTCCCCGGCCAGCAGTGCCAGATCGATACTGCCCAGCCAGCGCTGCATGAATACGGCGGTCAGAAAACTGAAATTGCCGACCAGGTAGCGGCGCCACATGCGGCCCGGCTCCTGGTAGAGGCGGAACGTCCATTCCAGGCCGATCTCGCGCAGCCACTGCGGGGCCCGGGGAATGCGGTCGGCGTAGAAGTCGAACAGGCCGCCGACGCCCATCGCCACCTTCACGCCGGTCCGGGCCGCGTGCTCCTGGATCCATAGATCCTGTCGCGGCGCACCCATCGCCACCAACAGCACGTCGGCGTGACTGGCCCGAATGCCGTCGATCACCGTCTCCTGGTCGCCGATATCGAAGTAGCCGTGCTGCAGGCCTGCGATCGCGACTCCTGGGTGGTGCCGCCCGATCCAGTTTCCGACGCCCTCGGCGACCCCGGGACGCCCCCCGAGCAGGTACAGGCGCCCGCCGTCCCTGGCGAGACGCTCGCAAAGACGCGGAAACAGATCGGTTCCGTTGACGTTCTGCCGGAAACCCTTGCCGAGAATCTTTCCGGCGATGCGCATGCCGATACCGTCCGGGGCGACCAGTTCGGCCCGGTTGACGGCATGGCGGTACGCAGGATTGCGCCGGGCGATGTTCACGCAGTCCGGATTGACGAAGCAGAGCTGCAGCGGAGCGCTTCCCGGTGCGGTGCGCCGGCGGTCGATGGCATCCAGAGCATCGTCCATGGTCACCGGGTGTACCCGGACCGTGTCCACCAGTACCGGATCGCCGTTCTCGGCGCCAGCCGCGCGTCCGTAAACCGAGGCCAGCAGGTTGCGCATCAGGATGCCGAGATCATGGCCCAGGCTGCGCCGGGCGATCTGTTCGGCGTCCGTGTTCCACTCGTCGCCATAGTCGATACGCGTGCGCTGGCGCAGCGACCACAGGGAAAAGAGACCCGGCCGCACACTGGCCCGAATCTCCCTCAGGGCCGGAGGCGGCGCCTCGCCCGGGGACAGGGGGCGGGGTCCCACCCAGGCCATGTCGCCGCGCAGGATGCTGAGCAGTACCGGGGCGCGGCAGATACGCA
>Ga0209498_1000938_pt1 | contig 17955 bp, 15 predicted proteins | sample WalLakDeSediment_FD_184131 | JGI IMG/M metagenome (GOLD analysis project Ga0209498, IMG submission 184131) | Lake sediment microbial communities from Walker lake, Nevada to study Microbial Dark Matter (Phase II) - Walker Lake 11/02/13 Deep... | ecosystem: Environmental > Aquatic > Freshwater >... | reverse complement strand
CAGCACGATGGCGCCGACCACGGCGACTGCGGCGAACACCCACACGGGGATGGGGATGCCCAGGAAGTAGCCGTAGAACACGGGCCGGTACACGCCGCGCAGCGCGAAGTTGAGCGAGATCGTGCCGCCGTCCGCGAGGTAGGTCACCAGCGACCGGAAGATCCCCAGCGTCCCGAGCGTGACGATGAACGGCTCGATACGCCCGCGGGTGATGGCCAGGCCGTTGGCGGCGCCGGCGAGCAGGCCCGATCCGAGGACGATGCCGACGCCCAGCAGCACGACGCCGAGCGGCGAGATGGTTCCGCCGTGCAGCGCGTTCATGATCAGGATCATGGCGCCCGACAGGAACGCCGCCATCGAGCCGACCGACAGGTCGATGCCGCCGCCGATGATCACGAAGGTGCCCCCCACGGCGATGATGCCGATGAAGGCGGCGCGCGTGAGCACGTTGAACAGGTTGGTGGGGGAGAGGAACGCCGGGTGCAGCATCGATCCGATGACGAGCAGCAACGCCAGCCCAGCGAGGGGGGTAAGCTGCTGCCACGGCATGCGCCGAAGGCGGCCGCGCCAGGCGGGTGCGGGCGCGGTCTCAGACGCGGACACGGGGCGCCTCGGTGGTCGTGGGGGGCGCGTCGCGGCGCAGGCCGGTCGCGTAGGCCATGATCGTCTCCTCGTCGAGGTCGTCGCCCTCGAGGGTGCCGGTGATGACGCCGTCGTGCATGACGACGACCCGATGGGCGAGACCGAGGATCTCGGGCAGCTCGCTGGAGACCAACACGACCGCCACCCCCTTCGCCAGCAGCTCGGCGACGTAGAAGTAGATCTGGCGCTTGGTGCCGACGTCGATGCCGCGGGTCGGCTCGTCGAGGATGACCACGTCGGGCGCGGTAAGCATGAGCTTCGCCAGCACCACCTTCTGCTGGTTGCCGCCCGACAGGGCCGCCGCCTGGACCTCGAGGCGCGCGACGCGCACGTCGAAGTCCTTGACGGCCTGCTCGAGCGCCGCCTGCTCGGCCCGTCGGTTCACGAACGGGTGGGCGAAGCGCTCGAGCGACTGCAGCGTCAAGTTCTCGCGCAGCAGCTTGGTGAGCAGCAGGCCCTTGCCCTTACGGTCCTCGGTCAGGTAGGCGACGCGGTCGTGCTTGGCGTCCTCCGCGTGGCGCCAGCGCACCACTCGGCCGTCCTTGCGTACGGTGCCGTGGCCGGGCCGCAGCCCGAGCACGCCCTCGAACAGCTCGGTGCGCCCGGCGCCGACGAGGCCGGCGATGCCGAGCACCTCGCCGCGGCGCACGTGGAGAGTGGCGCCGGTGGCGAACCCCGGCACGTCGAACCGCTCGACCTCCAGCGCCACGGGGGCGTCGGCCGGGGGCGGCAGCTTCTTCGGGTACATGTCGGCTAGCTCGCGGCCGACCATCCGCCGCGCCATGTCGGCCGGGGTGAGGTCGGTGGCGGCGAAGGTGCCGATCTTGTCGCCGTCGCGCAGGATCGTCACCCGATCGGCGATGGCCTGCACCTCGTCGAGTTTGTGCGACACGTAGAGGATGGCGACGCCGCTGACGGTGAGCCGCCGCACCAGGTCGAACAGAACCTCGGTCTCGCGGCCGGTGAGCACGTCGGTGGGCTCGTCCATGCACAGCACGCGCACCTCGCGCGACACCGCCTTGGCGATCTCGACCATCTGCGCCTGCGACACCGACAACTCGCGTACCCGGCGCGTCACGGGCACGTCGGTGCGCAGCGAGTCGAGCAGCTCGCGGGTGGCTCTCCGGGCCGCCCGCCGGTCGACGAGGCCGAGGCGGGTGGGCTCGCGGCCCAGGAACACGTTCTCCTCGACGGTGAGGTCGGGCACCAGGTTGAGCTCCTGGTGGATCATCACGATGCCGGCGGCCTCCGCCTCGTTGGAGTCGCGGAAGCGGACGGTGCGGCCGTCGAGGACCACCTCGCCGCGGTTCGGCTGATGGAATCCGGAGAGCAGCTTCATCAGCGTCGACTTGCCGGCGCCGTTCTCCCCGACGAGGGCGTGGACCTCCCCGGCGCACACGTCGACGTCGACGGCGTGGAGCACCTCGATGGGTCCGAAGGACTTGCTGAGGCCGACGCCGCTGAGGATCGGTGTGCGCACCGCGGGCCCTCCTTCGGGCGCCAGAGGCTGCCGCTCGCGGCCCGCGGGTGCCACTCCGGACCGGTCCGCGAGTTCGAACGAGTGTCGAATTAAGTGATAGACTACAACCCGAGCATGAACTCGTCAAGGGATCGGCCCCGCCACGTGTCCGGCCCGGCCGCGCTCCGGTCGCGCCCCCGGCTCAACCCCGCCCTCGTCCGCCGGCTCAACCTCGCGCGCGTGTTCCACGCGCTGCGGCTCGCGGGCGCGGCGAGCCAGGGGGAGCTGGCGCTCGCCACCGGCCTCGACCCGGCCACCGTCTCGGCGGTGGTGCGCCAGCTGCGCCACGACGGGTGGCTGCGGGCCACGGCGGTGCCGACCGCGGGCCGCACCGGGCGGCCGCCCGTGCGCCTCACGATCGACGCCGACGCGGGCCTGCTCGTCGGCGCGCGCCTGGAGCCCGACGTGGTGCGGCTGCTGGCCACGACCCTGGCCGGCACCCCGTGCGGCAGCTGGCAGGGTCCGTCCGGCGACGGGCCGGATGCCGCCATCGAGGTGCTGCGGGCGGGGCTCGACGCGCTCCTGGCGGAGCTGGCGGTCGACTGGTCGCACGTCCGCGCGGTCGGCGTGGGTGTCCCCGCGCTGATGGCACACGACGGTCGCCTGGCGTTCGGGCCCAACCTCGGCTGGCGCGACGTGCCGCTGCGGGCGCGCCTCGCCGAGCACTGGTCGGTGCCGGTGGCCGTCGACAACGACACCAAGGCCGCGGCCCTGGCGGAGAAGCTGTTCGGCGTGGCCCGCGAGGCCCACGACTTCGTCGTCATCGCGGGCCACTCGGGCGTCGGCGGCGCCCTGTACTTGGGCGGCCGGCTGCAGCGGGGCGCGGGCGGCTTCGGCGGCGAGGTCGGCCACGTGACGGTGGTGCCGGGCGGCCGGCCGTGCGGCTGCGGCGACCGCGGTTGCCTCGAGGCCTACCTCGCGGAGCAGGCGCTGGTGGCGCAGCTCGCGGAGCGCGGGCTGCACGTGGCGGGGTACGCCGGCGTCGCGGCGGCCGCGGCGGCGGGTGACCCCCGCGCCCTCGACCTGCTCGACACGGTCGGCGGCCACCTCGCCAAGGTGGTGGGCGACCTGGTCGACCTGCTCGACCCCGAGATGATCGTGCTGGCGGGGGCGATGACCCACGTCGTCCCCTTTCTCCTGGCGGCGGTCGAACGGGCGGTGAGCGGCCCGGCGCTGGCCTCCGTGCGGGGCACCTGCCGCGTGGTCTCGTCGGGATTCGGCCCCGAGGCGGTGACCATGGGGGGCGTGGCGCTGGCCATGGAGGCGGTCCTCGGGCTGCCGGCATGGTGGGTAGACGCGGGCGCGGGGGCGGCTCCGACGGCCGGCGCCGGGGCGCGGGGCGGGTGGTAGGCTCCCGGCCATGACGGCGGTGGAGACGCTCCGCGCGCGCTTCCTGGCGGGCGAGACGCGCGCCCTGGCGCGCGGCCTGAGTTGGGTGGAGGCGGGCGATCCCCGCGGCGCGGCGCTGCGCGCCGCCCTCCGGCGCCGCCCGGCGACCGCCCGGCTGATCGGGCTGACCGGCGCCCCCGGCGTGGGGAAGAGCACGCTGGCCGACCGGTTGATCGGCACCTGGCGCGATCGCGGCCAGCGGGTGGCGGTGCTCGCGTTCGACCCGTCGAGCCCCTACAGCGGCGGCGCGCTGCTCGGTGACCGCGTGCGCATGACCCGCTGGGCCGGCGACGAGGGCGTGTTCGTGCGTTCCATGGCTACCCGCGGCCGCACCGGCGGGCTGGCCCCAGCGGCGCACGAGGCGCTCGCGCTGCTGGTGGCGTTCGGCTTCGACGTGGTGCTGCTCGAGACGGTCGGCGTCGGCCAGGCCGAGGTGGACGTGGCCGCGGTGGCCGACACCACCGTCGTCGCGCTGGCGCCCGGACTGGGCGACGACGTGCAGGCGGCCAAGGCGGGCCTGATGGAGGTCGCCGACGTGTACGTCGTGACGAAGGCCGATCGCCCACACGCAGGGCGCCTGGCGCGCGAGGTGCGCGATGCCGTCGCCCTGCTGGACGCGATCGGAGCGCCGCGGCGGGGCGCCGGCGCCCCGCGCTGGCGGCCGCCGGTGGTCTTGGTGGCGGCGGGCGCCGCGGCGGCCGACCTGCCGGCCGGGTTCGCGGCCGACGGCGGCCTCGGCGAGCTGCTCGCCGCGCTCGATGGCCACGCCGCTCACCTCGCGGCGACCGGCGCCGCGACCGGGCGCGAGGCAGAGCGGGTCCGGGCCGAGGTCGTCGCCCGGGCGCAGGCGTCGTTGCGGGCGGAGGTCGCGGACCTGGCGGCCGACGACTGGGGCGCCGTGGCGGGGGGCGAACGCTCGGCCGAGGGGCTGGCGGCCGAGCTGCTGGCGCGGGCGGCGCGGCGGGCGGCGGCCGCGCCGCGGCCGCCCGCGGGGGGCGGTGGCGTGCGGGGCCGAGCGGCGCGCGGCGACGCGCCCGACCCCGCGGGCTGTTAGGCTCGCGCCATGATCCGCGCCGTCTACCCCGGCAGCTTCGACCCCGTGCACAACGGCCACCTCGACGTGATCCAGCGGGCGGCCCGCATCTTCGACCACCTCACGGTGGCGGTGCTGCACAACCCCCTGAAGCCGACCACGCTGTTCGGCATCGAGGAGCGGCTGGCGATGGTGCGGGGGGCGATCGACGGGATGTCGAACGTCGAGGCCTCGATGTTCGAGGGGTTGCTGGTGGACTTCTGCCGGCAGCTGGACGCCCAGGTGATCGTCCGCGGGCTGCGGGCGATCTCGGACTACGAGGCCGAGCTGCAGGTGGCCCACCTGAACCGGCAGATGCTGCCGGGGGTCGAGACGCTCTTCATCATGACCGCCACCCGCTGGTCGTTCGTGTCCAGCACCCGCATCAAGGAGATCGCGCAGCTGGGAGCGGACGTGGCGAAGCTGGTCCCCAGGCCTTCGAACGAGGGGCTCGTGGCGCGCTTCGGGCCACCGCGGGTGCACGACTGAGCGACCGATCGACCGCGCGACGCGTCGCGGGCGCGTAACAGGCGTGAACGGCGCCGGGTGTAGACTCGCGCCGTCGCTCGTGGCCTCGTCCGGGACGCGGCCACGGGATCGAGAGGAAGCACCATGGCGCACCTGCTGCGCGGCCTCGCTGCGGGGGGGACCCTGCGCGTCATCGCCGCCGACACCACCGACCTCGTGGCCGAGGCGCTCGAGCGCCACGCCGCCGGCGTGACCGCCGGCGCGGCGCTGGGCCGCACGCTGACCGCCTCGCTGCTGCTCGCCCACGTGCTGCTCAAGGACCGACGCGACCGCGTCACCGTCAAGCTCGACGGCGGCGGCCCGCTCGGGGGGGTCATCGCCGATGCCGGTCTGGACGGCACCGTGCGCGGGTACGCCCGGCGGCCGGAGGTCGAGCTGCCCCCGCGCGCCGACGGCAAGATCGACGTCGGTGGCGCGGTGGGTCGGGACGGTCACATCGAGGTCATCCGCTCGCACGCGCCCTACGGCGACCCGTACGCCTCCAGCGTGGAGCTGGCCTCTGGCGAGGTCGCCGAGGACGTCGCCACCTTCCTCGCCCGCTCCGAGCAGATCGCGTCCGCGGTCCTGCTGGGCGTGAGCTTCGACGAGACCCGTCGAGGCGGCCGCGACGGCCGCAACGGCCCCGCTGCGGCCCGCGTGCGGCGGGCGGGCGGGGTCATCCTGCAGGCGCTCCCGGGCGCCGAGGACGCGGCCGTGACGCTGCTGGAGGCCAACGTGCGGGCCTTCGGCCAGCTGACCGACGAGCTGGCGCACCACGACCTGCTGCGCGTGATGGAGGAGCTGACCTGGGGGCTCGGCTTCGAGCTGCTGACGCAGCAGGCGCTGCCGCTCGCCTTCCGCTGCCGCTGCAGCGACGGCAAGGCGCTGGCCGCGGTGGCGTACCTGACGCCCGCCGAGCGCGCGCAGATGGTCGCCGAGCAGGGCGGGGCCGAGGTCGTGTGCCACTGGTGCCGCGAGGCCCGCTTCGTCGACGCCGGGGCGATGGCGACGCTGGGCGCGACGGAGGTGCGCTGCCCCGACTGCGGCGCGCTCTGGTACCGCGAGGGCGTGACCACCATGGTGCGCGACGAGGAGCGCTGCGCCTGCGGCCGGAGGGTGGCGCTGTCCGCCTGACGGCGGCGGCCGCGGCCGTGGAGGGGCGACCCGGGACGGTCGTCGCGTTGGCCCTGCTGGTGGTCTTCTGGGCGTCGGCCTTCCCGTCGATCAAGCTCGCGCTGGACGGGCTCGGCCCGGCGCACCTGACGCTGGCGCGGCACCTGGTGGCGTCGCTGGCGTTCGTGCCCCTGCTGCTGCTGTTCCGCGGGCGCCCGTGGCCCGCACGGTCCGACGCCGTCGGGTTCGTCGGCCTGGGCCTCGTAGGCATCACCACCTACCACCTGGCGCTCAACTTCGGCGAGGTGCACGTCTCCGCCGGCGCGACCAGCCTCATCATCGCGACGGCCCCCGCGCTGACGGCGCTGGTCGCCTGGTGGCTGACCGGCGACCGACTGCCGGCGCTGGGGTGGTGGGGCACCGCCGTCGCGCTCGGGGGCGTTGCGCTGATCGTCCTCGGCGACGGCACCCTGGGGCGGATCCACCCGGCGGCGGGGCTGGTCCTCCTGTCGGCCGCCGCCACGGCCGTCTTCGCCGTGCTGCAGCGGCGCTTCCTGACCCGCTACCGGCCGCTGGAGGTCACGGCCTACGTGACCTGGGGCGGCACCCTCCCGATGCTGGTCTTCCTGCCGGGGTTGCCCACGGCGCTGACCGAAGCCGGGACCGGGCCGCTGCTGGCCACCCTGCACCTGGGGATCGTCCCCTCGGCGATCGCCTACACGCTCTTCGCGGTCGCCCTGCAGCGGGCCCCGGCGCCGATCGTGACGTCGTTCCTCTACCTCGTCCCGGTGGTCGCGCTGCTGCTGTCGTGGTGGTGGCTCGGCGAGGTGCCGAGCGACCTGACGCTGCTGGGCGGCGCCGTGGCGGTGCTCGGTCTCCTGCTGGTCCAGCGCTCGCGCCGCGCCGCGCGGCGCGGCGGCGCCGTCGCTCGCGCCTGAACCGCGGCGGACGCGGTCGTCCTCGCGGCCGGGCGGCCGGGTGGCCGGGTGGCCGGGCGCGGCCCGGGGCCGCGCGCTCAGCCCGGCCGCAGGCGGCCGAGCCGCCGCTCGGTGCCGGCCGCGAGGCGCACCAGGTTGTCGCGGTGACGCCAGACCGACAGCAGCGCCAATGCGCCGGCGAGCACGGTCTTGGGCAGGTCGGCGTTCCCCAGCACCAGCAGCATGACCGGTGCGCTGCAGACGCCGACCAGCGAGGCGAGCGACACCACGCGCCCGAAGACCAGGGTCAGGGCGAAGATGACGGTCGCCGTCAGCGTGATCCAGGGGTCGATGACGACGAACACCCCGAGGCTGGTGGCGACCCCCTTGCCGCCACGGAAGCCCAGGAACACGTTGAAGCCGTTGCCGGCCACCGCCGCCAGGGCCGCCACGGCCACCCACCACGGATCGAGGCCGAGCGCCGTCGGCACCCACACGGCGAGCACGCCCTTCAGGGGGTCGACCAGCGCCACGAGCAGGGCCGACCAGGGCCCGACCGAGCGCAGCACGTTGGTGGCGCCGATGTTGCCCGAGCCGACGCGCTGGATGTCGACGCCGCGGAGGCGCGCCACGAGGACGCCGGTGGGGATGGCGCCCATGAGGTACGCCAGCAGCACGATGGCCAGCGAACCCAGCACCCCGCTCATCGCGGGCCCCCGGCCCGGCGGGTTCGACACGCGATGGGTCGCATCACCGCATCGTACCGGGCCGTCGTGAGGGTAGGCTCGCGGGCATGACCCAGGACGTCCTGCTGCTCCTCGCCCTCGCGTTGATCGGCGCCGCCGCCGTGGGCTGGACCCGGCGGCTCGCACCGCTCGCCTCGGAGTTGCCGCTGAAGACGCTGCTGGCGGCCTCGGCCGCGGGTGCGACCGTGGCCGCGACGCTCGCGGGCGTGGCCGTGCCGGACGGCCTGCGCTGGGCGGCACTGGTCGCGGGCCTGGCCTGGGTGGCCGGACCGCTGGCCCTGCCGACCGTCGCCCGTGCCGGCCTGTGGCGCGCGGCCGACGCCCTGGTGGACCTCCTGTACTGGTCGCCGGCGGGGCGCGATGGCGCGCGCCGGCTGCTGGCGCAGACGGGGCTGCAGCGCGGCGACGGCGCGTCGGCGCTGGCGCGGCTGCCGGCGGCGCAGGGCGAGACCATGGCCGCGCAGGCGCACGCGTTGCTCGGCGACTGGCCGGCGGTGCTGGCGGTCGACCTGCCCGTGGGCCGAGCGGGCGCCGCCGGCCGCGTCGCTCGGGTCGAGGCCCTGTTGGCGGTGGGCCGGCCCGCCGAGGCGCTCGAGGTCGCCGCCGCGCTGCGGCGCGACGTCGAGGCGGGCCCGCCCGACCCGATCGCGTACCGCTCGATGGTGCTCGCCGAGGTCATGCTCGACGCCGACGCCGGCGACCTGCGGCGCGTGCAGGAGGCGCTCAAGGCGCCTCCTGCGGGCGTGCCGCCGGAGGTGTGGTTCGGGCTGCTGGCGCGTGCGGCCGAGGCCGCGGGGGAGCGCGAGGCCGCGCTCCGGCTCCACGCCGAGGCGTACCGGTTGGCCGCGCCGGCCCGCCGGGCGCGGCACGCGCGGGTGCTGGAGACGGCGGGTCGGCCGCTGCCCATGCCGCTCAGGGTCACCGGCCGGCGGCAGGCGACGCTGGCGCTGGCCGGGGTCATCGCGGCCGCCTACGCGGGGCAGGTGTGGCTCGACCGCGTCGTCGCCCCGCTCACGATGGCGGGCTTCGGCGTGGACGCCAGCGCGATCGCGGCGGCCTACGTCGTCGGCCTGCCCGCCTTCCCGTCCCCCGACGCGGGCTGGCGCCTGCTGTCCTACGCCCTGGTCCACGGCAACCTGGTGCACGTCGGCTTCAACCTGTGGGTCCTGCTCGACCTGGGGCGGATGGTCGAGGCGCGCCGCGGCCCCGGCTACCTGCTGGCGGCGTTCGTGTTCGGCACCGCGATGGGCGCGCTGTTGACCGGTTCGCAGTCGACCGGGCCGCTCCTGCTCGTCGGCGCCTCGGGCGGCGTGCTCGGCGTCGCGGGCGCGCTGCTGGCGGACGTCAGCCGCAGCCGCCAGCCGGCCGACCGCCAGCTCCTGGGCAGCCTGCTGCAGTGGATGGTCCTGATCGCCTTCATCTCATTGGCGATCCCCAATGTGTCTTGGTGGGGGCACGTCGGGGGCGTGCTCGGTGGCCTGCTGTGGGGCATCGCCCGCCAGGGGATGCCCGCCGACCGGCGCATCGACGCCGCGCTCGGCGCCGCGGGCGCGCTCGCGCTCGCGTGGGCGCTGGGTCAGGCCCTGCGGGTGGCGCTGCTGCTGCTCTGACCGCTCAGGGGGCTGGCAGGCCGCAGACGCTGGTCGTCGTCGTCAGTGCGTCGAGGCAGAGGACCCCGAAGCCGTACTCGGCGCTGTTGGGGCCGGGGTTGCGGGCGGCGGCGGCGCGCAGCGCCGCCTCGATCGCGGCCGGGTTGCCGCGGTACGCATCCGGGTCGCGCGCCATCAGCGTGGCCGCCGACGCCGCGACGATCGGCGTGGCCATCGAGGTGCCCGCCAGGCAGGCGTAGTCGCTGTCGGTGCGCCAGAAGGTCGACAGCAGGCCGACGCCGCAGGCACCGGGCGACGTCCGTCGGCCCCCTGGGGCCATGAGGTCGACGAGCCCCTCGCCGTAGTCGGAGAACGTCGACCGGCGCATGTCCTCGTCGACGCTGCCGATCGAGATCACCTCGGGGTAGGCGGCCGGGTAATCGACGCCGCCGTTCTGACCGACGTTGGCGACGCCGTTGCCGGCGGCGCCGACGAGCAGGATGTCCTCGCAGCGGACGTCGATGACCGCCTTGCGCAGCTCGGCCGATGGCAGCGGGCTGCCGAGCGAGAGGTTGACGACGTCGACCCGGACGGGGTTCGGCGGGGTCGCTGCGTCATCCGGGCTCGGCGCCAGGCCGGCGACCCAACGCAGGGCGGCGACGAGGTCCGCAATGGTGGCGTGCCCGTCGTCGCCGAACACCTTGACGGGCTGGACCCGGACGCCCGCGTGCGCCGCGAGGCCCAGGATGCCGACGCCGTTGCCCTCCACGGCGGCCACCAGGCCGGCGACGTGGCTGCCGTGGCCGTCCGCGTCGGCCACATCGGTCGAGCTCTGGGTCCCGGCGGCGTAGCGGACGAAGCTGCGGCCGGGCACGATCGCGTCCGCCAGGTCCTCGTGGGTGGGGCGCAGGCCGGTATCGATGACGGCGACGATCACGTCGAGCGCGCGCAGCTCGCCCGCCGGCACGCGGCCCTCGGCGAAGCCGAAGGCGTCGAGCCACCATTGGTCGCCGCCGAGGTACGCGGGATCGTCGGGCCCGTTCCCGCTCGGACGGACCAAGGGGCCGTCGAGCTCCACCCAGCGCACGCGCGGGTCGGCCTCCAGCGAGCGCGCCAGGCCCAGCGGATCGGGACCGCTCAGGCGGGCCCCACCGTGGAACGGGCGCGCATCGGTCACCAGCGCCTCGGCCGCCGCCGGCAGCACGCCCGCTGCGACCCCTCGGGTCCCCACGAACGCCTCGGCGGCGACGGGTTGGTGCCAGCGCACCAACACGGCCGTGGGCTCGATGCCGACGGCGGCGAGGAGCGCCGCAGCGGCGTCGACGGGCAGCGCCTCGACGAACGCGTCACGCGCCTGGGGGTCGACGTCACAGGGCGCCGGCCCCGATGGCACGAGGGGGTCGACGACCACCACGAGTTCGACCGCGCCCCGCTGAGCGGTCACGCTGGCGGTCAGGAGGGCGGTCGACACCAGGCCGGAGCGGTCGATCCAGAGTTCGACGGCGGCCGACTCGCCGCCGCGCAGCGTGCCCGATTCCGGCACGGCCGTGAGCCGCGCCGGACCGTCGAAGCGCCAGCGCAGCAGCGAGCCGTCGGGGCCGGCGTTGCGGACGACGAAGGTACGCACCACCGTCGCAGCCGGGTACTCCAGCAACTGCGGCGAAACCTCGAGGCGGGGCACGAGGAAGACGTTGCACCCGGTCAACAGCAGCGCCAGCAGAGCGCCGAGGGCCGGAAGGGGTGCCCGATGGCGCGACCGTGTCATGAACGCATCTTAGGCGCCCGCCGGGTCGCGAACGGTGCGATTGCCGACGGACCGCCAGGTGCCCGGATGGCGTCGCAGGCGCAGCGGCGCCGTCGCGCGGCGTCGCGAGGGGCGCCGCGGCCGCGCCGGCGTAGACTCCGGCATGGCCGACGCGCCCGAACTGGTGCGCCGCAAGCGCCACCACATCGAGGTCTGCCTCTCGGGTCCGGTAGCGTACCAGACGCGAACTGCGGGCTTCGAGCGGTTGGACCTGCCCTACCGGGCGCTGCCCGAGGTCGACCCCGACGACATCGACACCTCGGTGACGTTCCTCGGGCGGCGCCTGCGGGCGCCGCTGCTGATCGGTGCCATGACCGGCGGCACCGAGCGGGCGGGCGTGATCAACCGCCACCTGGCGATCGCCGCCCAACGCGTCGGCGTCGGGCTGATGCTCGGCTCGCAGCGGGTCATGCTCGAGCACCCCGAGGCCCGCTCGAGCTTCGAGGTGCGGGACCTCGCGCCGGACGTGCTGCTCATCGGCAATCTCGGCGCGGCCCAGCTGCTGCGGGGCTACGGCGTCGCCGAGGCGCGCCGCGCGGTCGAGGAGGTCGGCGCCGACGCCCTCGCCTTCCACGCCAACCCACTGCAGGAGGCGCTGCAGCCGGGCGGCGACGCGCACTGGCGCGGCCTGACGGCGAGGCTGGCCGAGGTCGTACCCGAGGTCGGCGCGCCGGTGCTGCTCAAGGAGGTGGGGCACGGCATCTCGGGTCCGGTGGCGCGCTCCGTGGCGGGCGTCGGCTTCGCGGCGGTGGACGTGGCCGGGGCCGGCGGTACGTCCTGGGCGCGGGTCGAGGCGTTGCTGCGCGACGGCGAGGTGCGGCGGCCCGACCTGGTGGAGTGGGGTCTGCCCACGGTCGATGCGCTGGTCGAGGTGGGTCGCGCGCTGCCCGGCACCCCGTTGGTGGCGTCGGGCGGGGTGCGCAGCGGTCTGGACGTCGCCAAGTCGATCGCGTTGGGGGCGCGGGTGGCGGCCATGGCCCAGCCGCTGTTGGCGCCGGCGCTGGCCTCGCCCGAGGCGGTCGAGGCCGTGCTCCGTGACCTCGTGGACGAGCTGCGGTTGGTCATGCAGTTGGTCGGCGCGCGCAACATGCACTCGCTCGCCACCGTCGGCTGGCGCCCTCGTGTAGGCTGACCCCCATGGACCTGCAGATCGCCGGCAAGACCGCGCTCGTCACGGGCGCCTCGAAGGGCATCGGCTTCGCGGTGGCGTCCGCCCTGGCCGCCGAGGGGGCGCGCCTGGTCGTCAACGGGCGCGACGCCGGGGCGTTGGCGGAGGCCGCCGAGCGCCTGCGGGCGGGCGGTGCGGAGGTGCACCCGGTCGCCGGCGACGTCTCCCAGCCCAGGCAGGTGAAGTCGCTGCTGGCCGCCGCGCGCAAGGCCGTCGGCGAACCGTCGATCCTGGTGGCCAACGCCGGGGGCCCGCCCACCGGCGCCGCCGAGGTGCTCGACGACAGCGCCTGGGCCCAAGGCTTCGAGCTGACCCTGATGTCGGCGGTCCGCCTGGCACGCGGCGCGGTCCCGGCGATGAAGGCAGCGGGCTGGGGGCGCGTGGTGTTCGTCACCAGCCTGTCCGTGAAGCAGCCGATCGCCAACCTGACGCTCTCGAACGCGTTCCGCGCCGGGGTGACGGCGTACGCCCGTACGCTGGCCAACGAGGTCGCCGCCCACGGCGTGACCGTCAACGCGGTCGCGCCCGGCTACACGCTCACCGAGCGCCTCGAGGACCTGTTCGCCGACGACTACGCCCGCGCCCGGCTGGTCGCCACCATCCCGGCCAAGCGCTTCGCCACGCCGGCCGAGGTGGCCTCGGCGGCCGCCTTCCTGTGCTCGGTGCCCGCCGGCTACGTCACCGGCCAGACGCTGCTCGTCGATGGCGGCCTGGTCGGCGCGACCTACTGACCCGCGCGCCCGTCCGGTCGCGGCGCCGGCGCGGCGTTCGGGGCGCAGCGGCGAGCCGGCCCGTGCGCGTCGCGTCGCGAATGCCCACGGGTGTGTCGCGCCGCGACGTGCCGCACGGTACCCCGTGGGGGTATCATCGCCCGCATGTACCCGTTCCTCGACGACACCCTACGCGCCCAACTGACCGAAGCCCTGCTGCCGCTCGACCGCGACGTCGAGCTGGTGGTGTACACCGCGGGACGCCTGGTGCTGCCCGGGCAGGAGCCCGCCGGCGAGGAGCAGGCGACGCTGGCGCTGCTGCGCGAGGTCGCGTCGACCTCCGAGCGGGTGACCGTGGTGGAGCGCTCGCTTGGCGCCGACCCGGACGCCCGCCAGCGCGGCATCGTCCGGACGCCGACGATCGTGCTGCGCGAGCGCGGGAGCGCGCGCGACAACGTCCGCTTCGTCGGTCTACCGGCGGGCTACGAGTTCCAGACGCTGGTCGAGGGGCTGCGCATGATGGGCACGGGCGACTCGGGCTTGGGCGAGGAGAGCGCGGCGCGCATCGCGGCGATCACCGCCCCGGTCCGGCTGCAGGCCTTCGTGACGCCCACCTGCCCGTACTGCCCCCGTGCCGTCCTGGCCGCCTTCCGGCTCGCGCTCGCCAACCCGCAGGTCACGGCGGAGGGTGTCGAGGCCAGCGAGTTCCCGGCGCTCGCCCAGCGCTACCGCATCTCGGGCGTGCCGGACACGATCATCGACGGGCCGGCCGGGCAGGAGCGCGTGCTGGGCGGCCAGCCCGATCGGGCGTTCGTCGATGCCGTCCTGAAGGTGGCCGGCGCCGCCGCCTGATCAGGTCGCGCGCCGGGGCCCGTCGGCGAGGCCCACCGCCCGCACGTACACGGCCCCCTGGGCCACGATCGCGAACGGCCCAGCCCAGACGAGGCCGAGACCGAGGGGCACGATGGCCAGCGCCAGCAGGGCCGCGAGCACGAGCTGCAGCAGCAGGAGAGCGCCCCACCGGTGGCGCACGAGCAGGGCGCTGACGACGAGCGCCCGGCCGGCGGGTAGGCCGCGGTCGGCCACCAGGTAGAGTGCCAAGGCGGTGAACAGGCCGTAGGCCATGGTCAGCGGCAAGGATGCCAATGGTCCCATCAGCGCGTCGCCGCCGATGACCACCAGCAGGCCGGCGAGCAGCACGATGGCCGCGTGCGCCGTCACGGAGCGGTAGGCCCACAGGTCCGCGAACGCGATCGGCTCGCCGGCGGCCCGCCGGGCACCCGCCATCACCAGGCCGACCGTCAGCGGTGCGGTCGCCAGGATCCCGAGGGCCGAACTCAGCTCGGTCCCCACGCCCAGGACCAGCGTGATCCAGCCGACGGCGACGCTGATCGCCAGCCAGGCGAGGGCGCCGGCGACGAGCACCCGCTTGCTGCCCCTCAGCGCGCGCGCCGCGTCCGCCAGGACCGTCCGCAGGTCGAGCGCGAAGCCCTCGGCGGCCGCCTTGTCGAGCGCTGATGGCGTCATGCGGGCCATGGTACCCGGCGGGCGCCCCACGCCGGAGGCGCCGACCGTGTCGGGGCGCGTACCGTGGCCGGGCCGCCGGTGCGTATGCTCCCCCATGCCCATCGCCATCCATGCCGTCGGGACGGCGCTGCCGCCACACAGGTACCCGCAGGCCTACGCTCGCGAGGCCATGGGGCGCTGGATCGGCGGTGATCGGCGCACCGACAGGCTGCTCGACCGGGTCTACGCGGCGAGCGCGATCGACGGTCGCCACAGCGTCCTGCCCGACTTCCTGCCCGACCCCCCCGGCGGGGCCGCCACGCCCTTCGTCGACGGCGACGGGCGCTTCCGCTCGCCGACGACCGGGGAGCGCAACGCCCTCTACGCGGCGCATGCGCCCGGTCTGGCCGAGCGTGCGGCGCGCGCCGCCCTGGCGGCCGCCGACGGCTTCGCGCCGGCCGACGTCACGCACCTCGTCACCGTGTCCTGCACCGGCTTCATGACCCCGGGGACCGATCTGCACCTCGCCGGCAGCCTCGGGCTGCGGCCGCGGCTGGAGCGTTACCATCTCGGCTTCATGGGGTGCTTCGCGGCCTTCCCGGCGCTCCGCATGGCCCGCGCCTTCTGCGCGGCCGATCCCGCCGCCGTGGTGCTGATCGTGGCCGTCGAGCTCTGCACGCTCCACCTGCAGCCGGCCGCCGACCTCGACGCGGTGCTGTCCGCCGCGGTCTTCGCGGACGGCGCCGCCGCCGCACTGGTGAGCGCGCGCGCCCCGCGCACGTCGCCCGCGGACGGTGCCGCCACGGCGCAGCGCCCGCTGGCGCTCGAGCGCAGCGCGACGGCCGTCACCCGCGACGGCGCCGCCGACATGGCCTGGACCATCGGCGACCACGGCTTCGACATGACCCTCACGGCGTACGTGCCGCGCGTGATCGCGGCCGAGACGGCGGACGCGCTGGCCCCGCTGTTCGAAGGCGGCGTGGGCCCCTCGGACGTGCGCTGGTGGGCCGTGCATCCGGGCGGCCGGGCCATCGTGGACAAGGTGGTCGAGGCGATGGGGCTCGACGAGGACGCGGTGGCGGCCTCGCGGGCGGTGCTGCGGCGCGCCGGCAACATGAGCAGCGCCACGGTGCTGTTCGTCCTCGAGGAGCTCATGGACAGGCGCCACCCCGGGCCGGTGCCGGGCGAGCGCGTCGCGGCGCTGGCGTTCGGCCCCGGCCTCACGGTCGACTCGGCGCTGTTGCGCGCGCTCTGATGGTCGTGGAGAGGGACGCGGAGGTCCTGGTCATCGGGGCGGGTCCGGTAGGCATGGCCGCCGCCCTCGACCTCGCGCTGCGGGGGCGCGCCGTTCGGCTCCTGGAGGCGCGCGCGACGCGGCCGCCCGGGAGCCGTGCGATCGGCGTCCACCCGCCGGGGCTGGCGGTGCTGCGCCGGCTGGGCGTGGCCGAGGCGCTGCTGAGCGCCGGCTGGCCCGTCCGTCGTGGCCGCGCCTGGGGGGCCGCCCGACCGCTGGGGACGCTCGACCTCGACGGCCTGCCGCCGCCCCACCCGTTCGTGCTCACGGTGCCGCAGTCCGTCACCGAGCGCGCCCTGCGCGACGCCCTGGCGCGGGTGGCCCCGGACGCGCTGGAGCTGGGCGCGCGGGTCGAGGGGGTGTGGCAGGACGCCGGCGGGGTCACGCTGCTCGGCCACGGACCGGACGGCGGGCCGCGCCGCTGGCGGGCCGACGCGGCGGTGGCCTGCGACGGTCGCGACGGGCCGGTGCGGGCCGCGCTCGGCGTGCGTCGGCGCGGCGGCCCGTACCCCGACCGCTTCGCGATGGCCGACCTCGGCGACGGCGAGGGCGTGGGTCTCGCGCGCGACGAGGCGCTCGTCCACCTCCATCGAGACGGCGTGGTCGAGGGCTTCCCGCTGCCCGGCGGCGTGCGCCGCTGGGTGGTGCGGCTGGCGCCGGGCGATGCGCCTCCGCCGCCCGATGCCGGTCGGGCCCTGGCGGCCTGGGTCGCCGAGCGGGTGGCGCGGCGGACCGGCCTGCATCCGCCGCCCGGCCTGGCGGGCAGCGCCTCTGTGTTCGGCGTGGAGCGTTGGCTCGCGGACCGCTTCGCGGTGGGGCGGGTGGCGCTGGCCGGGGACGCCGCGCACGTGCTGAGCCCGATCGGCGGCCAGGGGATGAACCTCGGTTGGCTCGACGCCGCCGCCATCGCCGCGGCGGTCGACGAGGGGTTGGCCGCGGGCGGCGCGGCGCTGCCCGCGGCGCTCGAACGCGTGGCCCGCCACCGCCGGACGGCCGCCCGGCGCGCGATCGCGCGGGCCGCCGCCAACACGGCGCTGGGTCGGCCGCGGGGCGCGCTGGCGGCCGTCGCGCGCGACGCCGGGTTGACGCGGCTCCTCCGTCCGCCGTGGGCGGCGTGGGCGCGGTCGCGCTTCACCATGGGTGGGCTGGCGTGATCGCGCGTGGGTGCCGCCACCCCTGGCTGCTGCACCTTCGGCTTCCGTTCAACCTGCTGCTGTCGCCCGTGTTCCTGTGGGGCGTGTACTTGGGCGGCGGCGCCGACGATCCCCTGCGCGTGATCGTGGCCTACCTGGCGCTGCACGTGTTCCTCTACGGCGGCACCAACGCGCTGAACTCCTACTATGACCGAGACGAGGGCCCGATCGGCGGGATGCTGCGGCCGCCCCCGGTCGACCGGGGGCTGCTCGGCTGGGCCTGGTCGGTCCAGGCGGCCGGCCTGCCCCTGGCGGCCTGGGTGGGGGGCCCGTTCGTCCTCGCATGGCTCGCGCTGCTGGGCGTCGCGACCGCCTACTCGCATCCCCGCTGGCGCTGGAAGGCCCACCCGTCGTCGGCACTGACGGCGGTGGCGCTCGGGCAGGGCGGCTTGGGGGCGCTGGCCGGGGCCTTCGCGGTCGCGGACCGCGGGCGCGGATGGGGCGTCCTGCTCGACCTCGGGCGCCCCGAGCTGCTCGTCGGGCTGGCGGCCGCGGCGAGCCTGATCGTGGGGCCGTACGTCGTGAGCCAGGCCTACCAGACGCGTGAGGACCGCCGCCGAGGCGACCGCACCTGGCCGGTGCTGCTGGGACCGGCCCGGGCGTTGCGATGGGCCACGGCGACGAGCGGCGTCGGCGGCCTCATCCTGCTCGTGGCGCTGGCGCGGGACCTGGGCCCCTGGGCGGTGGCGGCGCCGCTTTCTTTGCTGCTGCTCCTCGGTGCGGCCCAGCTCCGCTGGGCGGCACGATTCGACGAGGGCGACGTCGAGGGCAACTACCGGCGCGCCA
>Ga0209498_1000937_pt1 | contig 17957 bp, 11 predicted proteins | sample WalLakDeSediment_FD_184131 | JGI IMG/M metagenome (GOLD analysis project Ga0209498, IMG submission 184131) | Lake sediment microbial communities from Walker lake, Nevada to study Microbial Dark Matter (Phase II) - Walker Lake 11/02/13 Deep... | ecosystem: Environmental > Aquatic > Freshwater >... | reverse complement strand
CGGTATCGTTGCTAATACTACCCACACAAAGAAATGCTGATAACCGATAATCTCCTGCAGCCAGCCGCTGAACATCCCCGGCACCATCATACCGAGTGCCATAAAGCCGGTGCATATTGCATAGTGGGCTGTTTTATGTTCGCCCTCGGCGATATAGATCATAAACAGCATATATGCCGTGAAGCCGAAACCATACCCGAATTGTTCAACCGCAATCGCCATATTTATTATGAGCAGGTTGTCGGGCAGATTGTACGATAAAAACACGAATACCAGATTCGGCAGCGTGATGGCACATACCATTGGCCAGAGCCAGTATTTCAGACCGTTGCGGGCGGCAAGGATCCCACCGAGAATCCCGCCGAGAGAAAGCGAAATCAATCCGACCGTTCCGTAGACAAAGCCCACCTGTCCGGTAGTCAATGCCAGACCTCCGATCTCCTGCGGGTCGAGTAAAAACGGGGATGCGAGACGCACAAGTTGTGCCTCCGCGAACCGGTAGAGCAATAAAAATGCAATAGCGATGCCGATACGTTCTTTCTTGAAGAAAAGTGCAAATGTTCTGAAGAATTCTTTTGATATGCTTTTACTTCCGTTTGCGGTCGCAGCTTTATCCGTTGTCGGGTAGGGAAGAATAAATTTATGATATATAAAGAATACGAGAAAAAGACCGGCGAGGAAAAAGAAGGTAATAGACCAGGCGAGGGGGATATTACCTGAACGTATCTGAAATGTTGCCGTCGTGGCAAAATCAAGCTGCGGGTCGAGTTTGATGACCGCCATGGCCGGAATGTTCCAGTTTTCTTTTGTGTATACAAAACGTTCACCCTCTACCAAACCAATGCTATGATCGCCGCGAACTCTTCCGAACGTCAGGACCATTTCATCTTCGTCGGGTTCATTTGAAAGATGAAAGAAGACAATCCCGATGTTACCGGCATAATCGAGATCGAGTTCCGGTTCCTCACGCGGTGCAAAATGTCGCCTGATAAGCCCTTCCAGATTTTGCGTTATATGTTTGTTCCACCACCCCGGTTTTTTTTCTGCCGCTACGGTTGCCTGAATTTCTTCTTCTGTTTTCGCTTCAACCGGATTAAAACCGTGCCGGATATTCCACTCACGTGCAAATTGAATAACCGAGTCAACCTCCGCTTTTGACCGGGTTTGCGTACTTAACTCGGGCCGCTCCGGAAGTGCGATGACACGAACATCACCCGGCAGCGCCGAGACCTGAATATCTTCCGGTGATTGTAATTGCGCCTGTTCGATTTCCGGACGCGCCGTTACTATTATATCGACGTCGTCAAGTCCGGTTCTGCTCTCTATGGTGCCGGCAATGATGATAAGCAAACCCTGTCCCGTAATCATCGCGAGGCGGTAGAACGTACTCCGTACACCGACAAACCATGCCTGCTGGTGTTTCGTCAGCGAGAGCATGTAAAATCCGTCGGCGGCAATATCGTGTGTTGCTGACGCGAATGCCATCAGCCAGAAAATCGCTATGGTAATTTTAAAGAAATCCGGCAGCGGAATTGTAAGGGCAACGCTTCCCAATCCCGCACCCACAATCAACTGCGTGAGAATGATCCAATACCGTTTTGTTTTCAATAAATCGACGATCGGACTCCAGAGTGGTTTGATGACCCAGGGGAGATACAACCAGCTTGTATAGAGAGCGATCTCAGCGTTCGATATCCCGAGCCGCCGGTACATTACGACGGTTACGAACATGACGATTACATAGGGAATACCCTGTGCAAAGTAGAGCGACGGTACCCATGCCCAGGGGTTACGGTATGCGGCTTTGTTTTTCGGTGTGTCAGACATAATTGTGTTCAATCCAGGAATTTATATTGGTAAAATAAAAATAAGTAGACAGTAGACAGTAAGCAGTAGGCAACCGTATGTGAATTCGATATCGTGTTGATTGTTTTGTCTACTGTCAACTGTCTATTGTCTACTGATTAGTAAAGGTTATACAACAAGTACTTTTCACGTATGGATAAAAATTTATCAAACTCCTCCTGCCATTCCCCGATAATCTCTGCCGGGTCGTTTCCTTCCTCAATGGAGAGTCTGATGCGGTCGGAGCCCCATAGACGATCCATTCGGTTATCACGGAATTCAAACTCGTCCCGGTAAATCCATCTGAGCGTGTAGAGAATATAAACACCTGTGCGTACCGATTGAAATGCATCGCGGTCGGTTATCCGCATTGCTGCTCCGTAACAGGTCTCACCCATAAATTTCGGTGGATGGATTTGTATGCCGTCGACGATATCGACCGGAAGATATGATACCGGGTCGAAGATCACGCCCGGTAATTCGTAACCATTGAGGGTATGGACAAGAATTTCGGCATCGATCCATGGTGCTCCAAACCATTCAAACGGATGCCCGGTACCTCTGCCTTCCGACACATTCGTTCCTTCAAGGAAACAGGTGGCGGGATAAACGATTGCCGTGTTCAGCGTTAACATGTTCGGCGACGGTTTGATCCACGGGAGTCCGGTCTCGTCATACCACATCGTGCGGCTGTAGTTTTCCATCTGTACGACTCTCAAATCGGCACGCACGTCGTTTTCAAGCCAGCGCTCATCGTTGAACATTGTTGCAAGTTCACCGACCGTCATACCGTGTGCAACCGGAATAGGTTGAATGCCGACAAACGAGCGGTGTTCCTCTTCGAGAATATTCCCGTCGACGTATGTACCCGTTATCGGGTTGGGTCGGTCGAGCACGATGAATTCTTTTCCGAGCTCTGCTGCTGCCTCCATAGCGTTGTTCATCGTAGAGATATACGTATAAAAACGCGCACCGACGTCCTGAATATCAAAAATAAGCACGTCAACATGTTCGAGCATTTCAGCCGTTGGTTTTCTTGTATCCCCGTAGAGTGAGTATACCGGTAAACCGGTGGTCGGGTCTTTGCCGTGTTCGACCGGTCTGTCTGCATCGCCACGTATGCCGTGTTCGGGGCCAAATAAAACAGTCAAATTTATACTTTCATGTTCATGGAAAATATCGACTATGTGCCGTCCGTCCGGAAGAAGTCCGGTATGATTTGTAATGACTCCGACGCGCTTGTCCCGGAGTATGTCAAGATGTTTCTCGATGAGCAATTCGGCACCGATCTTTACGTTTTCGGTTACGGATTCTCTCGGTGGTTGTTCACAGGAAATGATAAAGAATACTATCAGGGGTAATAGTTTTTTCATAACGGGAAGTCCATATTTGGTTATTGAGGGTGAATAATATAACTTATAATTTACTGACACGAAATAGCAAAGTCAATCATTCGATGAAATAAATCAGGTATTTCGTTACATTGCATTTCAGCACAAATCTCCGTAAATTTCATAAACCATCGCTTATAACGTATTATAGGAAACAATGAACGATAACATGTATGTACTTGGTGTTGACGGCGGTGGCACATCGACTGTAGCACGTTTAGCCGACCTTCAGGGAAATGTCCTTTCGGTTGCGAAAGCAGGACCCTCCAATTTATCAACCTCCGGTTCCGAAAAATGTGCAGAAACACTAACCGGTGCCATCACCGATGCATGTTCACAAACCTCCGTATCTCTTGATTCAGTACGGATCGTCGTCTATGGTACCGCGGGTGCCGGCCGTAAAGCGGATCAGGATCGCCTCCACAACGCCATACTCTCACAGTGGGATACTCTACCCCAAAAACCCGCTTCGCTCTGTGTCGTCAGCGATGCGGATATTGCCCTCGAGGCGGCGCACGGCGGCGAGCCCGGAATAATCATAATTGCGGGTACCGGTTCCATTCTATACGGCAGAGATATAGACGGAACTATCAAACGCTCCGGCGGATGGGGACCCGTCATCGGGGATCCCGGCAGCGGTAATGCGATCGGATTACAGGCACTGCGTGTTGCGGCCAAAACAATCGACGGATGTATCAAACCGGGATTACTGATGCAGCTTATCGCCGAACATACCGGCATTACGTCGCAGGAAATATTGATCAACAAGGTATACAAAGAAAAATTTCCACCATCTGAAGTAGCCCCGCTGGTGTTCCAGGCAGCAGCGAAAGGGGATCAGTCAGCGCATGCTATTGTCAATCAAAGTGCGAGGGAGTTGATCGATATGCTTACGTGCGGGTTGAAAAAGTTTTCGTTTACCGGTGTCGTTCCCATTTCATATGTCGGCGGAGTATTGCTTTCCGATACAATGTATCCCGATATCGTATCTAAGATAATACGGGAGGAAGTACCGAATGCCGACATACGGAAACCGAAATTTAAACCCGAAGAAGGGGCGATCGCGATGGCTCTGCGACTTTTACAGGAAGATAAATAACATGTACTATTGAACGGAAAACTGAATGTCAAAAGAATTATTCGAACATCTCGGAAAACTTTCCACGGAGCAGCGTAACCCACGCTCAATGAATCTTGACTCACTCTCAACCGAAGAGATACTTAAACTCATCAACAGCGAAGATAAACTTGTTCCGGTTGCCGTCGAAAATGAGATACCTCATATAGCACAGGCTGTCGAGCATGTTGTAGAAGCGTTTAAACATGGCGGACGCCTCATTTACGTCGGTGCCGGTACGAGCGGAAGACTTGGTATCCTCGATGCCTCCGAATGTCCGCCGACCTTCGGCAGTCCGCACGAGATGATCGTCGGCGTTATGGCGGGAGGCCGTGATGCGGTGTTCCGTGCGAAGGAAGGATCCGAGGACCGGGCGGATGACGGCGAGCAGGCAATGATCGATATGAGAGTGACACGGAAAGATGTCGTCTGCGGTATCGCGGCAAGCCGGCGGACACCGTATGTCGTTGCGGCGATCAACAAAGCAAAGGAACTCGGCGCGAAAACTCTGTACGTTACCACAAATCCCCGTGCCGAATTCGATCTCGATGTGGATGTGGCGATATGTGCGGAAATCGGTCCCGAAGTCCTTGCCGGCTCGACGCGGATGAAATCCGGAACGGCGCAAAAACTTGTGCTCAATATGATTACCACGACGTCCATGGTGCGTCTCGGTAAAATCTATGAGAATATGATGGTCGATCTTCAGATGAATAGCAAGAAACTCGAAGAGAGAGCAAAACGCGTGGTCATGATCGTAACCGGTCTGGAATACGAGGAAGCGGCGAAATATCTTGAGATGGCAGGCGGTCATGTCAAGACCGCACTTGTTATGATCCTTTCCGGTGTCGATGCAGACGAGGCAAAAGAACGATTGAAAAAAGCGAACGGATTCGTTCGGGAAGCACTAAAACATGTCGGAGAAGATAAATGAGTTCCCGTATTTGGCTGATTGTCACATTATTTGCATTTTTACTAATAAGTGGTTGTGCGCTGTTTCGCCCGGCCGTCGATGTGGGATCGGTTGTCGTCCCTCCCGTAGAGCGGGAATTCCGCGGAGTATGGATTGCTACCGTTGCAAACATCGATTGGCCTTTTCAGCCCGGATTGCCCGTTGAGGAGCAGAAAGCCGAATTGCGGGCACAGCTTGACCGGGTCGAAGCTATGAATATGAATGCGGTAGTTTTTCAGGTGCGCCCCGCAGCCGATGCGCTTTATTATTCGGAATACGAACCGTGGTCCGAATACCTGACCGGCAAGCAGGGTGAAGCACCCGAACCGTTCTACGATCCTCTCGCGTTTGCCGTGGAGGAAGCTCATCGCCGTGGACTTGAATTACATGCATGGTTTAACCCTTTCAGAGCACGACATCCTTCGGCACGATCAGAGATCGATTCGACTCACGTCTATTATACGAAGTCCGATATCGTCAGGCATTACGGCAGTCACCTCTGGTTCGATCCCGGTATGGACGGGGCTCATGATCATTCGATCAGTGTGATGCTTGATGTGGTTCGTCGGTATAACATCGACGGAGTGCATATCGACGATTATTTTTATCCGTACAAAGAACGCGATTCACTCGATAATGTCATTGACTTCCCCGATAGTGTCAGTTATGCACATTATCTCGAACACGTTTCGGGAGAACCGTTGTCGAGGGACGACTGGCGAAGAAACAATGTGGACCGGTTCATCGAACGGCTGTACCGTGAAATCAAAGATGAAAAACCGCATGTAAAGTTCGGGATCAGTCCGTTCGGTATCTGGCGTCCGGGTTACCCGGAACAGATACAGGGCTTTGACGCATTCGCTGAAATATATGCCGATGCAAAACTCTGGCTTAATGAGGGCTGGGTTGATTACTTTACTCCCCAGTTATACTGGCCCATCGATCAATATGCACAAAGTTATCCTGTTTTATTACAGTGGTGGCATGAAGAAAATACCCATGCGCGTCATCTCTGGCCCGGCAATTTTACGAGCAGAGTAGCCGACCGTGGGCAGGTTATCTGGCCCGCGGATGAAGTAGTACGACAAATACATATTACCCGGTTGCAGGGCGGAGCGAATGGTAATATCCATTTCAGCATGCGTGCGTTTTTACGTAACAGCGATAATCTTATCCAGCATATCGATGCCGGGGCATATACGCGGCCGGCGCTGATCCCCGCAACACCCTGGCTTGATACCACACGACCCTCGCAACCGGTTGTCACTTCGGAAATGCTCGGTTCAGATGTTTTAATTACATTGAACACAGAGAATAACGGCGACGTGTGGGTCTGGACGGTGCGTTCAAAATACGGACGCGAGTGGAAAACTGAAATTATTCCCGGCTGGAGAAACTCGCACCGTATACGGGGACCAAACGAAAGAAGACCGCCGTCGGTTATAGCGGTATCTGCCATAAACCGAACAGGGAACGAAAGTGCAGTTGTTGTGTTTGATCCGTCGGATAGAAACGTGATAAGAGTTGTCGAATAGATGTAATAGCAGATGTCAGAGGTCAGACATCAGTCGTCAGAGATCAGTAGATTCAGCGGAGCAAGCTGAACTCCGACTTCTGACATCTGATCTCTCTTTAAAAAAACCCTAAAAAACTGAAGAATCATAAAACCATGAACAGATTAATATCCCTCGATGTATTCCGCGGTGCCACGATATTGGCTATGATACTCGTCAATAATCCCGGCAGCTGGAGTTATGTTTATAAACAGCTCGGCCATGCCCCATGGCACGGCGCGACCTTTACGGATGTTATTTTTCCCTTCTTTTTATTTATTGTCGGTGTAGCCATTGTGTATGCCTTCTCGAAGAAGATCGAAATGAATGCACCGAAAAAAGAATTGTATATGAAAGTGATTCGACGCACGCTCATAATTTTCGCGCTCGGGATCTTTTTAAACGGTTTTCCGTATTATAATTTTGCCGATATACGGATTATGGGTGTATTACAAAGAATCGCTCTCTGTTATTTCTTTGCATCGGTGATATTTCTGACCGGCGGTATCCGATGGCAGGCAATCTGGGCTGTTGCGTTGTTGTTCCTTTATTGGGGATTTATGGCTTTGTATCCGGTGCCGGGTATCGGAGCGGGTGTACTTGAACCGGGGAAAGACTTTGCTTCATATTTCGACAGATTTTTCCTGGAAGGGCATATGTGGGTGTTATCGAAAACCTGGGATCCCGAGGGTTTGTTCAGTACTATTCCCGCAATATCGACGACACTGGCCGGTGTGCTTACCGGACACTGGCTGAGAAGTAAGCGGGAACCCAGAGATATTGTGCTCGGGATGCTGCTGGCCGGTAACCTGGCGATACTCCTCGGTGCAATCTGGGGTGAGTATTTCCCGATCAATAAGAATATATGGACAAGCTCGTACGTGGTCCTAATGGCCGGGTACGCACTGGTCGTTCTCGCATTTTGTTATTACCTCATCGATATAAAAGGTTATAAAAAGTTTACTCAACCGTTTCTCGTATACGGTACCAACGCTATCACGGTTTTTGTCCTCTCGGGTATAGTTGCACGGTTACTTAATATCATAACCGTAACATCCGCCGGCGAGTCCGTACCGTTAAAAGCATATATTTACAACAGCATCTATGTACCGATTTTCGGGAATATGGTCGGATCGCTTGCCTTCGCGATTACCTTCATATTTGTGATGTATCTTTTGATGCTGATACTCTATGTGAAGAAAATATTTATAAAGGTTTAGAGATTTAAAGATTACTCCCACAGATATTTTTTATTTATCTGTGGGACTATCATCTGTGGGAGTTAAAAAAAATACATCATCAACACAAATCACCGGTATAGTCCATGGGTTTTACATATCTCGATCTTCTTATCCTCGTTGCATACATAGTCGGCATAACATATTTTGGAATACGTGTTGCCGGGAAACAAAAAACAACAAAAGATTATTTCCTCGGAGGGAAAAAAATTCCCTGGTGGGCGGTTTGTTTCGCGATCGTTGCCGCGGAGACAAGCACGCTTACCGTTATCAGCGTTCCGGGATTAGCGTACCTTACTAATCTGAATTTTTTGCAGATTGCAATCGGTTATCTGATCGGTCGTATTGTCGTGAGTTTTGTGATACTTCCGGCATACTTTCGAGGAGAACTCGGAACGGCATATACTTATTTGCATACGCGTTTCGGTGCTAAGATGAAAAATATCGCATCGGGCACATTTATGCTGACACGCCTCGCGGCGGACGGCGTCCGGTTATTCGCGACGGCAATACCGCTCGCGGTCATCCTGCGCGGTACCGTTATAGCGGAATCTTTATCTCCGACAAATATTTATGTGCTCTCGATCGCAATAATCGCATTGGTTGCGTTAACGTATACTTTTATCGGCGGTATTCGTTCGGTGATCTGGATAGATGTTATACAGATGTGCATATACATCGGCGGTGCTATTGCTGCCATTATTATTGTTGTCGGCCTGATCCCCGGAGGATTGACCGCTGCGGTGTCTGAAGCATTTCGTGCGGGTAAGCTTCAGTTTTTTAATTTTGCTCCGGAAGGAGGATTGGGTGCATTCTTTCAGACCCCGTATACCTTCTTAGGCGGTTTAATAGGCGGTGCTTTTCTTTCCATGGCATCACACGGGATCGATCAGTTGATCGTGCAGCGACTGTTGACTACGGGTTCCGTGAAATCCAGCCGTAAGGCACTTATCGGAACCGGGATAATTGTTATTTTCCAGTTTGCGATTTTCTTGTTCCTCGGGTCGCTGCTGTATGTGTATTACGGAGGTGCGAGTATAACCCCCGATGAGGTGTTCCCGACATTTATTGTGCAGGAGATGCCCACCGGTTTATCGGGGTTAATCATTGCGGGGTTGTTCGCCGCGGCTATGTCTACGCTTGCGGGATCGATAAGTTCACTGACATCGGCGACGGTGTACGATTATTTAATTCCGTATTCGAAATGGTTTACTGAAGATAATCAAGTGAAGATATCCCGGATATTTATTGTTATATGGTCGATATTACTCGCCTGTTCCGCGCTTCTCTTTATGCGAAGTCCGCAGGCAGTCGTCGAGCTTGCATTGAGCATTGCATCCTTTACCTACGGGGGTTTGCTCGGTACGTTCTTCCTCGGCGTGTTATTCACCCGGACAAAACAGATACACGCTATACCGGCTTTCTTCACCGGCATCCTGGTGATGATTTATGTAATACTGTTTACATCGATTGCCTGGACGTGGTATACAATTATCGGTACCACGGTGACGGTATCGATGGGGTTGTTGTTATCGTATTTGATTGACAGGGAATCGTGACTAAGCTCCGAAGGAGCGCCAACAGCAGCACAGGGTGAAGCTCTGTGTAGCAGAATGTGTACAAATGATTCTAAGCCCTGCAAGGGCGTAATCAGAAAGGGTGTTATCAATATGTTACTATATTTTTCATGTATATTGATTTCGCCCCTTCAGGGCTTTATAACTTGTGTGGTATGATGGTGCCACGGGGCTTGCACCCCGTGCTATTGATATCGCCCTTTCAGGGCTGTGTCTGTTAAGGAAGCACGGTGTAGATATAAAATAATTCCGGTAATATCGAATTAGATTCATAGAGGGCGTGTGAATTTGAATAGCTCCGAAGGAGCGCCATCAATAGCACAGGGTGTAAGCCCTGTGTATTGGAAGTTGTAAAAATTAGATAAAGCCCTGCAAGGGCGAAATCAGAAAGTGCATTATCAGTATGGGCCAGTCATTAGTACAACAATATACACACATAATATTCAGTACGAAAAACCAGCAACCGTTCATTATAGCCACCGTTGAAGAGGAACTATATAAATATATGGGAGGAATTTGTAAAAGATTGGATTGTAATCCTATAAAGATTGGCGGACACCGTGATCACGTTCACATTCTCTGTATGGTATCTAAAAAAATAGCTATCATGAAATTGTTGGAAGAAGTCAAGTCACATTCATCAAAGTGGGTCAAAACACTCGATACACAGCTGCGTAATTTTTACTGGCAAAATGGATACGGTGCCTTTTCAGTAAACCCTCTGGATATTGAGAAAGTAAAAACTTACATAGAAAATCAGCGTGCTCATCATAAGAAAATGACTTTTCAGGAAGAGTACCTATCTTTTTTAAAGAAGTATAATATTGAGTATGATGAAAGATATCTTTGGGATTGATAATTTAGGTTATGGTCAAAAGGATTACGCCCCTTCAGGGCTTCGTATTTTGTGTGGTGTTTTCTATCCACAGGGCTTCACCCTGTGCTATTGATGATGCCCTTTCAGGGCTATTTGTATTAGGGAAATCCGTTAGAAATTAGAATCGTTAATAAAAAGTGTTTACATTCCGTATGATAGAAGCAACGCACTTGTGGATTAAGTAAGCTCCGAAGGAGCGTCAACAATAACACAGGGTGAAGCCCTGTGAAACAAAATGTATCCAAATGATTTTTAGCCTTGTAAGGGCGAAATCAATATTTAGACTACTGTGATAATAAGCAGAATGGTATGATAATGACACCAATACACCAAATTCACCAAAACATTTTTCTTTAATTATTTATCTTTGGTGAATTTTGGTGCTTTTGTGTTTTGGTGGCATAAAATAATATCATAGGTCAACTCAATATTTTTTTGATATTCTCCATAACTCTAAAACACATAACATTAAATCGAGATAACATCCATGGCCGCCATCGATTATTTTATTATCGGAATCTACTTTGTCATTCTTTTATCCATCGGTATTTACCTCTCCCGCAGGGCAAGTCGCAGCACGAGCGATTTTTTCCTCTCAGGCCGAAACTTCCCCTGGTGGATCGCCGGTACTGCAATGGTGGCAACGACCTTTGCCGCCGACACGCCGCTTGCCGTAACCGAACTCGTCGCACGCAACGGCATCGCGGGCAACTGGCTCTGGTGGAACATGCTCATCGGCGGGATGCTGACCGTCTTCTTCTTTGCCAAACTCTGGCGGCGCGCAGGTATCATGACCGATGTCGAGCTGATAGAGATGCGATACTCCGGAAAACCCGCCGCGTTCCTTCGGGGATTCCGTGCATTATATATCGGTCTTGTTATGAACGTGATCGTTATCGGATGGGTAAATCTTGCCCTTGAAAAAATTATCCGCGTTATGTTTCCCGGACTCACGTTCTTCGGCATCGAATCGTTAGAGCTGCTTGGCTTCACATTCAGTGCCGCACTGCTCTGGGTTGCATGTGTCATGGCGTTTGTCGGTGTCTACGCGACGCTTGCCGGCTTATGGGGAATTGCAATTACCGATATGCTGCAGTTTACCGTTGCGATGGGAAGCACGATCATTCTTGCGATCGTTGTCGTTAATCTTCCGGAAATAGGAGGGATGGCGGGACTGATAGACAAGCTTCCGGAGGGTACGCTCCGCTTCACACCGATGATAGGTACGGGAACAGGCACAGCGGCGGGGGATGTGCTGGCATTATCGGGTGCGGCTTTCATCGCGCACCTTGCCGTACAGTGGTGGGCGTCGTGGTATCCCGGTGCGGAACCGGGCGGCGGCGGATACGTTGCCCAGCGGATGTTTTCCACAAAAGATGAAAAGAATTCATTATACGCAACACTCTGGTTTACGGTTGCCCATTACGCGGTGCGACCCTGGCCCTGGATCATCGTTGCGCTTTGTACGCTCGTTCTTTATCCGGACCTCGGATACGGAGAGAAGGGGGACGGTTTTGTTATGGTGATGCGCGACTATCTTCCCGCAGGATTACTCGGTCTGCTGCTCGCAGCATTTTTCGCAGCGTATATGTCGACGCTCGCAACACACCTGAACTGGGGTGCATCGTATACTATTAACGATTTCTACCGCCGGTTCATTGTCCGGGGAAGGGATGAGAAGCATTACGTTTTTGCCTCGCGCGTTGCGACGATCCTGATTTTAATCTTCTCCCTGCTTGTTACCGCCCGGCTTGAAAGGATTACGGCAGCATGGGAGTTTATCATTACCGCAAGCGGCGGCGTCGGACTGGTGCTTATTTTACGATGGTACTGGTGGAGGATCAATGCATGGAGCGAGATTGCGGCCCTGATTGCACCCTTTGTTTTATACGGAATAATTATGCTGTGGTCCTCAAGTCTGCCGCCCGACGCGCCGATACAGATATTTCTCCGGTTTCCCTATACGCTCTTTTTCATAGTCGGCGCTACCACGGTCATTTGGTTTATCGTTACATATATCACCAAACCGGTCGATGAAAAAGTACTGCATTCGTTCTATGAACGCGTTAGACCGGGGGGGAGATTATGGAGACCCGTTGCCGAAAAAATGCCGCATGTGAAACCGGAATTTAATTTCAAAGATCTTGCAATATGCTGGATCTCGGGAGTGATCATGGTGTATATGGCATTGTTCGGACTCGGTAAATTATTATTCGGAGAATATCTGACGGCCTTACTCTACTTTATTGTTGTAGCGGCGGCAGCGTATGTGATATCCGTGAATATCAGGAAAGACGCGAAAGCAATATTACCCGACGCGTAAGATTCACACGATCAACTCGTTACCGACTTTCCGTGCGCGTTCCGGCTTATCGAGGTTAATGTTTAGAGCAATGCCGATCTCGACCAGCAGATTCCATCCGGCTGCAAGGAATACATACGGATTCAGCTCGCCGGCATCCGGGACGCGGATCGTCTCAAAGCGGGTATCGCGCGCAGCGATGGCGACAACTTTCAGACCGACGCCCCTGACGAGCACTTCCTCGAACTTTTCCTCCTCGGCTTCGATAGGATCTACCACGAACACCACATCGCGCGGATCCATCACTTCTTCGATCCCGTGAACGGCGTATGTGCCTTCCAGAAAGTCGCTCTTCCTGCGGGTGATTTCATTTGTCTTGAGTGTCAATTCTTCGGCCAGACCGTCATTGTAACCGGCAAAGTAGATCGTCGGTGCATCAGCCGCAGACTGAACGATCTGGTGGTCAATCGGTTGCGTAAGTGCTGTTTCGACGTTACCGGCAAGCAAATCAACATCCATGTCTTCAACCGATCCGGCGATATGACGTACTATTGATTCATAGAACAGAGCCTGCTCGACAACACTTTTCGTGGCGGCGACTGCCTGTTCCCAGCCGCAGGTCAGAACAAATGTTTTGACACATGCCGCTTCGAGCAGCGTACCGGTATTGGCGGACAGACCGAAGCAATTATCGTTGCCCATATCCGCCAGTTTCTGTGCAAGCAGAATGACTTCTTTTGTGCGGCCGGAATTAGAGGCGCAGAACATGGCGAACCCGGACAGATCGTAACCAAACGCCTGACGCGAACCCTCGGTAAAACAACTGACATCCAGCCCCCAGGTCAGTGCCTTGCGAATTGCATTCTTAGCAGGGAAAATACGACTTGACCCCTCGCCGGTCATCAACAGTTGTCCAACCGACGCGATCCGGGCAGCTATGTCCTTTGTCTGATAGCGGTCAAAGCTCCTGATCACGCCGACTGTGTCCATCATCTCTTTAACTAATTCGTATCTGGCGTATTTGTCGTTATATAAATTCATGTGTGTCCTGCTTTTAAAGTGTTTTACAGTTTTTTTTTAGTCCCTGCTTAACATACCCTTTCCAGTAACCGCTCAACATTCTGTTTAAAGGTCCCGGTGTCCTGCCGCACCTGCTGAACGAAAGCGTTATCTTCGACGGTGCCGACGGTGGCGATCATTTCCTCTGTATTGCGATACGTGGTGTGCATGAAAGGATTATCATAATCTTTTTTGCGGGATTCATACACACGTCGGTTGATCAGTTCCTGTATTGCTGCCGACTGCCGGAGTGCTTCGCACCATTGTTCCCGGGTGAGCGTGTCGGTTCCGTACAGATACATCAGAACAGCGAAAGCGTGTTTTTGTTTTTCCAGCGGATATTTTTCCCATAATTCATCATAACGGTTGTGGACTGCCTGCCAGGAATCCAGTACACCTGCGCCGATATCGGCTCTCAATTGGTCGACATCCTCATTCGGTACAAGTTGACCTCCAAGATTGCCCCACGTTGTTTTTCGCGGGCCGCGAAGAGTATTTTGCATTGTATCAAAATCGGATTCCGGATTGTTCTCAAACCAGACGATCAGATTACGAACCGCATAATAAAGCAGCATCTGGCCGTATGCCTCATAACCCTTCTGCGGTTTGTGGATCACGGTTTTCCTGTTGGATCTTTCCATATCTTCACCGGTCACTTCGAGGCCGTTGATGATTTCTTCGGGACCGTTGAGTAACTGACGACCCCGCTCTATCGGGTCGGAAGCATCTGACGATTGTTCCATACGCCGTGCATCCGCCTTGCCCGTCCATAGTTCAAGCAGTTCCCGTGCATGCAGGATTTCCTCCACCGTGTCCGGTGCGAGGGGGTCGAGTTCGATATGCTGGATTTTTCTGAGACGTTTGTCGCGATCATGATATTTCCAGGTATTTCGGGCCAGCGCATACATATTTGACCGCCACCAATAGGCGGGAATCACATCGAGCTGGTCTGCGGAGACATTGTTGTTGAGTAATGAAAACGGCAGCGGGATATCCAGCTCTGCCGGGTAGTCTCCCTTGGCCAGCAGGGTAAAAGATGCGAACCGGCTGGGATGTTTTAAACTCGTACACAGTCCCGGCCAGAACCCCCGGCCGGCCTGCAATTCGTTGTCATTTGCACGGCTGTTGTGATTTGATCCGAGCGTTGCACCGGCTGCTATGTTACTCTGACCTTTCACGACCGCAGCGACCAGGAATGAATTGTTGTGATGCTGTTCATGGGCGGGGAAGATCAGGTTGTTCAATACCTCACAGCAGGAGATCGTAGAGTTTTCTCCGAGGAATGAGTGAATCAGTCGGGCGCCGTATTTCAGGTTTGAACGGTCGGCAAGCACAAACCGCACCGCTTTACAACCGTAGAAAATTTTACAGCCATAGCCGATGATGCCGTTGACCAGTTCGACACCTTCGCCTATTTGTGTCGGCTCTTCCGCCGAAGAATTGATTGTCAGATTTTTAAGTTTGTTCGCACCTTTTATGTACGCATTGGAGCCGATCTTGACGTCTTTGAGAATGGTCGAGTTTTTGACCACGCAGTGATTGCCGACGGTGCCGTAATACCCGCGCCGGACATCGAATTGGCTTTGGGTGTACTGTTTGAATTTTTCCATCATCGCTTTGTCGTCGCGGTACTTTGCCCACAGATACGCATCTGCTGCAATCATTCCGTCGAACGGCATCACCCGGCGTCCGCCCGCCTCGTTCATCACATCGAGCCATACACGCACCGATTCCGATTCTCCTTCTTTAATTATACCGTTACCGAATTTACAGTGATTGGTTGTGTGCATTTCGTTAATGTTAGCCAGTATACATTGATCACCGATGATGAAGTGAGCAAGATAGGCAACGTTGTGTATGGCTACGTCATTACCGATGTCACAGGCGACGATAATGCTGTCCCAGATACCCGTGGGAAGCTGCAAATCGTGATGCTGCAAAACGGCATTGGACATCCTGCCGATCCTGACAAGACCGAAGAAGCTGCTGTTCTTGACAACTCCGGGGTCGAACTCGTCGGTGACCAGGAGATTATCCCAGTCGTCGGCGTTGTTCCCGTTTTTAACAAGCTGCTCCAATTCGTCGGCACGCAGATGTCGCCAGGAGGGAAGCGGCTGCGGATTTTGAAGGTTGCGAAGTGTAAGTTCATCCTGGCCGGGATGCAGGAACTCGGCGGGAACAAACGATTTACCGATACTGCCGGCAGTTTTTATCAACACGCGATTCATGGTCACTATCCTTCCGCGATATTATGGAGCATTATTTTGTGATTACGTATCAAAATAATAAATTGTTTAGGTCTATTTAAATTTCACTAAATATAAATGATTGTCACAAAAAATGTACCAAATATGATAATTTGACCGGTAATTGCATAATTACCATTTTCCTGACTTTTGTGTATTTGATCTCTGGAATTAATTACCGCGACGTGGTAATATTGACCTCCCGGATATGCAAAATAGTGAACTTTTAATCCTTCAGACAGCGGACAGATAAACCGATATCTTTATACTTGCTACGCCTGAAACTATCGCTCGTTACGTGACCAACATAGCGGTACCACGCACTAAAGTCGGAGGATTCCGTTGAACTCCACCAGTTTCCGTAATAACCCAGGCCGTTAAAGATACCGCTATTTTCACGCAGACCTCCGGGCATACCCGAAAACCCGTTTTCATTTGTCGCCTGTGTATTCGGGGAATACCAGTATCCGTTTCTGTCTTCAATTGTCCCGGTAGATTTCATTTTACCGCCGGCTACAAAATCGCCACCTAAAAATTCTATAAGCGCGTCCCATTCCCCGTCAACCGGTACATGCCAATCCTCCGGGCATAAACCTCTCGGGTCATTGATTGCATACCAGTTATACAACATACCATACTGGTTACCGTTCGCGGGTATATTATGGTAATAACACCTGACAGGTTTGCGGTCTGTCCCTGCTTTTTTCCATTCCTCACTTGTTTTTGCCTCCGGTATCAAATCCCCGTTTCTGAACCGACTTGTATTCAGATTTTGTGCTATCCACGTCTGCTCACCGATAATTATTTTCTCATATGTGTTTCCGTCTATGTCTTTAATAAAGTCTTCACTCATATTATTATTCCGTATTGTCAATGCTAATCACCGCAATTCTTCCCGGACTGCATCATTCTGTGACGGGATCGTTTACAATAATTTACGATAATTTCGTTAATTGTCAAGAAATCATAAATATGAAAATGGGTTGAAGGAATTATTGGTAGCGTGAGGGATGTCATCTTGAGCGGAGTCGAAAGATGAGTGTGATGGCCTTCATGTCATCGGCAGCGCCGTGCCTACCGGAAAATTTTCCTTATTTTAGTAAGACAAGTTTCTTACTTTCAGAAAACCGTCCCGCTTGCAGGCGATATATGTAGACACCGCTCGGAAGCCGTGAGGCATCCAATTTGAATTCGTAGAACCCGGCTTCCTGTTCTTCGTCAACGAGCGTTGCTACTTTTTGTCCGAGCGAATTGTAGATATCCAATGTGATATGAGATTGTTCGGGGATTCCGTACCGGATAACGGTTGAGGGGTTGAAGGGATTCGGGAAATTCTGGAACAACATAAGCGTAGCGGGCAGACCGGTTTCCCGGACATATATTGAAGTCGGTTCATCTTTTAAGCGAACCTTTGTGGAAACTGTAGCACGACCTCCGACCGCGTGGGCAAAGGTCATACCGATATCGCTTCCGGGCTTTTCCCACTCACGCATCCGGTGATCGAATAACGTCATTTCGGTCGGTGTCAGCAACCGATCATGTAAAACAACCATTAATGCATTAAATTCTCTTTGCGAATTCTGATATGACGGTATTCGGGGGCCGAGCGCACCCAGAATGTCATCTCCGGTAACGGTCACCAAACTGTCTGCAAAATATCTGAATTCGTTATCAATAATCTCAAACCGGGGATTGACCAGCGTTCTTATATCTTCGACCTCATCAATCGGTATCAATCCCATAAGATAGAGCTCAAGGTCATTACATTTATCTGTGCTGAGGTCTCGATCGAATGTAAAT
>Ga0209498_1000936_pt1:2500-17967 | contig 17967 bp, 13 predicted proteins | sample WalLakDeSediment_FD_184131 | JGI IMG/M metagenome (GOLD analysis project Ga0209498, IMG submission 184131) | Lake sediment microbial communities from Walker lake, Nevada to study Microbial Dark Matter (Phase II) - Walker Lake 11/02/13 Deep... | ecosystem: Environmental > Aquatic >... | reverse complement strand
CCTAAGGGCCGCGAGCCCGAGATCCCGGCTGAGAACGAGGTTGACGAGGTCGACAACGCCGGCCAAGACATCGGGCACATTGTGCCCGTGCGGATAGTCGAAGAGCTTGAGCGATCGTATATCGACTATGCCATGAGCACCATCGTCAGCAGGGCGCTACCCGACGTGCGCGATGGACTCAAGCCGATTCACCGTCGAATCCTGTACGCCATGCGCGAATCGGGCAACACCCCCGATCGCGGCTATCGCAAGTGCGCCTCGGCTGTCGGCGACGTCATGGGCCGCTATCACCCGCACGGTGACGTGGCGATCTACGACGCGCTGATCCGCATGGCCCAGCCCTTCTCGCTGCGCTATCCGCTAATCGATGGCCATGGCAACTTGGGCTCCATTGACGGCGACCCGCCCGCAGCCATGCGCTATACCGAGGGGCGCCTCGCCCCGTTGGCCATGGAGATGCTGCGCGACATCGACAAGGACACGGTCGACTTCGTCGCCAACTTCGATGAAACCCGCAAGGAACCACTGGTGCTGCCGAGCAGGTTTCCGAATTTGCTGGTCAACGGCTCGTCCGGAATCGCGGTGGCCATGGCCACCAACATCCCGCCGCACAACCTAGGCGAGGTAAGCGATGCCCTAATGCTACTGATCGACCAGCCAGAGGCCACGTTAGACGACATCATGGCCGTGCTCCCTGGCCCCGACTTCCCGACAGCCGGCCTGATAGTCGGCCGTGACGGTATCCGCCAAGCCTATGAGAGCGGTCGCGGCCTCATCACCATGCGGGCCAAAGCGGAGATTGCCATACTCAAGAACGGCCGGGCCCGTATCGTGGTCACCGAATTGCCCTATCAAGTCAACAAGGCCAGGCTGATTGAGCGGATCGCCGAGCTGGCGCAAGAGCGACGGATCGACGGGATCACCGACCTGCGGGACGAGACGGGACGCCACGGCATGCGCATAGTCATGGAGCTGCGCCGCGACGCCAATCCGCGCGTCATCCTCAATCAGCTGTTCAAGTTCACGCCGCTGCAGGAAACCTTTGGCGTGATCATGCTGGCGCTCGTGGACAATCAGCCGCGCGTGCTGGGGCTGCGCGACATCCTCAGCTACTACCTGGACCACCAATTTGTCGTCATCACCCGGCGGACCAGGCACGAACTCGACCGCGCCAAAGACCGGGCACACATTCTCGACGGACTGCGCATAGCGCTCCAACATCTCGACGAAGTGATCAAGCTCATCCGCGCCTCGGCCACGCCTGATGAGGCCAAGCAAGGGCTCATTGCCAGCTTTGGCCTCAGCGACAAGCAGGCGCAGGCCATTTTGGACATGCGCCTGCAACGCCTTACCGGCCTGGAGAGGGACAAGATAGAGCAGGAATACCAGGAGCTTCTTAAGACGATCGAGTACCTGCAGGCGGTGCTGGCCGACGAGCGGATGGTCTATGCGATCATCCGCCAAGAGCTGGGCGCCGTGCGCGAACGGTTTGCCGATGCCCGTCGGACGGCTATTGTGGCGGCCGAGGGGGACCTTAACACGGAGGACCTCATCGCAGATGAGCCAGCCGTAATCACCCTCACCCACCAGGGCTATATCAAACGCCTCGCACTGACCACCTACCGCAGCCAGCGTCGCGGAGGACGCGGCGTCACCGGCATGGGCACCAAGGAGCAGGACTTCGTGGAGAGCTTGTTCATCACCACGACTCACCACTACCTGCTGTTCTTCTCAACGGCCGGCAAGGTGTACGCGCTCAAGGTCTATGAGTTGCCGGAGGCTGGGCGCCAGGCCAAGGGCACGGCCATCGTCAACCTGCTGGAGCTGGGTGGTACCGAGAAGATTGCCGCCGTCATTCCGGTGCGCGGCTTTGATAGCGGCGGTTACCTGCTGTTCGCGACTCGCAGGGGCATCGCCAAGCGAACGGAACTGGCCGAATACCGCAACATCCGCCGCACGGGCATCATCGCGTACACCCTGGACGATGGCGACGAGCTGGTCGGGGTGCGTCTGACGAGCGGCGAAGAGCAGATCATCCTCGTCACCCGCCACGGCCAGAGCATCAGGTTCTCCGAGAGCGATGTCCGGCCCATGGGCCGAACCGCCAGGGGCGTGCGCGCAATGACAATGGCGCCAAGCGATGTCGTGGTCGGGCTGGACGTCGCATCCAGTGGCTCGGACCTGTTATGCGTCACCAGTCATGGTCAGGGCAAGCGGACGCCGCTGCGTCAGTTTAGGCTGCAGAGCCGGGGCGGTTCAGGCATCCGGGCGATGCGCCTCACGGCCAAAGGAGGCGTGATCGTCGGCTCCAAGGTGGCTACCGAAGCCGATGAAGTGATGATGATCACCTCGGACGGCGTGCTGATCCGGATTCCGGTCGCGGACATACCGTCGCTAGGGCGTAGCACCCAGGGTGTCTATGTGATGCGCCCGGGCCCCGGGGATGAGATCACAGCCATTGCCCGTATAGCAGCCGAAGAGGAAGGTTGATGTCATGTTTGGCGGACCGGCGGGCGGCGGCGGCGAGGAGGCTGCCGCCGGTTTTTCATACGGAGAACACACTGCGGACCTACAGGTAATCGGCTGGGGGCCCGAACGCAACGAAGCGATCAGGCAGGTACTACTGGGCATCATGGCCCTGATCGCGCCGGAGGGGTGCCTGGAGGCGCGGCAGACCATCGAGGCGCGCGTCTCCGCACCAGATCCGGTCGCGGCACTGGTCCAGGCGGCAAACGAACTCCTGTTCCTGGTGGACACGGAGGGGTTTGTCGCCACAGATGTCCTGGTGTCCGAAGATCCTGGCCGAGCCGCCGGGGCCGACACGGTAAGTCTGTTGCTTGAACTGCGGGGAGCGCCGGTCTTCGCGGAGGGCGCGGTGCCCTCAGGTCCGGTGCCCAAAGCGGCCACTTACCATGAGGCGCTGCTTGATCCGGATCGCGCGGCACCATGGCGCTGGCGGGCGCGGCTGACTCTGGATCTTTAGCGGGGGCGCGGCCGGAAGGAGTGACTCGACGATGGCAGATGACAAGCGCCGCAACGGGCCGGGCGAGCTTGTTCGGCTTGATGAGTACCGGTGGCTGATTCCGCAAAACCGGCAGGCCGGCATGCGGACGGACGGTCTGATTTATGCCAGCCAGCGCATGCTGCCGGATATCACGGTGGACAAGGCGCACGAGCAGGTGGCGAATGTGGCTTGTCTGCCCGGCATTGTCGGCCGCTCACTTGCCATGCCGGACATCCATTGGGGGTATGGCTTCCCGATCGGGGGAGTGGCCGCGACCGATGTCGAGCATGGCGTCGTATCTCCCGGCGGCGTTGGCTACGACATCAACTGCGGGGTGCGCATTCTGCGGACCAATCTTGACGAGGGTGCCGTCAGGCAACGGCTGGACAAGTTGATGCATGCCTTGTTCGCGGCGGTGCCTGCCGGGGTTGGCGGCAAAGGCGGCATCAGTCTTGATCACGCCGAACTGCGGCGCGTTCTGAAGAACGGAGCCGGCTGGGCGGTGGAGCGGGGCCTCGGCACGGCTGCCGACTTGGATGCCTGCGAAGACGGTGGAGCGATCGGCCTAGCCGATCCTGATGCGATCAGCAACAGGGCAGCCAAGCGTGGTTTCAACCAGCTCGGCACGCTCGGTTCGGGCAACCACTTTCTCGAGGTGGGAGTGGTGGACGAGGTTTACGATGACCGTGTGGCCCAAGTTTTCGGCCTGCACCTAGGGATGGTGACGATCAGCATCCACGTGGGGTCGCGCGGGCTCGGTCACCAGGTCTGCCAGGATAGCCTCGAGGTCATGGGCAAGGCCGTTCGGCGCTACGGGATTGACCTTCCCGATCGTCAGCTGGCCTGTGCTCCAGTGAGCTCACCGGAGGGCCGCGACTATCTGGCGGCCATGTCGGCTGCGGCCAACTATGCCTGGGCCAACAGACAGGTCATCACGGCCAAAGTGCGGCAGGTAACGGCCGCAACCTTCGGGACCAGCCCGACCGCGCTCGATCTGAGCTTGCTCTACGATGTGGCTCACAACATCGCCAAGCTGGAGACGCACGTTGTGGATGGCAAGAAGGTCAAGGTGTGTGTGCATCGCAAGGGCGCGACGCGGGCGTTTGCCGCCGGACACCGCGATGTGCCGGAACGCTACCGCGATGTCGGGCAGCCCGTGCTGGTGCCTGGCGATATGGGCAGGTACTCGTTCGTGCTGGTGGGCGCCCAAGGAGCGATGCGCGAGACCTTCGGCTCCACGTGCCACGGGGCTGGCCGCCTCATGAGCCGAACGGCGGCCAAGAAGAAGGCCCACGGGTCGGCGATTCAGCGCGACTTGGCCGAGCAGGGCATCATGGTCCTCGGACACAGTCCCGCAGGGCTGGCCGAGGAGGCCCCGCACGCTTACAAGGACGTGCAGGACGTTGTGGATGTAGTGCATCAAACGGGGATTTCGCTCCGGGTGTGCCGGCTGAGACCGATTGGTGTCATCAAGGGCTAGGCAAGCGCAGTTCGGGGCGTGTCTTGTGATGGTTGGGGGGCCCGGGGCCAGAGTTGCGCCGCGGAGATTGCCCGGCATATAATGGGGAACAACAGCAATAAGACCCGATGAGCGAGGCACTGAGAGGCGCGCTCGGCAGAGAGCCGGCGGTTGGTGTGAGCCGGTGAGCCGCCCCTGAGAGTCCACCCGCGAGGGAACGCGAAACCGTACCGTTCGGCGCCGTGAGGTTCCGACAGCGACGGCCAAGCGTCCGGAGGCGCCCGTTACCGCGCACTTGAGATGGCCCGGCCGCCTGATTGGCCGCGGCCGGCAGGGTGGTACCGCGAGCGTTGAGCCCGTCCCTCCAGGGGCGGGCTCATTCATGTTGGGGGAGCTGGTGGATCTGATGATGGGTGAGCAGCAGGGCATGGCGAAGGGTATCCGGCCCGTGCGCTTCGACGGAGGGCGATTGGTCTTGCTGGACCAGCGCCAGCTGCCGGCGCGAGAGGTGGACCTCATAATCGGCGACCCGCATGAGGCAGCCCAGGCGATTGCCGATCTGGCGGTGCGCGGCGCGCCAGCCATTGGGCTGACGGCGGCGTACGGTGTGGTCCTGGCGGCCCAGAAGGCCGAACGAGAGGGCCTCGTGGATGCGGAGTGGCGCGCATACGTTCAAGAGGCGGGGGCGCAGCTGGAGCGGGCCCGCCCGACCGCCGTCAATCTGAGCTGGGCTGTCAAGCGCATGCTCCAGGTAGTCGAGGAGGGTGGTCGGTCCGGCGACTTGCTGGCGGAGGCTGACGCGCTCGCGGCCGAGGACTTGGCCGCGAACGCCGCCATCGGAGAGCACGGCAGCCGGTTGTTGCCTTTCGGAGCGCGTGTGCTGACCCACTGCAACGCCGGCGCATTGGCGACGTCCGGTTACGGCACGGCGCTTGGGGTGGTCAGGTCAGCCTGGGCGGGCGGTAGACTGGCCCATGTCTACGCGAACGAAACCCGACCGGTGCTTCAGGGGGCGAGGCTGACGGTCTGGGAGCTGATGCGAGACGGCATTCCCGTGACGCTGATACCTGATTCGGCGGCGGCTTGGTTGATGGCGCAGGGTGAGATCGACGCGGTGGTCGTCGGCGCGGACCGCATCGCCGGCAATGGTGACGTGGCCAACAAGATTGGCACCTATGGGCTGGCGGTCGTAGCCGCCCGGCACCGGATTCCCTTCTATGTCGCCGCCGGTCGGTCGACCCTGGATCCGGAGACACCCGACGGCAGCCGCATTGTCGTAGAGGAGCGGTCGGCGGCGGAGGTAACCGAGATTGCCGGGGTCCGACTGGCGCCATCCGGCACCGCGGTGCGCAATCCGGCGTTCGACGTCACACCTGCCGAGCTGGTCACAGCGATAGTCACGGAGGTCGGCGTGCTCACGGCTCCGTATGGCGCAGCCATTGCCGGCGCCATGGCGCATGAGCGGAGAAAGGGAAGCTAGATTCGGGCACACTTGGGGGGACCAGCATGCTGGACATCAGGGTAATTCGAGCAGACCCGGAGGGAGTCGCGCGGCGACTGGCGACCAAGGGATACGAAGGGGACATCGCTACCCTGCTGGCTCAGGATGAGCGGCGGCGAGCCATCCTGGGCGAGGTGGAGTCGATGAAGGCTGAGAAGAACGTGGCCTCAGCTCGAATCGGCAAGGAGCGGCAAGACGGCGTGCCCGATGAGGGGGCCATAGCCGCCATGCGCGAGCTTAACGAGGGCATCCGCCAGCTTGAGGCGGAGCTGCGCCAGGTTGAGACGGCGATTGAGAGCACGCTCCAAACCATGCCCAGCATCCCCCACCCGTCCGTGCCGGTTGGCGCGGACGAATCGGCCAATCCCGAAATATCCCGGCACGACGATCCGCCCCAGTTCTCGTTCGAACCCAGGGCGCATTGGGACATCGGCGTGGCCCTTGATGTGCTGGACTTTGAGCGCGGTGCCAAGGTCGGCGGCGCGCGGGCGGTTCTGTACAAGGGCGGAGCAGCTCACTTGGAGCGGGCGCTGATCAACTTCATGCTTGATCTGCACGTCACAAGGCACGGCTACCGTGAGATCTACCCGCCGCATCTCGTGTTGGAGCAGTGCATGTTCGGCACCGGCCAGCTGCCCAAGTTCGCCGAGGATTCGTTTAGGCTGGAGGGCACCAACTTCTGGCTCAACCCAACCGCCGAAGTGCCTGGGACCAACATGTATGCGGGCGAGATATTGGACGAGGCATCCCTGCCGTTGAACCACATTGCCTTTGCCACGAGCTTTCGCTCGGAGATTGGGTCTTACGGAAAGGACACTAAGGGCTTGATCCGGCTACACCAGTTCAACAAGGTCGAGATGCTCAAGTGGACCACACCGGAGACGTCCTATGATCATCTAACGGTGTTGCTGCAGCAGGCGGGAGCAGTTCTCGCGGAGCTCGGGCTTGCTTATCGCATCGTCCAAATGTGCACGGGTGACCTAGGCTTCGCCGCAACGATGAAGTACGACTTGGAGGTCTGGTTGCCCAGCTACAACCGTTACGTCGAGATTTCGTCGTGCAGCAATTTCGAAGACTTTCAGGCCCGGCGAGCCAACATCCGGTATCGCCCGGCGACTGGCGGCCGGCCCCGGTTCGTGCACACCCTAAATGGCAGCGGGTTGGCGGTCGGCCGGACCGTGGCGGCCATCATGGAGAACTACCAGCGCGCCGACGGCACCGTGGGGATTCCGGAGCGACTGCAGCCGTACATGCGTGGTCAGCAGGTGATCGATGGCTGATTGCGGCCTCAGCGCGGGTAGCGGTCCAGTCCGAACGGTGCCGCCAGCACGGTACCGTCAGCACCGTTGACGGTGCTTTTTGGCGGGTGCTATACTGTGCAGGCGTTTTGCGGAACTTGGAGGGGTGTCCGAGCGGCTCAAGGAGCTGGTCTTGAAAACCAGTGACCCCGCAAGGGGCCGTGGGTTCGAATCCCACCCCCTCCGCCAGCAAGCTTGAGTGGCGCTCTTTCAATGTGCTAAGATTAGCTGGCTCGTCGCAAAGTGGAGAGATACCCAAGTCGGCTGAAGGGGACGGTTTGCTAAACCGTTAGTGGGGCGTGTGCTCCAGCGAGGGTTCGAATCCCTCTCTCTCCGCCAGGAATGACCCGACCCCGCCACCGCATGGTGGCGGGGTTTACGATAGCGAATGCAGCCAAGCACCGCAGGCCTGCGCTGTTTGCCTTGACCCAGGCGGCATGCTATACTCTCTTCGCACCATGGTCTGTTGTGCGCCCGTAGCTCAGTTGGATAGAGTGACAGACTACGAATCTGGAGGTCGCAGGTTCAAATCCTGCCGGGCGCGCCATCTTGCCATTTAGCCCGCTATCGCGCGGGTGCCACACAACTGACTAGCAAGAGAGCTACAATGCTGTGCGCCCGTAGCTCAGGTGGATAGAGCAGCGGTTTCCTAAACCGCGTGCCGGTGGTTCGAGTCCTCCCGGGCGCACCATTTCTGTTTGTCCGGGGCCTACGCCCTGGCGACCAGGCTTGGGGGCGAGGCGCGATGTCCGACCAACACGAGCGCTTCATGCGCCAAGCTCTGGACCAAGCCCGGCGCGCCGCCGCCGTTGGCGAGGTGCCGGTGGGTGCGGTGGTGGTCTGCGACGGGATGCCCGTTGCCGCGGCGCACAACCGGCGGGAGATTGACCAGGATCCGACCGCCCATGCCGAGCTGATTGCCATTAGAGCGGCAGCTGCGAAGCTTGGTGCCTGGCGTCTGACGGATTGCACATTGTACGTGACGCTCGAGCCCTGCGCCATGTGCGCCGGGGCTGTCGTGCTGGCTAGGATGGTCAGGTTGGTGTACGGGGCGACGGATCCCAAAGCGGGAGCCTGCGGCAGCCTAATGGACATCGTCCGCGATGACCGCCTCAATCACCGCGTCGAGGTGGTCGCGGGGGTTCTGGCTGACGAGTGTGCCGCGGTCATCAAGGAGTTCTTCGCCGCCCGCCGTTAGCGGCGGGCCGGTCTTGGCTAATGCCGCCACGTCAGGCAGCGCGAGTAGAGCTCGGCAACGACCGTACTGGCAGGAGGCCGCCCCCTGTGCGGCGTACTGGCCTTAGACGAGTGGCGCACAACTGCATATCGTTGACTGCGGAGAGGTGGCTGAGATGGCTGAAGGCGCTCGCCTCGAAAGCGAGTAGGCGGCTAGACCCCGCCTCGAGGGTTCGAATCCCTCCCTCTCCGCCAGCAGAGGACCTGCCCAGCCTGGTCGAATCAAGCCCGGAGGGCTGGGTGGTTTCAGCAAAGTGCGGAGAGGTGGCTGAGTGGTCGAAGGCGCTCGCCTGGAGAGCGAGTAGACGGGCTAAAACCGGTCTCGAGGGTTCGAATCCCTCCCTCTCCGCCAGCTAGAGAAGCGACAAGAAGTGACAACTAGTGTAGTGACGGCAGGTCGACTAGCGGCGACCTGCAGCAATCAAGGTTTCGGTCGTGCTAGATGGGGAGCGAGCGGTGCCCTGTACCCGCAATCCGCTATAGCGGGGTCGAATTCCCGCTCCGAGGCGCCTCCCTTTGGGGTCTGCCCGCGGTAAGTAGTGTTGAAGGCCGGGTCCCTCGCAACGGGAACCCGTAAACCCCGCCAGGTCCGGAAGGAAGCAACGGTAAGCGGGCTCTCCCGTGTGCCGAGGCAAATCTGGCCGGAGCAGGCTGCCGCGGTTACGCCTGGAGGGCTGCGTCGACGGTGGGTGCACGACCGAACTTCCTCTTTTTCTTGAGCTGCAGCGAAGGATGGCTTGTCCACGCCCGCGAAGCCTGAGCCCGGAGTGATGACCATGCAGTTGGCTCTGTACCGGGAGTGTCGCCCCCGGACCTTTTCTGAGATCGTTGGGCAGGAGCACGTCACCCGCACCCTGCTCAATGCCATACGGCAAGGGCGGCTGACCCACGCTTATCTGTTCTGCGGTCCGCGTGGTACCGGCAAGACCACCACCGCGCGCATTTTGGCCAAGGCGCTGAACTGCCGCGACCAGGTCAACGGCCAACCCTGCGGCACCTGCCGGGCGTGTGAGGGCATCGCCCGCGGCGAAGGCATTGATGTCATTGAGATGGACGCCGCCTCCAACCGCGGTGTGGACGAGATCCGCGGCCTGCGGGAAAGGGTTCGGCTGGCCCCAGTGAGCGGCACCCACAAGGTTTACGTGATCGACGAAGTGCACATGCTCACCAACGAAGCCTTCAATGCGTTGCTAAAGACGCTTGAGGAGCCGCCGAGCAACGTTGTTTTCGTGCTCTGTACCACCGAAGCTTACCGGGTCCCAGCCACAATCCTTTCCCGTTGCCAGCGTTTTGACTTCCACCGGTTGCCGACGGCAGACATCGCCGCCTATCTGGGCACGGTAGCCGCCGACCGCGGTTGGGACGTGGCTGCGCCGGCGCTTCGCGCCATTGCGCGGGCCGCTGGCGGCTCGATGCGCGATGCGCTTGGCATACTGGACCAGTGTACGGCGTACAGCGAGGGCAGCGTCGACCTTGAGCTGGTCCGCCGCGTCCTTGGCGCTGTCGATCCTCAGACTTTTGCCGAACTCGCCGAGGGCATGCTTGCCGGCGATCTGGCACAAGCCTGGGGCGCCTTGGACAAGCTCCTTGCCCAGGGGCGGGACCCGCGTGAAGTAGCCAGAGCGCTCGCTAACCACTACCGGGACCTCCTGCTCTACCGCTTGGCCGGCCGGGCGGGCGAGCCCAACGGCCCGTTGGCGGACGACTGGGATACCCTCGCTCATCACGCCGGACTGGCCGGCGAAAAGGCCCTGTATGAGGGCACCGATGCGCTCGTGGGGGCGGAGTCGGAAATGCGCCTGGCCACGCAGCCGCGCCTGTTACTGGAAGCCCGGCTGACGCGCATTTGCGGAGGTCGACTGCACGCGGAGTCACCGCCGACCGAGCCGCGCCGCCCGGTGAAACCAGCTGTGTCTGACTCGCAACCGCCGCGTGCCGCCGCGCCTTCGCGGGTTCAGACGCTTGATGCTGGCGCCGCGTCAGCTGCGACCACGACCGCCCCTGCCCTCCCTCCTAGCGACCCGGCCCCGCCGCCGGTGGCGGCCGGTGGCGCCGAGCGGACAGACGTCGCCGGCAGTCCGTTTGATACCGACCAGACCCGTTCGGGCTTTGACGCGGCGCTCGCGCAGTTGTCTGACAAGGACCGTGGCTTATTGGACGGAGCGGTGCCGGGTTGGGATGGGCGGCGCTTTTGCGTTTGGCTCCCCGAGGATCGGGAGGCGATGGCCGAGTTTCTTAACGGAGGCGCGGTCTGCGAGGCCCTGGCCAAGGCCTTGGGCGCGTACTTTGGCTGTGAACTCGAAGTCCGGATTCGCGCCAGGTTGCGCACCCCCGGCCTGTTCGACGAACCGCCGCCCGTACCTCGCGCTGAGCGCCGAGGATCGGGCCGGGCGCCGAAGGCCCAGCCTGCTGACCCAGAAGTCGCCGGGAACGCCGGGACCCGTGACGACCAAGACGACCAAGCAGAGATGGGTGATGACGACGCGGCCCTCAGGGAGGCGCGCGATATGTTCCGGGCCGAGGACGTCAGCAAAGGAGTGACCTGAGGTGAAGAACATGGGCAACATGAACCAGATGCTCAAGATGGCCCAGAAGATGCAGCAAGACCTGGCCAAGGTGCAGGAGGAGGTCGCCGGCAAAACCGTCGAGGCATCGGCGGGCGGTGGGGCCGTGCGCGCCGTCGTCAACGGCCGCAAGGACCTGCTGGAGGTGAAGATCAACCCTGAGGTGCTGGCGCCCGAAGATGTTGAGATGCTTGAAGACATGGTCGTGGCCGCCGTTACACAAGCCATGGAACAGGCTGAGGAGATGATGGCCGAGGCGATGGCCAAAATCACCGGCGGCCTTAAGCTCCCGGGGATAATGTAGTGTTCGGCAGCTGGACGCAAGCCGAGCGCAAGATCCGCAGGACCGCGGTGCGCGGCTACACAGCATATCGGAGGTTTGACCCGCATGAGCTTTGCCCGTCCGATCAGCAGGCTCATTGACCAGCTTACCCGGCTGCCGGGCGTTGGTCCCAAGACTGCACAGCGCCTAGCCTTTCATCTTCTGAACTGGCCGGAGGCCGAGGTTGAGCAGCTTGCGGGAGCAATGGTTGATGCACGCCGCCGCGTCAGAAGATGCAGCATCTGTGCGAATCTGACTGATCAAGAGACGTGCCCGATCTGCTCAGATGCCAACCGCGATCAGACCTGCCTCTGTGTGGTTGAGGACCCCCGGGACGTTGCAGCCATGGAGCGGACACGTGGCTTCCGGGGCGTCTATCATGTGCTCCATGGAGCCATATCCCCGCTTGACGGCATTGGGCCGGAACAACTCGGCCTGCCGGCGCTGGTCTCCCGGGTCACCCGGACAAACGTGCGCGAGGTCATCGTGGCCACCAACCCAGACGTCGAAGGCGACGCCACCGCCCTCTTCCTCGCCGACCTGCTGCGGCCGTGCAGCGTTCGAGTCACAAGATTGGCGCGCGGGCTCCCTGTTGGCGGTGATCTTGAGTACGCCGACGAGGTGACTCTGGCCAAGGCGCTCGAGGGCCGGCGGGAGGTCTGATGCTGCCCCTGGCGTGGCGCCGTTTCGGCCAAGGGCGGGCTGGAAGTCGCAATATTGCGAGCTTGGCGCGCAGTGCCTGCCAGAACCTGTCAGGAGCGGCTGAGCTGGGCGTGAGCCGGACACAGGCAAACGGTCATCTTGACGGTCCTTTGGCCGTTTTGCTAGAATGGGTCTGATGAGCTGTTCGGGCCGACGCAGGTAAACTGGGCCCAGAGCCGAGATGGCTCTGGGCTTTTGGTCCTTTTGGGTTGGGATGCCATCTTCTACGCATGGCGCTGAGATGTTACACCAGGATACGAAGGAGGGAGACTGTTGGGCAAGCTCACCGAGATTCGCTGGCATGGACGCGGCGGGCAGGGCGCCAAGACCGCGTCGCAGTTGCTAGCTGAGGCCGCATCGGCCGCGGGGATGTACGTACAGGGGTTCCCCGAGTACGGTCCGGAGCGCATGGGGGCACCTGTCTTGGCCTTCAATCGCTGCAGCGACAGCCGCATTGCCATCCATTGCCACGTTACCGAGCCGGATGTGGTCGCCGTACTGGACCCCACTTTGCTTGGTCCCGCCGTCACAGAGGGCGTTGCTGGCGACGCTGTCGTGCTCGTCAACACCACCGAGTCGCCAGCCGCAGTCAGACGCAAGATGGGACTCACGGTAGGCAGAGTATTCACGGTCGATGCCAGCGGCATCGCCGTGGACGCATTTGGGCGGGACATCCCGAATACGCCGATGATCGGAGCTCTCTTGCGGATCACCGAACTGATGCCCTATGAGGAGTTCATAAGCATCATGCGTAAGCAGCTTGAGGACAAATTCAAGTCCAGGGCCAGCATCGTTGAGGGAAACCTCAAGGCTATCGAGCGGGCTTATCAGGAGGTGCAGTCCGAGTGAGCGCAGGCGGTAAGGGCTGGCGCGACCTACCCCGCGGCGGGGTCATTGAAGACGCCGGCAATGCCCGTGAGTACCATACCGGTGATTGGCGTACCATGCGACCGGTCTGGGACGCCGAGAAGTGCATCAACTGCTTCTTTTGCTGGGTATACTGCCCCGATGCTTCGATTCTGGTCAAGGATGGCAAGGTAGTGGGCATCAACTACCTGCACTGCAAAGGCTGCGGCATCTGTGCCGCCGAGTGCCCCAAGCGGGTGCAGGCCATAACCATGATCAAAGAAGCTGAGGCAGCCGACGCCCAGACAACCGGAAAGGGAGGCGCTTCCTGATGGCCAAGCGTGTCGCACTAACGGGCAATGAAGCCGTCGCCCTGGCGATGAAGCAGATCAACCCAGACGTCGTTGCCGCATATCCGATTACCCCTCAGACGGACATCGTCCAGTACTTCTCGTCGTTCGTTGCCGACGGCCAGGTCACGACGGAGTTCGTGCGGGTCGAGAGCGAGCACTCGGCAATGAGCGCTGTCATCGGTTCATCAGCCGCAGGTGCCCGCTCGATCACCGCCACATCCTCTCAGGGCTTGGCGCTGATGCATGAGATGCTTCACATTGCATCTTCCTATCGCCTGCCGATAGTCATGCCAGTCGTCAACCGGGCCCTCTCGGGGCCGATCAACATCCACTGTGACCACTCGGATTCCATGAACGCGCGGGATACGGGCTGGATTCAGCTCTACTGCGAGGACACACAAGAGGCGTATGACAATATGTTCATCGCACTCAAGATTGCCGAGGACCCGCGCGTGCTGACCCCGGTGATGGTGTGCTTTGACGGTTTCATCATCAGCCACGCCCTTGAGAACCTGGTGGTCGAGGATGAGGACGTCATCAAGAAGTATGTGGGCCAGTTCGAGCCCGACCGCTACCTGCTTGACGTCGACAATCCGCACACCATCGGGCCTTTGGCGCTCTACGACTACTACTTCGAGGTCAAGCGGCAGCAGGCTGAGGTTATGTTCCACGCAATGGATGCGGTCAGCGAGGCGTCGGCTGAGTATGGCAAGGTCACCGGGCGCAACTACGACCTGTTCGAAACCTATAAGCTTGACGATGCCGACGTGGGCATCATCGTAATAGGCTCTACAGCCGGCACCGCCCGCGGAGCCGTCGATAAGCTTCGTGAGCAAGGCGTCAAAGCCGGACTGATCAAGCTGCGGGTCTTCAGGCCTGCGCCACGCGAGGAGATTGTGGCTGCTATTAGACATCTCAAGGCCTTGGCCGTCATGGATCGCGCGGATAGCTATGCTGGATTTGGCGGTCCCCTATTCGGCGAGGTCCGTTCGTGGCTGTATGGCACCGGTGCCTCACTGCCGGTGGTTAACTTCGTCTACGGCCTCGGCGGCCGGGATGTCGTGGTCAACGATGTAGCTTCAGTGTACGAATACCTTGACAAGCTCGTGCGCAACCAGGCACCGTTACAGCTGGTGCAGTATCTAGGCGTGCGGGAGTAGGGGGTGAGACGCTATGGCCAATCTACGTGAGCTAAGCAAGCAACCAGAGGTCTTGACCCAGGGACATCGCCTTTGCGCAGGCTGTGGTCATGGAACCATCGTCCGCCAAATCCTGGCCGCGAGCCCGGATCCAGTAGTCATCGGTTGTGCCACGGGCTGCCTGGAGGTTGCGACCACTATCTACCCGTACACCTCCTGGTCGAGCTCATGGATGCACACTGCATTCGAGAACGTCGCCGCTCAAGTTAGCGGCATTGAGGCCGCATACAATGCGCTGCGTCGCCGGGACAAGATTGAGCAACGCCAGAACTTTGTGGCCTTTGCCGGCGACGGCGGCACCTACGACATCGGCCTCCAGGCTCTCTCAGGGGCGGCGGAGCGTGGTCACAGGATGATGTATGTCTGCCTCGACAATGGTGCGTACATGAACACCGGCATTCAGCGGTCAAGCGCCACGCCGCTGGGGGCTGACACAACCACCAGCCCGGCGGGCTCGGTCCTGCCCGGCAAGAGCGAGCACCGCAAGGATCTCACCGCGATCATGGCGGCGCATGACGTGGCCTTCGTGGCTCAGGCTGCACCGAGCCATTGGAACGACCTGGTGACCAAGGCTCAAAAGGGCTTTGCCGCCGATGGCTTCTCGTTCCTCAATGTTCTGTCCCCGTGCCCGCGCGGCTGGCGCATGGACACCAACGAGTCCATTGAACTCACCCGTTTGGCTGTGGATACGTGCTACTGGCCGCTCTTTGAGGTGGTCGAAGGCGAGTGGCGCCTGACTTACCAGCCTAAGGAGAAGAAGCCACTAGCCGAATGGCTCAAGCGGCAGGGACGGTTCCGCCACTTGTTCACTGAGGCCAACCAGCACATTCTCGATGAGCTGCAGGCCCACGTCGATCGCAAGTGGGAGGACCTGAAGCGGCGCTGCGGCATTTAGCGGGAGTTTCGGCTGATTTGACCGCCGAGGTCGGCTGCTGATTGCCTTGCCAAGGCCTAAGGCATGTGCTAACGTAGAGAGCGCGTCT
>Ga0209498_1000935_pt1 | contig 17979 bp, 19 predicted proteins | sample WalLakDeSediment_FD_184131 | JGI IMG/M metagenome (GOLD analysis project Ga0209498, IMG submission 184131) | Lake sediment microbial communities from Walker lake, Nevada to study Microbial Dark Matter (Phase II) - Walker Lake 11/02/13 Deep... | ecosystem: Environmental > Aquatic > Freshwater >... | reverse complement strand
ATCTTAGACGAGAGGATTGAATAAGTTCCATTTAAAAAAAACAGACGACAGTCGTCTGTTTTTTTTGTGGGGCGATCGACGGGATTTGAACCCGCAACCACTTCTGCCACAGAGAAGTGCTCTGCCATTGAGCTACGACCGCCATATGCCCTCGGTAGGAATCGAAGAATTTCCCGAAGGCAGGCCAAGCCCGGGAAGCAGGTTCTCAACACACCGAAGAATAAATAGAAACTTATAAACACTTCCAGTGTCTAAAATTTCTATATGCCCTCGGTAGGAATCGAACCTACATATCCAGCTTAGAAGGCTGGTGTTCTGTCCATTGAACTACGAGGGCTACAAGGCAATTTATATCTCAAAATCTTCCCTCAGTCAACATCGATCCAAAAGGGATCCTGATGTTCTTTAAAATCAGCCTGTTCAAATCTTTCTCTGCGGGACTGCTGCTCTTTCTCAATTTTCTGGTAGGAATCTTTGCTGAATCTGACCAAAACAGCTTCAGGCTCAAGCTCCGTACTCCTGGCTAAAATACCGTATTTGTAAAACATTATTCCTCCCACAATCAGAGAAATTAAAAACAAAATAATGAAAACCAGAAAAGCGTGTTCGGCAGTCCATTTCACCAGGCTAAATATTTTTACATTATAAGATTTTGCCATAAACTCTTCCTTCAAAATTAAAGGAGGGCGTTTTAATTATGTTCTCTTGATCTCCTTTAATTATGGTGAAACTTGAAATATTAATTAAATAATCCGAAGACTCCATTTTTTCCAAAAAGCTGACAAAGTCAGAAAAAGATCCACTCAAATCCAGCCTGAAGCCGAAGAACGGCCAGGGCTCCTGCCCTTTTGAATCATGCGGGTTGAGTTTAACGGAAATTTGGGAGACTGCCGCTTCTTTTTCCACAAACTCAAGAAAATCCAAAAAAGTCACAGGAACCACAAGAGGATAACGCAAAGGAGCGTCTTCTGTTTTTTTAAGGTTATCAATCCTAAGGGCAAATTCTGTACGAGTCTTTTTCTCCAGCAAAAATTTTTGGGCTTCGTTTTCAATATCGCTGATCAAAGGATAAATAACGGAAGCTATAAAGACTACTACTGCCGCGCAAAATATTATTAAAATGATTTTTATGGTTTTTATGCTCATATCTTAATCTTAAAATTCAGCTCGAAATTATCAGGGTTTGTCCAGTTTTTGTCGCTGAAGTTCATATCGTAAACACCTTGCTCTTTCTCCAGATTATTCTTAAGCTGACTCAAAACTTCCCTGCCCGGAGTGAATCCTTTCAGCTCAACCCTTATCCCCTCTTCCATAGACAAATATTGAAATTTGAACTCGGTGAAATAAGATTCTGCCGGCAAAATATCAGCCAGTCTTTGCAAAAAAGCAGAAGGATTTGGCTGGCTTTCATAAAAAGAACAGAGATAGGAGAGCTCCTGGTTGATCTGCTCTATATTTTTTTCTTTTTGCTGCAATCCGCTTTCTTGAAATATTTTTTCTTCTTCTTCGCGCAAAATCTTTTGGGCTTCTGCTTCCCCGGAAATATATATTTTAACTGAAAACAAAATAAGGGAAAGAGACAATAAAAAAAGCAAAATAAGAAAACACAAAATCATGGACATCCTCCAATTAGCTTCTTGCCTGATATCCTCTTTATATTTTGTCGGCAGTAGATTTATCATATAAAGCTAAGCCCAGGGCTGTAGCATATTTCAATGATTCTTCAAAGGAAATCTCGGGTATTTCTTTCAAGGTTTCTGGCAAAATATTAATCCAGGGATTGCCAAGGGACGCCCTGATTTTAAGCTCGCGGGAAAGAAATTCGGGCAAGTCTTTCAGATTTGCTTTGCCGCCGCAGAGCAAAGCCTCGTTTATCGGCTCTGTTTCGCGCGTCCGATAATAGTCAAGGTGTTTTTTTATTTGTTCTGCCAGCTCGTCTTTTGAAAAACTGTCGGAAAGAGCAGGAACGCTGGATGTAAAACGCAAAGAATTTCCTGAAAAAAAGGACAGACCGGTTCTGACAGCCCCCAGATCAATTAAAAGCGCTGAACAATCTTCCCTTCCTCTTTTGACCAAAGCCCTGGCTATAGCCTGAGATTCCACTTCAAAGGCTAAAGGCTTTAAGCCGGCCTTGCGAAAAACAGAAAGATAAGAGTCAACAATCTCTTTTGGCAAAGCTGCAATTAAAACCGCCGAACGTTCGGATTTTTTATCCGACCTGGGGATAGCCTGCGAATCAAGATAAACTTTATCCAGAGGCAAAGGGACATAATTCTCAGCTTCAAAATAAACCGCTTTTTTAAGCTCTTTCTCTTCCATTGCCGGCATTTGAATGACCCTGATAAAGGCTTTTTCTTCCGGCAAAGAGGCTATCACGTATCTTGTTCTCAGTTTTTCCTTGTTTGTTTTTCTGAGAGCCTCTTTAATGGCATCAGCCAAACCATCTTCGTCTTTAATCTCGCCTGACTCAATCATCCCGGGGCTTATCTCTGCTTCGCAAAAAGAGGCCAAGCTTAAAGAGTCGCTCTTCTTTTTAAGCTTTATCATCTTTAAGGACAGATCGGAAACGTCCAGGCCGAAAGTTTCTGGTTTTAAAGTAAAAAATTCCAACATGTTTCAGTAAGCTTCTTCCCAATGCTCAACTGTAATAATCGGAGAATATTGCGGTTCTGTGGGTTCACCATTAATTATATATCCCAAACCGTATCTTATTATATCATTATCTAAAGTAACATTAAGGCCCTGCCAAAGGCTGCGGATATCCAGTTTCCTTGTAATCATGCCCCCTGTTATATTCATGGTTTTTGGAACGCTTATTAAATTAAGCTCGTTGGTGCAGTAAACCACGCCAGTAATATTAATATCATCAAAAGCAGAATAAGAGCCGAAGTCTATTTTCCCTTTGGCCAAAAGTCCTGAAGGGAATCCAGAAACAGGGCGATTAATTGTTATCTGAGAATTGCCCTTGTCTCCTTTCCAGCTGTTGCTTTGGCCAATACTGATATTGCCGCCGGCTACCAGCGTTCCGTTAACCTCCAAATGCCGGCCCCCTTTTAAGTCAACGTGAATCTGCACATAGGCAATTGTCGGATTAAGATCGCTCCCTAAAGTTAATGTTCCGCCCTCCCCAACCGACCATAAGAGGTCTTCAAATTCTTTCATGGTGAAAAAGCATTTGTCGCTGTGCTCTGCGCAAAGAACGCCGTTACAGAAATTACTGCACTGGCCGGCAGTTTGCATGGCTAAGGCCCTGCTTTTGAAAGAGTATTCTGAGTCAGAATCAAAATCAACCACAGGAACGGAAATCGGCTTGAGCCTGCATCTGTTTTCCTGGCATTCCTGAAAAAGCTCAGCATGTATCACGCACTCACAGGCTTCTTGAGTGTCGCAAATATTTCTGGCACAAACAGCTGTTCCGGTCAGAGAACTGCCTGAAGATATTGTATAGTCGTGTACTGCCAAAACTTTTCCTTTGGCTGTTTCATGGGGAAAAACCCGGATCTCGCTTATTCCCCCGACATTAAATTGATGATTGCTGAAAATATTTCCGTAAACGTTAATATTGCTGTCTCTGATGTCAATTTTTTCAGCAGGCCCGCCGGTAAAAATAGCACTGTCTTCAGTCGGATCAGCCAATGCCTTAAAAACAGTTGTTTTCACTACTCTTTGGGCCGTACTGCCGCCTGAAAGAGGAATGGTTGAAGTGGAAACCACATCTGCCCTGGCACAAGAAGTATTCTGAACGGAAATATGAATAGAACTGTCAGGCACCAGAGCATTGCTGTCTATATAAACTGATGCTGACCAGTTTTCACAATCAGGGCAAACATCTTCACCAATAAAACAGGCAGACCACTCGCTATCGTGCTTAAGCTTCCAAATAGCCTTATAAATGCCTGTTTCTGCCAGATAATAGGCCTTAGCCCCGACTTCCTGGCTTTGGGTTATTCTGGACTCAATAATAGTGAATGATAAAAAATAGGTGCCTAAAAGCAATAATATGCCTAAAGCCAAAAAAGCAATAATAATAATGACTCCTCTCTCGCCTGTTTTCATAAATTTCTGCCGGAAACGCTCGTTGAAAAATCGAGCTCTTTCCCGCCTTTTTCTAAATTAATAAAAATATTGATTATCTTGGTTTCCGGAGACCATACTTTTAACTCTTTAACAAACTCCCCTATTGTCCTGGCCTCTTCTATCAAAGCCTCTTCTAAAGATTCTCCTGGAGGAGGGATGGCGTTCCGGGGAACAAAAACAGTATCGTCCCCGGAAAAATAGTAAGCTACCATTTCTCTTTTGAGCTCATTGTCTGCTTGGAAATAGCGGATATAATAATACCTGTCGCTGCCGTGGCCGTCTTCAAACTCAATATGATTAAGAGCTTCTTCTGCAGATGAAGGAAGATCGGTAACCACTTCTCTGGCCTGGCGTATTTCCCGGGTCATTCTCTCTAAAACCACCCTGGCGTTTTGTGTGAGCTCTGCTGAAATTTCTCCTTGGATATATGCTCTTTGCGATAAAACATAGCCGGCATAAATTACTCCTGTAACCAAAACAAGAATAACCAAGACAATTAAAACTTCTACTAAAGTAAAACCCTTCATGTTACCTTTTGGTGATTAGACCTACCAAATTAATGCTTTTTTCTGCAGCGACCAAAGAGCTTCTCCAAAAAACCTCTACTTCTATTTTTTTCAGGGGCTCGGGATCGTTGGTCAAATCGTAATCGCAAGAAACCTCCAAAAGATTTTCATAATTAACGCAATTAATATTGGTTTTTCTCTTATGCCCCTCAAATCCTGGGATAGAACCGTATTCTTCGGTAGCAGTCCCCTCAATAAGGTTATTATACGTATCAGAAAGCATCTCCTCTATTTTCTCTTGGCCCAGATGAACAGCTACCGAGGCCATTTGAGATGACCTGGCCATTTGAATGCCCAGAGGAAACATGTTTAAAACAGCGACAATGCCCACTGCCAAAATGAATACGGCTACGATAACCTCTATAATAGTAAATCCTTTCTTGTTCATTTTATGATTTTTACGAAACCGGAAGGCCTAATATCAATAATAATGCTTTCATTTGCGGTATTAACCATTGTAATACTTCCTGCTTCGTTTTTTAACGCTCCGTAGGGATTAAATAGGGCCCGGTCGTCTGTTAAGTCATTAATTTGCTGGAAACTGACCTCTGGAGGAAGATTCTTTTCTTTCAAGATCTCTTCTTCGGGCGCATATCTGATGATTTGATATTTATCTTCATCAACAAAGAAACGGATGCCGTGGTCAATTTGTTCGGTAACAGCCATTTGCTGAGCATAACGCATATCAGTAATCAGCTCCCGGCTAGAGCCTGACAGCTGCAGGCCGGGCCGGTAAGCCCTGAAAACCGGAACACCGATTGAAATCAGGATAAAGATAACGCCTATAACCACTAAAATTTCTGTTAAAGTAAAAGCTCTTTCTTCCTTCATAAAACGTTTATCATGCCATATATCGGCTGAACCATTGATACTGCGAAAAAACCGATTACTCCGCCGATCAAAAGCATAATAATCGGCTCTATAATTGAAGAAAGGTTTTTGGTGGTGTTAGTCACCTCTTCTTCATAAAAATCAGCCAGTTTTTTTAAAATATCCGAGGTTGCTCCTGTCTCTTCCCCCACCTCAATCATCTGAATTACGGTCAGAGGATAAAGATCTTGGTAAGCTTTCAGGGCATGAGAAAGCTTATCCCCTCTTTTCACCTTACTGATCGACTCCTTAATCGCTTTTTTGAAATAAAAATTGCTTAGGGTATCTGAGGTAATCTGCAGGGACCTGATCAGTGGAGTGCCGGCATCAATCAGTGAAGAAAGAGTTCTCACCGTATGAGTGGCATTGATTTTTTTAACCAACGGGGAGAGAATGGGCGCCCGAAGCAAAAAGCCGGCAAACGTTTTTTTTCCTGGCCCGGTCTTCAGGCTGAACTGAAATAAAGCCACCATGAAAACAACCAGGCCGACTATGATATACCATCTTTCCGTAAAAAAAGTGCCGAAAGCCATAACCATCCTGGTACTTAATGGCAAAGAAGCTTCAAACTCCTCGAAAACCTCGGCCAGGGGCGGTACGACCACCACCAGCATTAAAATACCTATGCCGACCATAGCCCCGATAATCACTGAAGGATACATCATGGCTCCCTTTATCTTGTTTTTTAAATCATTCTCTCTTTCCATGTGCCTGGCCAAAATACCCAGATTTTCCTGCAGACTGCCCGATTCCTCGCCTACCTTGGCTATGTTAATGAAAAAATCCGAAAAAACATCCGGATGTTTTGTAATGGCCACGGAAAAAGACTCTCCCTTGACTATTGAATCAACCACTTCCAACAAAACCTTTTTGAATTTTTTGTTTTTTGATTGTTCGGAAAGAATGCTCAGACTTTTGGGCAGAGAAACGCCGGCAGAAATCATTACCTGAAGATTCTTGACAAAGAACATTTTTTCTTTGAGAGAAACCCTTCCCAAAAAAGCAAAAGAAGGCTTTTTGGACTTAAAAGCTAACTTCCCGTCTTTTGTTTCTGAGGCTGAAATCAAAAGATAGCCCTCTTTCCGGATGGCTCGGGCCAATTCATGTTCGTTTTTGGCTTCCCGCGTACCGGAGTATGATTCCCCTTTTTGAGATTTAGCCGTGAAATAATATTCGGGCATAAACTTATTCCATAATTACCCTTAATACCTCCTCAATTGAGGTTAGGCCTCGAGCTGATTTGATAAAACCGTCTTCTATCATGGTTATCATACCCTCTTGCTGAGCCTGCTGCTGAATCTGGCTTGCGGTGGCATTTTTAGCTATCAATTCTTTAATTGATTCCGTGATCGGCAGAACTTCATAAATGCCGATTCTGCCTTTGTATCCGTCAGAGCAATCCCGGCTTTTTTGAGGCCTGTAAAAAGGGATATCTTTTAAGGTTTGCTGGGGGCTGACTAATGCTTCTTCTTTGAGAATTTTTAAAATCTTATCCAAGTCGCAATACTTGGCAAGGTTTTTCATCTCTGTTTCTTTCAAATAATACCTTTCTTTTTCGTGGCAGAGCCTTTTAACCAGCCTCTGAGCCAAAATAATGTTAATGGTGGAAGCAAGCAAGAAAGGCTCTGCTTTCATGTCAACCATCCTGGGCAAGGCTCCGGCTGCATTTGTAGTATGCAAGGTGGATAAAACTTTATGGCCGGTTAAAGCAGCATTAACAGCCAAACCGGCCGTTTCATTGTCTCTTATCTCCCCTACCATTATAATATCAGGATCCTGTCTGACCAAGGCCCGCAAGCCGTTGGCAAAAGTCAGGCCGATTTTAGGATTTATCTGTGTCTGATTAACCCTTGGCATGCGGTATTCAATAGGATCTTCAACGGTGGAGATATTGACTCCGGGAACATTTAAAATCTCCATCATGGAATACAGGGTGGTTGTTTTACCGCTGCCGGTGGGACCGGTCACCAAAATCATCCCTACTGGTTTTTTTAAACCGTCCTGCGCTTTTTCCAGACTGCCCCCTTGCAGACCCAGTTCTTCCAAGGTAAAGGCTTTGGCAGATTCCGGCAACAGCCGCATGACTATTTTTTCACCAACCATGATCGGTAAAATGGAAACCCGCAAAGAATATTTATAATCTTCTGTTTCTATTTTGAATCTGCCGTCTTGAGGTAAACGATGCTCATCGAGCTTGAGGTTGGCCAAAACTTTGATTCTGGCTACAATGCCGGAACTGATGGCTACGGGCAAGGTCATGGCATCGCGCAAAACTCCGTCAATCCTGTATCTGACGAGCACTTCTCTCTCTGTGGGCTCAATATGAATATCGGAAGATCTATCTAAAATCGCATGTTTTATTAAGGTGTCAACTATTTTGATTACCGGCAATTCTTGGGCCTTTTTTTCCAGGTCCACCTCTCCTTCTGATTCTTCTTCCCTGATAATTTTTACTTCGCCTGCCTCCTTTTTTATGATATCGCCGAATTCAGCCTCCAGGGTTCTTTGATATTGCTTAAGAATATGTTTAATGCTTTCTGAAGTGGTTAAACGCGGCAGAATTTTCAAATTGGCTTTCTTTTTAATAAACTCAATGGTCTGAAGATCTTCAGGGTCAAGCATGGCCACTTCCAGATTATTGCCGGACTTTTTAAAAGCCGCGATATTGTGCGATCTGGCAATGGGCTCGGGGATTATTTTTAAAACTTCCGGCAATATCGCTGTTTTCTCCAAATTAACAAAAGGAATGCCTAGGATATAAGCTTCCATTTTTGCCAAATTAGTTTGAGTAATGAAGCCTTCTGAAACCAAAATATCGCCAACTTTCTGTTTGGTTTTTTGCGATTTTTCAAAAGCTTGCCTGAACTGCTTTTCGCTGATCAGGCCTGAATCTAATAAAAATGCTTTTAATTGCTGCGGCTCTACGCGCATTTTATTCGTCTAATTCTTTTTTGATTTTACTCAGCACTTCCTTTAAGGTATAACTCGCCTTTACCAGATAAGTACTGGCTCCCAAACCCAATGCTTTCTCCACATCGCCCGTTGTCTCAAGGTTGGTTAAAATAATAACGGGGATTGTTTTGGTTTTTGAATCCTCTTTCAATTTTTTTAAAACATCAAAGCCGTGCATTTTGGGCAAAACCAGATCCAATAAAATTAAATCTGGTTTATTGGCTTTTGCCAATTTTACTCCTTTTTCTCCGTCCAGAGCGGAGACCGTTTCATAACCTTCGCTTTTCAAGAAATCATCAAGGGTTTTCTGTAAAGCGGATTCATCCTCAATTAATAATATTTTTTTCATGATTTTGTTGTTCCTTCGCTTCGCTGTATTATTGATTAGCGAAAAATTTACTGCTTTTTAAAATCCTTGATCCCTTAAAAAAGCCTGTCGAAGGATGCTTTTAATTATTATCCCGATCATCCCGATCTTACTTCTTTAAGACCGGGAGAATAAACCAAAAGGTCGACCCTTTGCCCTCTTGGCTTGAAAAACCTATTTTGCCGCCTGATCTCTCAATAATTGATTTAGCAATATACAAACCCAGTCCGGAGCCTTCGGTCTGATTCTTCAAAGCGTTGGCCGAACGAAAAAACTTCTGAAAAATCCTTTTCTGGTCTTCTTGAGGAATGCCTACGCCGTTATCTTCTATCTTAAAAAATAAATTTTTTTCTTTTTCCTCTATCTTTATGTTTATTTCTCCTCCCCCTTTAATGTAACGGATGGCATTATCCAAGAGGTTCTCAACAATGGATTTTATCTGGGAAAGGTCAGCTGTTATCAGGGGCAGAGAAGCGTCAACACTAAGATTTATTTTAATGTTGGAAGCTGCGGCGTAGGGCTTGTATTTATTGATTATCTCTTCGGCCAGTTCTCCCAGAGAAAGTTCGGTTTTTTGAAAAATCAAACGGCCCTGCTCTATTCTGGAGACAATAAGAAGATCTGCAACCAGTTCTGTCATTCTTGCTGCGTTCTCAGATAAAATTTTAAAATATTCCAGTTGTTTTTGAGAAATCTCTCCCGGTCTCCCGGACATTAAAAATTCAATAGACCATTTTAAATTACTCAGAGGAGATCTTAACTGATGGGAAACAACGCTGATGAATTCCGATTTTAAGCGATTAGCCTCAGCCACTCTTTCCAGGCTTTGAACGATAATAAAACTGACAACCAACAAAGAAGCGGCTAAAAAAAGAGTTATCATGCTGGCAATAGCCGGGTCTTCGATATAATGAGTACCCATAAGGTAGGCAATAATGGATATAATGCCTATGGCTGTTCCCATAATGGCAAACAAAAACTGAGGGCACTGCCAGAAAGGCAAACCGTACTTTTTGCATTGGGCCAAAATGTTTAACTGGTCAAAATATTTCTTAAGAATCATCGATTTTATTATAGCACAACTGGAAAAGAACAGAAAATATGATATTATTGATAGCAAGGAATATGTCTAAAAAAAATCTTGTATCAATTATTGTCCCTGCCTACAACGAAGAAAAGCTTATAGAAAAAACTTTGCTTTCTTTAAAAAAACAAAGCTATAAACCAATAGAAATAATCGTGGTATACAGGGGGGAAGACAGAACCGGAGAAATCGCCAAAAAACATACTGATCGGGTTTTTCTTCTTAATGAAAAAGGGGCGTCTCGGGCAAGGAATTACGGGGCAAAAAAGGCCCGGGGAGAATATCTTGTTTTTTTGGATGCAGATTCCAAACTGAGCCGTGAAACTATCCGAAGCCTGGTCAACTCTTTAAGACAAAAACATGTTGCAGGAGGAACAGCTAAAATAGTTTACGAAAGCAGAAATTATAAGATAAAAGGCGTGGAAGTTCTGCAAAACTTCTGTCTTAAACACTGGGGGATATGTCTGTGCCAGTTTATATACACTAAAAAAGAAATATTCGAAAAGAGCAAAGGCTGGCCGGAATCAATAAATTTCGGGGAAGATATGAATTTCTTGAAAAGACTTTCAGCTTTCGGAGAGTTGAAATACGACTCAAGCTCCCGGGTTTTAACCTCGCCCCGCAGATTTATTAAAAACAAAGACTATTTCTACGCTATTTTAGGCGGATTTCTGGTGCTGGGAGGAGTAAAAAACCTTCCTTTCTACCCGATCAGAGATATACAGGAAAAAAAGAGAGAAGAATCTAAAATTAAGTCTCTGCTTAGCAAAGAAATCTCTCTGCCTGTCCAAACCCAGCAATTCTTCTTAAGCATAATAAACAAAGAAAGACTTAAAAAGTTTTTTGAAAATTACAAAGGCGTTTTAAAGGCGCGGCAACAGTACATTAAAAAAAATAAACCAAAAAGCTTGATACCTCTGATCGTTTGGGTTGTAACCAAGGCAATTTTTCTTCCTTTATGGATTTTGATCGGGCTTTGGTTTTGGCAGAAAACCGGCATCTGGGGCACTTTACCTTTTGCCGTCATAATCGTTTTCTTACAGGCCGCTGATCTTTGGAACCAGTTCTCAATCAGCAAAACAGTTAAAAGATTAAGAAAAATTGCCGAAGAAAAAACAGATATTGAAGAAAAAAACCTGATATTTGAAAAGATTTGGCAATTGGAAGTGAAGCGCAGCCCTTTTACCGCTATTTTCTATCTTCTGAAAAGAACCGGTTTTAACAGAATCCCGAGGCATTCACCCCAAAAAGAACTGGCAGATATCGAACCAGACAACATAGGCAAAGAAGTCGGTTTGGTTTTAAGCATGATTTACTCTGTTTTTTATTATCTCTTTTACCATGCCCGCTATTTAAGCCAAATAAAATTAAGGGGCAAAACAATAAAAGATCTTTCAATATGGGTTCCTTTCAGGATCCCCATGACAAAGAGCTTTCAAGAAAAAGGGGTATTTTTAGGGGCTGATATCGGTTGCGGAGACGGTAAAATAATAAGACTGCTGGCTTCTTACAGTAAAAAGGAATGTTTGCCGGCAGTACTCTTTGGCATAGATTCACAGTCTGATATAATTAATGTAGCTTTTCGTAAATTTAAAAAAAATAATTTCACGGTTTTAAAACACAACGAAGGGAAAATAGCCGTTGACAAACTGATTAATATAGCTAAAAAAGAAAAGAAGCCCGTAATTTACCTTATCAATACCCGCTTTGAGAATATCCCCCGGCTTTTTGATCCTGGCTCTTTGGATTTGATTTTTCTGGTAAATGCCAAACACCATCTTGAAGATGACTGGAATAACGGGGGCCGGGAAGCGATTGAAAAAATAAGCAGATACTGGCTCGTGTTGGAAGAAAGAAGATGCTGGTCGTCTCTTTTGTTTGTTTATCTGGTCAGTTGGTTTATATCGCGCATAATTATATGCGAAGCAGAAGACTCCATATTAAGCATGTATACGCCAAAAGAATGGGCTTCCCAGGGAATCAAAACAATCAGTACTTTTTCCTTCCTTATTTGGGCAATGTCTGATTCGCTTTACGATCTTTTAAAGAAATAACGGGGTATAGTGTAATGGTAGCACGAGTCCTTTGGGAGGATTTAGTCTCGGTTCGAATCCGAGTACCCCGACTTAAAATATGTTCCTTACAATTGAACAGACATTACTGATGTTTATAATAAAAACACGTGTTCAGAAATTCGCTGACTTTTATGAAACCCTTAACCATCAAAGAACAAGCTGTCTCATATCGAAAAAAAGGCTACTCTTACAGCATGATAAGAGAAAGATTAAATGTGGGTATTGCAAAAAGCACTCTTAGTGTGTGGCTAAAAGACATCCCATTTACTCCGAACGAAAAGGTTATAGCTCGTATCCAATTTGCGAAACGAAAATTAATACTCTTTGCGCAGAGAAAAGGTCTACAAACACAAAGATTTAGAAAGAGAGTTAGACAAGAAGCAAAAAGGGAGATTGTAAACATAAATCGAGATAATCTTTGGCATATTGGCACTGCTCTTTATCTTGCGGAGGGTGGGAAAAAACAAAAACAGGTCCAAATTACCAACTCCGACCCGCGCGTAATTAAATTAATAATGAGGTGGTTAATAGCTACATGCAAGGTAAACCCTTATAATATACGAGCAGCTGTCCGCGTTTACCCTGACATTGAAGAGGATAAAGCTATAAAATTCTGGTCAAGAATTACAAAATTACCCAAAAAACAATAATAGATAAACGAATCAAGAAATCCAAATTGAAGCATGGATTTCTTCCTTACGGAACTTTAAATATAAGAGTTAGAAAAAGCGGAGTATTGTTTGAAAAAATATCAGGGTGGATTGAGGGAATAATAGAAAAAACATCATATTTTTGCGGGTATCGTATAGTGGCATTACCCGACTTTTCCAAAGTCGTGACAGGGGTTCGACTCCCCTTACCCGCTCATAGAAAAATCCGCCCTCCAGGGGGCGGATTTTCTTTTAATTACTTAACCGCCGACTTAAGAATCTGACCTGCTTTGAATTTAGGCAACTTTCTGCCCTGGCTTTCTTTAACCAAAAACTTACCAAAACCGCTCAATTTCACTTCCTGGCCCTTTGATAAAGACTTACTAATCTCGTCAAAAACCACGTTTAAGGCTTCGGCCGCCTGTTTTTTAGACAAGCCCAATTTCCTTACCAAGGCTTGTATTATAATTTCTTTATCTTGCATATTCCACAACTCTGCTTTCTCTTATAACAATGACCCTGATCTCTCCCGGATATTTTAATTCGTTCTGAATTCTCTGAACAATATCTTTAGCCAGTTTATGGGCTGTCAGATCGTCAACCTCTTCCGGTCTGACAAAGACCCTGATTTCTCTGCCGGCTTGAATAGCATGGGCCTTATCTACTCCCGGGAAAGAAGTGGCTATTGTTTCTAGTTCGCTTAATCTTTTCAAATAATTTTCCAGAGTATCTTTCCTGGCTCCGGGTCTGGCTCCGGAAATCTGATCAGCGGTCTGCACCAGCGCTGCCTCCAGTGTTTCTGCCGGATATTCTTCATGATGGGATTTCATGGCCTGAATCACCTCTTTGCCTACTCCAAATCTTTCCAAAATTCTTATACCGATATCTACGTGGGAACCCTCTATTTGGTGGTCAACGGCCTTACCGATATCATGTAAAAGGCCTGCTTTTTTTGCCACTATTGGGTCAGCTCCAATTTCATAGGCCAAAGCTTCTGATAAATAAGCTACTTCAATTGAATGAAGCAGGCCATTCTGGCCGTAACTGGTCCTAAACCTTAATCTTCCCAAAACCTGAACAAGCTTGGGGTCTAGGCCGATTATGCCTATTTCATAAACAGCTAATTCGCCTGCTTCTTTGACTTGAGAAATTATTTCCTGTTCTGCTTTTTGGACCACTTCTTCAATACGGGCCGGCTGTATTCTGCCGTCCTGGATCAGCCTTTCCAAAGAGACTTTGGCAATCTGCCGGCGTATAGGATCAAATCCTGAAATAACCACGGCTTCCGGAGTCTCGTCAACAATAACCTCTACCCCGGTCAGTTTTTCCAGAGTTCTTATATTCCTCCCTTCTTTACCGATAATTCTCCCTTTGATGTCTTCGTTGGGTAAAAGAACAGTTGAGGTGGTAATTTCCTGTGCCTGAGAAAAAGCGCATTTTTGTATTACCTGAGCTAAAATTTCCTTGGCTCGTGTCTGAAATTTATCCCTTCCTTCCTGCTCCAATTTTCTCATTTTTTCTAAAATTTCTTGCTCAAACTCCTTCTCACAATTACTTAAAAGCTCTTTTTTCGCTTCATCCTTGGAAAGCTTGGAAACTTTTTCTAATCTCCCCAGGGCTTCTTCTTTGAGCCCCTCTAAGCTTTCTTTAAGTATTTTGAGTTTATCTACCTTTCGGATAAATTCCTTTTCCTTTGTTTCATGGTCAGCCAGTTTGTGCTCCAAAGCATTTTCCCTTTTTAAAAGGAGCTGTTCTGTCCTAAAAATTCTTGTCCTTATTTGGCTTTCTTCTTTTTTAGCTGCTTCTAGAACAGCGCTTGCTTTTTCTTTCGCTTGGGTTAAAATTACCTCATGTTCTTTTTGGGCTTGGGAAACTTTCTCTTGAAGTTTCTGATCGACTGTTCCCAGTTTCTTTTTGGCTATTGATTGACGGGCATAATAACCCAAAACAGAGCCCACTGCCAAAGCAACTATGCCCACAATCATTGTAGTAAATGGATTCATATTTCCAATAAGACGATTTAATAGTTAGCATAAAAATTATATTCTGTTTTGAATATAGCAAACCTTTGAAGGCTTGTCAAATTTATTGACAAAATTTTAAAAATATGCTATAATATTGCATCAGTCTCCAACCATTTGGGAGCCTGTCCTCACTCCTCCTTGTGAGGACCCCGTACGGGGATAATGGCCTTGTGCCCAAAGAGCTCCCAGATGACTGGAGATTTTTTAATAACATAATCTTTAAGATCTGCTGGCAAAAAAACCGGATAAAATATCCGGCAAAAAGGTTTTTTAAAATAAGTTTATCCTTAAAAGTGTTGGTGGACCCGCCGGGAATCGAACCCGGAACTGTACAATGCGAGTGTACCGGTATGCCACTTACCTACGGGCCCAATGAAACTTGGTTAATTTCGTTTTCAGAGCCCTTAAGACTGTCTTTTCTTGCCAAACCGCAAATTAACCTTGATGTTTCACGTGAAACCTGAAAATAGTTTTAAAAAAGAAAATCAGCTATTATCTTTTTATAAAACAGCAAAATAAAACACACCTAATTCAGGTTCATCCCAAACCAAATAATTTTAACTATCTTACTTAGCTTTCAAGAAGGGAATTGTTAAAGGATATTTCCATAATTCCCAACGGCTTGCTTTTATTGTTGCCATAATGCAAAAAACTATATCCAGTACTACTAGGGCAATAAGCAAAAAAATACCCACAACAACAAAGGTAAGAAGTGCTGATATGACTGCATATATAAGGAAACTGAGCTGCCAGTTTAATGACATTCTGCAGTGATTTTTGATATCTTCTTCTTTTGTAACAAGAAGAATTATCAGGGGAGGCAACCAGCCAAAAAACAAAGCTAAAATATGGGACAACATAGCCAACAGGTTATTGTTTTGTTTGGCAGGAGCTTCTTTTGGTCCGTTTATTTTTTCTTCCATAAATTAATTTTATGTTTTTAATTATTTTCCGCTGCACATTTTATTTTATAAAATATGCATTTTTCGACCTTTTTTATTATCTGAATTGAAATTATTAAGATCCTAATATTCCTTTAATTCTTTCTGCCTCTCTTTTAACTAAATCACTTTCATATTCTCCGCTATGGGCAACCGTTCCTTTATAACTCGGCTTTTTCTGGTCAAGATGCAGTTTAACTGTTGATGTTTCACGTGAAACATTAAGATAAATATGGAAACGGGGATAACCGGACCTGGAAGAACTGAGAGGCCGAGAAAAAACCAAAACATCTACTCTTTCTCTTTCAAAGTAATAGCCGGCCTGACGCATCATGTTCTGAATGTTTCCTTGGACTTTTAAATCAAACTCCATATGAATATTATTTCTTTATATCAAACTATCAAGAGACAAGCCAATAGATTAGCTTATAAAACTTATTCGGAGAGCCGGGGATCGAACCCGGACCGCTGACTCCCGAAGCCAGTATACTACCGTTATACTACTCTCCGATACCCAAAAAGATAATTTTTTAAAAAACAATAAAGTTTCACGTGAAACTTTTTAGGTAACCCAATACTTCTTTTTGGTCATTTTATCTTCTTTTGTCTCCAACTCTTCTCTTGTTTTTCTGGCTGATTGTGACATTTTCTCCAGTGTCACAATGTCACAATGACCCAATTGTGACATTTTTTCTAACAGCCACTTTCTTGTGTTCTTTTTGGGATCTTCAAGAACATAACCCAATAAAACATCTAAAATCTGGCCGATCTTTGGTCCTGGCTGAATGTTTAATTGCGACATTACGTCTTTGCCTGTCACTTTTAACATTTTTACTGAAAGGGGATCCCTGCTTGCTTTTTCAATAAGGTATTTTAAATGACGCAGCTTATATGGCTCTGCCTTGGGTACACCCGAGCCGATTCTGTCGCACATTCTCACCTGGAGCAACTCTTCCATATTTTCAGGTCCTGCCTGCCTGACCAACCGCCTGACAGAAGATTCTGTCACTTCTCCCACATTATAGTAGAAAAGATGGTATCTGACCAGCCTAACAATTTTTTCAATGTCTTTTTTGGAAAATTTAAGCCGGCTAAGTATCTGAGCAGCCATTTTAGCGCCCTTTACCTCATGATTATAAAAAGTAGAGTCGAGTCCTTGTCCTTGCTTTACCCGAGGCTTGGCCACATCATGCAACAAGGCAGCCAACCTAACGTATTTGTTGAAATTACGTTTAGCTCCATAATCCAAAGACCTTAAAGAATGCTCATAGCAATCGTAAATATGGTGTTTGTTCTGAGAAACCTCGTATCCTTCCAATAATTCAGGGATAATATACTGCAGTAGGCCCAATTTTCTTAAAAGATCAATGCCATGAGAGGGTTGTTCTGACATAATAATTTTCATTAATTCGTCTCTGACTCTTTCTTTTGAAATGGCCTGCAGCCAAAGAGCATTTTTTTTGATAGCCCGACATGTTTTTTCTTCAATTTGCCAGCTCTCACCAAGACTGACAGCAAATCTTACTGCCCTCAGCATTCTTAAAGCATCTTCTGCGAATCTTTGTTCCGGCTTGCCTACTGTGCGAATAATCTTTTGTGCCAGGTCTTGCTCTCCCTTAAAAAGATCTATAATCTTATGACCCTGGTCTTCTATTTCCAATGCCATGGCATTGACCGTGAAATCCCTTCTTGCCAAATCCTCTTTCAGGTTTTTGGCAAAACTGACTTCATCAGGGTGCCTTTTGTCCGTGTATTTTGCTTCAGAGCGATAGGTAGTGATTTCAATTTCTCTTAGTTTTTGATTTTTACTGCCTGTTTGAACGGTCACGGTCAAAAATCTGTTTTCATAAAAACTCTTGGGAAAAACTTTTTGGATTTCTTCCGGCTTGGCATTGGTGGCCACGTCCCAGTCTTCAGGTTCTGAACCGCGCAAAATATCCCTGACGCAACCGCCTACGATATAGGCTTCATATCCCTTACTTCTAAGATATTCAACAATGCTTTTTATTTCTTTTGGTATGATCATTCTTTTTTTTATCATAACCTAAAACTTGTTTTTTTTCAATTTTTTTGATATTATTTAAATGCGCCCTCGTGGTGAAACGGACATCATATCTGCCTTCGGAGCAGAGGTTCTAGGTTCGAATCCTAGCGAGGGCATATGTTTCACGTGAAACAAATTGTGTTATAATAAAAACCATATGGCAAAAAAAACATTTTTAATCATTCTTTCGCTTTTAATTTTTATTCCTTTTCCTGTTTCAGCCCAAAGCAATGGATTGGTTCCTTGCGGACCAGGAGTTGGGCAGGGGGGAGATCCTGGATTTGATCCATCCATTGACGGAATTCCTTGCACTATTTGTCATTTTTTCG
>Ga0209498_1000934_pt1 | contig 17986 bp, 10 predicted proteins | sample WalLakDeSediment_FD_184131 | JGI IMG/M metagenome (GOLD analysis project Ga0209498, IMG submission 184131) | Lake sediment microbial communities from Walker lake, Nevada to study Microbial Dark Matter (Phase II) - Walker Lake 11/02/13 Deep... | ecosystem: Environmental > Aquatic > Freshwater >... | reverse complement strand
TCGACATACCCGAGGTCCGCCCAACTCCAAAGATTCTCCAGATTCTCGGCATTCATCGCTACACCGATCCTCTGCACATAGCGCCTCTTATTTGCCACCAATGTCATCGTTATCTATTACCCTCATATCTCTGCATACCAATGGCATCACGAAAGTCGCTGGACCCCTACACATGTGTGGCGTGTGTGGACGCCGCATGACGTTGCGTTACCACCAACGGAAGGATGTTCTCGTGCCAGACTATGTCTGCCAAAGGGAAGGCATCAAATTCGGGAAGCCCATTTGTCAGAGTATTCCTGGCGCGTCTGTCGATGAGGCCGTGGGCAACATCGTCATAGACGCCATGACGCCCCTGGCCCTGGAAGTCGCCCTGAGCGTCCAAGGGGAATTGCAGAGTCGTCTCGACGAAGTTGACCAGATACGCCAAGAGCAAGTCGAGAGGACTCGTTATGAAGCAGAAGTAGCCCGGCGTCGATACATGCAGGTGGACCCAGATAATCGGCTTGTAGCCCACTCTCTTGAGGCAGACTGGAACGAAAAGCTACGCGCGTTAGAAGCTGCGCAAGACGAATATGAACGGGGACGACAACGAGATCGGGCATTGCTTGACGAAGACCAACGTGAACAATTGCTCTCATTGGCCACTGACTTCCCTCGGCTCTGGCGTGATCCGAAGACCCCTCAACGCGAGCGCAAGCGGTTGATTAGGCTCTTGATCGAAGATGTCACTCTCATCAAGAAGAAACAGATCACCATCCACGTTTGCTTCAAGGGTGGGGCCACAGTCACCAAGTCACTACCTAAGCCCCAGCCTGCTTGGCAGATGAGGGCAACCGATCCTGAAGTCATTCAAGAGATCGACAACTTGCTAGATCATTGCACTGATGCACAAGTCGCCGAGCGTCTCAATGAGAGCGGATTCCGTTCAGGCGAGGGCAAGGAATTCCATGGCCACATTATTGCCAAGATACGTCGAAGCTACCATCTCAAGAGCCGCTACGACCGTCTGCGGGATCAAGGATTGCTCACCGTTCAAGAGATGGCCAAAGAACTTGGAGTCACCGCCCAAACGGTGAAAATCTGGGCCGCTCACGGCCTTCTTATAAGCTACGTCTATAATGATAGAATGGAGCGCCTATTCGAGGATTCTTCCTGGACAACGAGGCGACCTGTTGCCTCAGACACAGATTCTCCGCGGCCATGTCTTTCTTGCTTTTCAGGAAAGCCCGGAGTATGCTGAAAACGATGGCCAAAAGGGACATAAACTCCTCCTTCAACGGGTTGGATGACCAGGAAGGTGATCAGAAGAGATTATGCTTAAGTGCGCGGGTTGGTCAAGATCCGCAGATTCGGATAGAATTTACGATAGGGACATTTCTAAAAGAAGAAGTCAAGAAAAAAGTTCTCCTATGACTCCGAAGAGAGAATTTCATACTTCGGAGGACATCCCTTACTGACCCAATATCCTTGCCAACAGTGCCCATGGAACCCTCCTTCTGGGAATAAGGTCTGGCGAAGAGAAATCACACAACTTGCCATAGATCCTTTGAGGAAGCGGCAGGACCAGACATCTCTCCGGGCATCAAGGAACGAAGCCTCGTGCCATGTAGTGTTTGGGCTTGGGGATATCGGGAGGTCCAGCCAGGTTGCGGGCCTCAAGTGCCATGTCCCTATGAGGGACTTCTCCCAATAGCCACCTCACTCCACGCCAGGAGACCTTTGGTGAAGGGTTCTCAGGGAACTGCTCTCCGTAGCGTCAAGATTTATGTATTGATGTCAATCAGCTTATCCCGACAGGGTTCTCCTTTCATCCACATGGATCTGATCGCAGAGAGCATGCAGCGACGTACCTGTCGGCGAGCTGTACGGGAGTTCTTCCCTGCTGCGATCATCTCGCAGAATTTCTTCTTGAACCGGTTGGGAGTCCTGGATCGAAACACACAAGCCTGCATCTGTTGAGAAACGACCCGTTTCAGTTCTCTGTTCCCAGTCCGACTCGTGCCGTCTCTGTAGACGTGATTGTCTGACTCGTGGTAGACGTTCCCCAATGCTCCGTACTTCCACAGCTTGTTCCGATGGCTAAACCGATGGGGAGTGCCAATGATCGCAATGTAGGCACTGGCAAGAATATTTCCTACGCCAGGCGCGGTGGTCAGTATCGCGAATGCCTCGTGTTTCATCGCTGCCTTCACCAGCCGAATTCTCGCTTCCGACTTGTCCTCCTGGAGCAGGCCTACCAACCCATATAGCTGTCTGGCTTGAAACTGCATGGCTGGGTATTCCTCCAAACGCTTCATCCATCGATCCCGCTGCTCAGGCTGGTAGATCCCTGTGCCGCCGCTGAGCACAGCCACCTGACGAAAGGTAGCCTTCAGTCTGTTCTTGCACTGGGTGAGCTGGCTATCCAAATGGCGGTAGTGATAGAACACTCGGCGCAGCTCAATCAGCAGCCCATCGTCCGGATGGTAGACCTCTTTGTACTTCCCCATCCAGAACAGCTCAGCCAGCTTCGTCGCGCTGGTCAAGTCGTTCGAGAAGTCTTCCGCAGCGATGTAGCGATTGCGTACCGGATCGCAGACAATCAGCCTGTCTGCGCACGGATCTAGTATGCATTTCGCCCACTGTGCCATGTGACTCTCCTCAAGCATCAACTCCTTATCACCCACGATGCTTCCGACCTCTCGCATGAGCAGCTCCTCTGTCGTCGGCTTCCTGCATTGCCGTTCAACCTTTCCTTTCTCGTTGACAACAACCATCGTGAACGTTGCGCTATGGATGTCTAAACCGATAAACTTCTTCATGACGGACTCCTTTTGGTGAAGGCCTGTTCTGTTACTCCTTCATTTTGAGGATGTCCGTCTTTTCACACTACCAGGCGAAAAAGCTCGCGTATCCCTGGCCAAGATGCTCATCTCGCCTGCCAATTTTCTCATCATGGATGAGCCGGTCAATCATCTGGATGTGGCTTCCCGGGCTGCATTGGAAGCCGCTCTCTATGACTATGACGGAACCATGCTGATTATTTCTCACGACCGCTATTTCCTGGACAAATTGGTGCAGCGTGTGGTGGAGGTCAAGGATGGCAAACTGATTGAGTGTCTGGGAAATTATTCCCAATACATGGAGTATCGCCAGCAGGAAAGGGAACTGGAAGCCGGGACGAGGGAAGGCAGGCTTCGGGAGGCGGTTGTTGCTGGTGAGATGTCCTCTGCCAAGAGGAACAAGGAGCAACGGCGTACAGAGGCAGAGGCCAGGAATGCCCTGTCCCGAAGGCTCAAACCCATCAAGGATCGCTTACAGCAGATCGAATCAGAGGTTCAGGTCCTGGAAACCCATAAGGCCGAGATCGAAGAAGCGATGTCTCGTCCAGAGACGTACGAGGATTCGGATGTTTTTGTGGAGTTGCAGAAGGAGTATGCCCGGGTATGCAAGGGATTGGATGCTAAGATGGAAGATTGGGAGAAAGCGCAGGTAAGCTATGAAAGAGAGATTCAGGGGGCCGAACGCTAATAGGCTTCATCTTTTGTTTGGAGTGGGTCCCATGGTCCTGATCCTGGTGGGGCTCTGGGGCTTTGTCAACAACGTCAATGTTCCTTCTTTGGCTGACAAGGCCCCATGGGAGAGCCTTGGAGAAGGCATCATGGTCTTGGCCGGGCTTCTTCTGATCGTCGCGTCTTTCCTGTTCGGCGATTCCTGGAACGATCTGGGACTGGCAGGGGGAGCCAACCTTCATTGGATCAGAAGGCAGGTCTCTAACGGAACCAGATGGCTGGTCCTAGGATCTTGTGCGCTGATGCATGTCCTGCTCCTTGTTGCCTATTTTTGTGGAGGACAAGGTGTCCTGGATTGGGGTTTTGGAAAACTGATTGGCCAGTTGGGTCTGAGAAGATCGCCTCATGTGCTTCTCTGGTTCCCCATGCTCTCTTTGGACATCACGTTGTGGTGGGTGCTGCGGTACGACAACTTGAGGAAGGCGGTGCCGACTTTTGGCCTGGCTTGCGTGGTCGGGGTGGCGTTTTTGCTCCTTCTCACATCGATCATGGATTCGCATTGCTCCCCCAATGAGCGGCTCTGGCAGAGGTGGGATACAGACACATTTCTGCGAGGATTGTTGGGGAGATACATCCTATGGGGCACGATCCAACAGCTTCTCTTTCTCTCCTTCCTCAATACTCGTTTCAGAAAAGGGATTTCCAATCCCATGGCAAGTGCCTTGATGACAGGGCTTTGTTTTGGCCTGATTCACGCCCCGGTGTGGTCCTTGGCTTGGATCACGTTTTTTGGGGGCACGGTCTGGGCCTGGTGCTTTCAGCGAGCACCCAATCTGTTCCTGGCCGGGCTGGTTCACGGGATTCTGGGAACCCTTCTGGGATTGCTGCTCTCTGATCCGTGGTTTCCGATGCGTGTGGGCCCTTTCAGTCTTTGAGGCGGCAGATGGGTCCCTGAGGGCTGCTCTACCTGAAAGAAAACTTCCCGGGGCGTATAATGGGTCGAGTCTCGTGAGGGGAATCTAAAACCAGGGAGTTGGTCTATGTGTAAACATGGGACAGGAAAGGCGTTGCTGGGGATTGTTGCGGTCATGATGTTCACAGGCATGGCCGGGGCGCAGGGCGAACCGCCTGACATGCCCAAGAAGGGTTTCCTGGAGCAGAGCATCTATATTCCTTACGAGGAATTAAAGCGGGTATTCGAGAAGGAGGGACGCGGCGTATTTCTTCCCTATGAGCAGTTTCATGAGCTTTGGGAAGCGGCCAAGGCCAAGGCTGAAGACACCCCCATGGACCCTGTACCCTCTGTGGATGCCTTGGTCAGCGAGGTGCTGGGACAAGCCTTGGTTCAGGACAGTGTGGTGCATTTCAAGGCCAAGATTCGTCTGGACCTCATCAAGACCGGATGGTGTGAGATTCCTCTTGGCATGCGGGACGTGGCTGTCCTGCGGGCGCAGATAGGCAAGGATCCAGCCCGACTGGCCTTTGATGCACAGGCCGGATACAGCCTGCTCTTGGATAGGCCCAAAGACTCGGCCGGTGTTCGGGAGCTGGACCTTGAATTCGCTAAGGCCTATGAGCGCGCCCCGGGTTTGAACAGCGTCACCTTTGAGACCCCCAGAGCCCCGGTGAGCCGGTGGGACATTACCATTCCTGAGCCGGGGGTCAAGGTCAATGTGTATCCCTTGATCGCGGCCGCTGAGCAAACCGAAGGTACAAACAGTACCCAGACTTGTGTCAGTGTCTTTGTCGGGGCTGCTCCCACGGTGAAAATCGAGTGGAGTCCCAAATCCGAGGGAGCCAAGGGATTGGATGCATTGGCCCAGGTCCAGGCAGCGCAGGGTGTGGTGGTGGAGGAGGGGGTCATGCGTGTCAATGTGCAGTTGACCTATACTATCAGCCGTGCTGCCCTGTCGAGCCTGGAAGTGGAGGTGCCGTCCGCGTTTCGTATTGTCAATGTGTATGACCCCAATGTGCGGGAATGGTCTGTGAGGGAAGAGGGGGAAACCCAAAGGATCATGATCCAGCTCTTTGAATCAGCCGAGGGAACCCAGGGACTTATCTTGGAGCTGGAGAAGTACTTTGAAAAGAAGACCGACCGCCTGGTCGTCCCGGTGGTGCATGCCCTTCATATGGGACGGCAACAGGGATTTGTGGCTTTGCGCGCCGGGGCCGGACTACGGGTGGAGGCTGTGGACAAGACAGGTCTTTTCCAGGTCAGCGAGACAGAACTTCCGAAGGAGTTGAAGGGACCTTCCTGGACCGCATGCTATCGCTATTCCAGTGTGCCGTACACCCTGGCGATGTCCTTGGAAGAGGTCAAACCTAGGATCGAGGCGCAGTGCCTGATCGAAAGCCATGTGCTGCCGGAAACCCTGCGGACCCATCTATGGGTACTCTACGATGTGCAGCGCGCTGGCCTGTTCCAGTTCGAAATATCCCTTCCTCAAGGCTTGGATGTGCAGGCGGTGGACGGGGTATCTTATGCAGAGGGACAGCCTGTTCAGGTAGAGGCATATCATGTCAAGGAAGAGGGAAGCAGCAACATCCTGGTGGTGGATCTGTCCCAGAAAGCCCTGGGTCACATGAGCTTGAGGGTGCAGCTCCAAAGGGAGCTGGATGAACAGGCTCTGATGCGTCCCACCGGGCAGCAAGTGCAGCTCTCGATTCCCATTCCAAGGCTCAAGGGAGTGGATCGGGAAGAGGGACATTTGGTGGTCTATGGCAAGGACAGCCTTCGATTGAACCCTGCAGAGGCCAAGGGGCTTCGTCCCATCTCCCAGCAAGAGGCACTCCGCAGTGGATCTTCTCATCAGGTGGGGACAGAGGCTCTTGCTTTAGCCTATGCCTATGGACAGGCCGAAGCCGCCTTGACCATCACTGCAGAGCGGAGGCGTCCTTATGTCACTGTGGCTCAGCTGCTCGTGGTGGGCGTGGAGTTGGGGGTGGCCAAGTTTGAAGCCACGCTCTTCTACGATGTGCTCTACAGCGCAGTGGATGGGATCTATCTGGATCTGCCTGAGGCCTTGGCCAAGGACAAGCTTCGTTTGGCCACGTCCCAATTCGAGCGGCAGACGGTCAGTCCGCTCGAGGAGAGTACGGAGAAGATGGACTTGCCTTCGGAGGGGTATGTTCGATGGAAGATCACCGGTGCCTCTGAGATCAGCGGCTCAGGAGCGATCCAGTTGCTCTGGGAAGAGAAGATCGAAAAGCTGGATTCAGGCAAGTCCACCCAGCTCTTGATTCCTAGGTTGAATCCCTGTGGTGTGGATCGGACCTGGGGACAGATCGTTCTGAGCAAGGCAGAGACCATGGATGTGTCTCCTAGCGATGGTGTGAGGGGCCTTCGACCCATTGATCCCCAGACAGACATGATGCATGGCAGGAATCAGCCTGGTGCTGCCAGGGCCTATGAGTTTCATGCCGACTGGCAGCTCGGTCTGGACATCACGAGGTATGAACTCAAGGAAGTGAAGGCCACGAGCGTGGAACGCGGACTCGTGCGCATGGTGTTGACCAAGGGCGGGGCGACCAGCGTTCAGGCGATCTATCTGGTCAAGAGCGCCAGACAGCGTCTGGCATTTATCTTGCCTGTGGACGTGTCCTTTGATTCTCAACCCTGCCGAATCAATGGTGTTCCTGTGTCCTTGGAGCAAGGCGATGGCCAATACCATGTTCCTTTGCTCTCCCAGGACCCGGAGAGCCTGTTTCTTCTGGAATTGAGGTATGCGCTCCCCAAGTCCAGTCCCAGGTTGGAATGTCCCTCTTTCCCGGGGGAACCGGCAATGCAGCGGATCTACTTGTCCGTGTACCTGCCGGAGAATAGGGATTTCCTGGGGTATTGGGGGCCTTGGATCGATGAAAATATCTGGGCGGTCCAGGGCTTTTCAGTCTGGCCCAGGGCCTCTCAGTCCGATGCCGGGCAGATCCAGTCCATGGCGCAAGGCATCTCCTTGGATGTCAATGCGATCCTTGGCTTTCCCACAGAGGGGAAGGCCCTACTCTTTTCCAGTCTGCGACCTCCGGCAGGGAAGAAGGGGTCTTTGCGCCTGGTGAGCGTTCGCGGTTGGCTCTTGGATGGATTCGTTCTTATGGTGGTGGTGGGAGGAGGGCTCTTGCTCTTGCCCACGGGGTTTGCCAAGAGATGTTTGGCCATGGGCTCAGGCGCGGTGGCGCTGATTTTCTTGGCTGTGTTTTTTCCCACATTGGCACGGCAGGTGGCGGACGGCGTGCTTCTGGCCGGCGGTGTGGTGGTGCTGATCCTATGGACCCTTTGGTATCTTTTGGTGACGCGTCCCAAGGACCCTCAGGTACAGATTCGGCGCGAGAGGCGGCGCCAGAAAAAGGGATCCCCTCCTCCGCTGCGGCGAAATTTGGATGAGGCATGGAAACAGGCTGAGCAATCAGAGAAGAGAAATGCAGACCAGGGGGAACCCCATGTGTAGGGCCTTGTGCCGAAAGGTCTTATCCATGGGACTGGCCTATCTTTTGTTCCCGTACTTCCTTGCCTATGCCGAGCCGGCCGGTGATGCCACATCAGAGACAGAGCGCCAACTCTATGTCCCTTATGAGGATCTTCAGACCCTCATGGAGGGGGATGCCCCATGGACCGTGCTGTCTGTGGAAGAGTACAAGGACCTGGTTCAGCAGGCATCCCAAAGCGATGCTGAAAAGCCACCGAGAAAGGCGCTTTTCACGGATGCCTCGTATCGGATTCATTTGAAGGAGGGCAGAGCGATCTTGGAGGCGGACCTGGTCGCTGAGGTTTTGGAACAGGGCGTGCATGCCCTGTCGATGCCTCTTCAAGGCGTGGGGGTCCGGCGGGCCTTCGTGGACCAGGAGATCGGGAAGTTGGCGCGTTTTTCCCAGGATCAGGCTGTGTTGTTTCTCGAGGGCAGAGGGATCCATCAGGTGCACCTGGATCTCGTGGCGCCGGTCCAGAGAACCGCTGCCCAGCAATCGGTGTCTTTTCAGGTTCCCATGCCTGGGGCCAGCCGAGTCTGCGTGATCGTGCCGGGGGATGTGGAGGTCAAAGGGGGTGCGACCGTCCTGAGCAGACGCTTGGATTCACAGAAAGAGGAGACGATTCTGGATCTGCTTGTCAAACCCGGACCTGTCTGTCTGGTGCTGAGCCTGAACAGCAGGAGGGATCGGCAGGACCGCGTGGTGGTGGCCAGCAGTGTGTTGGTGGCTGAGGTGGGCAAGGAACAGGAACGATTCCATGTCACCTGTTCTTTGAATGTCCTGCATTGTCCTGTGAAATCCTTCTCCTTTGAAATCCCTGCCGATGTCGAGGTGTCTGAGGTGTCCCTCCCCGGGCTGTCCCATTGGTCTGTCGTTCTGGAAGAAGAGGTGCCTGTCCTGCGGGTGGAATTGCGGGAGGAGGTGACAGGACGGATTCTCCTTCACCTGGTCTGTGCCAAGGAATACCAAGCACAGGCAACATGGCTCTTTCCGCAGTGGAAACCCTTGGATACAGCAGGACACGTGGCTGTGTTGGGGGTTCTGCTGGAGGAGGGGATTCAGTCCAAGATCTGGCGTGCCGAAAATCTCTTGCCCATGGATACGCGGGTGCTGTCCCACGCCCTGCCCCCCTCTGTCTCTGTGTCGAGTTCTGCAACCTCTTTTCGGTTCGCGGTGGCCTATTTTTCCCCTCAGGGACATCTTCCCCTGACCGGTCAATTGGAGGAGAGCAAGCCAGAACTTTTGCTGCAAGAGTCTCTCGTGCTTTCCCTAGGCGAGGAGGGACTCCTCCTGAGTGCCGGGTTTTCTGTGACGCCGAAGCAGGAGAGACGGTTCCATTTTGACATCCTGCTGGAGCCTCTGTGGAAGGTTCTGTCTGTGCAGGACGATCAAGGGACCTTGCTGCCGTTCGAGATCATGGAAGAGAGCGCAGGACAGAGAATATTTACTCGAATTCCGGAAGGTATGGATTTGGACAAGACTCGGCGAATCCTTTTGACCGCTTCTCGGGTTCCGGATTCCTGGTTTGATTCTTGGGAGGAGATGAAGGTTTCTTTTCCCCAGGTCCGGGGATTGGATGGGACCGAGCGAAAGGGTGCTTTGGCTGTTCAGGTAGGGGATGATCTTTGGATACGGTCCCAGGAAATTCAAGGATTGACAGCCTTGGACTATGGAGAGATGAAACTCTATGGACTGAACGAGAGCCAGGGGATCCTGGCATATGAGTTCGATGAGACGCCCTATGAAGCCAAGCTCACTGTGGCCAGAATGGCCTCCAAGGTGACTGCGGAGACGCATTCCTTTTTTCTCCTGGACGAGGAGGTCTTGCATGCCCATTATGAATTGTCTTTCCAGGTGGAAAGATCCCGCGTTCGGGAGCTTTCCTTCCTCCTGCCCTTGGATACCCCGAATGTGCTTTCTATGCGGGGATGGGACCAGACTCCCATCAAAGAATTTTCCTTTGAGCAAGAGGAGCAGGGGAGGCGCTGGACTGTTTCCCTGGCAGAGGCAAGAACAGGCAAGCTGTGCCTGCATGTGGATTTTCAGATGCCATGGACTGGCACAGGTCTGTCCTCTATCCAACTGCCAGTGGTCCAGGCCCAAGGCGTGGACTATCAATCAGGATATGTCATTGTGGAAGGGCAACCAGAACTGAACATTGCCTTGGAGCAGGTTCCCAGGCAAGTCGATGTGGGGGAACTGGTGTCAGCCTATTATGAGCCGGGCAAACGCTTGCTCGGGGTGTTCCGATTCCTTGGGGAGCCGTCCCCTGTTCTCATTCGCATGGAACGCCCCCCGGGGGTCCCCATCCCCGGCACCATCGTGGAGTCGGTCCGCTTGGATACGGTGTTATCTGCCCATGGCGTAAGTCAGTGTCAGGCCCTTTTCGTATTGAAGACCAAGGCCGCCTTTTTAAGGGTGAAATGTCCCCAGGGTGCTGAGTATTGGTCTGTGTCTGTCAATGGCTTGCCCATCAAGCCCCAGGAGGAAGAGGACCAGTTGCTCATCGATCTGCCAGCGTCCCAGGCCAATTCTCCCATGGTGGTGCTGCTGGTCTATGAAGCCCCGGTCCATGCCCTTCGGTTCTGGGATTCTGTTCGCTTGGAAGCCCCTTCCCTGTCCCTGCTTTCTGCCCCGGGGGCTGAGCCTGTGGCCGTGGACATGGTGGATGTGTACTGGAACATTCACACGCCCATGGGATATCGGTTGATTCGATTCAAAGGCACTGTGCACGCTTCAGGACTCAGGCCGATACAACCAGCCCTTTCTGCCCTGTTCACAGGGCTGGTGAGACTGGGTGGCGGCGTGGGGTGGCACCGTGGTCTTTTGGGTCTGTTCACGCACCCTTTGAGCAAAGTTGCCCAGGACGCCAGGATGGTCACCCGGTCTGTTGCAGACTATGAATTGGCTGAACCGGCACAAAAGGAAGAGTTGTCCTCACAGACCCAGATCGCTGATCTTGGAACTCTGGATGGAGCAGGCATGTCAGCACGAGCCCCAGCAGCCAAGCCAGCCCCTGCGCCGGCCGAGGGTCCGCGGATCGAGGCCAGTAAATCTGCTCTGTTGGGGACCCGAAGTCTGGATATTCGGCTCCAGACGCAGGGACGTTCCTGGATGTTTCAGGGACTGGGACAGCGGCCCTGGGTCAAGCTGGTCCTAGTCCATGAGAAGAGGGTCAATTCCCTGGCGTGGGGGCTCTCTTTCCTGGCGCTCTTGTGTGGGCTGGCTTTGACCGGCAGCTCTGCTTCGATTCGTGCCAGGTATGTGGTGTTTCTCTTGGTTTCGTGCAGCCTTTTCACCGCCTTGCCCGGGGCTTTGGCATGGTCCTTGGTGCTCAACCCGGTCTTTGCCGTGGGCTGTGCTCTGATTCCCTATTATGGCCTGGCGAGCCTGACCATGAGGGCCAGGAAGCGAATCCATGCGGGAAGGAACCTGCAGGCCAAGGCTGTGACCACGGTTCTGCTTGTCCTGAGCGCCGTGGGGGTGGCCCGGTCAGAGGAAGAGATGCCGTCTGCTCCTGTCTGGATCCAGGTCGTGCCCACCCTGCCTCCGGTCACTGTGCCTGAGGACGCGCTGGTGCTACCCTATACAGTGGGAGAGAGGGAGAAAGCGGACAAGATTTTCGTGCCCTACGCACGGTATGTGGAACTGTGGAACAAGGTCCATCCTGAGTCTCCCATGGATCCGAAGACAGATTCCCCGGCATATCTGATTTCCTCGGCTGAATACGAGATGAGCCTGACCGCAGGCGGTCAGGCTGTTCTGATCGAGGGAAAGCTGGTGTTGGATTCCCTGGTCGAGGAGCCTTTCCTCGTGCCTCTCTCGATTCAGGGAGGGATTTTGGTTCGCGCTGAGGTGGAGGGACATCCCTGCCTCTTGGGTGTGGCCGAACGCAGCGATGCCCTTTCTGAGTCGGTCCTTCGAATGGAGGGCAAGGGTCGACACATCCTGGGGATCAGGGTGCGCATGCCTCTGGAGAGACGGGGAGGATGGCGGGTGGTCAAGGGACGTCTTCCCCTGGGGGGCGCAGCCTCGCTCAGGCTGAAGTGTGATGATCCTGCAACCGAGCTGCGAATCACAGGCGTGACAGACCAGGAGAGCTATGTCAGCTTTCCGGTGAGCGGGATGGTGGAGTCAGCCTTGAGCCAGGAACAGCCCTTCCAGATCGAATGGCGGCCGCGGGTGGCCAAGGCACAGGTAGACCCCTCCCTGTCCGCCACTTCGCAGGCCGTGTTGGAGATCAGGGAGGATTTCCTCAAGCTGAATTGGACCATGGATTTGCAGTTCAGGGGCGGAGGAAGGGACCGGTTCATCCTGGAGATTCCCCAGGGATATTGGGTGGATGGGGTGGTGGGAGAGAACATCAAGGGATGGGACATGCACCAAGGGTCCTTGCTTGTGGAACTCTTGCAGACAGCAGATGAGGCAGAGGCGATCACAGTGAACCTGTGGAGAGAGGGGATTTCCCTGAAAGAGAACCTGGAACATCTCTCTGTCCCTTGTGTCTCTGTCCAGGATGCGATTCGGCACAATGGGGTGATCACGGTCTGGAGAAGTCCTTGGTTGGATGTTCGCCAGGTCTCCTTGGAAAACGCCTCTCGAACCGATTCCCCTGAAGGTTTGGCAGAAGAGGGCTCCCGAAGGGTGGGGGACAGTCCTTTGGGCTTGCGTGTCTTTCAATCCTATGCCTTTGGCCGCGTGCCTTATGGGATTGCGTTCACCGTGGGTCCGGAGGTTCAGACCCTGGATTGCCAGGTTCAGTGCGTTTTCCATGTGGGAGAAAAGCACAGGACCGTTCAGGCCAAGGTCATTCTGGGGGTCAAGGGACAGCCTCTGTTTTTCGCGCAGATTCGCCTGGCTTCGGATGTGGAGGTGGATTCCGTGTCCGGGCCGGGGCCCCTGGAATGGTCTGTGGAGGAAAGGGAAGAAGAGAAGCTGTTGCGGGTGTATTTGGGACATGGCCACATTGGACAGGTCCCGCTCTTGATTCGAGGCAAGCAGACCTTCTTAGATGTGGAGCACAAGGCCTCGCTCCCCTGGTTTGAGGTCCTGCATGCCCAGAAGCAGGAGGGGCTCATCGCTGTGCTGGCAGATCCCTCCTATGATGTCCAACCCCAGAACCTGGAGAACATCGATCGGGTTCTTTCGGACCAGGCCTTGTCTTGGCTGAGCCAGGAGAATCGTGCCTTGCTGCGTCTGGTGCTTGGATATTCTGGGACACAATATCGCGGCGAAGTGGTGCTGGTGCCCAGAAAGTCTGAAGTGCATTGCATGACCGTGACCAATGTCAGGGTGACGGACAGGGCCGTGGAGGAGACAATTCTCTTGGACTTCGACATTCCAGGCGGAGGAATGCAAGAGGTGGTATTTCGAATCCCTAAACGCATGCAGACCGCAGAGGTGCGCGTGCCCCTTCTGCGCGAGAAGCGTATCGAGGGTCTGGAGGATTCGGAAGAATGCCGTGTTCATCTCCTGCTACAGGACGAGATCCGTGGACAGCTGCGCGTACTCGTGTTTCATGATTCCCTTCTGAGCTCTGAGGTTCACCAGGTGCCCATGCCGCGTGTGGAGAAGGGATGGGTGGATTACCAGGTCGCTGCCCTGGAAAGCGCCAGCCGGGATGAGGTGGTGGTCTTGTCCAGCCAGGGATTTGATGCCTTGAGCCGGCAGCAGAAGGAATGGGAAGCAGTGGCGCCCCTGTTGCAGGGAGGCAGTACAGTGGCCTATCTCATGAGAGAGGATGCAGAATCACCCTTGTTGAGCTTCCACACCCAACCACGCCAGGAGGTCGAGACCGCAGGAGCCAGTATTGGATTGGCCTCGCTCAGGCTTTTCATGGACAGCCATGGCGCCTATTGCGGAGAGCAGACCTTTCACGTGAACAATCGCACAGAACAGTTTCTGGAGGTGCGTTTGCCTGACCGTGCCTGTCTGTGGACCGTGTCTGTGGCCGGTGAACCGGTGAAGCCTTGCTTTCCAGGAGAGGATGCGGGATCCAAGGCATGGATTCCCCTGGTCAAGACCGATGCAGGGGACGTGGACTATACGGTGGCGTTGGTCTATGGGGGACAAAACCGCGCCATGAGGTCCATGGCTTCTTTGAAGATACCTGTGGTGGAGGTGTCGAACATTCATGTGGAAAGAAACCAGGCTGAGCTGTATTTGCCCACCACGCACTCGTGGTTTGGCTTCACAGGCAACATGACCGCTGTGTCCTCTGTAGCTGAGTTCGCAGCGAATTGGGTGGCGTATCAGAACGACATGGTGCAGCGGCTCATCCAGGAATCCAGGTCGTACAATGCCTTCGCAGCAAGCAGAGCCATGTTAAATCTGGGACAGATGAGCCAGCAGGCCGATCCCTATGCGCAGGTACCGGGTTCCATGAGGGGCGCAGGACCCCAAGATTCGGCCAGGCTTCAGAATGAACTGGGCAAGCAGTCCCAGATGATTGTGGAGGCCACTCAGGCGATCAAGGCACTGGAGCAGCAGGGCTTGGAGGAGATAAAGGACAACAGAACCGCCTTGGATGAGATCTTTAAGGCTCAGGTCCATTCCACGTCCAAGGGCCTGTCCCATGAAGGCATGGACAACTTCAGTTCTGTGGACATGAGCGGGGAAATCTCTTCCGGGTATGAGTTCAATGAGCATTGGCTGGCCGGGCAGGACCTCAATACCATGGCAGAAGGCCAGGTGGAGGTCGAGGATGTCTCGGATACGATCCAGGCAGATGAAGTGCCGCTTTCCCAGCTTCAGGTTCAGATGCAGATGGGCAGAAAGAGATCAGAAGTCATGGCAGAGCAGCAAGGCGAAGAGCTCAAGGACAAGGCCCTTCAATACCAGGAGAAGTTAAAAAAACAGGAAGGCGATGTGCCTCCTTCCTTGGAGGATGCTGAGGAAAGGCTTCCCCTGCAGGAAGCGGATTCTGCGGGATTGTGGGGGCCTGGACGTGACGACATGGAGTTGCGTCAGAAGGCTGCCGGGAGCGAGGGCAAGGGACTGCAGACGGCGACCGGATGGTCCAGCCTGGACATGGCCTTGCCATCCCCGGATCCTTTGCGGTGGCAGGTGCGATGGTTCCAATCCCTTCGGGGAGAGACACGCCTGACCGGACGGGCTGTGTCCAAGACCTGGATTGCGTCCCTGAAACGAATCGCGAGTCTGTTTTTGGTCCTGGGCATGGTCGGGGTATTTCATCGCAGGCGTTGGGATGCGGAGTGGGACGAGCAGAGAAGCGTCAGACTGGCCTCGCTCACCCTGGGCTTGGGTGTTCTTGGTCTTGTTTTTGGCTTCTTGCCACTGTGGGGTGCCTTCTGTGTTTTTATCGGACTGGTCTGGAAGGGGATGATTAGGCTGCGAGGCAGGTAGGAGAGGGAAAAACTAGGGATGCAAAATTTATAGCCCAGGGATATAATCAACGCATGACGTTGTCTGTTATGGTCTCACCCGGTGAGCGAGCTTAGCTGCGTGATAGAAGGTGGTGTCCATTATGGGAGCGTGCGCTGCTTGCGGGAATCGTTCTCCGCTGATCTCAGAGGCCGTAGGCAGCTGTGTCGTGTGTCTGAGGAACGGGGAGGCTAAAGCCCTGGAGTCTGCAGCGTCCCGACATGTGCAGTATCGAAGGGCCTTCTCTCTTCCGGAAACAACGCCCGACACCCCGGAGGGCATGGTCTGCAATATCTGTTGCCGGAAATGCCTGCTGGGACAGGAACAGAGAGGGTTCTGCAATGTGCGGGTTCATCGGGATGGACGGTTCCAGGGGGGAGATTCTCAGGGGGCGCATGTGCGGTGTTTCCATGAAGCCCTTGCCGTGGATTGTATGGCCGGGTGGATCTGCTCTGTCAAGGAATGCAATGGTGGAACCCGTCTTGTGCCAATATTCAGCCGGGCGTGAATCCATGGTTTGAACAGGGCATGTCGATGGCTGGAGACCAATGAGGCTGCGGGATTTCGGCCGGACTTCGACTGAAATGCATGGCAGAATGATGATCAATGGTTGGACGCAGAGGCTCCCCTGGGTTTCTAGCCGATTCATGGCAAACAGGAGCACTCACGGAGACGTCTGGATCTGTCACGCGGGACCAGATGGCCTTCAGGCCGCTTCCCGATAATAGTAGTTGAGCAGGCCGCCGAGACGAGATCTGGTCTTGATCTGTCCCAGCCTAACCCCGACGTGCTCGTCTGGATGGATGATCTCGCTGTCAAGACCCTGATGATTTCTCTCGGCGTGGTAGTGGGCCATGTACTCTTTGATGGCCTTACGCAGATGCCTTTCACCCAACGGAATGATCTTGTCCAGACACTCGGATTTTATTGAAAGCACAAAACGTTCGCAAACCGAATTCAGATTCGGGCTCCGGCTGGGCAACCTGACAGGTTTCGCTCCGCTGTCTCTGAGCATTCTCCTGAAGCACGGCGTGTATAATGGATCCCTGTCGATGATGACGTGACGCATGTCCTTGAGGAAGCCGTCATAGCAGTCGGTGAGATTGCGCGCCATCTGCTTCATCCATTCTTCTGACGGATTGGCTTTGATCCCAACGATCTGCACTTTTCGTGTCTTGAGATGGATCGCGAAGAGGACGTGGTATCGGACGATTCCTGTGAGCGTAAGCACCTCCACGTTGAAGAAATCCATGGCAGCGAGGACATCCAAGTGTACGGCGATGAACGTGCTCCAGGGCATCTTCCTCTTCCGCTCTGGAGCAGACTCGATGCCATGGTCATTGAGAATCCTCTTAACCGTATTGCGATCCGTGGTGATGCCAAGGTTGTGCAGCGCATCTCGGATCCTGGTATAGCCCCAAGAGAGGTTCTCTTCGGCCATCTTGAGGACAAGATCGCCAAGGCGATCACGTAGTCTGGGACGGCCAGGGCCTCGATTGGCGGATCCATCGTATTTCTTGGCGACAAGATCCCTGAACCAACGCATCAAGGTGTCAGGTGTTGTTGGCTGTCACTCGTTATGTGCTTAGAAGGGATTAAAGGGTGCGTATACGAGGGGGAGCACGAGAGTCACGGCACATAACCGAGGTCCTTCATGATTGCCTTAGAGGCTTTCCAACCAAGTCAAGAGGTTCGCATCTGGTTTCCATTCGCTCGGACGACCTGGGGCAAATGCGGCGCTGATACTGTTCAAGGTCTCCGCCAATCGACTGCGATCTGCAGCGGTGTAGAGCCTGGTGGTATTCAGGCTTGCATGGCCAAGAATCTTGCTCACCCCATCCAAATCACCTGTCGCCCGCAGCAAGGCCACTGCTGTGGTATGGCGAATCGTGTGTGGAGTGACATGCTTCTGCGCCAGGGCTTGCATGGAGGCAGAGGCCTCCTGGCAATGTCGTGCGAGCAGGTGACGCACCCCCGAACGGGTGAGAGGAGCGCCGCGCTGGCCCAGAAAGAGACTAGGCATATCGTCCTCCCGTTCCCGCATCATCACGTCAATTGCTTGGATCGTGCGATCCCACAACGGAATGGCACGCCATTTCCTACCTTTACCCAGGATGCGTACATGAGGCGGCGGACCTTCGTTAAGTTGCTCACGAGTCAGACTGGTCACTTCGCTGACGCGACATCCTGTATTGAACATGAGGAGGAGCAGCGCATGATTGCGCCTGCCTTGCACCGTACTAATATCTGCTGTGGCGATGATTGCCTCCATCTCCTCGGTCTCGAGATATTCGATCAGAGGTTCATGTCCCTTCTTCTTAGGGATCAGCATCACTCTGCGGCACGCGGCTGCCGTCAAGGGGTTGGCATAGGCCACGTAGTGACAAAAGCTTCGGATGGCGCTAAGCCGATGATTGCGGGTACGGACGGAGACGTTTCGCTTCTCTTCCAAGTGATGGACGAAGGCCACTAGATGAAATTGATGATTGACTTCCTTCCGCTCCCCAGGAGAGGGAAGCCATCAAGGCGGAGGACGTGACAGGCTCCGCTACTAAGATCCTCATTCCTCATCGTCCAGGTCAGGATACTGCTGAGGGCTCTCCCCAACGCGCTTCGTGACTCTGGGGTACTTTCCAGGCCTGGACTTCTCC
>Ga0209498_1000933_pt1 | contig 17992 bp, 13 predicted proteins | sample WalLakDeSediment_FD_184131 | JGI IMG/M metagenome (GOLD analysis project Ga0209498, IMG submission 184131) | Lake sediment microbial communities from Walker lake, Nevada to study Microbial Dark Matter (Phase II) - Walker Lake 11/02/13 Deep... | ecosystem: Environmental > Aquatic > Freshwater >... | reverse complement strand
CAACCGCGGGCTCCTCCTCTTCTTCCACGACCTGCTCTTCCTCCGGGGCCACCTCTATAACGATCTCTTCCACGGCCTCCATCTCCTCTGGGATCTGGTCCGTCATTGTGTCAGAAGAATCATCCGAAATATCCATCACTTCAATGACTTCAGGCTCCATCTCCACGACATCAACACTGTCCAAGGCTTCTTCCGTCTTGTCCTGATCCAGATCCGACCGTTCGGAAGGCATCTCTTCGAGGAAAGGAAGCTCTTCTTCCACAAGTTCTTCCTCCAGCTCAACATCCAAGGGAGGAAGGTCCTCTTCTATCACAACCTCTTCCAATGCTTCTTCCAGCGAGCCCCATTCTTCTTCTTCTTCCAGCGGAGGCAGAGACTCCTGCACGGCTATAGAATCCTCTTCCATCTGAAAATCAGCTGGCGGCAACTCGTCTTCAATGATCACTTCTTCGTCAGACATATCAAAAGGAGTCAACTCCGGAGGACGTGCCGTAGCCATGGATGCCCTATGCTTGTCATTCCATCCCTTGAGAAGAGCTAGATCCGGCTGCGTTGATTTCACTTGACATCCATGGAGCATTTGCAGAGCGTCATATCCCTCAAAGAGGGTATCCATGATGTCTTCTTCCATCTTAATGTGTTCATTTTGTATCGCATCGATCAGCTCGAGAAAATCGTTGATCACCCCTCTCATCCTATCCCATCCCTGTCCGTCCGCGATTCCTCTCAAGGCCCTGAGATTCGCGCTCATGGCGTCGAGCAGGTAGGTAAAATCTGCCTGCTGTTCCAGGGACAATTCAAGATTTAGCAGATCTTGATTCAAATTCTCGAACAGCTCTCGAGTCCTTCTATGAAATCTTTCCATTTCGTCCGCAGAAGCATCTTCAATCCCGCTATGTCTCACGACATCACCTCCTCGATCCATACATTCGAGGTTTTGTACATAATGCTTACCCCAACGGAACATCCTCCTCTATAGACTCAGAGGCCAGCATGACTTCGGTTGCCATGGCGCCCACAGTCACGAAACCGAAACCTTGAACATCCAACCCCTCGATCAGTTGAGGTAATCTTAGATGAAATGGGTCCTCTTTTCTCAGGGTACCTAGATGCATGAGAAGGATCCCTCCATTTTTCGCAGAATCCAGGAGGAAACGAACCGCGTCCTCGCTGTTGCGATAGATCGGAGACCTTGAATCAGCCACCCAATCCAGACTGTCCAAGCCATGACCCTCCTCACCTGGCTCCGCTTTGGTCCAATAGACATGAACAAAACCGGCATCCTTGGCCCATGCTCGGATTTCAGCATTATGTTCTCCGTAGGGAGCGCGCCATAAGCGAGCCATTTCTCTCCCTGTCGTCTTTGTAAACAAATCCTCGCACTTCTTCAATTCCTCTTCCACAACAGCCCGATTGACGTCCGGCAAGGTCGTCTGTTTCCCATCGATAGCCATCGTGGTCAAACGAGGATGGGTCCATGTATGATTTCCCACCTCATGGCCCTCTTCAACCATCCTTATGACCATTTCAGGATACCTTTTGATATAAATCCCTGTGAGAAAAAACGTGGCCTTGATTCCATTCCGCCTCAAAACATCCAATATAAATGGGGTTGCATTGGCTTCCCATCCTCCATCAAATGTCAAGGCAATCTCGCGTCGACTTCTGCAGCCGTTTTCCAGATTGTCCAATCCACCAAAAAGACTTGGCGCCTCCGTATCTTCATCTTCCCGCATAGTCGAACCAGAAAGATACGAAAAAATCGGCGTGGGGGTGTTTGCAGGAGAAGGCAACATAGCCAAGAGCGACACGGCGGAAGGTTCTTTCTCATCTTCCCCTTCATCCTTGCCCCATAGTAATCCTTCCCCAAAAGGTGATCCATCATCGAGCATCTCCATTTGCCTTGGACTCATCATCTCTTGTCGAGGCAGCAATATCCCTGCCGCTGGAACCACCAGAAGACACAGGATGGCGATCAGACAAAAAGAAACGATTCGAGGGATCAACACACCGCCCCTGGCAACTCCCACTCTGCTGCAGCCCTGTTCCGATAGCAGCCGAACTCGACAAAGGGCCTTGGCGCAGTACCATCTTCCAACCCGATCTTTGACCGCACATCCCGAACAAACTGGCTTACCACAATACGCGCACCTTCCCACGCTAGGTCTGGAAGGATGAACCCAACAAGTATTGTAGCTAGAGAAAAGATCCCTCATGGTCATTATGTTCTATAGGCCTGCTTCATATTGTCAATATTTTTTAATATTTCCCTTGCCATGCTATGAATAGAGACTTGATGATCAACGCATCCCATCTCTACAACCGATCTTGGCATGCCATATACGATACTGGTGGCCTCGTCCTGTGCAAGAACTCGCCCCCCTGCCTCATATACCAATCGGGATCCCAAGGCTCCATCCTTGCCCATCCCTGTCAGCACCACCGCAAGAATACAACCACCGAAATGTTCCACAGCCGATCGCATAAACAGGTCAATAGATGGCTTCGCACTCCAAGTGCCTGGTTCATGACAGAATCTGAGTCGAATGAGATCTCCTTCTTTTCGAAGAACCATGTGGCGGCCCCCGGGAGCCACCAGAGCCACACCCGGTTGCAGGCAATCCCCATCCTTGGCCTCTCTAACAGATATCTCTCCTATCGTATCGAGTCTTTCGGCAAGGGATTCCGTAAAACCTTCGGGCATATGCTGAACCACAACCATAGGTACATTCAAATATCCTGGTAGCAACCTGAAGATCTCTGCCAAGGCTTTAGGACCTCCGGCAGAAGCTCCTATGGCAACAAGGATATCCTGTCCGGAACTCATACCGCCACCAGCTTCTTCCCGGCCCGTCACCAGAACATCGGAATCCTTGAAAATATCCGCTATACGGGCTAAACTCGCCTGTTTTACCTTGGACAGGAATTCCTCCTTGTTCGGTGCCACATGGATCAATCCACTCACTTGGGGCTTGGGCACAAAATCCACTGCTCCCGCTTCCAATGCCCTAATCGTCATTTGTGCCCCTTCTTGCGCGTAAGCGCTCACCACCACAATGGGAGTAGGACGCTGAGACATGATTCGCTCCACGGCCTCCAGCCCACCCATGCCTGGCATATCCAGATCCATCGTAATCACATCCGGTCGTAGATCCATCGTCTTGGCCACAGCCTCACGTCCGTTTCGGGCCGTTCCTGCCACAACCATATGCGGCACAGAAGACAAAATGTCTGACAATACAGTCCTCATGAAGAAGGAATCATCCACAACCAAGACACGAATCTCTTCTTTCACGCCCTACAACACCTTTTCCATGGAATCTATGGATCTAATTCGAACTATACCCGTATCGGTATGAAAAGCCATGCTTCTACCGCAGGCTCCTCCCACATCCTCTCCGGCTACAGTTATCCCCAGTTTATCCAAAGTGGTTCTTGCGGCTTTCACATTTCTCTTTCCCATACAGAGCTCATCGTTTTCGGCCAAGACATCGAACAAATTGGCCCCACCAATGATCTTGGCCTGCAATCTTTCAGGTGACACTCCCTCCTTTTTCAATTCATCCACCATGATCTCCAAAGCATCGCTGGTAAATTTCGCGGAGAGAGGTTCATCCTCTGAATTCGGTTCCGGCAGCAAGCTATGACAGAGACCCCCAATCTTCTGCAAAGGATCATACAAGGAAACGGCAACGCAAGATCCGATCGCCAACGTCTCCAGAATCCATGGGCTCTTGGCTGTCTTCACATCTGCTGATTTGACTCTGAGAACCCTGCGTTCCTTGGGTTCATCCGCCTCGAACTCATCTCTCCTGATTTCCATCATATCGTTACCTCACGCGGCAGGCTATGAATTCTTCATAAAAATCTGCTCGCGCCCACTGATTTTCTCAAAAAGACCGTTCGTACATCCACACAATCCATCAGTCTTGCCTAGAACGAGAATTCCACCCGCTTCCAACGCATCATGGAACTTACGGATTATTCTTTCCTGTAAAGCCCCTTTGAAATAAATAAGAACATTTCTACAGAAAATGAGATCCATGCCCTCCAGCGGCATATCCGTCACCAAATCGTGCAACTTAAATCGAACCATTTGACGGATAGATGGCTCGATCCTGAACAGGTCATTCCTTTTCACAAACCATCTTTCTCTACCCTCTATTGGAAGGCTCTTCAAGCTTTCTCGAGGAAAAACACCTCGCCTCGCCCGTTCCAGACTCGCCAAATCGATATCGGTTCCTATCACCACGCCTTGAAGCGCCTCTCGTTTCGAAACAAAATCCCGAAGAAGCATGCCAACAGAGTACGCCTCCTCACCCGTAGCGCATCCCGCACACCAAACCCTCATAAGACGTGAACCCACGCTCTCTTTTCGTTCGGCCAACAAGGGAAATACCTGAGAAGAAACGATATCGAAGAGTTCTGGATCCCTAAAAAACATGGTGTAATGAATGGTAAAAACCTCAATCAATCCTTCATACTCGGAAGGATTCTGACTCAACCATGTCAAATAGGTGTCTATATCCTGAAACCCTTTCGATCTCATATGTCTGGATGTCCTGCGATAGAGATGCTGCTCTCTATACTCGCTGAAATCCAACCCCAGATCCTCCCAAAGTCTCCTCTTCAATCGATCCATATCGTTACATGCCACGCATCGATTCGCCGAAGAGATATCGATCTCCGAGGATGAAGTCACAGGGCATCTCATTTCAAGTCACCGCCCGCCTTCCTGCGAATCTCTTTGAAAACCAAGACACTCATGGCTTTCAATGTGTCAAAAACGCCAGGCCCTTTGATAGCGACAGCCTGGAAAGAGGCCGTGTTTCTGAAATTGAGCTTCTTTTCCATGAGTGCCATGGGTACTACATTGTCCATATCTCGTTTGTTATATTGCATTATCAAAGGGATGGTACGAATATCGTATCCATGTTCCTTGAGATTCTCGTGCAAATTCTTCAAACTTTCGATATTCTCTTTCATCTTGTGTTGTTGAGAATCGGCCACGAAAACCACGCCGTCTGCGCCCTGTAATACCAACTTCCTCGTCGCGTTATAATAGACCTGACCCGGTACCGTGTATAACTGAAGGCGAGTACTAAATCCGGATATCGTACCTAGATCCAATGGCACAAAATCAAAAAACAACGTCCGATCCGTCTCCGTCGCAAGGGAAACCATCTTGCCCTTCTTTTCAGGAGAAATCTTTTCATAGATATATTGCAGATTTGTCGTTTTTCCAGACCTTCCAGGTCCATAATAAACGATCTTGCAAGTAATTTCCCGTGTTACGTAATTGATCAGAGACATCTCGAAAACCCCACAGGTTCTATCGCCGCATGGCGCTCCATATTGATTGTTCTTCGCCTATCCCACATCGCGTGCCATAACCTCCCTGAGTTGACGAGCTCCTTCTCGCAATCGCAATCGAATCATCCCCGTATTCACGCCACGATCAGCCACAACCACCAGGACCCCCTCTCCCACATCAACGAGAAACACCTGTCCATCCACAGCCTCCACGATAGTCATTCCTGGATTGCCCAAACGAGCCTCACTGAGAGCTTTTTCAACATCCCTATACATGGTCGACGCCAGAGCGCCCAAGGCCTTGGCATCCGTACCGGTGGACATATTTTGGAGAATGATCAAGCCGTCCCTTCCCACCAGCATGGCACCTTTGCATCCTGAGACATTGCTCATCTCCTCAAGGATGTTCATCATCGTGGGACCGCCTTCCTGACTATAGGATTCCTCATCCCGTGGTTCATGAATCAATACAAGTATTGTCTCAGCGAATCCAGAGCGTTATGCATCCGAATACGAATCAAACCCAGTCTCGCTTCTGTATCGGATAGTACCACCAAGGTAATTCCCTGGCGGTTGGCAAGATGAATCGTGCCGGTGTCCGTTTCCACCAGAATACCTCTAAACCCACCCAACTTCATCCTTTGCGTGGAACGATCGGCCGTCTCAATAATAGAGGCCAGCAAGGCCGCCATCTTTTCAAGGTCCATGTCTTGTTTCAACTTGGAGGCCACCACAAAACCATCGCTTCCCACAACCATGGCACCCATGACCTCATCCGGTGTGGTCAGGGAACAGAGAATGGCGTCCAATCCATCCTCCGAAGTCATAAGTTCCGTTGGAAGCATTTCAGCCTCATGGGTCTCTTGCTCCCCGATAAAAGGTCTTTTCTCTTTCTCTTCCTCCTCTTCTCCAAGATCCAGATCCCCAAGGAAATCCAGGTCCTCCTCGGTCCCTTCCTCCTCCAGGATCTCTTCCTCTTTCTCTTTCTCTTCCTTCTCTTCTCCAAGATCCAGATCCCCAAGGAAATCCAGGTCCTCCTCGGTCCCTTCTTCCTCCAGGATCTCTTCCTCTTTCTCTTTCTCTTCCTTCTCTTCTCCAAGATCCAGATCCCCAAGGAAATCCAGGTCCTCCTCGGTCCCTTCCTCCTCCAGGATCTCTTCCTCTTTCTCTTTCTCTTCCTTCTCTTCTCCAAGATCCAGATCCCCAAGGAAATCCAGGTCCTCCTCGGTCTGGTCAAGAATCACATCCGCGTCCTGTCCATTCAAATCGGCCAGGATCTCCAATTTGTCTTCAGGAGAATCGTCTTCCATATCGTCCAAAAAGCTGAAATCGTAATCATCTTCCTTGGCCGGAGTCTTTTCCTCTGGCATCGCTTCATCGGCCCAATCCGGCAAGGAATCTAGATCGATTTCTTCTTCATCCTCTTCCATGGCCTTTTCTACCGTGTCCAATCGTTCCTGTTCCTGGGGCTCTTCCAGGCCAAGCAAACTGTCAAAATCGATCCCGTCATCCTCCTCATCCTCCTCATCCTCCTGGCTAGACCGTTCTTCTGTCCCCCCCCCATCGCCCAACTCCATTTTGAGATCATCCAGAAGAGTCGACTCCATCTTCTCTGCAGCCGCACCCTTGGATTCTCCTTCGTCATCACCGAAAAGATCATCGAAATCCAATAGATCTTCTTCCTGGTCTACCAGAGCAGGTTCCTCCCTCTTGGGAGCAGGCTGAGAGGGCCTGGGTATCTCGCTCGATTCGCCATCACTCAAATTCCCGATCTTACCAGTCTCCATCAGTTCCTTGAGAACCGCCTTGGCCTTTTTGTTGTTCGGCACGAGTTGGAGAACTCCCTTTAGATGTCGTTGCGCATCCTTGATCTTACCCGAATCCGCGAGGCAGGCTGCCAACAGAATACGCGCTTGCGCGTTTTCAGGGTGCCTTTGAAGCCCCTGAAGACACATCTGGATCGCCTGATCAACCATTCCATTGTCCCTATACAATTCAGCCAATGGAACGAATGCCAGGGAATCAGGATCATTCGCCATGTTTTCGCTGTACAGCTTCACGTCCTTGTCTTTTGGCCTTCTGCTCTTCAAAGCAAAGCCTCCCTACTGCTGTCCGATGAGCGGAACCTGCTTTTCAAAGATACCCATTCACGCCTTATCCTCATACTATTATGGCTCATGTGCCTGAATAAGCTGAACCCACTCGTTCAATCTTTTCAAATGTTCTCTCAACTGATCGTCTTCGACCGACTCCCCTCCCCACGAAATCGCTTCGCGCCATCTCACTTGAGCATCCTCCAAATGTCCCAACCGAATCAAGCAGAGCCCCAGATTGAGCATGACCATCTTGTCCCTGTTATCCAGCGAAAGAGCTCGAGCGTAGGAATCCGCTGCCGCCTTGAACTTGGAGAGCCTGTAACAACAGTTCCCCAATAGCACCCACGCCTCTCTCAATTCTCTTTCCTTCGCCACGATGGATTTTAAGAGTTCCAGCGCGGATGAAAAGTCGCCTTGCCTGTAGAGATCGGCAGCCGCCAGCAGACTGGAAGTGGCAGGTTTATCGCCCGTTCCGTTCCCACTTTCCTCCACGCTCACCAGACCTGTAACGGACAGACCATAGAGCAACTTGCTCGTTTGAAAATCATCCCATCCCGCTCCTCGAGCGATCTGTCGAACCGTTCTTCGCCCGTCCATCATGGATAAAATACGCCACTCGTCCGGCTGCAATTCCATATGGCCTCCCCCGTCAGCTCCGGCAGCCTGCAGTTTGGGTACACCATCCAACGAGGGAACATATTTCCTTATCAAGGACCATTCATCGATCCTTCGGGATCCTTCCATGATGATGTTTTCCGTGAGTCTATGCGTCCCCGATGGTCCTTCAGGATCCTCGACCAGGTTGATTTCCTCAAAAAGGAAAGCCCCATCCGTCCAGGGAAAGATCTCAAAACTCACCTCTTCTATATGTTTGATCTCAGCCGCAAGAAGGTCCCTGCCTCCAAGGCCTCTCTTCCTGAGAGCTTGTCCTATCCCCACGCCGGATCCCATCCTCTCCAAGTCTTTCCTGGCTTCTCTGAGTTGTTCCTCCTGAACAATCCCCGCGCTCAACAATTGGTTGCCTAGATCTCCAGTCGGACTTTCCTCCAGGTATCCGGCGGAAATCCCTCCCTGGATGAAACTGACCCACGCTATTCGTCCAGAAGACTTCACCTGAAGCATACCTGTTCTCCTGCTCATGTGGATAAGCTGGTACACTTCCATTAGATTCAATTCACTGAGAGGTCCTTCAATACCCAAACAGATTGCCTCCACTCATTGCGGACTCATGACAGGGACTTCCGTGAAAACACGCTTCCATTGAATCGCAGCCCTGATATTTTCCTTGGCACGATCGATCAGGGGATGCGAAGATCCGGAGTTCACGAGGCCATCCCAGATTTCCACAGCCCTATCTATCTCTCGCATGGAGCCATAAACCACGCCCATTTGGTACTGCGCTTCCACCATATGCGGATCGATCTCCAGAATCATCTCATAACAGGAGAGAGCGTCTTCGTACCTTTGACTCGAGTAACAAAGATCCGCAAGATCCCACAAGGTGACCACATCCTCCGGGTCCACATCCACTGAAGCGCGGATCCACTCCTCGGCCCTCTTCAAATCTTCCTTTGCCATATAGATCTCACCGATCTTACGTAATACGACCGCGTAGGTGGGAATCAAGTTAATGATCCGAAAATACTGCTTCAGCGCTTCATCCAGATCACCCTGATCTCGATAGATCTCACCCAGAACCACCCTGGGCGCCGCGTATTCCGGGGCCCGAGCTATGCTTTTCTTGAGTATATCGATCGCTTCCTTCTTTTTTCCCAGACGGTGATAGGCCTGCCCCAGACCCGCCAAGGCAACAGCGCCTCCTTTCGAGGCCCTGACTGCCTCCTTAAAATATTCCACGGCTTCTTCGTGTCGTGACGTCCTGAGAGCGATCTCCCCCATGACACAGAGAACTTCCGGGGATTTTGGCGTCCTTTTTATGGCCTGTTTGCAGGCTTCCATGCTTGGATCGAACTCGCCACGCCACAACCTGATTCGCGCCAGGAAAAGATACGCGTCCTTGTCGTCCTCGTCCAATCTAAGCACCTCTTGCCATTCTGATTCCGCTTCCCCGTACAATCCCCGATTGTAGTATGCCCGGCCCAGAATCCTATGAGCCTCCACGAGCTCGTAGTCTGTCCTCAAGATGGCATGAATCTCGGAAACAGCATCCTCGAAAAGGCCTCGGTCCAAGATTTCCCTGGCCTCGGCAAGCCTGCGTTGGAGTTCCTCGTCATCTTTGCTCTCCTCCAGGACGAATTCGTCTTCTTCTTCGCCAAAGATCTCAGCGAACAATTGATCGCTGTCAAGACCCTCCTCCAAAACGACCTCGGATCCTTGATTGTCTTGGGAAAGAGATTGATCGCTCTTCACTTCCGGGATAAAAAGCGCTTCCACTTCGGAACCTCGAAAATCCATGCCAAACTTGAAGCGATTCTTCGTGTAGTACGCGCACGCTTCCAAGGCTCGTTTGGTTTCTTTGAGCGCCTCATGATATCTCCCCATATGGCTCAATACAAAGCCCAAGTTGTACCTAGCCTCGGAATAATTTTCATCGATGTCCAACGCGGCTTTGAACTCGGCCACAGCCCCGTCGTAATCGCCGCAATCCATCAGGAGAAGTCCCATATTGTTGTGGGCAAACCCACATGATCGATCGATTGACATGGCCTGCTCGTAGTAACGGCGAGCCTCTTCATTTCTACCTTCCAACACACAGGCCAACCCCAGATTTACCCTGGCTTCCACATATTCCGGCTCGATCTCCAGACACTGCTGAAAGATGGCAATTGCCTCTTCCACAGCCCCGGACCCATGGAGCAGAATGGCCTTGTTGTTCAAGGCGTAGACATAGCGATCATCGATCAGAAGAGCCCGTTCATAACATTCCAGGGCTTCTGCGGTCCTGCCCATTTTATGTTTGGCGATTCCCATCTCATTACAAAGTTTAGGGGAATGCTCTCCTCCATCAGCCGCTTTCTGAAAATGTTCGATGGCTTCCCCAAGCCGGTCCGTGAGCAGGTACACCTCTCCGATGGACTGCTCCACAACGAGAACGCTCTCATCCATCTTGAGGGCTTTGTCAAATTCAGACAAGGCTTCCTCGAAGAAACCCTTGTTTCTGTAAGCCAAACCCATATTGTAATGAGCCAGGAATCCCCTGGCCTCTTTCAGGACATCCCCGGCTTCCGGAATGGTCTGCAGAGGCGCTGTCTCCGAGCCTCCATCGATGGTCAGGTTTACCTGCGCCTTCTTGAGACTCGGGTCCAGCTCGACAGCCCTTCTGGACTCCTCCTGTGCCTTCTCCATCATGCCCTTGTCGCCATACACAAACCCCAAATAAAAATGCGCCTCGGCATCGTCAGGAGCCAACTCGATCACTTTCAAAAATTCACTGATGGCCCCATCGCTGTTCCCTTGGTTGTAATAGAGCTCTCCAATCTTCTTTCGCACCTCGATGGATTCAGGTTGGCGTTCAGCCAAGCCTCTATAGATTCTTACGGCCTCGTCCAACTGCCCCAAAGCCTTGTGACAATCACCCAGCTTCATCGCGGCTTCCCATTGATCCGGATCCAGAAGAAGAATCCTCCTGTACTCCTTCACGGCTTCATCGTTACGCGCTGTCTGCCTGAAAACTTCCGCCAACTCCAATCGGGCTTGAATGTCCTTGGGATTCTTCCCCAGGCGACGCCGAACCCCCTGAATGATCTCCCTGAATTTCCCTGTATCCGTATAAATCCTTTCCAGGTTGGATCTTGCCGACGTGTTTTGCGAATCGATCCTCAAAGCGATCTTAAACTGTTCGATCGCCTCATCGATCATGCCTCTGGAATGGTACATAACCCCCAGGTTGTTGTGAGCCGCCGCGTCGCCCGGTCGAATCCTCTGCGAAAAGCTTTGGAGGATCCTCCGCTCTTCTTCAGTGATCACCTGTTCAACTGCCACGGTTCAGACCTTTCGAAAACGCCTGGATCAAGACATCAGATTCTATGCTGGCGTTTCGCCACCTGAAGATTCGTCTTCAGGATCTGATTATCAGGATCCATCTCCAGCGCCTTTTCCCATTGTTCTATGGCTTTGCCTGTAAGATTCTGTTTCAAGAAGATATTACCCAATTTGAATCGAACATCGCTTTGATTCCCGTTCAATTCCAGTCCCTTCAGGAAACACTCCACTGCTTCCTGATGGGCCCCAGTCGCGTAGTATAACTCTCCCAGTTCCTTGAAGGCGGCTTCATTATCCGGAGCCATCTTGATGGCTGATTGATAGGCGTCAATGGCCTGTTGATACATCCTTCTCGCGCGATACGCTGCGCCCAGCCTCGTCTTGATGGCAGCGTTCTTGGGTTCCAGTTCAGAAGCCTTCTCAAACTTCTGAATCGCGTCGCTATATTGTCCACGCCTGAGGTAGATCATACCCAGATAAAAATGAGCGATACCAAGTTCCGGATCCAATTCGATGGCTTTCATGAAACACTCGGTGGCCGCTTGCCTGTCCTCCCGTTGGCCGCGCTTGTAATGGGCGTATCCCAGGTTGGCATAGGCCTTGGCGTATCGCTCATCCTTTTCCACGGCTTTCGCGTAACAAGCGATCGCTTCATCCAATCTGCCGAGGCGTTCCAAAGCAATCCCCAGATTGTTGAGAATCTTGGTATTTTTCGGGTTTAACTTCAGGGCACGCTTGTATTCTTGAATCGCTTCCTCCACCTTCCCCAGATGGAAATGACTGAGTCCAAGGTAAAAGCGCAACTCACTCTGTTCCGGATCGAACGCCAAGGCTTGCTCATACTCCCGGGCCGCTTCCTCATACATTTTCGCGGCAAAAAAGGCTACAGCCAGGTTTCTGTGCTCCACTACGCTGGAGGAGCCACGGTATTGTCCCTTGAACTTACGATCCGTCAACCGGAGAACCTCGCTGGAAACATACTTGGCTAGGATTTTGCATGTCTGCAATTCATCCAGACTCGACAACTGCAGGATGCAATTCACATCTCGAACCCCATTGACCAGGGACAGAGTGGAAATCTCGGCCTCAGAAAGCTGGTATCTCTCGCGAAGATCATCCAATTCGTCGATGCATTCCAGTACCGTATCCCGGCCACCTATGATCTCCTCAATGAGCCTCCATTCATCGATACGCCTGGATCCTTCGAGCAGAAGGTCCTGAATCACCAGGGATACCGATTCCATCGAGAATCCATCGGATTCCAACGGGAGCTTCCCTGGCTCGAAATGGAACTCCCCGCTGCGCCACGCCAGGAGTCGATATACCGTATCTTTTACCGTTTCGATCGCCGCGTCCCGCAGCGCTTCTCTCGTCAATATGCCATATTCAACCAGAGCTTGCTCCAAAGAGCCGACGCGATCCTCCGACGCAAGCTGAACGCGAACATCTTCCACCTGGTCCTGAGTCACAGTCCCGGATCGAACCAGAAGCTCCACGACAGGATGATCGCGACCGATCAGTTCGGCATGAATCACTCTGCCATGGTGAAAGAAAATCTGTCCAAAGCTACGACGATCCGTAACGCTGAGGCATCCGGTCTTCTTCCCAAAGAAAAGCAATTGCAGGACATCCGCCAATCCCGCTTCTCGCAGCGATCCCTTAATCGCCATGGCAGCTCACCTTCCTGCTTCTCACTAGAGTTCCTCTTCCAATCTGCTCATATCATCATCCCATCGCTGTTCATGAACCGGCATCTCAGGCAAAGGGGAGCGCTCCTCCTTCGGAGGCGGTTTTGGCATCTGTTCTGCTTTCGAATCGGACTCCACACTCTCCTGGGTGCCATGAAAATCCACATCATCTTCAAGGACCTTCAAGGCGGCATCAGGTTGCAGACCCTTTCTCGAGAATGCAACAAAGGCTGCCAGTTTGTTCACGGCGCCGCATAGCTCCCTCATATTACTCTTAACATGTTCAGCCAAAGCATGGACAACATCTTCTCCCAGAGCCAGTCCGATCTCCCGTGCCAATTTTCTGATCAGTCCGGCCCGAGTCTTGAAATCCGGGGGCTGTATCTGTACCACCAACCCTCCCTGAAATCGAGATCGAAGCCTCTCCTCCAGAGCTGACAGCCTTTTCGGAGAACGATCGCTGCTGATCACGATCTGCCGATTGGCGGCATACAAGGCGTTAAAACAGTGAAAAAACTCCTGTTGCGTGCTATCTTTCCCTGCCAGGAATTGAACATCATCGATCATCAAGGTATCCAGCCTGCGATACTTATCCCTGAAACGCTCCAGAACACCTTCTTCCATGGCTCGAATCAGTTCGTTCGTGAAACGCTCCGCGGTCACATAAACCACGCTCGCGTCTGGATCCTTTTCCAGCATTTCGCCCCGAATCGCGTGAAGAAGATGCGTTTTGCCCATGCCCACGCCGCCCCAAAGAAAGAGCGGATTGTATTTCTTCGCGGGCGACCTTGCCACCAGCTTGGCCGCGGCATAGGCCATTTGATTGCATTCCCCCACAACGAATGTTTGAAAGGAAAATTCTTCCGTGAGTCGCTTCGTGGCCTTCTGTGTCATCCCTGCCTTGACCTTCATCTTTAAAGCGTCCAACAACGACTCCACTTCAGGAAGACACTCCGGTCGATACAAAAAGGATTCGATCTCTCTCACCTCGGTGTCGAAACCCTGCGCGTTCAGGCTCCCCAACATGGCTTCCAATTCGATGAGCCGTTCCACGCTGTTCCGAAAGACTGAGAATTCTTTTCGAATCGTTTCGAGATCTTTGTCCATAACTCCCTTCAAAGGAGTCGTGTCGTAACCTTTCATCTCCCAGAAATAGAGAGTCTTCTCATATTCCTCGCGAAGAATCTGGTCCTCTTCCTCCGCATCCACCACAGCAGAAACTTCACCTTGAATTTCCTTCAGGAAAGAGGCGTATTCGTCCTGCTCAGGTTCCTGCGGTTGACCTCTTTCTTCCTTTTTGAAAAATCCTCTGACATCCTTCTCGGTGATAGACCCAACCTTTCCTCTTTCGGCAAATTCTCCGAGGATCAGGATGGCTTCCGTCCACTTTCCTGAAACGGATTTGGCCAAAAACTCCGCGGTACCGGGAGCCAAGAGAAGTCCCCAGGCCTCAGCCCTGCGACGAAGAATCGCCACCCTGCACTCATAATCCGGCGTTTGCATGTCGGTCTGCAGTCCACGAGACAAAATCTGATCAAAGATGACAGGAAAGTCCTCCAACTTTCTGTCACAAGTGATTACCATTTGGACATGGCTTGAAAAGGCCACGTTGAACGCCTTGGCGAACTTTCGTTGATCTTCAGATCGTTCATCCAGACATTGCAGATCGTCAAGCAACAACAGGTCCAGATCCTTAAATTCCCGTTGGCAGGTTTTTACCACATCTTCGACGCGCAGGGACTGAAAACGGGCAGCCAGATGTTCCACCCCGATACACATGATTTTTGCCCTGGATTTCTTCCGTAACACCGCGTTGCCCACTGCTCGCAACAGATGTGTTTTGCCCACCCCTTCTTCGCCGTAAATGAAAAGCGGGTTGTAGGTCTGCGCGGATAATTCAGCGACTCCCTTGCACACAGCAACACACAAATTGTTGCCGTCTCCCACCACAAACGTGTCAAATGTGTAGGGAATCTCTGCCATACTTTCCCCCTATAGAGGAACTACAAGTCGAAGAGATCATCCAATCCATCCCTGAGAGATTTGACGTCGTCTTCGCCTTCCTCTGCCGGTTCTTCCTCCATGGTTATATCATCGAACAACTTGCTCAACTCATCTCCCGTGACCTCATCCTCCTCCGAACCAAATTGAAACAAATCGTCCAAATTATCAACGACAGCCGCTTCTTCTTCGGATACCCTTTCCGGTTCTTCTATCCTCTCAACATCCTCCGATTCGTTCGCCCATTCCAGAAGGGCAGCCATATCCTCGTCCCTTTCTTCCTGTAGCGAATCCGGAACACCGGGCGTCACTTCGGCCGCTTTCACTTCCTCCTCAGGTTCCGCGATCTCTTCCTCTTCCATCCTCTCTTCCGCTTCTTCTTCTTCCTCCCCCTCCTCCTCCTCCTGGATCTCCGAGATAAGGGCCGCTTCGAGGTCGTCGTCCAACCCTTGTTGAAAGAATCCATCCAATTCATCATCGTCCAGAAGTTGCTCCGCGGAAGCCAGGTCCAGAGCGTTGCTGGCCTCTCTGGCTCCCTTGGTGGTTTCCTCCGCTTCCTCCAGGACAGGCGCCAGGGCCTCCTTGACCTCATTGGAGTACAACTGAACGACTCCCATATTGGTTCGATCGTCGAAGATCGCAACGAAGATATAATCGAGGGCAATCAAGGAGAAGAAAATGCTCATATTTCTTCCCTCGTGATAGAGAACGACGAAATGAGATTCTCCCAGAATCTTGGCCAATTCTTCGCCTGAAACGAAAATGCCTGAGACCAAGGCCGCAAGGGACCGGAGGTCCAAGCTGGCCGTAAAACCCACCTGCATGATCAATTGACCGCTCTTGTCCGCCACCATCGCGCACTTCACGTGGGTTTGCTTGACGAATCCATTCACGCTATCTTCCATCTTCTTCAAAATATCTTCGCGGATGACCTGCAGTGCCATACTGGGGACCTCAACACATCTGAATAGCTTCAAGCATGGTTTGTAAGGACTCCATAGGCGGCAAAAGGAAGAAATAGCCCTTGACCACTGTCTGGCTCTCATCGGCGAACTCGAACTCGGTTTCGATGCAGATGACATAGTCCCGCACATCACCGAATTCCAAACAGACCGAGGAAAGAATCGCCCCCAGCATATCGATGGTCAAGGTGGGCACAGAAGGTAGCAGGATAAGCCCCATGAAATCTCCGAGAGCGCTCAGATAAGCACCGGTCAGGATGTTCCCCAACTCCTTCAACGCGGATTGCTCTGTCTCCCCGATCACCTTGATGTCATCCAAATCCATATCCAGCATGAGGCTAGCCAACAAGGTCGCGTCTTCCCGATCGAAGACAATGATGATCTTGCCTGTGGCATCCCCCAGAAGATGCATGAGAATTCCCACGCCCACTGCGTCCTCCGAAGGCCCCACGAGACTGGAAATCTCTTCCAACGGTATCACATAGACGGAAGGCACTTTGACCATGGTCTTTCTGCCCACCAATTGGGACAAAGCTGTAGCGGCATGACCCCCGCCTATATTGCCCACCTCTTTCAGGGCGTCTATCTGCAACATCTGCAAATCACGAACATCCCTCATGGGAACCTCCCGCAACATCCATGACCCCATGGGCATGGATTATACAAAACTCGTTACATCCAATATGAGAATGGGACGGCCATCACCGCCAATGGTGACACCTGTAAAGCCTTCCACAGGCCTGAGAAGATCGCCCAAACCTTTCACCACGATATCTTGCTGTTCCAACAAACGGTCGAATACCAGACCTGAACGTCGAGAACCCACGCTGACCACAACCACGGTCTTCGGACGCCCATCGCGAACCTTCTCTCCGGCCACCTCCAAGGCATCCCGCATGATCACTAGAGGCAGCACACCCTGTTCCCGGGCAAGTACCCATTGTCGATTCACCAGATTCATATCTGATTCAGGGACCGCCATCACTTCGAATACATGCCCGGTTGGAATGGCGTATTCTTCCTCTCCCACCTGAACCAGAAGCGCCTTGATAATCGCCAACGTGATGGGAAGACGCATCGTACATCTGGTGCCGCTGCCAGGAGCGCTTTCCACGTCCAAAGCTCCTCCGAGAGATCGAACACTGTGTCTTACCACATCCAGTCCCACACCTCTTCCCGACACCTTGGAAACCGAGGTGGCCGTACTGAATCCGGGCCTCATGATCAATTCCAACGTGTCGTCAAAATCCGCGGCCTCCACCTCGTCCTGATCGATCAGGCCGCTGTCCAGGGCCTTTCGAAGCACAGCATCTTTGTTGATCCCCTTGCCGTCATCCTCCACCATAAACACCACGTTGTCCCTGTCCCTGTTCACGCTGATGGTCAAGGTCCCACGTCTAGGTTTTCCTGACGCGATCCTCTCCTCGGTCGACTCGATGCCATGATCCACGGCATTTCTCAGGAGATGGACCAATGGATCGCCAAGATGTTCCAGCAACGAACGATCGAACTCGGTGTCCCGGCCCGTGCAAACAAGATCCACTTCTCTGCCCAACTCCTTGGCCAGATCCCGAACCATTCTGGGAAAACGATCCAGGATCTCGGCAGCCGGCACCATCCTGGCTTGCAGCACTTCATGCTGCAAATCGGACAGGTTTCTCGTCAGGGCGCCCACAAGCCTGTCCAAATCCTTGTCTCTTATCGCCTCACTCAGCCTGGCCAAGGCGGCTCTGTCCATGACCAGGGTCTCACACGCGTTCATCATCGCTTCCAGATGCGCCACATTGACTCGAACAGTCTCCGAAACAGCCAAGGCCTTGTCCATGCCCAGACTGGCAGCCTGACGCTCTCTCTTCAGCGCGGCTGGCTTGGGGTCCAACTGTTTCCTGTCCATATCGGGAGAGAACGGAAGCACCTCCACAGCCATGACCTCGGGCATCTGCCGAACCATCTCCTCAATCTTGCTCTGTACCTCCGAGCACTGAAGATA
>Ga0209498_1000932_pt1 | contig 18008 bp, 12 predicted proteins | sample WalLakDeSediment_FD_184131 | JGI IMG/M metagenome (GOLD analysis project Ga0209498, IMG submission 184131) | Lake sediment microbial communities from Walker lake, Nevada to study Microbial Dark Matter (Phase II) - Walker Lake 11/02/13 Deep... | ecosystem: Environmental > Aquatic > Freshwater >... | reverse complement strand
GTTTACATAGATGGTAAGCAAATTGGCTTCGCAAGAATTGTAACTGATTACACAGTGATCGCATACTTGATGGATGTGATTATTCTTGAAGAATACAGGGGTAAGGGATTTTCTAAGTTGCTTCTAAAAAGAATTTTTGAAGATGACAGATTCAAGAGCATTAAGAAGTGGCTGCTGGCGACCAAAGATGCACATTCTCTTTACACCCAATTTGGATTTGGCGAGATAAAAAACCCAGACCGCCTTATGGAAAAAGTTGTCCAGAGAAAATAATTCACCTGAGAAAAAACAGTAGATATATTTCTAAATTTTGCGAATTTTAGGCTTTTAACCTTCTCATTACCGAGAAGTTTTTCTAAGTTTCGTTGGCTTCTATACACTTTCTCAAGGCTATGTAGTGGTATTGTCTTTGTTAGTAATTAGCAACTAATTTTTTGTATAGTTCAATAACTCAAATCTATAAGGATCATAAAATGAAAAACACATTCTTCTTTGTTTTATTTATCTCTTCAATCGTTGCATTATTTGCATTTGCCTTTTCTTTTTCACAAGATCAGGATCTGGATGGCAAACAAATCTATATTGACAGTAAATGTAACAACTGTCATACAGTAACCTCCATGGAAATTACATCGAAAAAAGATGATGCTAGCGATCTTTCAAATACAGGTGCTTTAGGTGATGCTCAGTTAATGAAATCATATCTCTTGAAAGAAGCAAAGATTAACGATCTGGATCATAAAGTAAAATTTAAAGGGACTGAAGCAGAACTTGACGCATTGGTTAACTGGCTGCTTACATTAAAGACAGAATCTGAAGGTTAAGTTTTAAGTTAATATATATATCTCTTAAATGAACATAAAACAATTAAATAGAAGAACACTCATAATAATTATGGGTGTTTTTCTTTTTGTATTCGGGACAACTTTCGCCCAGACTAATGCTGATTGCCTGATGTGTCATGATGATGATTCGTTCACGATGAAAAAGGATGGGAAGGAAATTTCGATAAGTGTAAGTGAATCAAAATTTAAATCATCTGCTCACTCAAAACTTCAGTGTGTTTCCTGCCACGTGGGATTTGATGCCGAGGCAATTCCGCACAGTGAAAACCTTACTCCTAAAAATTGTATGAGCTGTCATCAGAAAAATGTAGTTAAGCACCTGTTTCACCCGCGTTTACTGAAAGCAAGCGGAAATGAAAAAGATAAGGATCTGAATTGTATCAACTGCCACGATTACCATTATGCAAGCAGCCCGACTAAGCCTGGAGCAAGATGGAGTTCTGAAAATCTGCACAACTCTTGCGGGCAATGCCACAAAGAAGCAAAAGAACAATTTGTAACCTCCGAACATTTCCATGCTTTTCAGGAAGGAATACAGGGCGCACCAAACTGCCTGCATTGTCACAAAAACCCGGTTGCGAGAGTTCATACAAATGAAGATACAATAGCTGTAAAAATATCTCAGGAAAGATTATGTTTATCGTGTCATCTTGATTCTCCCGAAGTCCGGGCTAGAACTGCACCTTCGGCAGGATTTATTACGATGTACGAAACGAGTGTTCACGGCTCTGAATTAAATGCAGGCAATCCAAAAGCAGCTAATTGTGTTGATTGTCATAGTTCGCATGCTGTTCATAAAAGTGATACAAAGGAATCACCAACATTTAAAAGTAATATTCCAAACACCTGTGGAAAATGCCACGGGGATATATCAAAAGAATACCTTGAAAGCATTCATGGAACTGCGTTAGTAAAAGGTATTAAAGAATCACCTTCATGCACGGATTGCCATGGTGAACATAACATACTTAAACATGATGATCCTCAATCACCTGTTGCGTTTCAGAATCTTTCCAGGGAGCTTTGCTCACCTTGCCATAGTTCATTAAAGCTTTCAGATAAATATGGATTGGTGAGCGACAGATTTTCAACTTTTTCTGACAGCTACCATGGCTTGGCAGTTGAGGGTGGCTCATTAGCTGTGGCAAATTGTGCAAGCTGTCATGGCGCACATAACATCAAGCCATCATCCGACCCAACTTCAACAATAAGCAAAGAAAACCTCGTTGAAACCTGCGGTGGTTGCCATCCCGGTGCAAATGAAAGATTTACCGTAGGGAAAATTCATATCACAAGACAGGAAGAAAGTGAACCAATAATATACTTTATTGCCACGATGTATATTTCTTTGATATTCGTTGTTATTGGATTGATGTTTGTACATAATATTGTTGACTTCTTCAGGAAATCAAAAATTAAAAAGATGAAGCAGAGAGGCTTGATACGAGAAGAAAGGCACAGCCACAGACTCTACCTCCGTATGACTGTCAATGAAAGAATTCAGCATGCAACTATGGCAATTAGTTTTATAATACTGGTTATCACCGGATTTATGTTAAGCTATCCGAATTCCTGGTGGGTAAGGCATATCAGGGATTTAAGCAGTGATTCCTTTGAGTATCGAAGTTTAATTCACAGGATTGCTGCTGTAGTTATGGTAGCGATAAGTTTATATCATATTTACTATGTTTCTTTTACAACGAGAGGCAGGCAGTTAATAAAAGATCTTTTGCCAAGATATCAAGATATAAAAGATGCAATTGATGTTGCAAAGTTTAATCTTGGTTTCTCTAAAGTAAAACCGAAACTTGACAGATTCAGCTATATTGAAAAAGCAGAATACTGGGCGCTGATCTGGGGAACAATTGTGATGAGTGCAACGGGTGTAATTTTGTGGTTCAATAATTATTTTATGGGGCTAATCACAAAACTTGGCTGGGACATAGCAAGAACCATTCATTATTATGAAGCGTGGCTTGCATTCCTGGCAATCGTGGTCTGGCATTTTTATTTTGTAATATTTAACCCTGATGTTTATCCAATGAGTCTTGCATGGTGGAAAGGCACTATTACCGAAGAAGAGATGGCTGAGGAACATGCATTGGAATTGGAAAAGATTAAAGCTCAGGAAAAGAACGAGACAGAAGAATCAGAGAAAGCATAGTATTTCGTAGAATGAAAAAAAAACTTTTCGTTTTAATTCTTTTCACTTCATACACGGCATTAAATATTGCCCAGTCAAATAACGATTGTTTAATTTGCCACGACGATCCGGGATTCAAAGCAGCCATAAAGGGTAAAACTGTTTCTCTCCATCTTAATCAAAAGGTATTCAGCGGATCAGTCCATGGCAGTTTAGATTGTGTTGATTGCCACACAAAATATGACGCAGATGATATTCCTCACAGAAAAGAATATTCAAAAGTTAATTGTGGTGAATGTCATAGTGATGTTCAGAAACTATATATAGACTGTCTTCATGGTCAGGCAAAAGCGAAAGGAGACCCACTAGCACCGCTTTGTCAGGATTGTCATGGCAGCCATAATATTCTGCCGGTAAAAGATCATAACTCCGCAGTCGCACCTTTGAAAATTCCCTACCTGTGCGGCAAGTGCCATAAAGAAGGTTCTCCTGTACAGCTTCAGAGAGATATTCCTCAGGATAGAATTATTGAAAACTATTCTGAAAGTATTCACGGTGAAGGTCTTCTGCGTAAGGGATTAATTGTTTCTGCAACCTGTGTATCCTGTCATTCAGCTCACAGAATATTACCTCATACTGACCAGCGTTCAACTATTTCAAAACAAAATATTGCTTCGACATGCGCAACCTGCCACGCGGAAATAGAGGCAGTTCACAGGCAAGTGATAAGAGGTGAATTGTGGGAGAAGCAGGCTCACGTGCTTCCTGCTTGCGTAGATTGTCATCAGCCTCACATAATAAGAAGAGTTTATTATGATTATGGTATGGCTGATAAAGACTGTCTCAGATGTCATGATGATCCAAAATTAGTTGCTAATGATGACGGCAGATCATTATTCGTTGATTATAGTGAAGTAAAAGATTCACGTCATGCAGGAATCTCGTGCGCTCAATGTCATACTGAAGTGAATGTCTCAAAGAAAAGAGCTTGCGAATCAATTCAAAAAAAAGTTGACTGCTCATCCTGCCATGCTGAAATTGGCAAAGATTATTCTATAAGTACGCACGGAACTTTTAATGCAAAGCAGGATCAAAATGCACCAACCTGCATTGAATGTCATGGCACTCACAATACGTTGGGCAGAAAAGACCCCAGGTCTCTAACATTTGCGATAAACATTCCGACTCTTTGCGGTAAGTGCCATAGAGAAGGTGAAAAAGCCGCCGTTAGATACACCGGAAACGAAAGGGATATCGTAAATCACTATACCGAAAGTATTCATGGAAAAGGATTATTGAAAAGCGGGTTGACTGTCACAGCAACATGCACTGATTGTCATACGGCACACAAAGAATTACCGCACACAAATCCTGAATCAAGTATCAACCGGCACAACATCTCTCATACCTGCGGAAGTTGTCATCACGGAATCGAGGAACAGTTCGAAAATAGTATACACTCACCACTCGTTTCTGACACAGATAAACAATTACCTGTTTGTTTCGACTGCCACAGCGCGCATGAAATTAAAAGAGCTGATACAGAAGGATTCAAGCTTGAAATAATGAGTCAATGCGGAAAGTGTCACGAGAAAATCGCTGAATCTTATTTTGACACTTACCACGGAAAAGTTTCCCAGCTTGGCTATACAAAAACAGCAAAATGTTATGATTGCCATGGTGCTCACGATATTCTTCCTGTTTCAAATCCCAAATCTCACTTGAGCAGAGAAAACGTGGTTGAAACCTGCAGAACCTGTCATCCATCGGCTAACAGACAGTTCGCCGGATATCTGACACATGCAACTCATCATGATCCGGATAAATACCCTATTCTCTTCTGGACATTTTGGGGAATGACCGGATTGCTTGTAGTGACTTTCTTCATCGCCGGCTTGCACACCATTCTCTGGCTTCCGCGATCATTAGAGTGGAGAAGGAAGTTAAAAGAATTACGTAGTCAGGCAAATGCTGATAGAGATGACTTAGATGATAATAAATCCGGAAAAGATGAAGAATGAGCATTAAAGAAAAATATGTTTTAAGATTTACAAGACTCAACAGAATACTTCATGTCTTATTGATTATAAGTTTTCTTATTCTTTCACTCACAGGAATGAGCTTAAAGTTTTCATACACAGGTTGGGCAAGAGTTTTATCCAAATTTTTTGGTGGTTTCGAAATGGCTGGTTACTGGCATAGGTTTGCAGCAATAATTATGATTATTGTTTTTACAACTCACCTTATTGACATTGTTCGTCTTAGAAAAAAAGAATTTAAAACCTGGAAATCAATGCTGGTTGGAAAAAACTCAATGCTCTTCAATAAAAAAGACTGGCAGGATTTCAAAAGTTCTTTAAAGTGGTTTGTCGGAAAAGGACCACGACCAGAATATGGAAGATGGACATACTGGGAAAAATTTGATTACTTTGCCGTATTCTGGGGAATGTTTGTAATCGGCTCAACAGGAATGGCTCTCTGGTTCCCGGAATTCTTTACAATTTTTTTCCCTGGTTGGATGATTAATGTAGCCACTATCATTCACAGTGATGAGGCACTACTTGCAACCGGATTTATTTTCACGATTCATTTTTTTAATACTCACCTTCGTCCTGAAAAATTCCCAATGGATATAGTTATCTTTTCGGGAAGAATCCCTCTTGATGAATTTAAATTAGACAGACCGGAGGAATACAAAGAATTAGTTGAGAAGGGAGAATTGGAAAAATATTTCGTTGACGAATATCCACCAATCGTAATTAAAGGAATAAAGATTTTCGGCTGGACAGCTTTAACAATCGGTTTCAGTATAATCATCTGGATTATCTATGCAATGATTTTTGCATATAGATAGTTTTTCCCTCTGTGCTATTATAACTATCTTTTAATAGTTTTATGAAAAAATTATTTCCACCAGTCGTATACAATCCAGTGACCTTAGCGGGTGCCGGTCTGGCAGCAGTAAGTTTTGGGCTAATCATTTTTCTTTTTATACTTGAATTTTTCAGCGGTGAATCACGACCTTACCTTGGAATAATCACCTTTATCATCCTCCCCGTTTTCCTGATTCTTGGACTGCTGATAATTGCTTATGGAATAATCCGCGAAAGACGCAGAGTTAAAAAGGGAGTGCTGCGTAGCGATAAATTTATTGTGATTGATCTCAATGATGTAAAGCAAAGAAGAGTAGTTGTAACGTTTACCTTTGGAACACTCCTTCTTCTGTTATTTTCGGCTTTCGGAAGCTACAAAGCATATGAATACACAGAGACGGATGAATTCTGCGGAACAGTCTGTCATCAGGTAATGGAACCGGAATATACCGCTTATCTTGGTTCACCTCATTCCAGAGTAGGCTGCGTCGGCTGTCATATCGGAAGCGGAACGGATTGGTATGTAAAGTCTAAGCTTTCCGGAGCTTACCAGTTTTATTCAGTACTGTTTAAAAAATATTCTCAGCCAATTCCAACACCGGTAAGGGAACTTCGTCCTGCAGACGGTACCTGCGAACAATGCCACTCACCGGAACATTTCTTCAGCCAGAAAAAAACCGAGTACACTTATTATATATCCGATGAAAAAAACACCCGTTCCAATTTAGGTATGCTTATCAAAATTGGTGGTGGCAACAGTGTTTTTGGCGCTGCAACAGGAATTCACTGGCATACCAGTTCGGATCACGAAATTTATTACATGCATTCTGATGAACGGCGCCAGGAAATTCCCTGGGTAAAGCTGGTTACTAAAGATGGAAAAGAAATCATATACAGGGATAAATCAGTAAAATTTGATGAAGCAAGTTTTCCAAAAGAAAATTTGCGCTTGATGGATTGTATTGATTGCCATAACAGACCCTCTCACATTTTTCATCAGCCGGATAAAATGGTTAATGTTTATATGGATCAGAATAAAATTGATCCTGAATTACCATATATAAAAAGTATTTCTGTTAAGGCACTGGAAACTCCTTACACAGAAAAAAGCATTGCACTCGACAGCATTGAAACTATTATAAATTCTTTTTATCGGTCAACGTATAGAGATATCTACGAAAAGAAAAAGGATAAAATTGCCTCTGCTATTCAGGAAGTTCAAAGCATTTACAGCAGAAATTATTTTCCTTATATGAATGCAAACTGGAAATCTTTTCCGGATAATATTTCGCACGTGTATACACCGGGCTGCTTCAGATGCCACGCAGGAAATCATGTTAGTGAAGATGGACTGAAAATCTCGCACGATTGCAACAGCTGTCATCTTATAATAACGCAGACTGATAGCAGAGGAATCCGCAAAGTTGATATAGAAGGTTTGGAATTTGAACATCCGGTTGATATTGGATCTGATGTTCGAGATTTACTTTGCACCGATTGTCATGCAAACTGAAGCTTTACTATCTGTCCTGATAAATTCAAACTAGCCGCAACTATTCTTTTTCCAGAATTTACACTGGCAGATAATTCAAGTCTGCTAATACTCTTTAAATCTCCAAAAGTTCCCAAAAATTATAAGTAAAAATAATTCCCTCCACTAGTCAGTTACCTTTCGGAACTTTTAGTCCTGGCAAAAAGTAGAATCCCCAAATTCTAAATAAAAATTCATTAACTGTTTGGAGAATTACCATGAAACAACCAATAATATTCCTCTTGAGTTTTTTTATTTCCCTTGTCTTATTCGGAGACAAAGCAATCAGCAATCACAATCCTAACACCAACACTGTCCAGCTAGCAATCCTTTTAGATACAAGCAACAGTATGGATGGATTGATTGAACAAACCAAAACACAACTCTGGAAAATTGTAAATGAAATGGCTCGTTCAAAAAAGAATGGTAAGGATATCAATCTTTATGTTGCTTTATATGAATATGGAAATGACGGACTATCCCCTACTGAAGGATTTGTAAGATTAGTCACTCCACTGACAAACGACCTCGACAAAATTTCAGAAGAATTATTCAAGCTTAAAACTAATGGCGGCAGCGAGTATTGCGGAACTGTAATCTCAGAAGCAATTAAAGATTTGAAATGGACTAAAAGCACAAATGATTATAAAGTTATATTCATTGCAGGGAATGAACCCTTCAACCAGGGAAATGTGGATTATAAAGAAGCCTGCAAGTCAGCAATCAGCAAGGGAATAATTGTTAATACAATTTACTGCGGAAGCTACGATGAAGGTCTTAATTCTTTCTGGAAAGACGGAGCCGATCTCGCAGATGGGAAATACATCAACATAGACAGTGATCAGCAGATAGTTCATATCGAGACTCCTTTTGATGATGAACTCGTTCAACTCGGACAGAAAATAAATGAAACTTACATTGCTTTCGGTTATGAAGGAAACGAACTCAAGCAAAGACAAAAGGAACAGGATGATAATGCAAGCAGTCTTGCACCTTCTGTTATGGTGGAAAGATCTGTTACTAAAGGAAGCGGACAATACAATAATTCAACCTGGGATTTGGTTGATGCTAAAAAGGATGGCTCACTCGACTTAACTAAAATTCCGAAAGATCAACTGCCGAAAGAAATGCAGAAAATGACTTTAGAGGAACGGAAAAAGTATATTGATAAAAAAGAAAAGGAACGTGAAGAACTTCAGAACCGTATTAACGAACTCGATAAGCAAAGACGGGATTATATAGCAGCGAAAATAGCAGAGAAACCTGAAGACAATACACTCGATGCAGCAATGCTGAAAATGATACGTGAGCAGGCAGGTAACAAAAATTATAAGTTCCAATAATTCATATGTCATTCCGGACAAGTTCGCCAAAGCGAACTTGTTCCGGAATCTGAAGCTGAAATATTACAGAAGAGGATTAAAATGAAATTATTAAAATCAATCCAATGGCTTGTGATTATAATTCTTCTTTTCACATACTCGGTTTTCGCAGATGGCTTAATAATCATCCCAAGACCTGAACCATTACAATCTCCCTATCCTCTCGAAGTTCTTTACCACCACGTCGAAGTAAAGATAAACGGTAACTTCGCCGAGACATTCATCGACCAGGAATTCCATAATCCATCTGATGTGATGCTTGAAGGCTATTACATCTTTCCAATTCCAAAGAATGCAGTGATAAAAGATTTCAGTATGGATATAAACGGAAAGATGGTGCAAGCAGAACTGCTTGATGCAAATAAAGCGCGGCAGATTTATGAGGATATCGTCAGGCAAATAAAAGATCCTGCATTACTTGAATATTCCGGTCAGGGTATTTTCAAAGTACGAATATTTCCAATCGAACCTCAAAGCAAAAAGAAAGTTAACATAAGCTACCGGGAGGTTTTAAATTCTGATAATGGGATGTATGAATATGTTTATCCATTGAATACGGAAAAGTTTTCAGCAAAACCTGTGAAGAGCATCTTGGTAAAAGTTGAATTGAAAACCAACAACAAAATAAAAACCATTTACTCCCCTACTCATTCAGTTGATGTTGTTCACAAGGACAATAAGAATGCAGTTATTTCTTTCGAAGAGGAAAACACAAAGCCTGACATTGATTTCAAGCTTTACTACAGCACAAACAATGATGATGTTGGCTTGTCTCTGCTGACTTACAAATCAGGGAACGATGACGGCTACTTCCTTCTTACTGCTTCCCCATCTTTTGTGATCGATAAAGAACAGATTGATGCAAAAGATATAACCTTTGTGCTCGATGTATCAGGCAGCATGGTGGGCGATAAAATGAAACAGGCAAAGCAAGCACTTCTCTACTGCGTAAATAATTTAAATAAGGATGATGGATTTGATATCATCAGATTTTCAACTGAAGCGTATTCGCTGTTTAGTAAGATTGAGACTGCGAGCGAATCAAACATTAAGAAAGCAGAAAAATTTATCAGAGATTTAAATGCTGTCGGCGGTACAAACATAGAAGAAGCGCTGAATCTTGCTTTAAAATCAAAGGGGAAAGGAAATCGTACTCACCTGATAGTATTTATGACTGACGGCAAACCAACTATCGGTGAAACAAATGATGACTTGCTGATCAAGAAACTTAATAATTCAAACACTAAAAACGTACGCATTTTTACTTTTGGAATAGGCAATGATCTTAACACTCATCTGCTGGATAAAATCACCGAGCAGACAAAAGCGTACAGAACTTACATTTCAGAGAATGAAGATATTGAAATAAAAATTTCAAACTTTTATGACAAGGTTCAGTCACCTGTGCTCACTAACCTCTCGTTGTCATTTGGAGGAAGCATAAAAACTTTACAAACCTATCCAAAGGATCTGCCGGATCTGTTCAAGGGCTCAAGCATAACTATCTTCGGAAGATATTCGGGCAGCGGAAGTTCAACGATTTCTTTAACCGGAACTTTTAAAGGTGAGAAGAAAACTTTCTCGCTCAATACCAATTTTTCAAATGGTAATGATCAATTTGATTTCATCCCGCCATTGTGGGCTTCAAGGCGAATTGGATTTTTGCTTGACCAGATAAGACTTAATGGAGAAAACAAAGAACTTGTTGATGAAATAACTCAGCTTGCACGTGAACATGGAATTGTTACTCCGTATACCAGTTATTTGATTATGGAAGATGAAGAGATAAGGATTCGCAGGAATGAATTAGTTGACCATTTTCAAACTCTTCCTCCTGCACCTGAACTGAGACGTGAAGCAGCAGGAGATTTTGATGCAATGAAACAGAAGAGTGGTGAAAGAAGTGTGACGGCAAGTGAAGAAGTTCAGGGACTCAACATTGCAGGTAATGTTGCTGAAACAAAACAGGGTTCAGGTAGAATGAATTATAAGGATAGTCAAGGAAACGAATTTAACCTCACTCAGCAAGTGAGAAATATTCAGGGAAGAGCGGTCTATCAAAGCGGTAAGTTCTGGGTTGATTCCGAACTACAGAAGCAAAAAGTTAAAAATCAAAAACGCATTCAGTTTAATTCGGATGAATATTTCAATCTGCTGAAGGATAAACCTGAAACTTCGCAGTTCCTTGCACTCGGGCAGAATGTAAGATTTTATTATGAAAATACTTTTTATGAGGTATATGAATAAGCTATTAACAACCTGTAGCACAGATTAGTAATCTGTGCTACGAAGGTTGAGAATTCTTATCGCAATCTATGTTTCTTATTAAATCATTCTCAAATATTTTACTTTTAGGTCAGCTCCCAGATGAACGATTAAAAATGAAAATGCATATAATCAGTAAGATTTTTAACAGCCCACCCTAAGGGGAGGGTTTATGGCTTAATGTTTTTATCTAAGCAAAATCATCTTCTTAGTCTCAGTGAATGAACCTGCCTGCCCGTCCTTAAGGACGAGGTCTCGTTGTGCCATTGGCACAACAGATAATCTATACAAATAAATTCCACTTGCAAGATGTGAAGCATCAAAGTTAACTGAGTAAACTCCTCTGTCTTTTTCTTCATTAACCAGTGTTGCAATTTCATTTCCAAGTACATCATAAACTTTTAAGCTCACAAATTGCCTATTGCTTATTGCATATTGTATACTGGTAGAAGGATTAAATGGGTTTGGGTAATTCTGGTAAAGAGCAAAATCCTCCGGTTGTGCTAATTGATTTTCGTCAACATTAACAAGCAAATTTTTGTCAAATAAATGAACAGAGCCAGTTTTTAAACTACTGTTATTGATACCAGATGGGTCACCAACAGCAACAAAATTTTCCGAGAGAGAAACCGATTCTCCGAAATCATTTACAGTATAAGTGGTATCATCGGGCTCTATTTTTGCGAATAGGTTCCAATCTGGTTGAGTATTCCTGAATAAATACGCACCATATCTTGTGTTGCCAACTATTATATCATTACCCAGTATTGAAACAGACCTGCCAAAATTCACATTGTAATCATAAGGCAGCAAAATGGTTTTCCGATTCCACTGTCCGGCTTCGTTTTCAAAAACGATTGCCCTCTTTCCATAGTTAGAGCCGCCACCGGGCGCACCAGCTACAGCGTAGTTCCCATCTATTGATACACTAAATCCAAAGAGCTGATACGCGGCGAGAGTATCCGGTAATAGCTTTGCATCAAATAACCAGTCATTTCCATCCAGTTTATAAATGTATGCTGCACCCATAGGATTATTAAATGTAAGCGGATCAGAGTAAGCACCAATCATAGCATAGTTATCAGTTAAAGATACTGACCATCCAAACTGAGCAGTGATTGCTGCATCTGCAGGTATGAAAGTTTCTTCAAGAATCCAATTATTATTTTCTCTTTTAAAAATATATGCGGTGCCTGCTTCATATAGAGATTGAGTACTTTGTTGGGCGCCAATTAATACTCTATCCCCCTTTAATGAAACCGCCCGACCAAATAAAGCTTGTCCTTGCGTGCCACAATCCGGACAATTAATCTTTATTTCTTCTTCCCAAACAGCCCCATTTCTTTTAAAAATATAAACAGCACCAACACCTGTGTAATTAACTCTTGCACCAACGGCAGCAAAGTCTCCATCTATAGAAACGGAGTAACCAAATTCATTGTAAGCGAGGGTGTCGCTGGCAGTAAGCTTAGCTTCCTCAACCCATTCTGAACCATTAAATCTAAATATATAAGCCGCACCTGAATTACCTCCGAAGTCAGCTTTAGTGGGCGCTCCTACTATCAGATAGTTCTCATCAAGATCAATTGACCATCCGAATTTGTCAAACTCTTCAGCATCACTTGCAATTAATTTTTGGTTTTGACCTGATAACTCTGCTACAGTTAAAAAAATAAAAAGTAATAGAATAATTGATTGTTTCATGTTAAATACCTCGATTTATATGTTTGATAATTTTTAATAACTAGTATTGTGTTATCGTAGTAATATCATCTTCTTTGTTTCAACAAAAGAACCTGCCTGAATTCTATACAAATAAACTCCGCTGGAGAAATCGCTTGCCGAAAAATTCACTTCATAAATGCCCGGCTGCTTTTCCTCGTTAACTAGTGTGGCTACTTCGTTACCCAAAATATCGTAGACTTTAAGTTGCACAAATTGCATACTGCTAATTGCATATTGAATACTGGTTGAAGGGTTAAACGGATTGGGATAATTTTGTGAAAGTGAATACTCCATTGGAATTAAATTAGCAATTGTTTCATCTTCAATACTCGTGGGAAAACCAGCATAAAAGTTCCAGGTTGCTGATACAGTTGAGAGATTTCCGTCGCTTGCAGTTACATTCCATTCATAATTACTACCCGGTTGTAATTTCCCTGAACCATTGAATTGAGCAGTTGTATCATTTAAACCTGCAATTGTTGTATCAACACCGGAACCGAATATTCGTAACGCATAAGTTATCGGATCATTGTCAGGATCTGTTGAAGAATTCCAAAGAAAAGTAATCGGACTGATAATCGAAACAGTGTCGTTGTCTGCTGGTAAAAGCAGTTCAGGTGCAGATGGCGGCAGATTAGAACCACCGGATGTTATCTGAATCTGCAAACCATTTGCAAGATATTGTGCCTGTGCAGAAACATTATTTGAAAGATTTATTTGTGCAAACTGACCTGTGCGGCTGCCATAACTCATGATTGTAAACACATCACCAATCTGTGGTAAAAAAGCATTCGTAAATTGAATATTTAATGTACCATCTAACTGCGCCTGTTGCGTTACCGCAAGACTGTCTCTCTCCGTGCCGACAACATACCCGCCAATTTCAATATTTAAAACTGCGTTAGATGTTTGCGGATAGATTCCGTTGATACTCAAAATACCGGGAGAGACACCGGGCGCAACAATACCGTTACTAATAAATCTGTTGCTGGTAGGAGGTGCTAAGGTTCCAGTACCTTTAATAATTCCAACTGTGTTATTCAACAATGAATCGGTGAATGTTAAAGTTCCGGTATAAATACTTAGTTTATCATTGTTAATAAATTTAGTTGCAATCTGTGCATTACCTGTTCCTGTTGTTCGATTAAATGTTCCGTTATTGATGATTGATCCGTTTCCTCCGGAACCAAAGACAAACGATTCTGCTCGTGCATCGAAGGTTCCATTGTTTGTTAGTCCCGCTCCACTGCCAAAGATAACTGTCGTTTCAATCCAGACTAAACTACCGGCATTGACTATCATTCTTGATAGTGTTTTTGTAGATATCCCGCTGATCGATCCGCTGCCTGTCGCTGATATTGTTGTTGTGCCAGTTCCTCCGTGTGTCCCGCTTAACCAATTGAAAGTTCCATTATTTAACAATGCACCATCACCTGCTATTGTTCCTCCATCCTGAAGAAGTGTGGTTCCTGATGATATGTTCACAGGACTTCCTGTCAGATTCATTGTGCCGGATATAAGTTCAAGTGTTCCACCGCCACTGATGGCATTGCCGCCAAGTGTATGAGTTCCACCTGATAGGATGTATTTGCTTCCCGGGTTTATTACAAATGTACCACTGCCTGAGGTTGAAAGTGATGATTGAAGTGTTCCACTTTGAACGTTCGTTGTTCCGTTGTTGATGAATGTTGTTGCAATCTGTGCGCTGCCCACACTGGTTGTACGATTAAATGTTCCGTTGTTAATAATCGATCCGTTACCACCTGAACCGAGCACGAATGATCCAGCTTGTGCATCGAATGTTCCATTGTTTGTTAGTCCCGCTCCGCTGTTAAAGATAACTGTCGTTCCACTCCATACTAAACTGCCTTCATTAACAATCATTCTTGATAGTGTTTTTGTAAATATACCGCCGATTGATCCTGTACCTGCTGATGATATCGTCGTTGTGCCTGTTCCTCCGTGTGTACCGCTTGCCCAAGTGAAAGTTCCATTAATTAACAATGCACCATCACCTGCTATTGTTCCTCCATCCTGAAGAAATGTGGTTCCTGATGATATGTTCACAGGACTTCCTGTCAGATTCAATGTGCCGGATATAAGTTCAAGTGTTCCACCGCCACTGATTGTATTGCCGCCAAGAGTATGAGTCCCACCTGACAGGATATATTTGCTTCCCGGGTTTATCACAAATGTGCCACTGCCTGATGTTGAAAGTGTTGATAGAAGTGTTCCGCTTTGTACGTTCTTTGTTCCATTGTTGATAAATGTTGTAGATATTGTTGCACTACCTGTTCCTGTTGTTCGATTAAATGTTCCGTTGTTGATTATTGATCCGTTACCTCCGGAACCAAGCACGAATGATTCTGCTTGTGCATCGAATGTTCCGTTGTTTGTTATTCCCGCACCAATGTTGAATATTACTGTCGTTCCGCTCCAAACAAAACTACCTTCATTGACTATCATTCTTGATAGTGATTTTGTAGATATACCGCCGATTGATCCTGTAGCTGTTGATGATATCGTTGTTGTTCCTGTTCCTCCGTGTGTGCCGCTGAGATATAAAAAGCTATGAGTAATAGTTAAGTCTCCAATTCCATTTATCGTTGCCCCATTTTGGAAAAGACTTGCAATTGTGACTGACTGATCGATAGTTACCGTTCCGCTATTTATTACTGCTGTATCTGCTACTCCGGGAACTCCATTCGGATTCCAGTTGCTCGCTGTTTGCCAGGAGCCGCTGCCGCCTGTCCATGTGTATTTTACCTGGGCAAAACCTGCTGCTGCGATTAGAAGAGTAAGAATGATCGTATAGTTGAATGTTCTCATTTTTGTTCCTTGTTATTTTTATTTATTACTTCAATTACCTTATAAAGATTTTCTTTACTTACGAACTCGACTGCTCCCGCTCTTTTGGCAGCATCGATTGTTGTTTCATCGTTGTACTGTGATACAATTATTACTTTTGCATCAGGATGTGCGGTAATAATTTTTTCAGTTGCTTCAATTCCATCCATTTCTTTCATTCCTGCCTTGCCGGTAGGCAGGTTAATATCCATTACAACCCAATCAGGAATATTCCCGTCAAATGCAAGAACAGCAGATTCGCCATCATCGCATTCAATTACCTTATCAAAATGAGGAGAGAAAATACTTCTCATCATCTTTCTTATTTTGTCGTTGTCGTCAACTAATAGCAGTTTCATAGTGTTTATAATTTTTGATGTAAATATGGCTTTCCTCAGAGATGTAATAAATCGGTGGAAGCACTCATTTTATATAGGTGGAAACACCTAAAGGCAGGCCTCCCCAACCCCTCCAAAGGAGGGGCTTTTAGATTAAAAAAATTTTAAAAACAGAATTTGAAAGTCTCCCCCTTAGGGGGAGATTTAGAGGGGGCCTGTTCTATAGCTTCTCTTTATTATTTATCGCAAACTTTACTAAGCTGTGCGTGCCGCTGAGATTTAGTTTCTTTGAAATGTTGTTGCGGTGGTTTTCTACTGTTTTGTAACTGATGTGAAGTTCATCAGCGATCTGCTGAGTGGTTTTATCCTGCGAGATTAATTTTAGTATTGCCCTCTCTGATTTTGTTAAATCATTTATTGATGGCTGCTGTGAAGCAAAGTCATTTCGTGTGTTCAATCTTTTAACGAGATAGCCTGAAATATTCGGGCTTATGTAATATCTGTTTTCAAAAACTGTTTTAACACTTTCTAAAACATCTTCAACTGCATTTTCTTTTAACACATATCCATAAGCGCCAGAGTCCATTGCTTCATTGAACATATCTTCTTCTTTGTACATTGTCAGAAAGACAACTCTGGTTCTAATTTTTTCAGACGCAATTCTTCTCGCTATTTCCAGCCCGGTCATCTTTGGCATCTCTACATCTAACAACGCAACATCGGGCTGATGTTTCAAAATCAGGTTGTATGCCTCTTCACCGTCCTTTGCTTCTGCAATAATTTCAATTTTCGGATCGGTAAGCAAAACGGATTTTACCCCGCTTCGCATAACCGGATGATCATCTGCGATTATTACTTTAATCATATTTTACAATAATTAAACATCTACAATGTTTTTCCCGGTTTTAATTTATTAAAACAATTTTCTAATCGTCTAATGGATTTATTTATGTTAACAAAACAATAACCAAAATTCAAATTAACCTCGTAGAGGTTAAATTATTGTAACAAAAACGATAACGCAAGAAAGCAGTAATCCTCGTAGAGGATTCATTATGTGTTAACCTTCAGATAAAGATCATCGAAAAACTCGAACAAAAACTTATCATCATACTCAATTGCAAATTTTTCCAACAACCCAACATATTCTTCTTTGAAACTTTTCTTTCTATGATGCTGCTCTTGATTTAGAATATAATTATAAACTCTATCCAATTGTGAACGGCTGTATGAGAATGCACCATATCCATCCTGCCAATGAAACTTTCCATTAAACCAGCCCTTGCTATTTATAAACACAGATGATTCCTTTTTTATACACCCAACTAAATCAGATATTTTATCGATAGGATTGAATCCTATTAAAATATGAATATGATCAAACACTCCATTTACGATAATTGATTTGTGTTTTCGGTTTGTTATAATTCCACTTACATATTTAAATACTTCGCTTCTTATTTCTTTCCTTAATAATCTTTCTCTGTATCTTACGGCAAAGACTAAATGAATATATAACTGTGTAAAGACACCGGGCTTCATCATAATTCCTGTTTCTGATTTGTAAACGATTTTTATTTTTTTATTGATCTACAATAATAAAACATCTACAATGTTTTTTATAATATTATTCTGATTCCTTTTACAATAATAAAACATCTACGATGTTTTTCCTCATTTAAATTTACTGAGTTCTATTATTCATTTACCACCAACCGGAAGCATAACTTTTATGCTTGTTCCCGATGTTGAAGAGGTCAGTTTTATTTCACCGCTTAAAAACGACACACGGTTTTCCAAATTCCTTAATCCGAATCCAGCCGAATCAGATTTTACTTTTTCAAAATTAAAACCTTTTCCATTGTCAGCAATTTCAATTAATATAACATCTTCTGTTTTTTCAACAACCACCCGCGCATTATTTGCTTTAGAGTGTTTGATAATATTCGTTACACACTCCTGGATAATTCTGTAAATGTTTATTTCTTTTTCCTTTTCAAAAAGATTGTCGACATCTCCGATGCTAACATCAAATTTTATTTTGGACGCTCCTTCAATA
>Ga0209498_1000931_pt1 | contig 18008 bp, 19 predicted proteins | sample WalLakDeSediment_FD_184131 | JGI IMG/M metagenome (GOLD analysis project Ga0209498, IMG submission 184131) | Lake sediment microbial communities from Walker lake, Nevada to study Microbial Dark Matter (Phase II) - Walker Lake 11/02/13 Deep... | ecosystem: Environmental > Aquatic > Freshwater >... | reverse complement strand
TCGTGCTCGGCCAGGCCGGCCGCCAGCAGCGTCCGGGCCTCGTGGACCGCCATCATGTGGTGGCCGATCATGTCCTCGAGGAACGCGCGCTCGATGTCGGCGACGTCGGCATCGGGGCCCAGGTCACGCATCATCGGCGCGTAGTCGACGTCGCGAAGGGCGTCCGGGTGCCACGCGTCGAGCCAGCCCTCCATCGCTTCGATCTCGGCGGTCTGGCTGGTGACGATGGCGTCGGCCAGCGCGAGCAGCTCGGGCCGCCGGGTGACGGCGCGCAACGCCTCGGCCGACGCCACGGCCTCGCGGTGGTGCGGGATCATGTGCACCAGGAAGCTGGCCTCGTCGACGGTCTGGGTCGCCATCGGCATGTCCATGCCCATGCCCATGGCCATGGGCCCCATACCCATGGGCCCCATGCCCATGGGCGCGCCCGCCGCGCCGGGCGGCGTGGTGGAGCCGTGGGCGTGGCCGGCCCCGTGGTTCATGCCTTGTGCGACCGCGGTCGCGAGCAGGGCGACGAGCGAAGCGAGCGCGAGCGCTCGGGCGGTTCGGACGATCCGGTTCATGGTCGACCTCCTGGAGTCGAGGTGAGGATGGCGTGGCGGGCGCGGTACTCGTCCTCGTCGATCTCCCCGCGTGCGAAGCGGGCGCGCAGGACGCTCAAGGCGTCGTCGGCGCCGCGCGCTGCGCCCGAGTGCGGCAGCAGCGCCCGCGTGAGCGCGACCGCGGCGGCGACCGTCAGGCCGACGAGGAGGAGCATCCACAGGACGCCCAGGCCACCCCCCCAGCCCATCCAACCGCTCCAGCCGTGCATCATGGTCCTCACCTCGGCCCCAGCCTAGGCGCGCTGCATGGTGCGGGCGTGGTGCGGGTGTCAAGCTGGTGTGAAGGGCGCGGCCCGGCGCCGCGCCAGGTGAGGAGCCGTTCGTGAACCGGACCATCCTGATCGTCGAGGACGACCCCGACGTGGTGCGGGTGGCGCGCGCCTACCTGGAGCGCGAGGGGTACGCGGTGCTCGTCGAGGGGGACGGCGAGGCCGGCCTGCAGCGTGCGCGCGTCGCGCGGCCGGACCTGGTCGTCCTCGACTGGATGCTGCCGGGCGCGTCGGGCCTCGACGTCCTGCGGCGGCTGCGCGCCGACGGCGACGTCCCCGTCCTCATGCTCACCGCCCGGACCGAGGAGGCCGACCGCGTGCTGGGCCTCGAGCTGGGGGCCGACGACTACCTGACCAAGCCGTTCAGCCCGCGTGAGCTGGTGGCGCGCGTCGGTGCCGTCCTGCGCCGCACGACCGCCTCCGAGCCGGCGAGCGACGTGGTGCGGCACGGTGCCCTCGAGGTCGACGGCGGCACGCGGATCGCGCGGGTCGCCGGCCGCGACGTCGACCTCACGACGCTCGAGTTCGACCTGTTGCGCGCCTTCGCCGCGGCTCCCGGTCGCGTGTTCCGCCGCGACGAGCTGATCGAGCGCGTGTGGGGCGGCGGGTACGACGGCAGCGACCGGGTCGTCGACGTCCACGTGTCGAACCTGCGCCAGAAGCTGACCGACGCTGGCGGCAGCGACCTCATCCGAACGGTCCGCGGCGTGGGCTACGCGCTGCGATGACCCGCGTCGCGGGCGGTGCTCCGGTGCGATGGGCACGCGGCCTCATGGCACGGGTGTTCGCCGCGAACCTGCTGGTCGTCGCGGTGGCCGCCATCGGGGCGCTCCTCGCCGGGTGGGCGCTGGCGCCGATCGCACTCGACCGCCACATGTCGATGATGCGGGGCGCGACGTCCCATGGGCCGGGCATGGATGCCATGGCGGCAGACCTGGAGGCGGCGTACCGGGCCGCCTTGGCGCAATCGCTCGGCTGGGCCGTGACGGTGGCGACGGTCGCGGCCGCCGGCGTGGCGTGGGCGGTCACGGTGCGGTTGCTGGCGCCGCTGCGGGCGCTGCGTGCGGCGAGCGCCGCCATCGCCGCCGGGCGCCGCAGCGCCCGGCTCGACGAGGACGCCCCAGGCGAGCTCGGTGAGGTCGCCGCGGCCTTCAACGGCATGGCCGAGGCGCTGGAGCGAGGTGAGGTGGAGCGCCGTCGCCTGGTGGCCGACCTGGCCCACGAGTTGCGGACGCCGCTCTCGAACCTGCGGGGCTACGTCGAGGCCCTCGAGGACGGCGTCTTCGAGTTCGACGACACGACCCGATCGGCGCTCGGACGTCAGGTCGAGCGGCTCGAGCGGCTCGTCGCCGACCTGGCGACGCTCCACGACGTCGAGGCCGGCCAGCTGTCCATCGCGATCGCGCCCACCGACGTGGCGGCCCTCGCGGTCGCCGGCGTCGCCGCGGTGCAGATGCGCTTCGCCGACAAGGGGGTCGCGCTGACCTGCGCGCCGCCGGCATCGGGTGCGTGGGCGTGTGCCGACGCGGTGCGAACGGGGCAAGTGCTCGAGAACCTCCTCGACAACGCCCTGCGCCACACGCCTGCCGATGGCCGGGTCACGGTCGCCGTGATCACGGTGGCCGAGGGCGTGCGGGTCGAGGTGCGGGACACGGGGCCCGGCGTCCCGACGCGCGACCGCGAGGCGGTCTTCCGCCGCCTCTACCGGGGCGACGCCGCGCGCCGCGCCGAGGTCGGCGTCGGCAGCGGCGTCGGCCTGACGATCGCCAAGGCGCTCATGGAGCGGCAGGGCGGCACGATCGGCGTGGGGGAGGCGCCCGGTGGCGGGGCGGCGTTCTGGTTCACGCTGCCGGCGTGCGGGTGAGGTGGCGTGGCGCTCGGGGCCGCCAACGGCATGACCGCACGCCGGCGATCGGCTCCGCCTGAGCTCCACGGTGAGCGGTCTCGAGTTCGATGACGGCGACCGCCGCGACGATCCGTACGTTCGTGAACTCGAGGACGAGGCGGACGCCTTCGCGAACGAGCGCTTGATCCCAACACGTGCCCTGGACGCGCTCCTCGTGGCAGGGCCCCCAACGGCGGCACGGGGCGAGTCGTCCGCGGACCAGGTCTGCGTCGCCCCAGGCATCGTGGTCGGCAGGCTCCAGTACCGAGGGGTGCTCCGGCACGACCAGCTCAACGGGCTGCGCGAACGCGCCGCCTTGACCAACGCGGTCGAAGCCTAAGGCTGGGTCGACCCGGCGCGCCATTGGGAGCTCGACGCCAGCGGGCAGCCGACCCAGCGCATCGTGCAGCGGCGCCGCGTTCGGACTTCTTGGTCGACCAGTGGCCGGCCAGGCGTTGGCGGCGGCGGGCCGAACGCCGTACCCTGACCCCATGCGCCAGATCGAGCTCCTCTACTTCGTGGGTTGCCCGTCGTGGGCGCACGCTTGGGCGGCCTTGGGCCAGGTCCTGATCGAGGAGCGGATCGACGCCATCGTGCGCTTGCGCGACGTGGCCGACCTGGAGCCGGGGGCGCTCGCCGGCTTCGCCGGTTCGCCGACGATCCGCGTCGACGGGGTCGACCTGTTCGGCTACACGGGCCCGCCGGTCATGGCCTGCCGGTGGTACGCGGACCCTCCGGCCCAGGGGTGGCCGAGCATCGATGCGTTGCGCGAACGCCTGACGGCCGCCGCGGCGCGCACCGGTTAGCCAGGCGCCCGCAGCAACCGCAAGCCGTTCGCCACCACGAGTAGGCTGGTGCCCACGTCGGCGAACACTGCCATCCACATGGTGCCGACCCCCGTGAGCGTCAGCGCGAAGAAGACCGCCTTGACGCCGATCGCGAAGGCGATGTTCTGCACCAGCACCCGGTGGGTGGCGCGCGCGAGGCGCACGAAGCGGGCGACCTTGCGCAGGTCGTCGTCCATGAGCGCCACGTCGGCCGTCTCGATCGCGGTGTCGCTGCCCACGGCCCCCATCGCGAAGCCGACGTCGGCGCGGGCGAGCGCGGGGGCGTCGTTGACGCCGTCGCCCACCATCCCGACGGCGCCGCCGCGCGCGCCCAGCTCGGCGATGGCGGCGGCCTTGTTTTCGGGGAGCTGCGCCCCGCGCGCGTCGGCGATGCCCGCGGCCGCTGCCATGGCGCGCGCGGCGTGCACGTTGTCGCCGCTCAGAAGCACCGTCTCGATCCCGAGCGCGTGCAGTTCGGCGACCGCTTCGCGGCTCGTCGGCCGGATCGTGTCGGCCACCGCGAAGGCGGCCAGCGGCCGGCGGTCGTCGACCAACAGCACGGCGGTCTTGCCATCGCGCTCCCAGGCGTCGAGCCGCGCCGCGAGCGCGGGCGCCGCGGCCCCCGCCAGCGAGCGGTGGCCGAGCCGGTAGCGGACGCCCCCCACGCAGCCCTCGACGCCGAGGCCGCCCGTCGCGGCGAAGCCGTCGACGTCGATCCGGTCGACGTCGACGCCGGTTCGGGCGATCGCCCGCGACACCGGATGGTCGGAACGCGCGGCCAGCGCAGCGGCGATGGCGAGGGCATCCACGCCCCACTGGTCGTCGAGCACGACGGCGTCCGTGCGCTCGGGCGCGCCGTGGGTCAACGTCCCGGTCTTGTCGAGCGCCAGCCAGCGCAGGTCGCGCCCGCGCTCCAGGTAGGCGCCCCCCTTGATCAGGATTCCGGCGCGCGCCGCTGCGGCGAGCCCGCTGACGACCGTCACCGGCGTCGAGATCACCAGCGCGCACGGGCACGCGATCACCAGCAGGACGAGCGCCTGGTACGCCGAGGTCGTCCACCCGGCCCCCCACGCCAGCGGCGGCACGACCGCCATGCCCAGCGCGAAGGCGACCACCAGCGGCGTGTACACCCGGGCGAAGCGGTCCACGAAGCGCTGGGTGGGCGCCCGCGCGCCCTGCGCCTCCTCGACCGCGCGCACGATGCGCGCCAGCGTGGTCCCGTCCGCGGCGGCGGTCGTCCGGAACTCGAGGCCCCCCGCCTGGTTGACCGTGCCGGCGAACAGCACGTCGCCCTCCGCCTTGTCCACCGGCAGGCCCTCGCCGGTGATCGGCGCCTGGTCGACGGTCGAGCGGCCGGCGAGCACGACGCCGTCTAGCGGGACGCGGGCGCCGGGGCGCACGCGCACCACCGTGCCGACCGCCACCGACCGGGCGTCGAGGTCGACCCACGCGCCGTCCGGCCGGCGCACGGTCGCGGTCGCGGGCGCCAGGTCGAGCAGGTCGGCGATCGCCCGTCGGGCGCGGTCGAGCGAGCCCGCCTCGATGCGCTCGGCCAGCGTGAACAGCACCATGACCACCGCCGCCTCGGCCCACGCGCCGATGACCACCGCGCCGGTGACGGCGATACTCATGAGCGCGTTGATGTTCAGCTCGCGGTGGCGCAGCGCGACCCACCCCTTGCGGTAGGTCTCGGGGCCCGCGATGGCGATGGCGACCAGCGCGAGCGCGGCGGACGTCCAGGCGGAGGCGTCGACCCAGTGCAGCGCTTCGGCCGCCAGCGCCAGCACGCTCGCGACCACGAGCGGCAGGACGCTCGGTAGCCGTGCCCGCTGTGGCGACGCGAGCGCCGTCGCCGACGCGATCTCGGTCGGCGTCATGCCCAGGTCGCGAATCGCCGCGGCGACGGCGGTGCCGGCGGACGGTTCGTGGTCGACCGTGAGGACGCGGTGGACCAGGTCGACCTCCACGCGACGCACGACCGGCATCCCACCGAGCTTCTTGCGGATCAGCGCCTCTTCCGTGGGGCAGTCCATCTGCTCGATCCGCAACCGGCTGGTGGCGGTGGGGCCTTCGGCAGAGGCGTGCGGGATCGTGGGCGTCATGCGCCCACTCCACACCCTCGAGTGGCTGTAGAGTCAAGTGTCGAGAGGGGGCGTCCATGCAGATCGGCGAACTTGCGCGGGCGGCACGGTGCAGCGTCGCTACGATCCGGTACTACGAGCAGGCGGGGCTCCTGCCGACGCCCGCGCGCACGGCGGGCAACTTCCGGCGGTACGAAGCGACGCACGGCGAGCGCTTGCGGACGATCCGTGGGTGTCGCGCGCTCGGCCTCTCGCTCGACGAGATCCGAGAGCTGCTCGCGCAGGTGGACGACGCGGCGCTCGACTGCGGCGTCATCGACCGGGTGATCGACGACCACCTCGCGCACGTCGACGAGCAGATCCGCGCGCTCGAGCACCTGCGGGGCCACCTCGAGACGCTCCGCGCACGGTGTCGCGGCGCGGGCTCCATTGAGGCGTGCGGCGTGTTGAAGGGCCTGGTGGCCGTGAACGTCGAGGTACGCGCTCGCGTGCACACCTGACCTCCGCCTCTGTGTCAGGGTGGGGCCCGGCGTGCCGTTGATGGCGGGCGCCGCTGGGTGAACGGCGGCGCTGCGCTACGCGGCGGCCGGCGCGGACCCGCCGCCTATACCCGCCCGAACACCACCGCGGCGTTCTGCCCGCCGAAGGCGAAGTTGGTCGACACGGCGACGTCGACCCGCTGCTCGCGGGCCGTGTGCGGGATGAAGTCGAGGTCGAGCTCGGGATCGGGGTCGTGGAGGTTGCGCGTGGGCGGCAGCACGCCGTAGTGGAGCGCCTGCACGGTCGCGATGCCCTCGACGCCGCCGGCGGCGCCCAGCAGGTGGCCGGTCATCGACTTGGTGGACGACACCGGCGGCACCTCCGCGGACGAGCCCCACACCGCCTTGAACGCCAGCGTCTCGTTGAGGTCGTTGGCGGGCGTACTGGTGCCGTGCGCGTTGACGTAGCCGACCCGCTCGCGGTCGACGCGCGCGTCGCGCAGCGCCCAGTTGATGCAGCGCACCGCGCCCCCGCCGCCGGGGGCGGGGGCGGTGATGTGATGCGCGTCGGCGCTGGTGGCGCCGCCGAGCACCTCGGCGTAGATGCGCGCGCCGCGGGCCGAGGCGTGCTCGTACGACTCGAGCACCAGGATCCCGGCGCCCTCGCCCGCGACGAAGCCGTCGCGGCTGGCCGCGAACGGGCGGCTCGCCCCCTCCGGGTCGTCGTTGCGGGTCGAGAGCGCCTTCATGACGGCGAAGCCGCCGATGCCCATCGGGGTGATGGGCGCCTCGGCGCCGCCGGTGAGCATCAGGTCGGCCTCGCCGCGCTGGATGATGCGCATGGCGTCGATGATCGCGCCTGAGGCGGAGGCGCAGGCGGTGACCACCGTGCTCGAAGGGCCGGTCAACCCGAAGCGCATCGCGACGTGGCCGCTGGCCATGTTGGCGATGACGCTGGGGATGAAGAACGGGCTCATGCGCATGGCGCCTCGCTCCGCCCGGATCAGCGACTGCTGCTCCCAGCTCCACAGGCCCCCGACGCCGCTGCCGATGCAGGTGCCCGTGTGCTCGCCGCGGACGTCGTCCTCGCCGAGGCCGGCGTCGGCCAACGCCAACATGGTGCCGATGAGGGCGAACTGCACGAAGCGGTCGAGGCGGCGCGCCTCCTTGCGCTCGACGTAGGCCTCGACGTCGACGTCGACCTCACCGGCGATGCGCGTGGTGAAGTCGCTGGCGTCGAAGCGCGTGATCGCCCGGATGCCGCTCTTCGCCTGGTGCTGGCCCTCCAGGAAGGCCGCGGCGCCGATGCCGATCGACGTCACGGGGCCGAGGCCGGTCACGACGACTCGATGCATGCGCTCCTCCCACCCGCGGGCGGCGTTCTTACTGGGCTCGACCGTTCGGGCCACCTCCGGTGGCCCGAAACCGCCATGGCTCGCTGGGGCGCGCAGCGCCCCGCCGAGGCTCAGTGACGTTCCGCGATGAAGCGGACAGCGTCTCCGACGGTGCGGATGCTCTCGGCTTCCTCGTCGCTGATCTCGATGCCGAACTCGTCCTCGAGCCCCATGATCAACTCGACGACGTCGAGCGAGTCGGCGCCCAGGTCGTCGACGAACGACGCGGTGTCGACCACGTCGGCGGGGTCGGCGTCGAGCTTGTCGGCGACGACTTCCCTGATCTTGTCCAGGATGGCGGCTTCGTCCACGGGATCCTCCTCCAGGCGGGTTGGAGCGTGCTGCTCGGGTCCCGCGCACTGTAGCACTTCGCGTTGCGGCAGCCGGGCGGCCGCCTGCAGGCTATCCGTTCGCGCGGGCGCGCGTACGATCCGGCGGCTGCGGCCGCGGCCGCAGCCCGACGCCCCCCCAGACTCGGGGATGATGGCACACCGGCCGGGCGCTGGCAAGCCGGCCGCGCCGCGCCGCGGTCGGCGGGGCGCGCCGGCGCGGGCGTCCTCAGGGCATCACCATGCCGCCGTCGACGACCAGGGTCTGGCCGTTGACGTAGGCGGCGTCGTCGGACGCCAGGTAGGCGATGGCGGCCGCCACCTCCTCGGGGCGGCCGAAGCGCCCGACCGGGATCTGCCTCAGGTAGGCGTCGCGCAGCTCGGCGGGCAGCGCCGCGGTCATGTCGGACTCGATGAAGCCGGGCGCGACCGCGTTGACGGTGACGCCCTTGCCCGCGTACTCGCGCGCCAGCGCCTTGGTGAGGCCGATCAGGCCCGCCTTGGCGGTCACGTAGTTGGCCTGGCCGACGTTGCCGACGAGCGCGACCACCGAGCTGACGTTGACGACGCGGCCCCAGCCGGAGCGCAGCATCCCGCGCAGCGCGGACTTCGCCAGATGGAACGCCGACGACAGGTCGGTATCGATCACCAGATCCCAGTCCTCGCGCTTCATGCGCAGCGCCAGGGCGTCGCGCGTCACGCCGGCGTTGTTGACCAGCACGTCGAGGCGGCCGAAGGCGTCGACCACGCGCTTGACGAGGTCGACGCAGGCCTCCGGGTCGGCCACGTCGGCGCCGAACGCGGCGGCCCGGCCGCCCGCGGCGTCGATGGCGTCGACGACCTCGGCGGCGGCGGCCTCGCCCCTGACGTAGTGGACCGCGACGGCGTGCCCGCGCTCGGCCAGGGCCAGGGCGGTGGCGCGGCCGAGGCCGCGGCTCGAGCCGGTCACCAGGGCCACGCGGGTGGGCACGGCCCCGGCGCCGGGTACGGCGGCGCTCGTGGGTACGTTCACGATGGGTCCTCCTGCAGCGATGCGGCGGCGGCGGCTGCGGCTGCGGCGGGGTCGGTGACGGCGAGGGCGCCGCTGCCGCCGGCAGCGCCGCTGCCGCCGGCAGCGCCGCTGCCGGGCAGGGTGCGGCCCACGAGGCCCGTCAGGACGCTGCCGCTGCCGAACTCGACGAAGCGGCGCACGCCCAGGCCGTGCAGGCGCTGCAGCGTCTCCACCCAGCGGACCGGCGCCGTCACCTGGGCCAGCAGCAGGCCGCGTTCGACCTCGGGGTCGGTGACCGTGTCGGCAGTGACGTTCGCCACCAGCGGGGCCGTGAAGGGCCGCAGCCTCAGCGCGGCCAGGTGCGGCCGCAGTGCCTCCGCCGCGGGGCGCATGAGCCGGCAGTGGAACGGCGCCGACACCTTCAGGGGGACGACGCGCGCGCCCGCGGCCCGCAGGTGCTCGGCGGCGGCCGCCACGCCTTCGGCGCTGCCCGAGATCACCGTCTGCTGCGGCGCGTTGAGGTTGGCGACGTCGACCACCAGGCCCTCGGCGGCGACCGCGTCGACGGCGGCCTCGACCGCCGCGCGGCCGACCTTGAGGACGGCCGCCATCGCCCCCTCGCCCTCGGGGACCGCCGCCTGCATCGCCTCGCCGCGGGTGCGGACCAGCCGCACGGCGTCGGCCAGCGACAGCGAGCCGGTGGCCACCAGGGCGGTGAACTCGCCCAGCGAGTGGCCGGCCACGTAGGTGGCGGGCACGCCGCCGGCCTCGAGGTAGGCGGCGTAGGCGGCCGCGCCGGCGGCGACCAGCGCGGGCTGCTGCTGGGCAGTGCGCTGCAGCGCCTCGTCGGGTCCCCGCCACATCGTCTCGAGCAGGCCGGGGAGCGCCGCCTCGGCGACGTCCAGCGCGGCGCGCGCGGCGGGGCTGGCCTCGTAGAGCGCGTGGGCCATGCCGACCGCCTGCGATCCCTGGCCCGGGAAGAGTGCCGCCCAGGGCGTCGCCCGGTGCGTTACCCGGGGCGCCGCCGCCGGCACGGGGGCCGGGTCGCGGGTCACGGGGCCGCGGTCGCCCATGGTCCCCAGGTCAGCACCGCGGACGCCCAGGTGAGGCCGGCGCCGAAGCTGACGAGCAGCAGGTGGTCGCCCGGCGCGACGCGGCCGGCGTCGAGCGCGTGGGCGAGCGCCAGCGGGATCGAGGCGGTGGAGTTGTTGCCGTACTCGTCGACCGTGACGACGACGCGATCGGCCGCCAGCCCCAGGCGCTCGCGGGCGGCCTCGATGATGCGCAGGTTGGCCTGGTGGGGCACGAACAGCGAGATGTCGTCGGGCCGCAGGTCCGCCTTCTCGACGGCCTCGATCGTCGAGGTGTTCATCACCCGCACGGCGAACTTGAACACCTCGCGGCCGTTCATGTAGAGCTTGTCGCCCAGCACGCTGCCGTCGGGCAGGCAGCGGCCGATCGAGCGCATGTGCAGGTGGCCGGCGCCGCTGCCGTCCGCGCCGATGACGATCGAGCGAAATCCGAATCCCTCGGGCACGGCCTCCACGATGACCGCACCGGCGCCGTCGCCGAAGAGCACCGCGGTCGAGCGGTCCTGCCAGTCGACCACCTTGGTGAGCGCCTCGGCCCCGATCGCCAGCACCCGCTGGGCCTGCCCCGACAGCACGTAGGCCTGCGCCACCGACAGCGCGTAGAGCCAGCCGGGGCAGGCGGCGAGCAGGTCGAACGCCGCCGCCTTCAGCCCGAACTTCGCCTGCACGAGGGCCGCGGTCGACGGGAACAGCGCGTCCGGCGTGTTGGTGGCGACCAGGACCAGGTCGACGCCGGCGAGCGCGTCGGGGCCGTGCCGGCGCAACAGGTCCTCGACCGCGCGGAAGGCGAGGTCGCTGGTGAACTCGTCGTCGGCCGCCACGTGCCGACGCCTGATCCCCGTCCGCGTGGTGATCCACTCGTCCGAGGTGTCCATGATCTTCTCGAGGTCGTGGTTGGTGACGACCTTGGGGGGCGCGTAGGCGCCGAGGGCGGTGACGCCCGCGCGGGGCCGCGTCACGCGAGGGGGCGGCTCAGGCCTCGACGACCTGGCGGCCGGCGTACGAGCCGCACTCGGGACACACCCGGTGCGGGGGCTTCATCGCCTTGCACGCTGGGCACTCGACGAGCGTGGGCGGCGTCAGCGCATGATGGCTGCGGCGCGCGTCGCGGCTGCTCTTCGAGGTCTTCTTCTTGGGAACGGGATGCTTGGCCATCGGGGGCTTCCTTTCGGCAGAGGGTCGGGCGCGGGCGCGCTCAGTCCTGCAGGTCGAGGTCCTTCAACGCCGCGAAGGGCGAGTCGGGCGCGGTCCGATCCACGCTCGCGGGGGCGTGCTCCGGGTGCTCGTTGAGGTTCACGCCGTCGAGCGAGAGGCCCCTGCAGTCCTTGCGGCACAGCGTGGTGAGCGGGACGTCGATCGCCAGCACCTGCACCAGCAGCGGCGCGAATTCGACGACGGGCCGGCCGAACACCAGCACGTCCTCGTCGCCGGCCTCCTCGGCGAGCTGCAGCTCGCCGTCGTTCGACGGCCGGTAGCTCATCGGGTAGAAGAGCTCCGCGTGCACCGGCACCGGCACGTCGACCAGGCAGCGGCGGCACTCGAGGAGCGCCTCGCCCTCGATCTCGCCCTCGACCAGGAAGTCGTCGTCGTCGCCACCGGTGCGGCGGACGGTGAGCGACCAGGCCAGCGGGCCGGCCAGCCGCAGGCCGTCGGCCTGCAGCAGCTCGGGGGCGGGATCCAGCAGGCCCTCGTCGGCCACCTCGTCGTCCGACCCGGGGGCCTGACGCAGCAGCGCCGCGAGGTTCAGCTGGGCGTCCCGGCGAGCGACCATCCCGTCAAAGTATAGGCGCGGCCGATGGCGTGTCAAGGACGCGGCGAACCGGCCGCGCGAGGTTAGCATGGGCCAATCATGATCGTGCCGTCCGCAGACCCGCCCGGGCCCGGTGCCGACGACCGCCGGCCGCTGATCCTCACGGTCGACGACGACGTCGCCGTGCTGACGCTGGTCGAGCGCGTGCTGTCGGCCTACCGGGTGGTCGCCTTCGACCGGCCGGACGCGACGCTGGTCGCCCTGCGCGGCGGCCTGCGCCCCGACCTGATCCTCAGCGACGTTCAGATGCCCGGCATGTCGGGCTTCGAGCTGCACGTCGAGCTGCGTCGGCTGGCGGCCCTGCGCTCGGTACCCTTCGTGTACCTCACGGCGCTCGACCGGCGGGACGACGTCCGGCGCGGGATGGGGCTCGGCGCCGACGACTACCTGACCAAGCCGTTCCACCCCGACGAGCTGCGCGAGGCCGTGCGCGTCCGGCTCGCGCGCCGCGAGGCGCTGCAGGGCGCCGAGCCGCCGCCGCAGGGCCTGGTGCTCACCACGCTGGGCGGGCTGTCGCTGGTGCACGGCGACCGCCGGCTCACGTGGGAGGCCAAGCGGGTGGTGCTGCTGCTCGCCTACCTGCTCGAGGAGGGGCCTGCCGCGCCCGCGCAGCGGGTGCGCGTCGACCTGCTGGAGGCCGGCGCAGGCGCGAACCACCTGCACGTGCTGACGAACCGGCTCCGCCGGACGCTCGGCGACCTGGGCGCCGTCTCCGTGGTCGACGACGAGGTGCGCCTCACCCTCGCCACCGAGGTGGCCTGGGACGCCGCGACCTTCGGTCGCGTAGGGCGTCGTGCCCTCGATGCCGGCGACGCGGCCGCCGTCGAGGCGGCCCTGGCGCTCTACGCGGGGCCATCGCTGGGGGCCTTCGACGGGGCCTGGGTGGACGCCCACCGTGGCGCGCTCGACGACCTGCACCTGGCCTTGCTGGAGATCGCCGTCGAACGCGCGCCCGACGAGTTGGCGCGCCAGCGCGCCGAGCAGCGGCTCGAGGCGGCGTTCGAGGACTGACGGTCCCGGCCCGGGTACCGCCGCGGCCGCGGGCTAGACTCCTCGGCGTGACCTGCCCCTGCAACGCCTCACCCGGTCGCCGTCCCGGCCCCCCGCCGGGCGCGGGATCGCCGACGAGGCGGTCGTGACCGACGCGTTCCTGTTCCAGCTGGTGCTCGTCCTGCTCAGCGCCTGGGTGGCCGGCAACCTGATCGCCCGGCTGGGGTACCCGGCGGTGCTGGGCGAGATCGGCGTCGGCATCCTGCTCGGCCCGCCGCTCCTGGGCGTGCTGCGCCCGGTGGACGGCCTGCACGTGGTGGCCGAGCTGGGCGTGGTGCTGATGATGCTCTACATCGGCCTGGAGATCGACCCGCGCGAGGTGGGACGCGCCTCCCGGGTGGGCCTCCTGGCCGCCATCGGCGGCTTCGTGGTGCCGTTCGCCATGGGCTACGGCGCCGTCGCGCTCATGGGCGGCAACGCTTGGGAGGCGGTGTTCGTCGCGATGGCGACGGGGGTGACCTCGCTCGCTACCAAGTCGCGCATCCTGTTCGAGCTGCGGGTCCTCGACACGCGCGTCGCGCACGTGATGATGGCGGGCGCCTTGCTGGCGGACACGCTGGCGCTCGTCGTGTTCGCCGGCCTCTTCGGCGTGTGGACCGCCGGCTCGCTCCAGTGGGCCACGATCGGCACCGTCGTGGGCGGCATCGCCGTGTTCGCTCTCGCCGCCTGGGCGGTTGGCGCGCACGGCCTGCCGCGGCTCTACCGCCTCCTCGAGCGCCGCGGCCTCACCGGCCGCACCTTCCACCTCACGCTGGCGCTGCTGATCGGCCTCGCGTTCGCCGAGGGGGCCGAGCTGGCCGGCCTGCACGGCATCCTGGGGTCCTTCGTGGCCGGCATGTTCCTGCGGGAGAGCTTCCGGGCTCGGCGGTTGTCGCATCGGGTGACCGAGGCGATCGGCGACGTGTCGGTGGGGTTCCTGGCGCCGGTCTTCTTCGTGACGGCCGGCTACGCGGTCACCTTCTCCGTGTTCCGCGAGCAGCTCGGCCTGCTGCTGGTGATCGTCGCGGTCGCCACGGTCGGCAAGATCCTGGGGACGCTGCTGTTCTACCTGCCGTCGGGCTACGGCTGGCGCGAGGGGCTGGTGGTGGGGTTCGGGATGAACGGCCGCGGGGCGGTGGAGATCATCATCGCCGGCATCGGCCTCGACCTCGGGATCATCGGCCCCGAGATGTTCTCGATCCTGGTGTTCATGGCGATCATCACCACCGCCTCGGTGCCGGTGCTGCTCAAGTGGGGGGTGGCGTGGTTGGAACGCCACGACGCGCTGGTGCGCTCCGACGACAGCGGCAAGCCCGTCCTGGTAGTCGGTGCCGGTGCGCTGGCGCGGCGGATCGCGCGCGAGTTGGCGACCTCGCGGCCGGTGCGGATGCTCGACCTCAACCCGCACAAGGTAGCGGCGGCGCGGGCCGAGGGCCTGGACGCGTTGCAGGGCGACGCGCTCGATGCGGCCACGCTGCGGGTGGTCGGTGCGGAGGACTGCGGCACGGTTCTGGTGATCACCCCGAACCCCGCCGTGAACGCGCTTGTGGCGCAGCGCGCCCGGCAGGACTTCCTGGTGCCGACGGTGCGGGCGATGATGAAGCCGGACAGCGACGGCGGGCTGTTCGACGTGTTGGCCGCCCATGGCGCGTCGGCGCTGTGCGGGGCGCCCTTCGCCTTCGCCCGCTGGGACGCGGTGGCCGAGCGGCCCGACGCGGTCCTCGTCGAGCTGCCGGCGGCGGCGGCCGCCGAGCGGCTCGGCGAGAGCGACCCCGACGTGGGCGCGCTCGACCTGCTGCCCGTGTTCGTGCGGCGCGGCGACGTGCTGCGCCTGTTCGGCGACGCGCGCCAGTTGCAGGAGGGAGACCGTGTCCTCGCCATCCGAGACCCCGGGACCTGACGAGATGCCGACCGAGCCGATCCGGCCGAGCGCGTTCGTCGTCGTCCCCTGCGTCGACGTTCAGGGGGGCCGCGCGGTGCGCCTCACCGAGGGCGATCCCACGCGCGAGACGGTGTACTTCGATGACCCCGTCGCGGCAGCCAGTCATTGGCTGGCGCTGGGTGCGCGCGAGCTGCACGCCGTCGACCTCGACGCCGCGCTCGGCGTCGGCGACAACCGGGCGCCGATCCGCGCGCTGGCGGCGGTGGCCGCCGCGTCGGGGGCGCGGGTCGAGGTGGGCGGCGGGGTGCGCTCGCTCGCAGCCGCCAGCGCCTGGCTCGAGGCGGTCGAGCGCGTGGTGCTGGGCACGGTGGCCGTGACCGACCCCGACCTGGTGGCGAGGCTGGTCGACGCCTTCGGGCCCGACCGGGTGGCGGTGAGCGTCGACGCCCGCGGCGGCCGGGTGGCCGTGCGGGGGTGGGTGGAGACCTCCGAAGTCGAGGCGACGGCGTTGGCCCGCCGCATGGCTGGTCTCGGCGTCCGGCAGCTCATCTACACCGACGTGAGCCGCGACGGCACGCTGCAGGGCGTCGATCCGGAGCCGGTGGCGCGCATGCGCGACGCCTTCCCGCACCGGCTGGTCGCGGGGGGCGGGGTGGCCACCGACGCCGACCTGGACCTCTACCAGACGCTCGGCCTCGACGGCGCGATCGTGGGCCGGGCGCTGTACGAGGGGACGGTCCGCTATCCCCGAGCTTCCTGAGGTCGAGACCGTCCGGCGCGAGCTGGCGCCGTGGCTCACGGGACGCACCGTGCGGGCCGTCGAGCGCGTCGACGCGCCGCCGGGCCCCAAGACCGCGGACCTGGAGCGGGCGGTGGGCCAGCGCATCGTGGCCGTGGACCGGCGCGGGAAGTTCCTGCTGCTGCCGCTGCGCCGCCCCGAGGCGAGCGAGCCGGGCGACGAGCTGATCATCCACCTGGGGATGACCGGGGTGCTGTCGCCCCGTCCTCCGGCCGCGCACCTACGCCTGCGGATCCGCCTCGACGGGCCGCCGCCGGACGTGCTGCACGTCCAGGACGCGCGCCGCTTCGGTCGCGTGCTGGTGGTGCCGCGCGGCGACTACCGCGGCCTGCCGACGCTGCGGGCGATGGGCCCCGAGCCGTTGGGGGACGCCTTCACGCCGGCGGCGTTCGGGGCCGCGCTGGCGCGCTCTTCGCAGCCGATCAAGACGTTCCTGCTGTCGCAGCGGCCGGTCTCCGGCGTGGGCAACATCTACGCCGACGAGGCGCTGTGGCGCGCGCGCGTTCACCCCGAGACGCCGGCGCGGGCGGTGTCGCGCGGGCGGGCGCGGGCGCTGTGCGCGGCCATCCGCGAGGTGCTGACGGCGGCGGTGGAACTCCAGGGGACGACGCTCAACGATTACCGGACCGTGAACGGCGAGGTCGGCGCGTACCTCGAGCGGCTCGACGCCTACGGGCACGACGGCGACGCCTGTCCGCGCTGCGGGACGACGATCGTGCGCATCGTCGTGGGACAGCGCGGCACCCACCTGTGCCCGCGCTGCCAGCGCCGGGCGCGGCTCAGCGGATCGTTGCCGTAGGGCGACGCGCGTACCAGGCGCGACCGCGTCTGCGACGCGACCGCGTCTGGGATACGACCGCGTCTGCGACGCGACCGCGTCTGCGACGCGACCGCGTCTGCGACGCGACCGCGTCTGCGACGCGACCGCGTCTGCGACGCGACGAAGGGCCCGGGAACGTACCATCGGCACGTCGGGACAAATGTCCCCGTTCGGGTGCCTGGGCCCCGCTAACCTGAAGTTGCACCGAAGGTGGTCCGCGCGCCGAGTAGACCGCTCCGGCGAGCCGGAGGGTCGAGAAGGAGCCCCACCCGACGTGCCGCCGTCGGGAGGCGTCGCCCTCAACCCGAGGAGCGTGGAGCGCAAGGCTCCTCGGGCCACAGGACGCGAGAGACCCGATCGAGAGCGCCAGGATGGGCCTGGCGCGGGGCGACCCCCCACGGCGAGTTCGTTCGACGGGATGCAGGCAGCAAGGCGCATCCCGTGCAACCGGACCCCGCGACGCGTACGGTCGCGGGGTCCGGTGGTTGTGGTGGCGGCTTGCCGCGTCCCGCCCGCCAGCGCCATCGTCGCCGGGAGGGGCAGCAGCGCCCATAGGCTCGGCACGTAGCCCCCGAGGGCGTCGCGCCGAGCTCGCCGATGATCGGGTCCAGGAACGCCGATACGCCGACCGTCTGGCCCGGCGTCGACGGCATCGCGCCAGGGCACCGCTCGTCCCGCGGGCCCGCGCGCGGTCGCGGCGCGGACCCGCGCGCGGTCGCGGCGCGGACCCGCGCGCGGTCGCGGCGCGGACCCGGTCCGCTGGACGACGGACGGGCCGCGCCTTCACCCGGCAAGATGCACACATGCGCCGATCGATTCGAGCGATCCACGTCGTGGTGCTGGCCCTCGTCCTCGCCTCCTGGTCCGCCGCGGCCCAACCCGCCCCCGAGGCGTGGCTCGACCACGCCCTGGTGGACGCGGCCACGGGCGAGTCGTTCGCGGTGCGCGACCTGATCGGCGCCGTCGTGCTGGTCGAGACGATGGCGACCTGGTGCGGCAACTGCCGGCGGCAGCTCGGGCACCTGGCGGAGGCCGCCGCCGCGCTTGCCGGCGAGGCGGCCCCCGGCGTCCCGGTCGCCTACCTCGTCGTCAGCGTCGAGCGCGGGCTCGACCCCGGCACCCTCGCGGCCTACGCCGACCGGCACGGCTTCCCGTTCCGCTTCGTCGTCGCCGACGACGGGTTCATGCGGCTGCTCGCCGAGCGCTTCGGGCGCGCGGTCCTCAACCCGCCCGCGACGCCGCACGTGATCGTGGCGCCGGACGGGACGGTCGGCGCGCTGACGACCGGCTTCACCGCACCCGACGAGCTGATGGCGCGCCTGGCGGCCGCCGGCCGCTGACCGCCCGGACCCATGGAGCTGCTCCTGCAGGCGTTCGTGCTCGGCAATGGTGCCATCCTGACCAACGTCTGCCTGCTGCCGCTCTACCCCGGCCTGGTCGCGTTCCTCGCCGCCCAGCAGGGGCCCGACCCGGCGGGCGGAGGGACCGCGGCCGAGGCCGTCCGCCGGCGGGCGGCGCGGTGGCTCGGGCTCTACGTGCTGGCGGGCCTCCTGACGCTGATGCTGGCGCTGGGTGGCGCGTTGGTGGCGACGCGTTCGGCGTTCGCGTTGCTGTTGCCCTGGCTGCTGCCGCTGACCTACGGGCTCGTCGCCGTGCTCGGCCTGGCGCTGCTGAGCGGACGCAACCCCTTCGCGCGGCTGGCCACCGGCCGCGCGCCCGG
>Ga0209498_1000929_pt1 | contig 18013 bp, 2 predicted proteins | sample WalLakDeSediment_FD_184131 | JGI IMG/M metagenome (GOLD analysis project Ga0209498, IMG submission 184131) | Lake sediment microbial communities from Walker lake, Nevada to study Microbial Dark Matter (Phase II) - Walker Lake 11/02/13 Deep... | ecosystem: Environmental > Aquatic > Freshwater >... | reverse complement strand
CAGCCGCGGCTGAAGTTGAGATTCGGGTAACGGCCGTCGGGCTGAATTTTCTGGATGTCTTAAGCGCTATGGGCAACCGGCCAGACACGGCCCGGCCCAATTCACTGGGCGTAGAGTGTGCCGGGCGGGTAACGGCCGTGGGCAATAACGTTACCCAATTTACCGCCGGCGATGCAGTGATCGCCCTGGCGCCTTACGCCTTCAGCACATTTGTGACCGTCTCGGCCAGCCTGGTTGCCCCCGTCCCCCCTACCCTCTCCCTGACAGAAGTAGCCACTATCCCCATTGCCTACGTCACCGCTTATTACGCTCTATGCGAAGTGGCGCGCCTGCAGCCGGGTGAACGCATCCTTATCCATTCGGCGGCTACGGGTACCGGTCTGGCGGCAGTGCAGATTGCCCGCCATATAGGGGCTGACGTGTGGGCTACGGCCGGCAGCGAAAGCAAGCGAGCTTATCTGCGCTCGTTGGGTATTGAGTCCGTTTTCGATTCCCGCTCGCTCGATTTTGCCGCCGAAATTCGGGCCTTGACCGGCGGCGAAGGGTTGGATGTTGTCTTCAATTCCCTGGCCGGTGATGCCATCCCGGCTGGTCTCTCCCTGCTCCGGCCGCGCGGCCGTTTTCTGGAGATTGGCAAACGGGATATTTACGACAATGAGCGGCTGGGTCTCTACCAGTTGCGCCAGAACATCTCTTTTACGGCCGTTGACCTGGCCCAGATCGCCGCCGATGATCCGGCCTACGCCGGCGCTCTATTGCGCAAAGTGACCGACCTGTTTGCCCAAGGCCATCTCACACCTCTACCCACAGAATTATTCGCCGCCGCTGAGGCTGCCCGCGCTTTCCGCCAGATGGCCCAGGCGCGGCATATTGGCAAGATTGTGGTAACGATGCCCCAGCCAACCAGTAGTCCACAGTCCACAGCCGGCAGTCAACAGTCAGGAGCCTCGTTGCGCCAGGATGGAACCTATTTGATTACCGGTGGTCTGGGCGGAATTGGGTTGCAGGTAGCTGAATATCTGGCGGCGCGGGGGGCGAGCAGTGTGGCTCTCTTGGGACGGAGTAAGCCGTCGGTTGAAGCGGAAACGGCCGTGACCGCTTTGCGCCAAAAGGGAACGACAGTTACCATTTTCCAGGCGGATGTGACCGATGAAGCAGCGATGACAGCCGTTTTCAACCAGATTCGGCGCGAGCTGCCGCCCGTGCGAGGCATTTTTCACGCCGCCGGGATTCTGGATGATGGCACGCTGGCGCAGCAAACGGCCGTTCGCTTCAATACCGTTCTGGCCCCCAAAGTGCGCGGCGGCTGGCTACTGCACCACCTCTCCTTAACCGATCCGCTCGATTTCTTCGTTCTTTTCTCCTCGATAGCCGCCATTTTTGGATCGCCGGGGCAAAGCAATCATGCCGCGGCTAATACCTTCCTGGATGGATTAGCCCATTATCGCCGGGCGCAAGGGCTGCCGGCTATCAGCATCAACTGGGGCGCCTGGCTGGAAGTAGGCGCGGCCGTCGGCAAGCAGAGCGCCGAGCGGGGAGCAGCCGCCGGCATGGCCGCCATCACGCCCAAACGGGGCATCGCCGCCCTGGACCAACTGCTGGCAGCAGGACCGGTTCAGGCGGTGGTTACAGCGGTAGACTGGCCGCGCTGGTTCCAACAGTATCCAACGGCTGTGGCGACGCCATTGCTGGCCCGGTTCACACCTGCCAGTGATATAGCACGCACCGATGGCCAAACCGGCTGGGCAACCAACATAGTTGCCCAGCTGCGGGCGCTTGACCGCCCACGGGAACAGCGCGACCTCCTGGAAGCTTTCCTGCGCCAGCAGGCCGCCCACATTTTGCGCCAATCCCCGGCCAAAATAGAGACTCACGTCCCCTTTGGCTCCCTGGGCTTCGATTCGCTGATGGGGCTGGAACTGAAAAACAGCCTGGAGCGGCAGCTTGGTCTGGTGCTGCCGGTGTCGCTGGTCTGGAATTATCCTACGGTAGCCGAAATGGCCGTTTATATTGCCCGGCAGCTTGGCGTTGCGCTGGCTGATAAACCTGACGATGCGTCATACGACACGTCACCCGCAGCGACAACTGAGGACGGCCGCACCGCCGAAATAGCCGAACTGTCCGATGAAGAAGTGCTGCAAATGCTGCAAGAGAAATTAGGCGCGCTTGACGGCTAGCGATTATGACTCAACCCGACCAACTTTCACCGCTAAAACAGGCTTTTCTGGCCATTGAGAAGCTGCAGAACAAGCTCGACCAGCTGCAGCAGGCCCAAAGCGAACCGATTGCCATCATCGGCATGGGCTGCCGCTTTCCCCGCGGCGCTAATTCGCCTCAGGCCTTTTGGCAGATGCTGCGTGACGGCCGTGATGGTGTCAGCGAAGTGCCGCCGGAGCGTTGGGACGCCGGCGCCTATTTTGATCCCGACCCGCAAAAGCCGGGCAAAATCAGTACGCGCTGGGGTGGTTTCCTGGACAATGTAACTGATTTTGATGCCCGCTTTTTCGGCATCTCGCCCCGTGAGGCGCTGCAGATGGATCCGCAGCAGCGGCTGGTTCTGGAAGTGGCCTGGGAAGCGCTGGAAGCGGCCGGGCAGCCGCCAGATCGTCTGGCTGGATCTTTGACCGGCATCTATTTGGGATTGCTTAACAGCGAATATGGCTGGCTGCAGCTGCAAGACGTGGCCAGTATGGACGCCTACTCCGGTACCGGGACGTCCCACAGCGTAGCTAGCGGCCGTCTTTCCTATTTTCTCGGTTTGCAAGGGCCGAGCGTGACCCTGGATACCGCCTGCTCTTCCTCGCTGGTAGCCCTTCACCTGGCCTGCCAGGCGCTGCGGGCCCGGGAATGTCATCTGGCCCTGGCCGGCGGTGTCAGCGTCATGCTGTCACCCCTGTCGCTAATGCCCTTTAGCCGCATGGGGTTGCTGGCGGCTGACGGCCGCTGCAAAACGCTGGATGCGCGGGCCGATGGCTTTGTCGGCGGCGAAGGCTGCGGTCTGGTTGTCCTCAAGCGGCTCTCTGACGCGCAAGCCGATGGCGACCCGATTCTGGCTCTCATTCGCGGCTCGGCTGTTAATCAGGACGGCCGGACCAACGTCTTGTCGGCGCCCAATGGCCTGGCGCAAACGGCCGTTATCCGGCAGGCCCTGGCCAATGCCCGGCTGGAGCCGCACGACATCTCTTTCATCGAAATGCACGGCACCGGCACCGTCTACGGCGACCCTATAGAAGTGGATGCTTTACGCGACGTGTTTGGCGGCCGGCTGGAGAATGGGCTTCCCTGTCCTTTGGGTACGGTCAAAAGCAGCATTGGCCACACGGCCGCCGCCGCCGGGGTAGCCGGGGTCATCAAGACCGTTCTCGCTTTGCAGAACGAAACCATTCCGCCCAATCTCCATTTTCAGGAGTTAAACCCCCACATCTCGTTGGATGGCGCGCCGTTTACCGTGCCAACGCAAGCCCAGCCCTGGCCTGCCGGCAAACAGCCCCGCTGCGCGGGTATCAGCTCCTTTGGCTGGTCGGGCACCAATGCGCACTTGATCTTGTCCGAACCGCCGGCTGCGGAACCCGTCCCCATGGCCACGCAGCCGGCCTACGTACTGCCCCTTTCTGCCCGCGATGCCCAGGCGCTGCACCAGTTGGCGGATGCTTATAGCGACCATTTGCAGGAGACTGCTTTCAGCGGCAGCCAGTCGGTGGCTGACATTGTCCACACCGCCGCCGTTCGCCGCAGCCATCATCCCTATCGTCTGGCAGTGATCGGCCGGTCCCATCACCAACTTGCCGGACAGTTACGCGCTGCTGGCACGGCAATGGCTGGCCGGCCGTTGGCCAATTCCTCGACGCCCAAACTGGTCTTTGTTTTCTCACCCCATGGCAGCCAATGGCCAGGTATGGGCCGGCGTTTGTGGTCGCAATCGGCCATTTTCCGTGAGACCATCGGCCGCGTCCAGGCCGTGATGAGCGCCTACATTGATTGGTCGGTTGCGGACAAATTTGCCCAGACCGGCGACGACGGCTGGTTGGAGCAGATTGATGTCTTGCAGCCCACGCTCTTTGCCTTGCAGGTTGGCCTGGCCGAAATGTGGCGAGCCTGGGGCGTAAAGCCCGACGCCATTGTCGGTCACAGTATGGGCGAAGTGGCCGCCGCCCACGTTGCCGGGGTACTCTCCCTGGACGAGGCGGCGCGAATCATCTGCCGTCGCACGCAGCTGTTGAGTCGCGTCCGGGGCGAAGGGGCAATGGGCGTTGTGGAACTTTCTTACCGCGAGGCACAGGCGGCTGTGGCGCCCTTTAACGGCCGTCTGCACGTCGCCGTCAGTAACAGCCCCCGCTCCACCGTCATTGGCGGTGACCCGGATGCCCTGGAAGAGCTGTTTGACGACCTGTTAGCGCGGGAGGTTTTCTGCGGCTGGGGCGTGGCCGACGTCGCCTCCCACGGCCCGCAGATGGCTGCCCTGCGCGACGAGTTGGAACAGGCCATTGGCGCCATTAACCCCACACCAGCCCAGATTCCTATCTACTCGACGGTAACCGGCGGGCTGGTTAATGGCCGTCAATTTGACCGCGACTATTGGGTGCGTCACCTAAACCAGCCGGTCCTCTTTGCCGACGCCCTGCGGGCCCTGGCCGAACAGGGTCACCACCTTTTCCTGGAAATCAGCCCTGGCCCGGTCCTGGCCCCGGCCATTGAAGAAGGTTTGCACGAGCTAGGCCAGGCAGGTGCCACCCTGGCCACCTTGCGCCGCGACGCCAACGAATATGAGGCGCTGCTGGACAGCCTGGGCCGCCTCTATACGCTTGGTTATCCATTGGATTGGGCCAAAATTGCCCCGCCCGGCGAAGCAGTGCTGCTGCCCACCTACCCCTGGCAGCGAGAGCGATTCTGGCTGCCGGCAGCTGCCCCTACCCGCTCGTTAACCCATTCCGCCACGATTTTGGGGGAACGGCGCCCACTGGCCCATGATGCCCGGCGCGAAACCTGGGAAAATGGGTTGGATAGGCGGATCCTGCCCGCTTTATTCGACTACCGTCTCTGTGACACGGCCGTTCTCCCCCCCGCCGCCTACCTGGAATTGCTTCTCAAGTCCATGCACCAGTCACCCATTCGACAGCAGGCTCAGGACGGGCCAGGCGCCATTCACCAGGCACAATTCGCCACGCCGCTCATCCTGGCGGAAGACGCCCCCTGGACAGAGATTCAGCTGCGCCTGGATCATCAGCCCGACAATACGGCCGGGTTCCACTGTTACGGCCGTAATGGCGAAACCTGGACTCGACACGCCTACGGCCAGATTCAGCCAGTCATCGCCGATAGACCGGATGCCGTTTCTGTGGCTGAACTAATTGAACAATGTCCAGAGACAATTGCCTCTGACTCCTTTTACCAACAGCTGGCTGCCGCCGGTCTGATTTATGGCCCCACATTGCAGACAGTGGCTGAGATCCGGCGAGGAGACCAGCAAGCCATCGCTCGCCTGCATCTCTCTGACAGCCTGCGGCGAGAAGTTAAACAGCAGGGATTACCAACGGCCGTTCTCGAAAGCTGCTTTCAGCTCCTAAGCTGGGTAGTGCTGCCGGATGGCGATGAGAACGCCTTTATCGTAACGGCCGTTGACCACACTGATTGGTGGCCGGCCGCCGATCTGCCCGTATGGGTTAGCGCTGCCTGGCAAGCTGCTAACCAGGACACTGCTGTGGCCGACGTCTCGCTGCTGGATGAAAGTGGTCGGGTCATTTTGGCTCTGAGCGGTGTCCGTCTGGAGCGGTTGGTGCCAGCGGCCACTTCGGCCAACTCAGGGCCGGCTGTTCCCCGGCTCACCGATTTGCTCTATGCGATCAGCTGGCAGCCCGCCCCCTTGCCGGCGCAAAGCGCGGCGGCGGCCGGCCGCTGGCTTATCCTGGCCGATCAGCAGGGTGTTGGCGCAGCGCTGGCCAAACAGCTGCGCGCCGAGGGGAACGAAGTCGTTCTGGTCGAGGCAGGCAGCCGTCTGGCACCGCGGGAGAACAACGCCTGGCATGTCCGTCCTGATCAGGCCGAAGATTATGAAACAATGCTGACGGCCGTACTCACCGATGAGCAGCCACCCTGGCAGGGTATTGTCTACCTGTGGGGTCTGGACGAGCCAGCCGATATAAAACAGGTAGTCGCGCCGCCGCTGCGCCTGGCGCAGGCGGTAAAAAGAGCGCGTCCCGACGGCGCCTATCCCATCTGGCTGGTCACCCGAGGGGCGCAGCCGGTAAACAGGGCGTTGGTGACCGTGAACCAGTCCCCGTTGTGGGGCCTGGGCGTAGTTATGGCCGAGGAACAGCGCGAGTTGTGGGGCGGCCTGGTTGATTTGGACCCCGTCGGCACTGTAGAGGAAAATGCGGCGCAGCTCAAACTGCAAATACAGCACGGCCGTGACGACGATCGGGTCGCCTTTCGCCATGGGCAGCGGGTCGTCGCCCGTCTCATTCCCCACGAACCGCCGCCGTCTGCCCCGGCTCCCTGGCGAGCTGATGCCGCCTATCTGGTGACCGGCGGCCTGGGTGAGATTGCCCGGCAGCTGGGGGCCTGGGCGGTGGCCCAAGGGGCGCGCCGCCTGATTTTGCTGGGCCGTACGCCGCTGCCGCCCCGCACCGATTGGGCCGAACTCGATCCGGAAAGTCAGGCCGGGCGGCGCGTGCAGGCCATTCGCGCCCTGGAAGCGCTGGGGGCCAGCATCCATTACGCCGCCGTAGACGTCAGCGACGCCGGCCAGCTCTATGACTTTCTGGATAACTATGCTGCTGAAGGCTGGCCGCCCATTCGGGGCGTCATCCATGCCGCGGCCGTCATTGAAGATAGGCTGCTGCCAGAGCTGGATGAAGCTAACCTGGAGCAGGTGCTGGGGGCGAAAGCGCATGGCGCCTGGCTGCTGCATCGTTATTTTGATGAGCAACGGCCGCTCGATTTCTTCGTCCTCTTTTCTTCCATTGCCGCCATCATGGGTAACGCCGGCCAGGCCAGCTACGCCGCCGCCAACGCCTTCCTTGACGCGCTGGCCCATCTCCGGCACAGTCAGGGACTGCCGGCCCTTAGCATCAACTGGGGTCTCTGGGGCGAGGTAGGCTTTGCCACCACCGCCGGCGGCCGGCGGGTTGTGGATTATATGCGCGGTTTTGGGCTGACGCCGCTAACCACGCCCCAGGCCTTGGACAGTCTGGAACGTTTGTTGGCCTGGCCGGAAGTGGTGCAAACGGCCGTCCTGCGGGCCGATTGGGGACGCTGGGCCGAACAGGGCCGGTTACTGGGACTGCCCCCATTCCTGCAAACAGTCTGCCAGGCAGAGAAAACTGGGGAAATGGTACGGCCGTTGCTCACCATCCGCCAGCAGTTGCAGGCCACCCCTGCCGGCCCGGCCCGCGTGCAAACATTCCAGACCTTTTTGCGCGAGCAGCTGGCCGAAGTGCTCAAACTTGATCCTGTCCATATTGACCGGGAGACGCCGCTGGGTGATCTGGGCATTGACTCTTTCACGGCCATCGAGCTGCGCAACCGGCTGGAGCGCAGCCTGGGCGTCACCCTGTCGGCCACGGTGGCCTGGAATTATCCAACTATTGCGGCCATGACCCCCTATCTGGCCGGGAAAATGGGTCTTCCCCTGGCCCCGGAAGCCGCGCTCGCCGCCCCCGAACCAGACAACGGCATCGCTGCCCTGCTCAGCCAGGCCAGCGACCTATCTGAAGAAGAGCTGGAAGCATTCTTAAATGAAGCTTTATCGGACTGAATAGAATGAGCGATTCAAATTTCGCCAAATTGTTAGCCAATCTATCGCCAGAGAAACGAGCCATTCTGGCCGAGATGTTACGGCCGTCGCCTGAACCGGTGGCGGTGGTGGGCATGGGCTGCCGCTTTCCCGGCGGGGCCAATAATCCAGAGCTATTTTGGGAATTGCTGGTTAACGGCCGTGACGCCATCACGCCTGTGCCAGCTGACCGGTGGCCGGTAGACGACTATTATGATCCCGATCCAGCCACGGCGGGCAAGATCAACAGCCGCTACGGCGCCTTTTTGGACCAGGTAGATCAGTTTGACGCCGCCTTTTTTGGCATTTCGCCGCGCGAAGCGGTACGCATGGATCCGCAGCAGCGCCTCTTTCTGGAAGTGGCCTGGGAAGCGTTGGAAGATGCCGGGCAGAGCCAGGCAATGCTGGCCGGCAGCAACACTGGCGTCTTTGCCGGGGTCTACCAGGGAGATTATTCCTGGTTCCAGTTTGACGATGTAGACAGGATAGACGCTTACGTAGCTTCGGGCATGTCCCACGCCATTATCGCCAACCGTCTCTCCTATTTATTCGATCTCAAAGGGCCAAGCCTGGCCGTAGACACCGCCTGTTCCTCATCGCTGGTCGCTTTTCACCTGGCCTGCCAGAGCCTGCGTCACCAGGAGTGCGATATGGCCCTGGCCGGCGGCGTTAACCTGATTTTGTCGCCGCTTTTCATGCTGCCAGTAGCCAAATGGGGCATGTTGGCCCCCGATGGCCGCTGCAAAACATTCGACGCCCGCGCCGACGGCATGGTGCGCGGTGAAGGCTGCGGTGTGGTTGTTCTCAAGCGGCTGGCCGATGCCCGGCGCGACGGTGACCGGATTCTGGCCATCTGCCGGGGCACGGCCGCTAATCAGGATGGTCGTACCAACGCCCTCACCGCCCCCAATGGTCTCTCCCAAAAAGAAGTTATCCAGCGAGCGCTTAAAGAAGCCGGCTTGTCTGGCCGGGAGATCGGCTACGTCGAAGCCCACGGCACTGGCACCGCCCTGGGTGATCCCATTGAAATGGAAGCGCTGGTGGAAACGGTGGGTCAGGGTCGCTCATCAGAGCAGATTTGTCACGTTGGTTCGGTCAAAACCAACATCGGCCACCTGGAAGCGGCCGCCGGGATTGCCGGATTGATCAAAGTTGTTCTGGCCTTGCAGTACAAAACTATTCCGTCCCACCTCCATTTTCAGGAGCTAAGCCCGCACATCAACCTGGATGGCGTTCCTGTTGTCATTCCTACCGAAACGCAAGCCTGGACTGCGCCTGACAGCCAGCCACGCCGCGCCGGAATCAGCTCCTTCGGCTTCGGCGGCGCCAACGCCCACGCGATTTTGGAGGAAGCGGAAGAAATCAAAGATGACGCAGATTTCACAGATTTTTTATCTGCGAAATCTGCGCAAGGTAATCTACTCCTCTTCTCCGCGCCGCAGGCGGGGGCGCTGCCGGAATTAGCGGCCGCGTACCGTAAACGGTTAGCTGACAATCAGGTCACTCTGGCTGATATCTGCCATGCGGCGGCGCGGCGGCGAACTCATTTTAATCACCGGGTGGCCGTGGCCTGTCGTTCCCAAGAGGAAGCAACGGCTGTTTTGGACGCTTATCTGGCCGGAGCAGATCATCCCCTGCTCTTTCGCGGGCGGCGGCTGGCAGGGCAGGTCGAGCGGCTGGCCTTCGTCTACTCCGGCCAGGGAGCGCAGTGGGCGGGCATGGGACAACAGCTGTACGCCCAGGACGCTGTCTTCCGGCAGAAAATGGACGAGTGCGACGCGGCGCTACGACCCTACCTGGGCCGGTCGCTAGTGACCATCCTCAGCCAGGACGAAGATGTCGGCTTGCTTGACCAGACTGCCTACGCCCAGCCGGCCATCTTTGCCCTCCAGGTTGCCCTGACCGCCTTGTGGCAGTCGTGGGGCATCCAGCCGGCGGCCGTTACCGGGCACAGTTTAGGTGAAATCACGGCTGCTTACACAGCCGGCGTCTTAACCCTGGCCGACGCCGCCAAGATTATCGTCGAACGCAGCCGGCTGATGGAAACGGTGGCCGGTCAGGGGCAGATGGCGGCGGCCAACCTGCCGTCAGGCGAGGCGCAGTCTTATTTAGCCCAGTATCCGCAGCTGGCGCTGGCCGCCGTCAACAGCCCCAACAGCATCGTGGTCAGCGGCGACAGCGAGCAGCTGGCGGTACTGTTGACCGAATGGCAAGAAGCCGGTATTCAGACGCGCTTGCTGCCGGTCAACTACGCCTTTCACAGCCCGCAAGTCGCGCCGCTGGCCGGACAATTGGCCCATTCATTGACCGGCATTCGCCCGCAGGCGGCCGGCATACCCTTGGTCTCCACCGTGACCGGGCAGACAATTCAGGGCGAGCAGATGGACGCCGCTTATTGGGGGCGGAACATGAGCCAACCCGTCCTGCTGGCAGCGGCCGCTAACAGCCTCATCAACGCCGGCTGCACTGATTTTCTAGAAATCTCGTCTCACCCTGTGCTGAGCCATTACTTGCGGCAAACGCTAGACGCCGGTAGCCACAGTGGCTCAGTGACCGCCTCGCTCCGCCGCGATCGGGAGGAGATGGTGACGATGCTGGCCCATTTAGGCTCGCTGTACGCCAGCGGCTATACAGTGAATTGGGATGGGTTGTACGGCCGTCGCGGCCAATTCGTCTCCCTGCCCACCTACCCCTGGCAGCGTAAACGGTACTGGCTGGACGGCGCGGGCCACAACCGGACGCCAGTGGCCGCCGCTCCGCTGCACCCCTTGTTGGATCGCCAGATCAGTTCACCGCTGTTGGACGGCCGTCTCTTCGAGAAGCAGTATACTGCCCAGGAGCCGGCCTTCCTAGGCGATCACCGCATTCATGGGGCTTTGATTATTCCGGCCACCGCTCACCTGGAAATGGTTACCGCCGCTGCCAAAATCCTGTTTGGTCCCGGCCATCACCGCATCCAGGAAATGGTTGTGCGGCAAGCGCTGCCCGTGCCGGAAAGAGGCGGGGTGACGGCGCAGCTGGCTTTCACGGCCGTGCAGCCCAATCAATCAGCCAATTTCCAGATTTTCGCCCGCAGCGACGACAGTGACGCCTGGCAGCTTTACGCCGAAGGGCGAGTCAGCGCCGGAACGGACGAACTGCCAGAAATCGCCTTTGACCGGGCAGCAATCCAGGCCCGCTGTCCAGATGAATTGCCTGGCGAAGCCTACTACAGCCAGGGCGAGGCGATTGGCGCGCAGTTTGGGCCCCGCTTCCAACCGATTCGCCATCTGTGGCGCGGCGAAAATGAAGCGTTGGGTCTACTGCAAGCCCAGCCTGTTCTGGCGCCAGAAATGGCCGGCTATTGGCTGCACCCTGCCCTGGCCGATGCCCTCTTCCACATTGTATATGCTGCTCGTGGCGAAACGGCCGTACCGGAGATGTTCCTGCCGCTTACCTTTGACGACATTTGCTACTACGGTACGCCTCGCGGCGCGGTTTGGTGTCATTTTCAACTGCGCTCGGTGGCTCCGGATGGCGCAGCCATGGTGGGCGACGCTCGTTTGCTTGACAGCGACGGCCGTTTGCTGGCCGAAGCCTCCGGCGTCCGTTACCGGCGGGCTACGAAGGCAGCCACGTTGGCGCGCCATTTACAACAGCGTGTGGGTAACTGGCTCTACCGGCTTGAGTGGCTGCCGCAAGCGCCCGCGGCCGTTCAGCCTGTAGCAGCGGGGACGGGCTGGTTCATTTTGACTGACGCGTTAGGCTATGGCGCAGCCCTGGCTGACAATCTGCAATCGCGAGGTTATCCGGCAGCTCTGGTCATCGGCGAACCGGGCGCGGAATTTGGCCTGACCGGTGAGAGCCATTTCACCATAGACCCCGGCAACCCTACCCATTATCAACAGCTTTTGGCCTCCAACTGGGCGCAGCAGATGCCGGCTGGCTATCAAATTGTCCATTTAACGGCCGTCACCCGATCAGAATCGCGTCAGGACACCCCAGAAGCGTTGGCGTCTCTGCCGGAGCTTCTCCAATCTGCCTTGTATCTGACTCAGGCGGCGGTACGGCAGGCGGCCGTCGCCCCGCCTCGGCTCTGGTTTGTCACTCGCCAGACCCAGGCTGCCGGGCATGAGGAGTTGGATTTAACCGGCGCGCCGCTGTGGGGTTTCGGCCGCTCGCTGGCCTGGGAATATCCCCAACTGTGGGGCGGCCTGATTGATTTGGACGACCGGCCGCCAGATGAGGCGGCCGTCTTGCTGGCTGCCGAACTATTGCAGCCCGATGGCGAAGACCAGATTGCCTGGCGGGATTGGCAGCGGTTGGCGCCTCGCTTAACCCATTTGCGCCTGAGCGAGCCCGCCTCTGACGAAACTCGGCCGTCTGTTGCCGCTTCGGCGACCTACCTCATCACTGGCGCGTTTGGGGCGGTAGGCCGGGAGATTGCCCGCTGGCTGGCAGCGCAAGGGGCGCGCCATCTGGCGCTGCTGAGCCGGCGCGGGGCAACGTCTGATGACGAGCCATTCCTGGCCGAACTGCGCAAGTCCGGGGTAACGGTCTCGGTGTACGCAGCCGATGTTGCTGACTGGGATCAGTTAACGGCCGTCTGGTCAGAAATCACCGCCGCCGAACAGCCGCTCAAAGGCATTTTCCATACTGCCGGGGTGGTGGCTGACGGCACGATTGCCCAAATCGAGTGGTCACAGTTCGCCGCAGCGCTGGCCGCCAAAGTTGACGGGGCCTGGTACCTGCACCGGCTGGCCCTGGACGAACCGCTGGATTATTTTGTCCTCTTTTCCTCCGGGGCGGCCGTTTTGGGATCGCCGGGGCAGAGCAATTATGCCGCCGCCAATGGCTTTATGGACGCCCTGGCCCATTATCGCCGCCAGCGGCAGTTACCCGGCCTTAGCCTCAACTGGGGCCCATGGGACCGGGGTATGGCCGCCGTAGCGGGCGAGAAGGGACAGCGGCGCTGGCAGGCCTTGGGCATGGGGGCGCTGTCGCCGGAGCAGGCATTATTTGCCCTAGGTCGGCTGCTGCCCCTGCCGGGAGCGCAGGTGGCCGTACTGCCCTTGTCCCCCCTATCGCCTGATTCGCCCGCACTAGAAATGATGCGGCAGTGGCCCTTGCTGAGTCGCCTGGCCGAACAACTTGTTGAGCGACGGCCGTCTGTGCCGGTAAACGGTGCTCAATCAGATGGCCTTTTGGCCGGCAGCTCAGCATCAGCCAACGGCCGTATCCGGGAAACATTCCGCGACACAATGGCGCAGGCCCCGGCCCGGCGGCGCAAGCCGATGCTGGCCGCCTACCTGCGTGAGCAGTTAGGCCAGGTCCTGGGTTGGGAAACCGATTATGAGATTGACCCACAGCAGGGATTGTTTGACGTCGGCCTGGATTCCTTGATGGCTATGGAACTCAAGAACAAGCTGGAGCGGAATCTAGAGCTGGCACGGCCGCTGCCCTTCACCCTGATTTTTGACTATCCCACCCTGGCCAGTCTGGCCAATTATCTGCACGATGAGATGATGGCAGCCGAAGCGGCTGCAATGATGGCAGCCGAAACGGCTGCAATGATGGCAGCCGAAACGGCTGCAATGATGGCAACCGAAGCGGCCGCGCTGGCCGAACCAGGTGATGATCTGGCCTCATTGTCTGAGGAAGATCTGCTCGATTTGTTGGCCCAGGAGATGGACGAGAAATAGGCTATGGCATCCGATAACCCACAACCCGCCAAAGATGTCATGGTGCGGGCCTTACGTGAGATCAGGGAGCTCAAGGCCCAGCTCGCGGCGACTCACCAGGAGCAGAATGAACCAATCGCCGTGATTGGGCTGGCCTGTCGCTTCCCCGGCGCAGCCAGTACGCCCGATGCTTACTGGCATTTGCTCCAGGAAGGTGTCAACGCCATTCGCCAGGTCCCGGACGGCCGCTGGGACGTTGAGGCGCTGTATGATGCCGAACCCCAAGCGGCCGGCAAGATGATCACCAAGATGGGCGGCTTTTTGGACCATGTGGATGGCTTTGACCCCGTCTTCTTCGGCATTGCTCCCCGCGAAGTGGCCAGCATGGATCCCCAGCACCGGCTGGCGTTGGAAGTGAGTTGGGAAGCGCTGGAACAGGCCGGGCTGACGGCCGAACAGCTGTTGGGCAGCCAGACGGGTGTCTTCATGGGCATCGCTACCAATGATTATGCCCATCTGCTCCTGACTCAAACCGGCCTGGAAGATATTGACGCTTACAGCCTGACGGGTAACTCGCCCAACGTATCCGCCGGGCGCATTGCTTACGTTTTGGGGTTACAGGGGCCGACCATGGCCATAGACACTGCCTGCTCCTCGTCGCTGGTAGCGGTGCACCTGGCCTGCCAGAGCCTGCGCCACCGGGAGTGTGACGCAGCGCTGGCCGGCGGGGTCAATCTACTCCTATCACCGGTCAATACCATCGCCTTCTCGCGCATGAACGCCATGGCCCCCGATGGGCTGTGCAAGACGTTCGACGCCAGGGCCAATGGCTACGCGCGGGGTGAAGGCTGTGGCGTGATCGTCCTCAAGCGGCTGTCGGATGCCGTTGCTGCCGGCGATAATGTGCTGGCCGTCATTCGAGGATCGGCCGTGAATCAGGACGGCCGTAGCAGTGGTCTCACCGTACCCCACGGGCCATCACAGCAAGCAGTCATGCGCCGCGCTTTGCAGCAAGCGGGTGTGGCGCCGGGTACAGTGGGCTACGTGGAAGCGCACGGCACCGGTACGCCGCTGGGCGATCCCCTTGAGCTGCAAAGCCTGGGCGCCGTCTACGGTGAAGGGCGCGACCCTGACAGACCGCTGCTGGTTGGCTCGGTCAAGACCAATTTTGGCCACCTGGAAGCGGCGGCCGGCATTGCCGGTTTGATCAAGGTAGTTCTGGCCCTGAAACAGGGCCAGGTGCCGCCCCACCTTCATTTTCAGGAGCCGACGCCCCGCGTCGATTGGTCCCGCTTGCCGCTGCAAGTGCCCACGGCCGTCACAGATTGGCCGCCGATTGACGGCCGTCGCCTGGCCGGGGTCAGCTCGTTTGGCTTCAGCGGCACCAATGCTCATATTGTTGTCGAAGAAGGGCCGGTGGTCAGTGAAAAGTGGGAAGTGAAAAGTGAGGAGCAGGAAGTAGGACGTGAATCTGCTGCCCTTTTTACCCTGTCGGCCAAGTCAGAAACGCAGCTCAAAGAAATGGCGGCGCGAATGGTAGATTATCTGGGGCGAGAAGATACCCCTTCGCTGGCCGCCATTTGCTACACCAGCCAGGTGCGCCGTTCTCACTGGAACTGGCGGTTGGCCCTGTTGGTGTCAGAAGCTGGGACACAGGCTTATGGTGAGCCCGATCGAGCCATAAGCGCCGATAACGCAGATTGTGATCGGCTGCCGGTCAAGGCGCTGCGCCAGAAGCTGGCCGCTTACGTGGCTGGGGAAAAGGTGGACGATTTATGGGTGGGGGAACACCGGCCGCAAAACCCGTTGAAAACAACCTTTTTCTTTAGCGGTCAGGGCGGGCAGCGGGCCGGTATGGGGGCAGAATTGTACCGTACGCAGCCCCATTTTCGCCGCGCTTTTGACGACTGTGCACGGGCGGCCGCACCCTATTTGACCCGGCCGTTAAGCGAACATTGTTTTGGCGATGCTTCTGGCGGGGCAATTGCCGATCCGGTCGCCGCCCAGGTGGCCCTCTTTGCCCTGCAGATTTCACTGGCGCGGCTCTGGCAGGCCTGGGGTGTCGAACCGGCGGTCGTTTTGGGGCAGAGTATGGGCGAGTACGCGGCGGCCGTCATCGCCGGCGTGTTTGACCTGGCCACGGCCGTGGGGCTGGTGGCTGAACGGGCACGGCTCATGGCTGCCCAACCGGCGGCCGGGGCCATGGCCGTCATTTTCACCGATCCGGTTGACCTCAATCGCCGCCTGGCCCGGTATCCTGACCGGGTCTGGCTCGCCGGTCAGAACGCCCCCAGGGAGCTGGTTGTTGCCGGTTACGCTCCGGATATAGCCGGGCTGCTGGCCGCGTGTGAAGCGGCAGGCATTAAAACCCGCACCCTACGCGCCCTGGCCCACACCGGCATTGCCAGCCATACGCCGCTGATGCAGCCGGTCATGGATGCTCTTGCGCCCCGGCTGATGAAAGCAGAACGCCAACGGCCGTCCCTAGATTACATCTCCTCCTACACCGGCGCATTGGCCGACGAAGAATTGACCACAGCCGGCTACTGGCTGGCCCAGTCCCGGCAGCCGTTCAACTTTGGCAAGGCCGTAAGCAGCTGGTTGGAGCAGGGGTCAACAGCTGCGGTGGAGATTGGCCCCACCTCCGGCACGTTGGGGGTGGCTCGCCGCTGTGTACCGGATGCGGCCGTCCATTGGCTGCCCTCCATGCGCGAAAATGAGAATGAAAACAGGCAGCTATTAGTCAGCCTGGCCGTGCTTTACGTCAACGGCGCGACTGTTAATTGGGTCGCCTTCCACGGCGACCGGCGCCATCCTCCGACCGACTTGCCCTTTACCCCTTTCCAGCGGGAACGGTATTGGCTGCCGGAAAAAATGGCGCGCCGATTAACGCCGATTAACGCCGATTTTTTTGCAGCTGATCAGGCAAATCGCTCCGTTTCTACCCGGCTGCTGGGCCATCGGATTCCGTCGCCGCTGGCCGCGGTGCAGTTTGCGACCGTTTGGGATGGACGCTCGCTTGATTTTCTGGCCGATCACCTGGTCTATGACACGATGGTTGTCGCCGGAGCCGCTCATTTGCTGCGGGCGCTGAGCGGTGCGCGAGCGCTCTTTGGCGATGGTCCCCTCACCATCAAAGAGACGCTCTTTGCCCGGCCGCTGATTCTGGACGAGTCAGAACCGCGCCAGGTACAGCTTGTCTTCCAGCCTGATTCACCGGCGGTTAGCCATTTTCAAATCAGCAGTCTGGCCGCGAATGGGACACGGATTAACACAGATGACCACGGATCTGGCGACGGTGTTTGGATTGAGCACGTTACGGGGCAGGTTGGTCGGGAGGAAGAAACAGCGCTGTTGGTGGCGAGCGATTCTTTGGACCTGTTGCGGGCCCGTTGTCAGGAGGAGATAACGGCCGCCGCCTTCTACGATGGCCTGCGCCAGCGCCATTATCACCTGGGGCCAACGTTCCGCTGGTTGGAAGCTATCTGGCGCGGCGAGGGCGAGGTCATAGCCCAGGTGCGCGCGCCGCAGACTGAGGATGGCGATTACCTGGTGCCGCCCGGCCTGCTAGATGCCTGCCTGCAGCTGCTGTCGGCTGCCGGTCCCAGCGAGGAGCTGCCGACCTACGTGCCTTACAGCATAGATTATCTGCGTTTTCGCCGACGGCCGGCCGGTTCACTCTGGTGCCATGCTACTCTTCGCTCCGGTTCGCAGCCCGGCCAGACCATCGTGGGCGACATTTGTCTCTTTGATGAAGCGGGCGACCGGCTGATTGAGATAGCCGGCCTGCACGCTCGACCCATCGCTCCGGAAGATTTGCGCCGGGCGCTTGAAGCCACGGCCGTTCCGCGCCCAGAAAATGTCTTTTTTGAGATTCAGTGGCAACCCCAACCACCGGCAGCGCAGAAGGGTCCGGCAGACGGCCGGTGGCTCATTTTGACCGACAAGTCAGGCGTGGGAGCAGCACTGGCCGGGACGTTGCCCGCCTGCCTGCTGGTTCAACCCGGCGACAGTTACGGCCGTGTCAACAAGAATACGTGGCGGATTCGCCCTGATGTGGCTGCCGATTATGAACAACTCCTGGCCGAAATCGCCGCCGAGAAAACGGCCGTGGGCGGCATTTTACACCTGTGGGGTCTCGGGCCAGCCAAGCATGACGACGACTGGCTGGCCGCACAGCTTTGGGGATGTGACAGCCTCTTGCTCTTACTTCAGGCGTTGGCGGGGAATACGGCCGTTAAAAGCCATCTCTACGCCGTCACCTCGGCCACCCAGCCAGTCACCGGCGAGATCCACGCCGCCGTCCCGCGGCACGCCGGGCTGTGGGGATTGGGCGCAGTCGCCGCCAATGAGCATCCCGATCTCTGGGGCGGCTTGATCGATCTGGCCGTGGACAGTCCGGCGGCAATGGCCGCGATGATCCGGCAAGAAATCGGCATCAACGACGGCGAGGATCGGGTCGCCTGGCGGGATGGTAGACGCTACGTAGCCCGGTTGGCCGCTTTGCCAGCCAGTAGTAAGTTATCGATGCCAGCGGACAAGGCCCCCGGCTCCAAGCCCTACTCCCCCGACGCCACCTACC
>Ga0209498_1000927_pt1 | contig 18053 bp, 13 predicted proteins | sample WalLakDeSediment_FD_184131 | JGI IMG/M metagenome (GOLD analysis project Ga0209498, IMG submission 184131) | Lake sediment microbial communities from Walker lake, Nevada to study Microbial Dark Matter (Phase II) - Walker Lake 11/02/13 Deep... | ecosystem: Environmental > Aquatic > Freshwater >... | reverse complement strand
GATGACTTTATCTACAAGCTTAATAACATTGGTGCTGACAAAGAAGGCTCACCTTACCATCGAGTCTACAACTTCGTTACTAACCACAGAGCATTAGGTTTAGGTGTGTTAGGTTGGCACTCACTGTTGCAATCTAAGATGTTAGCCTTTGATTCTAAAGAAGCTGCTAAGTTAAACCTTGAGGTATTTAAACATATCAAGTCAGAAGCTATCTATGCTTCAGAACAGATGGGTATCTTACGAGGCTGTGTGATGGGTACTAACAGACGCAACACTACAGTGATGGCAGTTGCACCAACCAAGTCTAGTTCCTTTGTCCTAGGACAGGTATCACAAGGTATTGAACCCATCATGTCTAACTACTTTGTTAACAACACAGCTAAGGGTGTCTTTGTTTATAAGAATCCACACCTTGAAGGGCTTTTAAAGGAGCAAGGCTTTGACACTCAAGAGGTTTGGGAGTCTATCCGTAAGGCAGGGGGTAGTGTACAACACCTAGTGTTCTTAACAGATGAAGAGAAGAATGTGTTCAAGACCTTTGTGGAACTTGACCAAGGTGTGTTGATTGACCAAGCAGGTATTCGTCAGCAGCACATTGACCAAGGACAATCACTTAACATTATCATTGACCCTAAGATGTCTATGAAAGAGGTTAATCAGTTGTACATTAAAGCTTGGCAAATGGGAGTTAAATCGTTATACTATCAATTCAACTTGAGTGCTGCACAAGAGTTCACTCGAAACAAAGAGTGTGTTGCTTGTCACGCTTAACTTAGAAACAACACAGTTGGTTAGGTTCAGTCTAATTAGCTGTTCAATAACTATGAACGGAGACACACTATGAACATTACATTTCAAACTGAACACTACGGTCAAACTATTACCGTAGACCACAACAACTTACCTGATGAATCTACTTGGATTGAACTGATGGAGTTGTACCTTAAATCACTTAACTCTGTAGGGTACAGTGTAGATTGGGATATGATTCAACTACTGGTAGACACAGCAGAAGATGAAAGCAACAACCGTTTCTATAACTTACTAAACCGAGATTAAGAGGAGCGTAGAACCTATGTCAAAAATGTACATGGGTTCTTTCAATCAGATTGATTGGGAGAATCACTGGAGAATTGAGGGCATTAATAAGTTTCTAAAAGACCAACAGAAACTTCGTGACACAGGTAATACAGAAAGTTTAGCAGCAGGTCAGAGAATCCTAGCTAGGTTTGTTGAGACAGCTACTGTAGCTTTAGCTAAGAAAGTAGAAGCTAGAGGTAAGAAGCCTATCGAGGTAGACATACTAAGACACTTTAGACTTGATGCTGCTATCCTTATTGCTATGCGTTCTGTAATGAGACAGTCTTCTACTAAACAACTAACAGATACATCATGGTCTACTGTTGCACACAAGGTAGGCGGGGAGATAGAGAATGAAGCATTAGCTATAACACTGTACCAAAGTGAAGAAGCACTGTCTAAACACTTTGACAACCTATACCTTAAGTTTAACCGTAAGGTTAAGACAAGAGGTAGGGCTTCTAAGAGACAGGCACTTAAACAGATAGCTGTTAAACACTTCTCTTGGCAGGACTGGGGTAGACAACAACGAGGTCTTGTAGGTGCATTACTACTTGCTGTGTTAGAACACGTAGGGTTTATTGAAACAACCTTAACTAACTTTCAGAATGGTAAACGTAAGAAGTTAATCTTCTTGTCTGATAAGATTGAAACCTTTATTACAGATTACACTGAGAACTTATCTTGGTTGTTCTCCTCTACCATGCCTATGATAGAGACTCCTGTTACAAGGGTATCTACTATTGAAGGAGGTTTTTACTCTAAAGAGATGTCATCTTTGACACCACTTGTTAAGCGTAGGAAGAGAGAACTTAAAGACACTGTTGTACCTAGAGTTAATGATGCTATCAACAAAGCACAGAGTGTGCCATATACTGTAAATACACAAGTATATCAAGTAGTTATAGAGTTGATGCAGAAAGATATTGCACCAAGTTTTCCACCTGTACCTGACCCAGTTGTGTTCCCTTTGGACAACTATGACAAAGCTACAGCTTCACCTGATGAACAAGCTATTGTTAAAGAGTATGCTATTTCTAAGGCAGACTATGAAACATCTAAGTCTTCTACACAAGGTAAGAGGTTATCTTTCAAGGCTGCTGTTGATGTAGCTAGAGAGTTACTCAATCAGAAAACTAGGTTAGGTGTGGATAAGTTTTGGTACACTTGGACTGTAGACTTCAGAGGTAGGTTATACCCTGCTACAGTAGCTTTATCACCACAAGGTGCAGACATAGATAAGTCTTTGTTATTGTTCTACAAAGGTAAGACACTAGGTAGCAGAGGAGAGAGGTGGTTAGCAATACATGGTGCTAATGTTTATGGCAATGACAAAGTATCTTTAGATGACAGATACAAATGGGTGTTAGACAATGAAGAATTTATACTTAATGTGGCTGAGTATCCCATTGATACAGTACAAGATTGGGGTATTGCAGACAAGCCTTATCAGTTTCTTGCTTTCTGTTTTGAGTGGGCTAACTACCGTAGGGAAGGTCAAGGTTACAAAAGCAGATTACCAATAGCTGTAGATGGTAGTTGCAATGGCATACAGAACTACTCAGCTATGCTTAGAGACCCTGTAGGTGCTAAGGCTACCAACCTAACAGACTCAGAACTACCTGCTGACATCTATGGTGAAGTAGCTAAGGTACTAGAAGGCAAGCTGTTAGGGATTGTAGAGAGAGGTGAAGATGACAATGGCTATGCTACCATGTGGTTATCACACGGTATCAACCGTAAGCTAACAAAGAGACAAGTAATGACCCTACCTTATGGGTCTACTATGTTCTCATGTAAAGACTACACCTACCAGTATGCTAAGGAGTATGCTACTGATTTGTTTAGTACACCCGGTGAAGCTATTAAACCTTCTGCTTGGTTATCTAAACTACTGTGGGAGTCTATAGGTGAGGTTGTAGTTAAGGGTAGAGAAGCTATGGACTGGCTAACCAAGTGTGCTTCTGTAGTAGCTAAAACAGGACAAGACTTGGTATTCTACACACCACTAGGGCTACCTGTTATCTTCTCTTACAGAGAGAGGTCAGCTATTGAAGTAACAACAAGGTTTGAAGGCATACAACATAAGCTTAGAACAGGTGAGTACAATGACACACCTAACATTCACAAGACAAGAAATGCTATTGCTCCTAACTTTGTTCATGCTATGGATGCTACACACTTGATGATGACACTAACTACATTCCAACATGATATGCTACCTGTACATGACAGTTATGCTACCCATGCTTGTGATGTAGATGAATTAGGTCATGTTGTACGTTCAGAGTTCTATAATTTGTACACAGATTATGACCCTTTGTTACAACTAAAACAAGACTTAGAAGAACTCTCAGGTGAGGAGTTACCACCCCCTCCAAGCAAGGGTGATTTTAACCTAAAAGAAGTGTTAAGAAGTACATATTTCTTTTCATAATCAACAACTTAGGATACTTTACTACCTCTATAGGGGGAAAGGGGGTATCCTATTAAGACAAAAGAGATTAATATGTTAAGATATTTTAATAAAATATTCTCTAAGAATAACACTACTACAAATACCATTAGTAAAGATAATAGTAGTAAAGATATTCTTATAGATAATTTAAAGTATACTGTTAAAGATTTAGACAATATCTTCCCTGCTTTAGATGTTAAACCCACTACATCCTTAGAAGCTATCATGTTCAATGCAGGACAAAGAAGTGTGATTTCCTTTTTGTTAAGTAAGGAAGGTAAGCAATGACTTTAGAAGAGAAGATAGAAAAAGCTATATCCCTTGTGATAGATGGCTACCTTGATGACAAGTATCATTGCTTTAACAAAGGTCATAAGCTATCACGGATTAAGATGCTAAAATATTTCACTCAGTTTGCTAGTAGCCCTTCTGCTTATTTTGATGTTAAAGGTGAGTCATTCATTACAGCCTATGTGTTTGAACATGAGTGGGTTTATGAAAAGGTTTTCGCACTGGGTCATTTCTTCTCTAACGATAGACACGGTGTTAGGCTTCTAAAAGAAGCTGAGAAGTGGGGTAAAGAACAAGGAGCAGTAGTATCTTCTGAGTCTACGTTCTTTAACAATGACCCACGATTAATTAATTACTTTGAAAGAATAGGCTACCAACACGTAGGCTACTCTTTTGTTAAATATTTATAGGGGTTTTTTATGGGTAGTGATAACCCAATTACACAAACATATAACGCAATAGTGAACTCTAACCCACTAACTAAAGGCGCAGCTAATTTACTAACAAGTGCTTCTGATGCAGTTGGTTTAAAGAAACCTTTAGATGATGCAGTTAAGTCTTTCTCTAAAAACATTACAGATGCTTCTGATGCAATTGGTTTAAAGCAACCTTTGGATGATTTGGGCAAGCTTTTACAACCCCCTAAGATAGAAACACCTACTGCACCTGCAATGCCTGACATGGGTCAGACAATCGGTATGGCAGGTGGTGACACAATGTCAGCAGGTGGTGAGTTTGACTTAGGTGAAGATGAAGACGAAAAAGCTGTACGGTCAAGACGTAGGAAGCGTAGAGGTCGTAGAGAACTGATTGGAGATGGTGTAGGCTTATCAGCAGGCACTTCAGACGTAGGAGTTAAAATCTAATGGGTGAATTAGGAAACTGGTTAATGGGTGACCCTGCTGGACAGATGCGTAAAGCAGCCAAGACACAGCAACAAGCTATTGACCGACAAACAGAAGCATTAAAGAACCAACCTATCATTACAGAAGCAGCACCTACCACTGTAGAACAAACCCCTACAAAGGTAGAGATGGGTTACAATGAAGACCGAGGTCAAGCTGCTAAGAGACGTAAGACACGTAGGGATTTAGAAACACAAAATACAGGTCGTTCTTACACAGGGCTAATGTTCTAGGAGGACAAATGGATATAACAGTTAAGGATAGGTACGAGAAGTTAAAAGCTATCCGTAAGAATGTAGAAAACAGAGCAGAGAAGTATGCCAACTGGACAATACCTAACCTGTTCCCTGAAGAACATTCTCAAGATTCTGATAACATGACAAAGTTTTTAAACTCTATTGGTGCTGAAGCCTTAAACAACTTAACAAATAAGTTACTGTTAGCTTTATTCAGCCCCGGAACACCTTTCTTCCGTGTAGAGTTAACCCCTGAAGCTAAAGAAAATGCTATGCTAAGCTTAGCTTTAGAACAGGAAACTGAGTTAGATACAATACTTTCTTCTGTAGAAAAAGAATCAATGAAAGTGTTAGGTCGTAAAGGATTAAGAGCAGCAATGTTCTCTGCTATCCAACAGTTAGTGGTTACAGGTAATGCCCTTGTGTATTACCCACCTGACCCTAACACACCTATCACAGTTTATACTCTACGAGATTACGTAGTAGACCGTGACTCTTTCAACCGAGTTAAAGAAATTATTGTAGTAGACAAGAGAGTGTTCAAGACACTACCTGATGAAACTAAGCAGATGCTACTTGCAGGTAAGACTTACAAAGATGATGATGAAGTCTGCTATTACATTTGGATTCAAAAGAAAGGTGATAAATACTTCCTTGACCAATATGTAGAAGACATCCTCTTAACAGATGAAACAACTCGTGGTGTGTACCCTGAGAAAATGCTACCTTACTTCCCGTTAGGTTGGCGTTATGCTAGAGGTCACAACTATGGTACTTCTCTTGTTGAAGAGTATGCAGGTGACTTTAAAGCTTTAGAAATCCTTGTTGAATCTTTTGTTAAAGGTCTAGCTGTAGCAGCAGACTTGAAACAGTTAGTTAACCCGGGTGGTATGACAGACATTGATGACTTAGTTCAATCTTCGTTTGGTGCTTATGTGTTAGGTCGTGCTGAGGATATTACAATCCCACAGCTTAACAAAGCAGCAGATTACCAGTTGCTATACCAAGGTATCGAGATGTTCACTAAGCGTATTGCTAGAGCCTTCTTACTCTCAGGTATGGTCACGAGAGATGCAGAACGAGTCACAGCCTTTGAAGTACAACAACAAATTAATGAACTTGAAACAGCACTAGGTGGTGTGTACACTAGACTAGCTTCTGCTTTACAAGAACCATTAGCTATCTTAGCCATGAAAGAAATTGATTCTGAATTAACACCAATAAATGGTGTAGAGCCGATTATCATTACAGGTATTGACGCTATATCTCGATTCAATGAGATGTCTAATGTACAGCTATGGCTACAAGATTTAGGTATGTTAAGTCAATTACCTGAGTCTACCCTAGCAACCCTCAATGTAGTACAACTAGGTTCATACATGGGTGCTTCAAGGGGTGTAGAAGTTAACAAGTTTGTTAAGACAGAAGAAGAGATACAAGCAGAGCAAGAAGCCATGATGCAACAACAGATGGCTATGCAACAAGAGCAAGCAATGAGTGGGGCTATTGCTCAAGGAATGAATCAGTAGTAAGGAGAGACTATGGATACGCTACAACAAGAACCACAAACCGTTGAACAACCTATTGATGGACAACAGAGCGTTCAACAACCTGTGCAGGCTGAACAACCAATTCAGCAACCTGTACAACAACCTCAGCAACCTGTAGAACAACCACAACAGCAGCAAGAACACGTCTTAAAAGAAGAAGAAGACAAACCAACTGTTACGTTTGAACCTACAGGGAATGAGGTGTTTGATACGCTAGGTGCAGACCTAGCTGAAAAGGGGCTAAACCCCTCTACTTATTATCAGGAAGCAATCTCTGCTTTACAACAAGGTGGTGAACCTGAATTAAGTGAAGAGTCTTTCCAAGAGTTAGTGTCCGTTTATGGTGAACGTGTTGCTACAATGATGGAACGACAATTTGTTAGTGAGTTAAAGAACTTCAAACAAGAACGAGAAAATATCAACAATGAAGTCTATAACTCATTTGGTGGTGAGGAGTCTTTCAAATATATTGCTGAGTCTATTCTTAAAGAAAACTTAATCTCTGCAAAGGATGCAGAAAAGTTAGGTGAAATGCTCATTACACCGGGTGTTTCACAGAAGATGGCTATTAAACAAATCAAGGAATTATATATGGAAACTTCACAGTATCAGCAAAACCCCCAGCTAGTTGACCAAGGTCAGCCTGCACAACCAGTAGGTCTACAACCAATCTCAAGACGAGATTATACACAACAAAAGATGAAAGCAATGGCAGAAAAAAACTATGCCCTTGTTGAACAACTTAATAGACGTGCTGATTTAACAATGAAACAATCCCCACAATCGTGGAAATAACTTAACGTAAGGAAATATTACTATGGCATTACCAACTACTCCTGCTCACCTATCACGCCCCGGTCAAGACGGTGGTACAGGTGCTTATGACGCTTTATTTATCGAAGAGTACGGTGGACTCGTAGACTTAGCATTCCATGAAATGTCTATGATGAAATCATTTATCAACGTACGTACTGTAACTGGTACTAACACTGTTAAGAACTACCGTGTAGGTGAAACAGCATTGTCTGCTGTAACTCCGGGTGTTCGCCCTGACGCTACCCCTACTAACTTTGGTGATACCTCAGTAACAGTAGATACTGTAGTTGTTGCTCGTAACAACGTATTCTTGCTAGAAGACATTCAGAACAACTACGATGCTAAAGTAGAACTTGCTCGCACCCAAGGTGAACAGCTAGGTGAATACTTTGACGAAGCTGTTTACATCCAAGCTATGAAGGCTGCTCGTGCTACTGCACCTGCTAACCTACCGGGTTTCAAGGGTGGTACTGTTAAGACTCTAGGTACAGCAGGTGATGAACTTGATGCTGCTAAACTAGAAGCAGGTATCCTTAACATGATTCAGGCTATGGAAGAAAAGAAAGTTAAAGTACGTGGCAACCAGTTTGGTACTACAGGTTACAATGGTGTTAAACTATTTGTATCTCCTGCTCAGTATTACACCTTGTTACAATCTGACAAGCTTGTAGACTCTCAGTACAGCCCGGGCAACGGTGACTTTGCTGATGCTAAAGTGTTAAAAGTAGCAGGTATCCCAATTGCTACTACTACTTTGCTTCCACAAGAAGCTGTAGCTTCACACTTTATGTCTAATGCGTCTAACGGTAACTCATACAATGTTACTGCTGGTCAAGCTAAAGGTGTTGTACTTGGCTTTGCTCCTCGTGCATTGCTTGCAGGTGAAACTATCAGTCTAGCTTCTGATATGTGGTACTCAAAAGAAGAGAAGCAGTGGTTCATTGACAGCCACCTTGCCTTCGGTGTTGCACCTGACCGTGCTGAGATGGCTGGCATCTTAGACAAGGCTTAAAAACCAACGCTCCTCATACCTTCGGGTATCGGGGGGCTTTTTAGGAGGGCTTATGGCTCAATCAATGACTGAATTAGAAGCAGTCAATATATGTTTAAGGGCTGTAGGTGAATCACCTGTTACTACAACTAGCAGTCAAAACCCCTATGTTATTGCAGCTTCTAATATTGTAAACTCAGAAAGAAAGAACTTATTAGCGGAGGGTTGGTGGTTCAATACACAACGACAACTAACACTAACACCTGACCGTAACAAATTTATCTTTGTACCTATTAACACATTAGCAATAGACACTAATGACCGTAATGGTGCAATAGCAGTCCGTAAGGACAAACTGATTGATTTATACAACAACACATTTGAGTTTAATGAACCTATTACATTAGACTTAGTAGAAGATTTAAGTTATGAAGAACTACCATTCTCAGCAGCGAGGGCTATTGCCTACTTAAGTGCAGTAGAAATGCAACGTGCTTATGAAATGGAAGTTAACAAACTAGAGTCCTACCAACAACAAGCTTCTTTTGCCCTTATGGAGTTAAAGAAACTACACATGAGAAACAGAAACTTAAACCACTTAAACTCACCACAGTCTGTACAGATGATGGGTGCTATGTCAGTGGGCTACGGTAGAACAAACCCAAACATCATTGGAGGATAGAATGGCAGCAGTATCAGGCTCTTATGGTTCTTTGTTGCAAGGTATGTCACAACAGCCTGCACAGTCAAGAGGTGAAGGTCAGTGCGAGTTGCAAGTAAACATGGTATCTGACCCTGTATCAGACCTCAGTAAGAGACCTGCAACTCTGTTCAAAGGTGACTTCCCTAATGCAACAGCTAACACCTTCTTCCACCATTATCAACGTGGAGATGGGGAAGATTATATCTTTGCTATTGATAATGGAACAATCTCAGTTAGAGATTTAGATGGAAACATTTACCCAGTAGTAGGTAGCACTAGCTATCTCAACACATCAAGACTACCTAAAGATAGTTTTGATGCTACTACTATTGGTGATTTAACAATCATTACAAACCAAACTAAAACCATTAGCTACACCTCAGCGAACTCAACTACAGGTAATGTGGTTCAGTCTACACTAGAGATTAAAGGTGCTACTTGGGCTACTACGTATACAGTCAAGATAGAGCAAGCTAATGGTACAAAGCATACTGTAGAGATACAAACTCCTAGTGGGGTAGGTGATGCAACTAAGACACCTATTGACCCTAACCTAGACAGAGAGCAACTTAAACTAGCTAACATTGCAATACAACTTAGAGATGCAATCAATGCCAAGGTAGCTAACCTAGCTTCTATCCCTAGTGGTGTAGATAACATGGTTGTTATTAATACCTCTTTAGGTACACTTACTTCTGTAGAAGATGGTAGAAACAACTCGTTCCTTGTACACATTAACCGTACTACAGACAACCCTAACAAACTACCTGCTACTTCATTACACAACCGTGTAGTTAAGATAGAACCTACAGGTACAGAGTCCTCAGCAGATTACTATATGCGATTTGTATCTGAGACAGGAAGTAACTATGGTGAAGGTAAGTGGACAGAGTATTGTGTTATTAACCCTTTAGCTTCAGAAGATGAAGATATTGATTTTAAGACAACACTAGATGCTACAACAATGCCACATGGTATTATCCGATTGCAAGATAGCAACGGTGTGTTCTTTAGGTTTTCACCTTTAGATGGTACAGTAGTAACTGACATACTTGGAGATGACTATAATTTTCCTGAGTGGGGTAAGCGCCTTATTGGTGATACAAAGTCAAACCCTGACCCTTCTTTTGTAGGTAAGCAGATACAGACTGTAGGCTTATTCCAAGAACGTATGTACTTCTTATCAGATGAAGCTGTGGTATTCTCAGCATCTGATGATTACTTTACTTACTTCTATGCTACAGCTTTACAGGTACTAGACAAAGACCCTATTGACTTTACTGCTTCTACAAATGAAGTAAACAGATTACTGCATGGTGTTATCCATGACAGGGACTTGGTATTGTTCTCAGAGAATGCTCAGTTTGTAATTAGTGGTGACCAACCATTAGTACCTTCTACAGCATTTATGACACCAATTACATTCTTTACAGCCGCACCTAAAGCTAAGCCTGTACAGTCAGGTAGAAGTATTTACTTCCCTATTATCTATGGTAGGTTTACAGGTGTACGTGAACTACAGACAGATGAAATTTCTGCAACACGAGATGCACCACCTATCTCTGCTCATGTATCAAGGCTTATTGAAGGTGAAGCTGTTAAGTTATCTAACTCTAACGAAGTAGGTACACTGTGTGTAAGTACAGACCTGTATGACAACAGACTTTACTACTATGAATACCTATGGTCGGGCAATGAACGTGTACAATCCTCATGGTCTTTTTGGGAATTTAACAATGACTTCCAAGTACTGTATCACTTCTTTGTTAAAACAGAGTTGTACATTGTGCTTAAGAACAAAGCAACAGGTGTTGTGTCTTTATTGAGTTCTCAGATTGAAGACTTTGTAAACACAGGGTTTGAGTTTAACTTATACCTAGACTTCTTACGTAAGCTACCAACTGTTCGTGTACAAGACCCTAATGACCCACTTAAGATGGTATCACAGGTTACAATAGACAGAGGGTTTTCTGAGTATGTTATTGTACAATCAGAGAATTGTCCATACCCCGGACTTGTTGCTACAATCTATAACGAAGATAACTACACCAATGACCCTATTACCATTACCTTTACTAAGGACTTTGGAGAAGGTGCAGAGGTGTTTGTAGGTATCCCATTTAAAGCAGAGTTTGTACCAACTAGACCTTTTGTTAAAGATAACAAGGATGTAGCTATTACATCAGGGAACTTAATTGTATCTCGTTACCTACTAACCTATCGTAACTCAGGCTTTATTGAATCAGTTGTAGAAAACAGATTTGGTGAAGATGAAGTCAATGGTAAGATGACTGGTCGAGTTGTAGGTGCTAAAAACAACGTAGTAGGACAAAGCCCAGTTACATCAGGCACAGCTAAAATTGCTGTACTTGCTGCACCTGAAACTGCTAAGTTCTCTCTAATATCAAACGATTATAGACCTATGACACTTATTGATTTAGAGTGGGAAGGTCAGTTCTCTTATAACAAACGGAGGTTATAATGTCAACTGAGTTATTAGCAGGAGGCTTTGCTGCTTTTAATGCTATGACTTCTGCTTACATAGGTAATGCACAAGCCAAGGCTCAAGCAAGAGTGGCTAATGCCACAATGAGATTTAACAAGGCTATGACTGAACGTAGAAATACACTAGCTACTTACAATGCTCGTATGTCTGAAAACCTTGTTACCTTACAAGAAATCAATGCTAAGGCAGAACACGTACAAATGCAAGAGCAGATTCAAAACCAAACCCTAGCAGCTAAAGGTGAAGCTAGTGCTACTATGAACTCACTAGGTATCTCAGGTAAAACTAGAGAACGCTTAGACAGAGTCATAGATACACAAGCAGGGCTGGCTACTAGGGATTTGAATATGTCTTTAGATAAAGCTTTCTTAGATTCTATTTTCCAAAGAGAAGATATAGAAAGACAACGTGTACAAGGTAAAGACCACTCACTGTTTATTGAACAAAAAGCTACCACCACTAACCCCCTACTTGCAGGTATGATGGCAGGTGGGCAAGCTTACATTCAAAGTAGAGCGGCTACTAGTAACAAAGGTGGTCAAACAACCAGTACCAGTAGCAGTAGTAGTACCAGTAGCAGTAGTAGTAGACCTCAGATAACAGGTACAAGTGGCACATTCAGTTCAACAGGTGGGTTACAATTTAGATAAGGAGATTCGATGTCTATATCAACAGCACCACAATCAGGTGGTATGCCTAGCGGTCAGATTTATGGTGCTGGCGTACCCCAACCTAGTATCAGTCCAGTAGGTGAAGCACTATTTAAAGTAGCAGACACCTACTTACAAACTCAAACAAATAAAAAGATTGCACAACGTAACTTAGAAGGTCAGATTGCAGGTCAAACTCGTGAGGGTTTAGACCGTGTACGTTCACAGGAAACTTTCTTAAACCAAATCTTTGGTAAGTCTGCTACCCTACAAGGAGCAGAACAGGCTTTTGCTACAGCAGCTATTACAGATAAGTTCAATGACTTACACGGTAGACTACAAACAGACCAACTGTTTGCTAAGAAACCTGAAGAGTTTAACAAGATAGTTCAAAAAGAATTAGAACCTTTTCTTGCTACAGGGGATGCTGGGTTAGATTCCCTTATGCTACAAAACACCTATGACTTGCAAAACAAATTGTTTAATAATTACTCTAAGATGCACCATGAGTATGAGCAAGAGTTGTATATTCAAGGTGTTACTGCTGATACATTAGCTAAAGTAGAGAGTGCTAAGAACAGTGAAGATTATCAGAAGTTAGCAAACTACTACTACCAACTAGCTAATAGTGGAGAGGTAGGTAAACAAGCACTTATTTCTCAATTGCTAGGTGAGGTAGATAGAGGCGAAAGTACATCAGTTATAGCTGCCAGAGGTTTTGTAGAAGACCCTGATAACCCTCTTAACTTGTCTATTGAAGACCGTAACAAACTTCTTCGTAGTATTAACAAGCATGATGAAAACGAAGTAGAGTCTTTACGAAAAGCACAAACAATGGCAAGGGCTTATAGCCTTAGTAATATCCAAGCTGCTGCTGAAGATGTAACAACAGACTTCAGTGACTTAACTCAAATGATAGAGCAGCACAGAAATGAGTTTGGTTTTGATGATGACAGAAACTTTGGCAAGTGGGTATCTGAGTTTAGTAGATTAGAGTTGTCCCCTAATGTAGACTCTTTTGTAAAAGGTTATGAACTTGACCGTTTAAAATCTATGTCTAAAGACCCTAACACTAGCCCACAAGATATGATGGTTTCTCTTGAAAACTATATGGAAAAGTATAACGGTGTTTTAACAGACAGTGATAAAGAACAGCTAGGTGCTTTGTATTCACGATTAAATGATAACATACTTAGTGCAGAACAAGCTGTTGATTTTGACCCTATACGTTATGCACAGTTACAAGAAGATTTAAACATTCTTATGGAAAACCCTACTTCTAATGTTGAAGAAGTAGCAAGTGTTGTTAGCGAATTAGTAGAGTCAGGTGGAGATGCAGGTTCTAAAACAGAAGCTAATTTGCTTAGAAATGTTTTTCAACATAGTATGCGACAAAACAAAGCTAATGAAAATCTTGCAATACTATCTGACCCTAGCTTTAAAGATGTGTTAGTAATTGAAGGAGATGTTGCAGAAGACACATATCTTATTGGTATGCACAATCTTCAAAACAACCCTAACTTGTCTCCTGAAGGGGCGCAAGCAGGTGAGATTCATTTGCTAAACAGATTACCTGTTATTCCTAATGTTAAAAAAGAGTTACAGGCAGGCTTACAAGTTCTTGTTAACCCTGACAGCACACCTAATGCTAACGCAGTTCAGACTTTAACTAAACTGCAAGGTATGTACCAAGAAGCAGCAGATAGTGGTAGAATACAACGTTACTTAACTGAAGCTGAAACTAACCTGTTTATGGAAATCAATGACAGATTAGACAGTGGTATGGATATTAACGAAGCTATCTTAGACTACCATGTTCGTACTGTAGGTAGAGAAGCAGAAGGAAGATTGCCTACTAACCTTAAAAATATGTATGGCTCTAACCCTAGAGAGTTTGACAAAGACTTTAAAAAGGTGTCTAAAGCTTTTGATTTAGGTTCTACTTCTAGTCGTAAACGTACTTTAGCACAAGTCAATACAGTTGGTTTAGTTAGAGAGGAAATGGCTAGGATTGCTAGACGAAACCCTGATTCTGAATTTACTCTTGATAACTTAAGAGAAATGGCAATCAACAACATTAAAGACAGAAGTTTTGATGGTGTAACTAACTTACCTAGAGAGCGAATTGCTGAATCACGTACGTTAGCTATAAGACAAAACAGTCTTATGCACAAAGAAGATTTGCGAAATCAAATTAACTACTACCTTTCTCGTAAACAAAAAGATATACCTTACTTTAATGAAAACGACAAGATGGTGTATAACCCCCTTAACGATTCTTTAATGATATTTAGAACATCAGGTGAGGGTTTTGAACAAGGGTCAGGTACTGTTATTTTAGATTTAAAAGAAATAGAAGATGAATGGTCAAACTCTTTTACATACAAAGTAGCCGTGTCTCGATTCCACAGGCATTTTAATAACTCTGCAAGAGATATAGATGCAGCAATGGGCTTTAGTAGAGATTACAGTCAAAGAGGTGCTAGTTGGCGAGCAGCAACTTCTTGGGCGTTACCTCAGTATCAACAAGAAGCTTTAGATATGCAAGAAAGAAGAGAACGGTTTATTCAGCAAAGAGAAGCAGCTTCTACTCCTAGTCCCAACTCAGGTGTAGGAGATATGATTAAAAAGGCGGCTGAAATGCAAAAAGCAATTGATGAAACATTTGAAAACATTAAATAGGAGTTAATATGGCTTTAGCACCTTTAAGAGGTACTACAACACCTGAGCAAACAACACCTTTTGCTAGAGGTGTACAGGATGACATTCTTACATTAGAAATATCACAAGGGAGTCAGGAACAAGTAGGTGTTGATAGACGAGAAGGTGCTACTGTTGTGTCACCTGCTAGACCTGTACAAAAGCCTGACCCCCGTGTAGGGGTCTTTACAGCAGGTGGGGCTATCTTTAGACAAGAAGCTTTTACTTCTAACGTAATAGACTTAGGAAGACGTGCTTACGAGTTAACACAAATACCTCAAAATGATTTAGACTTTTGGATAAATCAACCTGACGAAGTAAGACAGAAATACACTGAAGGTTTAACAGGTGAGTTTGAACTTTACGTATTAAGAGCAAGGTCTTTAGAAGATGCAGAGTACAGACGACAACGTGCTTTAAAACAGCAAGCAGATAAAGAAACAATAGATGAATTTGCAGAAGATAACTTAGCAGGTACACTACTTGTTACAATGGGGGCATTGACCCTTGACCCTGCTAGTTGGTTGTCTGCTCCCGGACAAATAAGAGCCGTTAGGGGTATGGTAGAAGCAGGCAGGGCTGTTCGTAATGCTCAAGGTCAGCAAATAGCTAGGTCTAATGTAGCAGATGAACTAGCTTCTCATGCTTTTCATGCTGCTTTGTATGAAACCCCTGCACAGTTAGCTAATATTGACCGTGACATTTCTGACTTAGTGTTAAATGTAACAGCTAACATGGCTATATCTCCTGTTATTACTAGAGCGCCCGGTGCTGCTATGAACTTCGGCAGAAACCTAAGCAAGGCAATAGAAGAAGTAAACTTACCTCAAAACAAAATACAACTAAACCCATCTAATAGTGAAGCCCCTGACTTGTCAGGCAGTGCAGACAAATTAGAAACTTTAGTTGATACTAGGTTGTCTGAAATAGAAGCTAACAGGCTAGATGTAAAAGAGGTAGAGTCTTTTAATCAAAGAATAGGTAAAACTATTTCTAACTTTATGGATAGAAGTTGGTTGACCAACCCCTCTGTTGCAGGTGACTTTAAAAGGGTTTTGGCAAAGGGTGATAATAAGTATGCAGAGTTTGTGCTAAAAGATATTATTTCTGATGGTAGTGGTCAATACAACCAAACATTGTCTGCTGCTGATTACAAGCATACTTATGACCACAAATACACTACTGCTGTAGATGACCTACGTTTTATCTACCATGAGTATGTTGAGTCTCAGATTAACCCTGACACTTTTTCTACCCTGCCTGCTATTTATAAGGATAGTTTATTAAAACAACACAAAGCTGAGTTTGATGCTAAGGTTGTAGAGTTGTCTAACACCATGTATTACATGGAGCAAAACACACCTGAGTTTAAAGCATGGTATGCAGAGCAAGAAAAATTATTCCCATTGCAAATGAAAGCTTCAGAAAGACTTAATGAACAGTTTGCTGTTATTGGTATGGATGCACAAAACGCTAACCTACCAGGTTCACAAAATGTAGATTACAATCGCAAAGGTTATTTACCTCGTATTACAAATAGAGAAAAGTTTTTTGAACGAACATTAGACTCTGTTGATAGACAAGTTTATGGTAAGTTGTACTCTGATGCTTTTAAAAAAATGGGTCAAAATGTTAAAGCAGCTAGACTAGAAGACTTAAACATTAAACTAAAAGCTACTCAAGCTAAGTTAAGAGAAGCAGCAGATGCTAAAGCAGCTGAAAAATTAGAAGCTAAAGTAAAAGATTTAGAGTTAAAACTAAAAACCGCTTCTAATATGGATATGGAAAAGTATGGACAAGCAGGGTTAACCTTTTTTAACAGACTTAGAGATAGTCAGTATGGTCATTACACTGATATGGACTCAGCCTTAACTGCTGCTGATGAAACAAGGTTAATGGAAATTGTAGGAGATAAATCTATTGTAGATGAAATCTTAGATGCACAGCGTATTATGGCTGAGCAAAAAAGTAAGTCTGCTAGATTTAAAGGTCGTTTAAGTTTTGATGTAAATACTCAAACTGAAGTTAATGGTAGAGCCTACAAACTAGCTGACTTGTATGATAATTCTTTAGATAACTTAGTTGTTAAATACGGCAGAGAAATGGCAGGTCGTGTAGCTTTAGCTAAAAAAGGTATTACATCTGAAGCTGATTGGAATGAGTTATCTTTACGGGTAGTTAAAGGTGTAGGTGATTTAAGACAGATAGATAAGCTTAATGAAAACATGAAAGCTATTTGGGACATGATGCTTAACCGACCTATCGATGGGGCTATGTCACAAGAAGTTCGTATGTTTAAAGAGTATACATCTTCTTTGTTAATGGGTCGCTCAGGCTTGGCACAGACTGCTGATATTGCAATGGTAACTGCTGAAACAGGTACACTTAATACAATTAACGCTTTGTTTAAATCTTTTAAAATAAAAGACCAAGTACGTAAGTTACCTGATGGTGAGAAAAAAGAAATCTTAAGACAAACAGAGTCTTTGTTGTCAGGTAGATTCTCTCGTGACCACATCTTAAACAACCCTGTGTTAGACCGTATAGCACAAGACACTGGCGGTGTGCAATCTAAAACTATACGTCACGCTGATAGAGCATTAGGTGAGATTAGCACTAGCTTGTATTACCTTAACGGTATGAACCACATCAAAGCTATGGAGCAAGGTATAGGCTTACGTTCTTCTATTGCAAAGGTTAATGACTTAATCAGTAGTAATAAAGACTTGTCTCGGTTAGCTGATTATGGCTTTGATAAAAAGTTAGTAGCTGAGTGGAAAAAGAACCTAGATAATGGCACTATTGTAAAAGGAGAGTTTGGGGGAATTGTAGATTTAAACCTACCTAAGTGGAAAAATAGGGCAGAAGCAGAAAAAGCAGCAGTTGCTTTACGTAAATGGAATGCTTCTATGATACAAGAAACTATTGTAGGTGAAAATGTATTAGCTTTACAAAAAAACGTAGGTGGTTTAGTTTTCCACATTTTACAGTTCCCTATTATTGCTATGCAAAAACAAACTCAAAAAAACATTCGCCACATGGATGCTCAAACCTTAAACTTTGCTATATCAGCAACAATCATGGGTACAGCGATAGGTTATATCCAGTACGGTATTCGTAACCTATTAGCAGGCTATGATTGGGATGATAGAGATATTACTTTAGAA
>Ga0209498_1000923_pt1 | contig 18108 bp, 20 predicted proteins | sample WalLakDeSediment_FD_184131 | JGI IMG/M metagenome (GOLD analysis project Ga0209498, IMG submission 184131) | Lake sediment microbial communities from Walker lake, Nevada to study Microbial Dark Matter (Phase II) - Walker Lake 11/02/13 Deep... | ecosystem: Environmental > Aquatic > Freshwater >... | reverse complement strand
AGGAGTCCGGTCCGGTTTTCGATCCGGTACTGTATATCGGTCTTCATCTCCAGGCCCGGTTCAATAACCATATCGGCAATGAGAATTTTATCGGCGGCACCGCTGCCGATATTGACTGTTCCGAATGCGGTCTCGAGGTGAACACGTACCGAATTTTCATGTGAAGCGGCTATTTCTTTCTGATAGTGCGACTGGCCGTATGCCAAACCATACGTGCCTAAAGCAACAATCACCGTCGATACAAGGAACCGATATATTTGATTTTTCATATTTTTACTCTCTTAATCAGGAGATAAGTAAAATTCATAATATATTATATATGTGTCCTTTTATGATATACGCTCGATGTGGAAACAAGTTGCAGTCCGGATTAATAATCGCGTATTTTTTTTCTGAGTTGTTTATAGAGAAGCTCCCTGCCACGGAAAATATGGGCTTTTACCGTACCGAGGGGCAAATCGAGGATATCCGCAATCTCATCGTAGCTTTTTTCTTCGAGATGCCGGAGTATGATAACATCGCGATATTTTTCCGGTAGTGAGTCGATTGCCCGGATTACAAACTGACTCCGCTGGTCGGTGATGATCTCCTTATCAGCTTTGTACGTGGCATCCGGCAGTTCATAGCTGTATTCATCACCTTCAGAACCGGCCTGTTGATCGATTGAAAAGGTTTGCAGTTTTTTCTTTCTCAGGTGATCGATACAGGTATTTGAAGCGATCTTATAAATCCAGGTCGAAAAAGCATAGGTATGATTGAAGGATTTCAGTGATGAGAAAGCTTTTACAAATGTCTCCTGGGTAAGATCGTTTACTTCGGTCCGCTCATTTATCATCCTGGATATGACGTGAAAGATGGCCGGCTGGTACTTATCCATCAACCGTTGGAAAGCTTTCTGATCGCCCTTTACCGCTTTACGGATTAATTCGGAATCTTCCTTGCGTGAAGGAGATGGGATTGCCGTAGTCTGATCGTTCGGTTTTTCGTTGTTTTTAGTTTTTTCTAAAGCCATGCATCGTAAAAATAGTGTTGTAGGAAAGTACACAAATTTATGTAAATCTTCAACTTATCGAATTGATTAATTAGATCAAAATATGTAATTTGTTTACTATGTTTATTACATTTGAAGGTCTTGATGCATCGGGTAAATCCACCCAGGCGGAATTAACGAGGGCACGGTTTCTTGAAGCCGGTAAAAAAGTAGTGTATATCCGCGAACCCGGGGGGACACATCTGGGAGAGAAAATCCGGAAAATTTTACTTGATGTACAGAACAGCATCGATCCCGTCGCTGAAGTATTATTATTTTCCGCGGCGAGGGCACAGCTCGTGCGTGAAGTTATACGTCCGGCACTTGCACGGCAAGAAATTGTCATTTGTGACCGTTATGTGGATTCAACAACTACCTATCAGGGGTACGGGAGGCAAATTCCCATGGAATCCATTCAGGCCGTTAATCGTCTCGCAATCGAGGATGTTTTGCCGGAATTGACGTTCTTCATCGATATTTCGATCGATGAAATCGAACGGCGTCAGAAAACTGCCGGTAAAATTACCGATAGAATGGAGCGGTCCGGAAGGGATTTCTTCGAACGAACCCGGCAAGGATATATTGAACTTTCGGAGTCCTGTAAACGGTTAAAAGTAATACCGGGCGAGCGTGCTCCCGATACGATATTCAGTGAAATATGGTCGATTATCGAGAAAGAATTACATTTGTAGCCACGCGGATGAAAAAAGTGACGGCAATAATCCATTGAGAGGAGAGAGATGAACAATTATCTTTTTAGTTCCCGAAGTTTACGCCGCTGTATGTTTTCTGTGCCGCTGCTCATTTTACTTTTAATCGTTTCAACACAGAGTTTTGCCGATGATGAGCGGTATATTAAAATTAATCGCTCCATTGAGCTTTTCGGGCGGGTGTACCAGGAAATCATAAATAATTATGTCGATGAGATCGATCCCGAAAAATTCATGCGTGCCGGAATCGACGGCATGCTAGGTGCGCTCGATCCGTACACCGTCTATATCGATGAACGGGGAAGGGATGAAGTCGATTTATTAACTACCGGGAGATACGGAGGGGTTGGCATCACAATTGGAATGAGGAACGGTGATATAACTATTACCTCTGTGACTGAGGGGTATGCCGCACAGAAACAGGGATTGATGATCGGAGACCGTATTATTTCCATCGGTGGTAATGATGTCAATACGATGACAATGAGTGATGTGAGATCAACAGTCAGAGGTGAACCCGGCACCAGCATTGAATTTGTTATTGAGAGAGAAGGAGAGACCGAGCCGCTCAGTTTTACACTTGTACGGGAATCGATCCGCGTACGCAATGTCACCTATGCCGGTTTTACCGAACCCGGTATCGTGTATCTTAAGCTTGAACGTTTTTCGCGCGGAACCGGCGGTGAGGCCCGTCAGGTTCTCCGTGAGTTGCAGCGGGAAGACCGGATCGACGGTGTTATTTTGGATTTACGGAATAATTCCGGAGGATTGCTCGATGCAGCTGTCGAAGTGGCTAATATCTTTATCCCCCGAGGAACGCTTATCGTTTCAACGCGTGGCAGAACCTCCGATTCCGTCAGGCGATATGTTGCCTTGCAGGATGCCTTGCTGCCCGAAGTTCCTCTGATAGTTCTTATAAACGGAAATAGTGCCAGCGCCAGCGAAATAGTCGCCGGAGCAATACAGGATCTCGACCGGGGTGTATTGGTAGGTACCCGCTCATTCGGAAAAGGATTGGTACAAACCGTCGCCCCACTCCGAACGAACGAGCAGTTAAAGATAACGACTTCACGATATTATACCCCCAGCGGCCGAAGTATACAAACAGCGGATTATATGAGCGGCGCACCGAAAGGATTATTCGCAATCGATACCGATAGTTTATATACCGAATATAAAACAACCGCCGGAAGAATGGTCTATGAAGGAAATGGAATAGATCCTGATACCACCGTCAGCCCCCCGGGAGCAAGCCGCTATGTGAATCAATTGAGCAGGCAAGCATTGATATTTCGCTTCGCGACGCGGTTGGTACACTCAGATGAATATGCAGAGGAACAGCCCGTCGTTGACGAATTGTTCCTTGATCGTTTCCTGAATTTTATAAAAGAAAATAATTTCGAATATATAGATGCAGGTGAAGAGATAATCGGGAATCTCCGGAGAACTGCCGAGGAGGAGAACTACTCATCGCAATTCTTCAAAGAGCTGGAGAGTCTTGAAAATTACATAAGAACGGATAAGGAGCAGGCCTTTACCAGGCATCGTGACGAAATTAAACGCGAGTTTATATCCGAGATAGCGACGCGTTATAACGGTGACCGGGGAAGGATCGAGACGGATCTGCAGTATGATATACAATACAACACGGCGATGGATTATATAAAAAATAAACCGCTCTATCGGCTCCAACTCAGCATAGCCGATTAATAGCATCCAGGATGGACATCTCAATTCTTCTTATTCTTGTCGCCGTCGGTTGCCTTATGGGATTTACCGCCGGCTTTTTCGGGGTCGGCGGTGGTATTATTCTGGTTCCTATGCTGCTCCTGGTGTATGCGCACATCGGGATCGAACCCTCGATAAGTTCACACATTGCTTTTGGTACCAGTTTATTTGTAGCGACGTTTACTTCTCTTTCAAGTTCATACCGTCATTTTAAAAATAAGAATATTGTGAAAGAGGCGGTTCTTATTCTGGCGGTTGCCAGTGTCATCACCGCACTGTTCGGGTCGTGGATCGCCGATCAGTTAAGTAGTCTCTCGTTACGTCGTATATTTTCGCTCGTGATCTTCTTTGCGGGTTTACGGTTGGCACTTCAAAAAAATGAAAAAGTAAATGAGCGCGTTGCGAGTGTATCGAAGCCGGGCCTGATCGGGATCGGAACGTTTACCGGTTTTGTTTCATCGCTCGCGGGAGTGGGAGGAGGCGTGTTTTCAATCCCGATGATGTATCAGTTCCTGAATTTTCCGATAAAAAAAGCGATAGGCACGTCGAGTGCCGTCATCGTATTTACGACATTCTTTGCGTCGCTCGGGTATATGATAAATGGGTGGGGGAGACCGGAGCTGCCGGCATATACGCTCGGGTACGTTCATATCGGTGCGGCGATACCGGTGATGGTTACCGCGGTTTTGTTCAGTCAGTTCGGAGCGATGGTAACGCATAAGACCGAGGTAAACAGGCTGCGGAGGATCTTCGGAGGATTTTTAGTTGCGGTGGGTGTGTATATTTACTTTGGTTAAACCGTCGCTTCCATCTTCTTCCGGATCAACTCTATCACATATGAAAAATCTTCATCGCGATGCACGAAATCGAGATCGGTGTTATCGATAATGAGCAGCGGTGCGAGATCGTAACTCTTGATCCATATCTTGTAATGTTGATTGAGCTGCTCTAAATACTCACGCGGTATGGATTGCTCATAAGAGCGTCCCCGTCGCTGTATCTGGTGCAGGAGTGTTTCGATCGGACAATCCAGATAGATCATCAGATCGGGGGGGCGTAAGTAATCCGTCATCGTATAGAAGAGGGAGCGGTAGTTGTTGTAATCGCGGTCGTCCATTTTACCGATCTCATGCAAATTTCGCGCGAAGATCTCCACGTCCTCGTATATCGATCTGTCCTGAATAACCGACGATGAGGATTCGACGATTTCCTTGTGCGTCTGAAAGCGTTTCGAGAGAAAATATACCTGCAGATGAAATGCCCATCGTTTCATATCCGCGTAGAAATCCGGCAGATACGGATTGTCGTCGACGGATTCGAAATACGCTTTCCATCCATACCGCTCGCTGAGTTTTTGTGTGAGGGATGATTTTCCTGAGCCGATATTGCCGGCGACACAGATAAAGTATTTTTTATTCCGGGATGGGAACTCCATAGTCTAAATAACCCTCTGATATTCGGAAATGTCGTACCGCCATACTTTTTCTCCGCAAAAACGCGTGCCCTCGGGACACACAGGACGTAAATTCGCGAGATCGCGGATGGTACACGGGGGAAGCAGATATTGACCTATCCGCGGATTGATTTCCCGGATTTGCTGTGCTTCGTCGAGCGATGCCCGCCATATCTCTTCCTGTGCATTATAACATAAACGCATCGCATGTTTGTGGTGCAGGTTGAGAAGATCGGCCGATTCGGAAAAGCGTATATTGACGGCATTCGGTAAAAGGTATGCCGCATCGTCTTCCGGCACACCGAGCTTCAAGAGCTTGTTGATGTTATCCCACGTGCGGTTCATTGTTTCCCGGTAGAGGTTCAACGCATCCGCATCCTCGGTAATGAGCTCCGGCGTGATGTAGTCGGGTTCATCGGTCATATGTTTCGAAAGAACCGGTCTTGATGCCGGTGTCATTCTGTGACGCTGATCCTGTGAGTCGGCGGTATGACTTAATTTCTTCCGGAACGTATAATGAATATGATACATCGCACGGGATAGTTTTGAATGGGTCGTAAGCACGAGCGATTCACCGAGCAGGGTGTTTTTACCCGGGTGCAGGAGCATGTCTATGGCATCGTTATCGGAGAGCATAGATTCCGGCAAACCGAACACTTCGCGCACCGCAGATGCGAGAACACGTTCGCCGTTCTGCTTGTAATCGATGAGTTTTGAGACGCGTCCCTCTAACGATGCATCGAACTCTTTGATGAATTGTTTCCTGTAGGCTGAACCGTTCAGCCGGTCTTCTGAGAAGTTCAGAAAAAATTTTCCTTCGGGGGTCTCCTCGAGAGGAATCGGTTCTTCGAGGATCGTTTCATACAAAGGATCATGCTGAAGGAGCGCGTCGACCATCTTTTTTACTACAAGACGTTGTTCATCCCGGGCATCGTATTGCTCGACAAGCCGGTAATACCTCAATAATGTAATGGCACTAATCGTATGATAGAGATACGCGAAAGTAGCGACGGGCATGACGTACCGCGCAATCTCCTGACATTTTTTTGTGATATCCTTCCCGACCTCAATAATGTAATGGCACTAATCGTATGATAGAGATACGCGAAAGTAGCGACGGGCATGACGTACCGCGCAATCTCCTGACATTTTTTTGTGATATCCTTCCCGTATTTTTCGGGATAGTTACGTCTCGCACGGAACCGGGAAAAATAATGTTCTGCCGTTACGTTGTGCAGAAGTTCGATCAATTTAAAATAGGCATCCGTTTGCATACCGATAGTATCAGTGTAGATCGATAACGCTTCACCGGATAGTTGCGGGATGTAGTACCCGTCTTTCTTTATTTTGACGTATCGCTGACTCACCTGTTCCGAATTATAAAACGGGTGGCTGTGAAGAAACGACCAGATGAACTGTCTGGACACGTTCGAGAGCGTAAACTGCAGATATGCATGCTGAAACGTCGTGTGATGCCCCGCTTCGTAAATACTCTTTGCCAGAGGTTGCCATCGTTCAAACGGTGTAATGTCCTCGTCTTTGATAATTCCTTTACCGGAATAACAGGTTCTCGCGGTTGCGATAACGTTTGTGAACGGAGTCTGAAAAGCTTTCTCTAATGTTACTTTCGGTTCTGGGGATATTGTTGTCGGCATATACGTTATCTACGGATTCTCACCATCTTCTTTTTTATTGCGTTCTGTGCTCGGTTCAATTTCTGTATATTCGGTAAACGGAATATCGTCTATACCTCCTGCACGGTTTGTACGGAAACGTATGTTTCGGGGGTGTCGTTCCCGGTTACCGGATTTTTGTGAGAATAGCGTCCGGTAGATCGCGGATCCGATGCCTGCCACAATCAATCCTGCAAGGATGATCCCGAATACAAACAGACCGACGGAAATCAGCACAATAAGGGTTACTATTCCGAGTAATCCCGGGAGAATAAAACCCGGGGGTACCTTCATTTGATAATGTCTCATGTCACTTAATCCTTTTCACTACTACTAATGTCTTATCGTCGTTGTATTTGCCGTATGCCGAGAATGATAGGACATCGTCGATGACGATCTGAACAATCTCTTTCGGTGATCGGTCAGCGTTGTTCACTATCAGTTTTTCGAGTCGTTCTTCGCCGTAAAAATCGCCCGCCGCGGTCGTTGCTTCGACGATACCGTCGCTGTAGGCGACAAGTATATCGCCGGTTTTTATGTTGATGTTCTCTACCACATAACGCTGTTCGGGTGTTAAGCCCAGAACACCGCCGGTGGTTTCCAGGTAGCGAACCTCATTGACCGATGCGTCATAAAATATCGGGTTATTATGGCCTGCATTGACGAACACGCATAACCCGCTCTGGTTATCAAACAATTCTGCATAGAAGAGAGTTGCAAAGCGTTCATCGGGGAACGTCCGGGTAATCATCTTATTAATAGTCGAGATAATCGCCGATGTTTTTATCTGATGGGCTGCTCCGAGTCGTAAAGCTCCCGATATATAGAGAGCTTGTACTGCCGCCGACATTCCCTTTCCCGCGGCATCGCCGACCAGGACACCAAGCTGGCGGGACTCCTGTCCGATCTCGACATAATCGAAGAAATCACCGCAAACCTCTGCTTCCGGGATAGTGGTTCCGTAAATCTGGTAATTCCCGAAATGATATTCATGCTGGGGGAGAATACTTGTCTGGATCTCGCGCGCCTGCTTAAATTCGAGCTGCATCTTATCGCTCTCCTTCTGCATACGCCGGCTTTTCAGAAAGGAAGTCACCGCGGCACTTATGATATTGAGTGTATCAAGCAATTCTTCGTCTAATTTCTCCGAATTAAATGCGAGAATATAGGGGTACAGCATCACGCCGTGTATATTCATTTTCTCACCGACCCCCGTGGCAGCGTAGTGTTTAATTCCTACGGCACGCAACCGGCTATGTGTTTCGACCCCCATAACGGACCGATGATTGGCGATATCATGGAATAAGGGGTATTCGTTGACTTTTAAACTGAAGCCCTCTTCGACCCGCTCGATATGTCCTTTTTGGTGGGTTAATGTGTATGAGCCATTTTTCGGGTCGAGTTCCCAGATCCGGGCACCTGAAATGTTAATGGCCTCATTGTCGATTATTTCGCTGATGATTTTTTCGAACAGGTCTTCTTTGGAAATATAGTTTTCCGGTGTAATGCTTTCTATTGTTCTGTATAGTTTTCGTTGATTCATCGGGTAATTGGTAGAATATAATTGATTCGAATATGTACAATTGTATAGTATACAAATCAATACCTCTAAAGTCAATCTATGCGATTTTTCGGATAATGACGGTACCCGCATAAAAGCTTACAGCGAGAAAAATCAGGAAATACACAGATTGTAGCATGATCTGCGGCAGGTCGCCGACGCCTATCGTGAAGTATCTGAGGAAATCAGCCTGCCATGTAACCGGATTAATCAGAGCGGCCGTTGTTAACCAGGAGGGCAGGAGATCGAGAGGATAAAAAAGACTCGAGGCAAATAACATAATAAAGTAAAGCAGATTAATGATAGTATTGTACATATCATTCCGTCTGATACGAAGAGCAAAAATCATCAGAAAGAAAAACCAACCGGCGGTTCCGATAATAATGCCGACAAATACCAATGGCAGATGTGCAACCGATAATGAGATCCCGAGGATCCACGAGCCGAGTCCCAGAGCGATTATTGCCGCTACGGTTGCAATGACGCAGTTAAACAGTACTTTCCCGATCAGGAACTCTCCGCGCGTCATCGGATACGTAAGGTGTTCGTAGAATATGCCGTTATCTCTGTCCATGAAGAAACCATACGATGTGTTCATCCCGATCCCGAAGCTCGTCATTGCCAGGATTCCGCCGAGAAAGAATTCATTGTATGGAATCAATTGTCCTTTCATCATAATGCCTTCACTGAGCGCCCTGTCAAATCCGATACCGAAAATGAGAAGATATATCAGCGGCATAAACAAGTCGAAGAACAGCCAGGTCAGACTTGTTGTACGCAATAAATATTCCCGGTAAACTACGGCAGGGATCGATTTCATACCGGTTCCTCTTTTTGCCGTGATAAAAGGTCTATGAAAACATCTTCCAGATCTGCAGTGTGAACTTCAAAATGAACAAGGTCGTGATCGCGATCGAGCTCTCCGATAACATCGAGGATTTGCTGGTGCGACTGCTGTAATGTAATCTCTGCCGCCGTGGCGTTGTGTTTGAAATGGAGAGGATTTTGCGCCTTTAAAAATTGTATTGTCCGTGGCGACACGTCCCTGAATATCAGATTCAAAGTATATGCAGGTACACCGAGCCGTTTTATGTCATGCAGATCGCCTTCGGCGATTATACTCCCGTGATCGACAATAACCAGACGGTCGCATAAATCCTCGGCTTCATCAAGGAGGTGTGTCGTCAGGACAATAGTCGATCCTTTCGATGCTTGTTCCCTGATGGCACTGAGTGTCGTTCGGCGGTTTATAGGATCGAGACCCGTTGTCGCCTCATCTAAAAATATCAGCGGCTTTCCGCTCAGGAACGCCTTCGCTACCTGCAACCGTCTTCTCATGCCACCGCTCAGGTCGATAGCATGTGTATACCGTTCATCGTATAGACCGAATTGGTCGAGCACTTCAGTGATGCGCCGATCTGCCTCCCTGCGTGGAATATGATGAAAACGGGCATAGGTTCTCAGGTTCCCGAGAACCGTAAGATACAATTCAAAGGCGTTTTGCTGGAGTACGACTGCTAACGAACGGCGGGTTTCAAGCGGTTGATGTACGCAATCGAATCCGTTCACAACGGCTCTTCCGGAGGTGGGGGGAGTCAGCGTTGTCAATATTTTGATTGTTGTAGATTTACCGGCTCCGTTCGGCCCGAGTAAACCGAAAATAGCCCCCGGTTCGACGGTAAAAGAGATCCCCTTCAGTGCGTGAACTGACGGTTTGCCGCGGGGGGTGTACATCTTTGTGAGGTTAACAACCTCTATGGCATAACGATTATTCATAATTTTATAATATACGAAAAGCCGGTGAAAAAGTTGCGTTCTATTTTTTGCATTCTTATTTTTAACGATGAACTATATAGATACCGATCAACTTGTAGCTGACTTTTGCAGCCTTGCCCGAATCGAAGGCATATCACTGAAAGAAAGAAAAGTCGCCGATTATATTAAAAAGAAACTTGAGCCGCTCGGAGTTCGTGTCGTTGAGCAACCAATCCCCGTCGGGGGATCTGAGTCGGGAAATTTAATATGCATCCCGGAGGAAACCGACCCCGATAAACCGGTGACTTTTTTAGCAGCTCACATGGATACCGTTCAGTCAACACAACAATTGGTCTCCGGGGTGAACGACACTACTATCAGCTCTGACGGTTCAACGATACTTGGCGCGGATAATCGTGCGGGTGTAGCTGCATTGCTGTATATGCTCGGGATTGCACGAGAACGAAAGCTTCAGTTGAAGAATATTGGTGTATTATTTACCGTCGCGGAAGAGATCGGTCTGGTTGGTGCACGTCATCTCGATTTTTCGGATTACCCCTCTATCAGACAGATATTTGTTTTCGACTGTTCCCGAGTTGGTGCACGTCATCTCGATTTTTCGGATTACCCCTCTATCAGACAGATATTTGTTTTCGACTGTTCCCGACGTCCCGGTATTTTCATCCAACATTGTTATGGTTGCTTAAAATTCAGAATGGAAATGAGCGGCAGATCCGCGCATGCCGGGGTTGCTCCCGAAAAAGGGATCAACGCTATTGCAATGGCCGCACATATCATTAGCACTATTGAACAGGGTCGTCTCGAAGACGGTGCGACATGTAATATCGGTACTATCCACGGCGGTGATGCTACAAATGTCGTATCATCCCGGGTGGTTTGTGATGGGGAAATCCGCGGACCATCTATGGAAGTCATAGAGAAGCATAGCAACGAACTGAACAGGATAGCATCGGAGGTCACTGCCCGGTTCAACGGCAGCTATTCATTAGATACGTCTCTTGCCTTTGCACCCTTCCATATAGATCCGTCGAGCGATCATTATAAAGCCGCGGAAATGATGATCAGGAAAGCGGGTCTGGAGCCAAAACCGATCCGATATACCGGCGGCAGCGATGCCAATATTTTCAACGTCAACGGTATACCAGCGATTAATTTCGGCATCGGGGCACAACAACCCCATAGCAACGAAGAGTTCATATATATCGAAGATCTCAGGAAGACAACCGAACTCGTTTTGATTGCAGCAACAGAGAACCTCGAATAATGTAGCCCGAATAGAAATTTTCACATGGAGCGTCATTTGAAAAAACGGAAATATAAAGCCCCGAATACGTTAATTATAGTTTTTAGCGTTGCTGTTCTTACCACAATACTAACCTGGATAATTCCCGGCGGGGAATATGAATATGCTGAAAAAAACGGACGGGAAGTGGCGGTCCCCGGATCGTTTCATTATGTGGACAGAGTCCCGCAAGGTGTCGGAGCGTTGCTCACGGCTCCTCTCAAAGGCATCAATGAGGTTTCATATATTATCGGATTCGTGCTTGTTATAGGCGGTGTGTTTTCGATAATCGCGAAAACAGGTGCTATGACCGGAGCGATACATGCTATTGCGCGTGCTCATACTCAAAAGCCCGGCAGGGATAAGATCCTCATCCCCGCTGTTATGATTATATTCAGTCTGGCGGGTGCGACCTTCGGGATGAGCGAGGAAGTAATTCCTTTCGTTTTACTCTTTATTCCGTTAGCCCGAAATATCGGGTACGATTCGATTACCGGCGTTGCTATGTGCTACGTAGCTGCACATGTGGGATTTGCCGGTGCGTTTATAAATCCATTTACGATCGGTATTGCACAGGGACTTGCGGAGTTACCGGCATTATCCGGTATTGAATATCGTATCTTCATTTGGTTTTTACTTACGACCGTTGCGATAGTTATTGTTATGAGATATGCATCGCGGGTAAAAAAGGATCCGGAAAGCAGTCCGGTATATGAACTTGACCTCGAACGCTGGCCCCGTGATTCAAATGCTTCGATAAATGCAGAGAAAATGACCGGCAGGCAAATTGCAGTACTCGTCTTACTCGGAGTTACTATCGCGGGTCTGATATACGGCGTCATGAAATACGAATGGTATGTAACCGAAATGGGCGGATTATTTCTCGGACTCGGTATAGCATCCGCTGTCGTTGCAAAGTTAAAAATAAATGATATAGCGATATCCTTTATCGAGGGTGCGAAAGATCTGGTCGGTCCGGCTTTGATTATCGGATTTGCCCGGGGTATACTTATTATTGCACAAGAGGGAGAAATTATCGATACGATCCTGTTCTGGTTGTCGCAGGCGATCTCCATTGGTCACCCGGTGCTGTCCGCACAACTGATGTTTATCACGCAGAGCTTTATCAATTTCTTTATCCCGTCTGCGAGCGGCCAGGCAGCACTCACGATGCCTATTATGGCGCCGTTGAGCGACCTCGTCCATATTACGCGCCAGACTGCGGTGTTAGCGTATCAACTGGGTGACGGGTTTACCAATATGATCGTTCCGACGGCACCGGTTCTCATGGGCGTGCTTGGATTGTCGAAAATCCCATGGGATGTTTGGGCACGTTGGATACTCCCGTATCAGATATTATTCTTTATACTCGGGTTGTTATTGTTAATACCTCCGGTTTTATTTAACTGGGGTCCATTTTAAATAATGCTCTCAAAATATGTAAAGGAAAAGACAATGTTCAGATCGGCTACTACATGGAAAAGGCGGGATTTTTTAAGAACCGGTATAGTCGCTGCTACCGGAAGTATGCTCGGTTTAAAAGTAACGAAGGGGGGAGTCGGAGCTCCGGCAATTAAGACAAATACTTTTCAACCGGTGGCAATCTCAAGCGGAAACGGATTGGCGGCCACTGAAAAAGCAATGGAGATTGTCTTAAACGGCGGAGATTGTCTCGATGCTGCGGTTGCGGGAGTCAAAATTCAGGAAGACGATCCCGAAGATACGTCTGTGGGTTACGGCGGGCTTCCGAATGAACGGGGTGTCGTTCAGCTCGATGCATCTGTCATGCACGGACCGACACACCGGGCGGGAGCAGTTGGTGCACTTGAGAATATCAGATATGCCTCGGAGGTTGCAAAAATTATCATGGAGCGGACGAAACGTGTTTTTTTAGTGGGAAAAGGTGCTCTTGAATTTGCCCGCATGCATGGATTTAAAGAAGAAAACCTTCTCACCGAACAGGCACGCACATTATGGCAGTACTGGATTGAGAACAGAAGTAAGTTCGATGATTATATGACACCGACAGAGAGCCTTGACGATATCCCGGAACAACTGCGATATTTTATCGATACCGGAGGAACGATTAACCTGAATGTCCTCGATACACACGGAAATCTCGGCGGTTGTACGACGACAAGCGGGCTGGCATTCAAGATTCCCGGCCGCATCGGTGATTCGCCCATCATCGGTGCAGGTTTGTATGTCGACAATGAGTTCGGTGCGGCAGGGTCCACCGGCCTGGGAGAGGTGAACATGCAGACGTGTGCCAGTTTTCTGGTCGTTGAAGAGATGGGACGGGGCAAAACACCAACGGATGCATGTATGGCAGTCTGTCAACGAATCGTTGAGCGGACAAAAGTAGGGTATCTCTGGCGCAACGGAAGACCTGCATTTAACGTGAATTTTTATGCCATTAACAAACGGGGCGAATTCGGATGTGCATCGGTACTGAGCGGCTCACAGTACTGAGCGGCTCACAGTACGCGGTCCACGATGAAGACGGCGCGAGACATATGGATGCAGCATATTTGTATGAACGGGATTAGGTAATATTTCATCTGACCCGTTCTATGCATTCAGGTGTGTTACTCTTCGGGGAGTTGACGAGCTGTGAGACTTCATACGCCTCCATCTCTTTTTCCGGATAAGGTTGCAGGAGCGGAAGAACCTGTTGTTCGTTTTCAACCGACCGGTCAAGCCACAAATCAAAGTGTTCTTTCGGCAGAATGACCGGCATCCGGTTATGAATTTTATTAAGAAATTTGTTCGGTTCCGTTGTGATGATTGTACACGTCGATACTTTCTTACCCTCCGGTGATGTCCACGAATCCCAGAGTCCGGCAAAGGCGAATGGCTCCTGGTTTTTCAGAAAGATATACATCGGAATTTTCCGGTTACCCGATTTTTGCCATTCATAAAATCCATCGGCTATGATCAGACATCTTTTCCGCCTCAGGGGATGTTTGAAACTCGGTTTTTCAGCAAGAGTCTCAGCCCGTGCGTTAATCATTCGATTCCCGATTGTGGGATCTTTCGACCAGGACGGAATTAATCCCCATTTGAGAAGGCCGAGCTTTCGGGATTCGTCCTTCAGAATGACCGCAACTTCCTGCCCCGGAGCGATGTTATAACTCGGTTCGATCGCACCTTTAACGTCTTCGATCTCGAATGCATCGACAATTGCCTGTAGTGTCGCTTTACGTGAAAATCTTCCGCACATATGTATAGTGAATAGTAACGGTTTGCCGGTTAACTCTGTTTAACTAATGAGAGAAAATCGTTCGTATCTATATTTCCGCCGCTTATGATGGCACATACTTTTTTGCCTTGGAATTGACTGCTATGAACCCGAACGGCAGCGGCGGCGACCGCACCGGTCGGTTCAACGACAATCTTCATTCGTTCAAAGAAAAACCGCATCATTGAGATAACATCTTCGTCGGATACTGTCATCATATCATCGACATATTTCAGGATCATCTCAAAATTCAGATTACCGAGCGAGAGGTTGCGCATACCGTCGGCGATTGTTGAAGTTTTGTCGTATCGGATCAATTTCTTCTGCCGAAAAGATTGATTTGCATCGTCTGCGCCGTTTGTTTCGACGCCGACTACCCGAACGTGGGGTTTCTTTGATTTTATTGCTAACGCACATCCGGAGATTAATCCTCCTCCGCCGACGGGTACCAAAACGATATCGACGTCGGGTACCTGTTCGATTATTTCGAGGCCGCAGGTTCCCTGTCCCGCAATGATGAAGTGGTCGTCATACGGTGGAATGATCGTGTAACCGAATTCTTTATGGAGTCCCAACGCGCGTTCGTAGCGGTCGTCCGATGTCGTGCCTGCAGCGACAACCTGCGCTCCGTATCCTTCCGCTGCATTTCGTTTCGATGTGCGGGCATTCTCGGGCATTACCACCACGCATTTGATATTCTCAAGCCGGGTTGCAAGAGCCGTTGCCTGACCATGATTACCCGAGCTGAAAGTAATCACACCGCGGGATTTTTCGTTGTCGTTAAGAGAGCGAATTTTATTAAGCGCCCCGCGTATTTTAAACGCACCTATACGTTGCAGATTTTCCGTTTTGAAAAACGCAACGGTACCGGTATCCGAATCGAATGTTCTTGAGCGGAAGAGCGGTGTGAGATGAACCTCTCCCTTTATCCGTTCGGTGGCTTGTTCGATATCCGCAAGTGTAGGTGTTTTTATTTTCATGCAAGAATATAACAATTAGTTATGTCTTTTCATTGTTCGCCTCGATTGGTTGCTCGGGCAATTTCCGCTGAAGAAATTTTCCGACTACAAAAAGGAGGGTCAAGCCGATCAGCGGGAGTATTGTATGCAACTTGATTACATCCGACAGGTCGTCAGCCGTTGCGGCGTGGTGTATTGCTGATGTGTAAAGATACCCTTTTGCGGTGAACCCTATGAGCGTTGACGGTAAAAACCGTTTCATCGGGACCCGGAGTATACCGGCGCCGTAATTTATGATCGAATGCGGAAAGTTCGGTAAAGAGCGCACTGCACTGAGGGTCGCAAAATCGCTGTGGTTACGTATCACCTTAAAAAATCGCGATGATTGAATTTTATCGGCTGCATCTTTTGACATACTCTGTGAAAAACGGTATGCGAGCACGGCTCCCAAAACTCCGCCGGTTACCACAATGATTGTGGCAAAGAGCGGTTCAAAAAGTATACCCGATATCCAGTACATACTGGAGCCCGGCAACGCAAACATATAGAGCACTGCTTTTACGATTACCACGAGCGGTGGAAACCACCAGGTATGTGCGTAATATTCGCCGATTTCGAGGAACCGGTACCAGTCGAAAATTCCAGTATGGTGTAGAGTCACTCCCGCCAGTATGATGACACCGAGCAGGATAAGTTTAACGGGAATTTTTTTCTTTGTTTGAATTTCTGGTTGAATCATGCCTAAAATATACAAAAATTACTTTTAAGAATCCCCATCTTATTGAAAATCCTGAAGTAAGTAAATCTTTAGAATCTTTTAATTTCTTGACACTCCATACATTATTTCGTATCTTTTTTACAAATCTTAACCATGTAATACCACCAAAAAGGAGTGAAACTCATGAAGCGATCATATATATCGCTGCTTATTATTATTCTGGTAGGCACTTTTAGTTTACTGAATTTCCATTGTGCATCGCCGGAAATGACCAGTGCGAGATTATATCTTCAGCAGGGGCAATGGGACGATGCACTTCGATCGTTGGAAAACGAACTTGAACATAACCCCGCAAACGCAGAAGCCTGGTACCTGAAAGGCCGCGTACTCAGTGAAATCGGACAGTTTGATCGTATGCTGGAAGCGTTTGACCGCTCGATCGAAGTATCCGATGAGTATAAGGATGAAATTCAGGAAATTAAGTTTAACAATTGGATTGCCTTCATCAACGCCGGTATCGAGGAATATAATCTCGGGTCTGAAGATCCGGAGAACTATCGGATCGCAATAGAATTATTTGAATTAGCAACCAAGATGCAGCCCGATAGCACAGTGGCATATAAAAATTGGGGATTTGCCCATCTGATATTAGGTGAACTTGACGAAGCCATCGTTCCGTTTAAGGAAACATTAAAACGGGAAGACGATCCGGAAATTGCAAAATATACCGGACAGATATATTTCGATAAAGGTTATGAGATCTGGAGACAATATCCGTCACTTGATGATATTGAACCCGAAAAGAGGAGAGAACTGGAAGAAAACATGGAGACTTCGATCAAATATCTCGTTATGGCCATGGAAGGCGATCCGGATGATGCCGAAGTCGTTGCAGCCCTTTCAAATGCTTACATAGTTCTCGACCGGCAGAACGAAGCAAAAGAGATTTTCAGACAGGGTATACTAGCCGATCCCACGAATAAAATTTATTATTACAATCTCGGCGTGCTTCTTCTTGAAGAAGATAAATACGAGGAAGCTGTTGAACATTTTAATAATGCTATTGCCCTCGATCCCGATTACAGCGATGCATATTATAATCTCGGTGTCGCTTATGTAAACTGGGGAGTCGAACTGCGCGAGAAAGCAGTCGCAGAACGTGATGAGGAAGATAAGAGATACATGGAAAAATTCGAACTGGCATTGCCGAATTTAGAAAGGGTCGTGAACGACAGACCCAATGATGCACAGTTGTGGGAGACGTTGGGACGATTGTACGCGAATCTCGATCGTGTCCCGGAAGCCGAAGCAGCTTTCGATCGTGCAGACCGGATCAGAGAACGGAGTGAATGATAAGCACTATTCACCATGTAACTAAGAATATCAATATACAAATGCCCGACTCCGCGGAGTTTGGGCATTTGTATTTTACTCTATAAGTAACAAGGAGACGAAGTCTTATGGATGATAAAAAATCGACTTTCCCGAAGGGACAGCAAATCAATATCGAACTTGGTGAAAAAGAAGCGGAGGGAATATATTCCAATCTTGCCATCATTACACACTCGAGCGCAGAATTTGTTATAGATTTTACCCGCGTGATGCCGGGTGTGAAAAAAGCAAAAGTGCAGTCACGTGTAATTATGACTCCGCAGCATGCCAAACTGTTGTTAAACGCACTGAAAGATAATATTGAAAAATTTGAAAAACGCTACGGTGAAATAAAAACACATGGAGGCTCGCAACAGGCAAACGATGCTTTCGGCTTTCAACCACCAACCGAAAAAGACGAAAAAGTACATTGAAATTTCTACAATAGTCAGACAAATATATACTTTTTTATAAAATGTCGAACTACTCACCATGTGATGACCGTCACTCTCCGGGAGTGATATACATAAAAATTCATCAATCAGCTTATCCCTTTCGAATGCCGGATGGTAGGTCAATACAGTATACACCGGCATATATCGCCTT
>Ga0209498_1000921_pt1 | contig 18147 bp, 12 predicted proteins | sample WalLakDeSediment_FD_184131 | JGI IMG/M metagenome (GOLD analysis project Ga0209498, IMG submission 184131) | Lake sediment microbial communities from Walker lake, Nevada to study Microbial Dark Matter (Phase II) - Walker Lake 11/02/13 Deep... | ecosystem: Environmental > Aquatic > Freshwater >... | reverse complement strand
AGGTTTGGGTTTGTGGGTAAGCTATGGCATAATTAAAAGTTTCCAGGGCAAATTGGAGGTTCAAAGCAATACAGGAATGGGAACTACTTTTACAATAAAGCTTCCTGTAGAAAAATAACAGAAGGAATCAAAGATGTCTGAAAGAATTTTGGTAGTTGATGACGAAGATATAATTCGCGAATCACTATCATTCATTTTAAGAAAAGAAAAATACGAAGTGGAAGAAGCAGCAAACGGAAAAATTGCTTTTGAAATGCTTAAAGATTCTTCCTTTGATTTAGTAATTACCGATCTGGAAATGCCAGTGATGAAAGGCATTGAACTTCTTGATGAAATCAGGAAAATAAATCTGCAGACAAATACTATAGTGATTACAGCTTATGGTTCGATGGAAACTGCTATTGCTGCCTTACGAAGTGGTGCCAGTGATTATATTTTGAAACCTGTAGAGTTTGATGAGCTTTTAATAAAAGTTAAAAAGCTTTTTGAAGTTCGTGATCTTCATCTTGAAAACAGGATTCTCCGAAGAGAATTGCAGCGGGATTATGACTATACTAACATAATTGGTAAAAGCCAGGCTATAGCACAAATATTTGATATGATAAAAGCTGTTGCAGATACGGATAGCACGGTTTTAATTTCCGGAAACAGCGGAACAGGTAAAGAGCTTGTTGCAAAAGCATTACACTATAATTCAAAAAGAGCTAATAAGCCTTTCATTGCTTTGAACTGCGGTGCCATATCTGAAAATCTGATTGAAAGTGAATTATTTGGACATAAAAAAGGCGCATTCACGGGAGCAATTAGCGACAAAGATGGTTTCATCAAAGCAGCAGAAGGTGGAACTTTATTCCTTGATGAAATAAGTGAAATGCCGCCGCAGCTTCAGGTTAAACTTTTGAGAGCAATTCAGGAAAAAGAATATACTCCCGTTGGAACAACGGTTTCACTTCCTGTAAACGTTAGATTCATAGCTTCTACAAACAGAAATCTTATGGAATACGTTAACCAGGGAAAATTCAGAGAGGATTTGTTTTACAGACTTAACGTTGTGGATATTCATTTACCTTCCCTCAAGGAACGTGAAGGTGACATTTCATTGCTTGCTGATTTTTTTCTTGACAAATACAGAAAGCAAATGAACAAAAACATTAAAGGCATCTCCAATGATGCTATGAGAGCATTAATGAATCACGAATGGAAAGGCGAAATCAGAGAACTTGAGAATGTGATAGAAAGGGCAGTAATTTTTTGTAATGAAGATTTCATTAACGTAAAGAATCTTCCCGCACAGTTCCAGTCAGATACCGAGCCATCAGATTATTCTCCGTCAGGGTCACTTGATGAATCTGTAAAAAGATTTGAAAAAGAAATTATAACGCGTGCACTGGAAGCAAATGAATTCAATAAAGAGAAGACTGCCGATACTTTACAGGTTGGTCTCTCTACACTCTACCGAAAGATGAAAGAGTTAGATATTCAAATCTAATTTATTTTAATAACGATTTTTTTAGCGATGGATGATGTAATAATCAGTGATGATAAAACTAAGCTTGATATAGAGTTAATTCATAATTTTCTCACAACATCCTACTGGGCAGTAGGTAGAACAATTGAAGAAGTAAAAAATTCAATTGAACATTCCATTTGTTTCGGAGTTTACATAGATGGTAAGCAAATTGGCTTCGCAAGAATTGTAACTGATTACACAGTGATCGCATACTTGATGGATGTGATTATTCTTGAAGAATACAGGGGTAAGGGATTTTCTAAGTTGCTTCTAAAAAGAATTTTTGAAGATGACAGATTCAAGAGCATTAAGAAGTGGCTGCTGGCGACCAAAGATGCACATTCTCTTTACACCCAATTTGGATTTGGCGAGATAAAAAACCCAGACCGCCTTATGGAAAAAGTTGTCCAGAGAAAATAATTCACCTGAGAAAAAACAGTAGATATATTTCTAAATTTTGCGAATTTTAGGCTTTTAACCTTCTCATTACCGAGAAGTTTTTCTAAGTTTCGTTGGCTTCTATACACTTTCTCAAGGCTATGTAGTGGTATTGTCTTTGTTAGTAATTAGCAACTAATTTTTTGTATAGTTCAATAACTCAAATCTATAAGGATCATAAAATGAAAAACACATTCTTCTTTGTTTTATTTATCTCTTCAATCGTTGCATTATTTGCATTTGCCTTTTCTTTTTCACAAGATCAGGATCTGGATGGCAAACAAATCTATATTGACAGTAAATGTAACAACTGTCATACAGTAACCTCCATGGAAATTACATCGAAAAAAGATGATGCTAGCGATCTTTCAAATACAGGTGCTTTAGGTGATGCTCAGTTAATGAAATCATATCTCTTGAAAGAAGCAAAGATTAACGATCTGGATCATAAAGTAAAATTTAAAGGGACTGAAGCAGAACTTGACGCATTGGTTAACTGGCTGCTTACATTAAAGACAGAATCTGAAGGTTAAGTTTTAAGTTAATATATATATCTCTTAAATGAACATAAAACAATTAAATAGAAGAACACTCATAATAATTATGGGTGTTTTTCTTTTTGTATTCGGGACAACTTTCGCCCAGACTAATGCTGATTGCCTGATGTGTCATGATGATGATTCGTTCACGATGAAAAAGGATGGGAAGGAAATTTCGATAAGTGTAAGTGAATCAAAATTTAAATCATCTGCTCACTCAAAACTTCAGTGTGTTTCCTGCCACGTGGGATTTGATGCCGAGGCAATTCCGCACAGTGAAAACCTTACTCCTAAAAATTGTATGAGCTGTCATCAGAAAAATGTAGTTAAGCACCTGTTTCACCCGCGTTTACTGAAAGCAAGCGGAAATGAAAAAGATAAGGATCTGAATTGTATCAACTGCCACGATTACCATTATGCAAGCAGCCCGACTAAGCCTGGAGCAAGATGGAGTTCTGAAAATCTGCACAACTCTTGCGGGCAATGCCACAAAGAAGCAAAAGAACAATTTGTAACCTCCGAACATTTCCATGCTTTTCAGGAAGGAATACAGGGCGCACCAAACTGCCTGCATTGTCACAAAAACCCGGTTGCGAGAGTTCATACAAATGAAGATACAATAGCTGTAAAAATATCTCAGGAAAGATTATGTTTATCGTGTCATCTTGATTCTCCCGAAGTCCGGGCTAGAACTGCACCTTCGGCAGGATTTATTACGATGTACGAAACGAGTGTTCACGGCTCTGAATTAAATGCAGGCAATCCAAAAGCAGCTAATTGTGTTGATTGTCATAGTTCGCATGCTGTTCATAAAAGTGATACAAAGGAATCACCAACATTTAAAAGTAATATTCCAAACACCTGTGGAAAATGCCACGGGGATATATCAAAAGAATACCTTGAAAGCATTCATGGAACTGCGTTAGTAAAAGGTATTAAAGAATCACCTTCATGCACGGATTGCCATGGTGAACATAACATACTTAAACATGATGATCCTCAATCACCTGTTGCGTTTCAGAATCTTTCCAGGGAGCTTTGCTCACCTTGCCATAGTTCATTAAAGCTTTCAGATAAATATGGATTGGTGAGCGACAGATTTTCAACTTTTTCTGACAGCTACCATGGCTTGGCAGTTGAGGGTGGCTCATTAGCTGTGGCAAATTGTGCAAGCTGTCATGGCGCACATAACATCAAGCCATCATCCGACCCAACTTCAACAATAAGCAAAGAAAACCTCGTTGAAACCTGCGGTGGTTGCCATCCCGGTGCAAATGAAAGATTTACCGTAGGGAAAATTCATATCACAAGACAGGAAGAAAGTGAACCAATAATATACTTTATTGCCACGATGTATATTTCTTTGATATTCGTTGTTATTGGATTGATGTTTGTACATAATATTGTTGACTTCTTCAGGAAATCAAAAATTAAAAAGATGAAGCAGAGAGGCTTGATACGAGAAGAAAGGCACAGCCACAGACTCTACCTCCGTATGACTGTCAATGAAAGAATTCAGCATGCAACTATGGCAATTAGTTTTATAATACTGGTTATCACCGGATTTATGTTAAGCTATCCGAATTCCTGGTGGGTAAGGCATATCAGGGATTTAAGCAGTGATTCCTTTGAGTATCGAAGTTTAATTCACAGGATTGCTGCTGTAGTTATGGTAGCGATAAGTTTATATCATATTTACTATGTTTCTTTTACAACGAGAGGCAGGCAGTTAATAAAAGATCTTTTGCCAAGATATCAAGATATAAAAGATGCAATTGATGTTGCAAAGTTTAATCTTGGTTTCTCTAAAGTAAAACCGAAACTTGACAGATTCAGCTATATTGAAAAAGCAGAATACTGGGCGCTGATCTGGGGAACAATTGTGATGAGTGCAACGGGTGTAATTTTGTGGTTCAATAATTATTTTATGGGGCTAATCACAAAACTTGGCTGGGACATAGCAAGAACCATTCATTATTATGAAGCGTGGCTTGCATTCCTGGCAATCGTGGTCTGGCATTTTTATTTTGTAATATTTAACCCTGATGTTTATCCAATGAGTCTTGCATGGTGGAAAGGCACTATTACCGAAGAAGAGATGGCTGAGGAACATGCATTGGAATTGGAAAAGATTAAAGCTCAGGAAAAGAACGAGACAGAAGAATCAGAGAAAGCATAGTATTTCGTAGAATGAAAAAAAAACTTTTCGTTTTAATTCTTTTCACTTCATACACGGCATTAAATATTGCCCAGTCAAATAACGATTGTTTAATTTGCCACGACGATCCGGGATTCAAAGCAGCCATAAAGGGTAAAACTGTTTCTCTCCATCTTAATCAAAAGGTATTCAGCGGATCAGTCCATGGCAGTTTAGATTGTGTTGATTGCCACACAAAATATGACGCAGATGATATTCCTCACAGAAAAGAATATTCAAAAGTTAATTGTGGTGAATGTCATAGTGATGTTCAGAAACTATATATAGACTGTCTTCATGGTCAGGCAAAAGCGAAAGGAGACCCACTAGCACCGCTTTGTCAGGATTGTCATGGCAGCCATAATATTCTGCCGGTAAAAGATCATAACTCCGCAGTCGCACCTTTGAAAATTCCCTACCTGTGCGGCAAGTGCCATAAAGAAGGTTCTCCTGTACAGCTTCAGAGAGATATTCCTCAGGATAGAATTATTGAAAACTATTCTGAAAGTATTCACGGTGAAGGTCTTCTGCGTAAGGGATTAATTGTTTCTGCAACCTGTGTATCCTGTCATTCAGCTCACAGAATATTACCTCATACTGACCAGCGTTCAACTATTTCAAAACAAAATATTGCTTCGACATGCGCAACCTGCCACGCGGAAATAGAGGCAGTTCACAGGCAAGTGATAAGAGGTGAATTGTGGGAGAAGCAGGCTCACGTGCTTCCTGCTTGCGTAGATTGTCATCAGCCTCACATAATAAGAAGAGTTTATTATGATTATGGTATGGCTGATAAAGACTGTCTCAGATGTCATGATGATCCAAAATTAGTTGCTAATGATGACGGCAGATCATTATTCGTTGATTATAGTGAAGTAAAAGATTCACGTCATGCAGGAATCTCGTGCGCTCAATGTCATACTGAAGTGAATGTCTCAAAGAAAAGAGCTTGCGAATCAATTCAAAAAAAAGTTGACTGCTCATCCTGCCATGCTGAAATTGGCAAAGATTATTCTATAAGTACGCACGGAACTTTTAATGCAAAGCAGGATCAAAATGCACCAACCTGCATTGAATGTCATGGCACTCACAATACGTTGGGCAGAAAAGACCCCAGGTCTCTAACATTTGCGATAAACATTCCGACTCTTTGCGGTAAGTGCCATAGAGAAGGTGAAAAAGCCGCCGTTAGATACACCGGAAACGAAAGGGATATCGTAAATCACTATACCGAAAGTATTCATGGAAAAGGATTATTGAAAAGCGGGTTGACTGTCACAGCAACATGCACTGATTGTCATACGGCACACAAAGAATTACCGCACACAAATCCTGAATCAAGTATCAACCGGCACAACATCTCTCATACCTGCGGAAGTTGTCATCACGGAATCGAGGAACAGTTCGAAAATAGTATACACTCACCACTCGTTTCTGACACAGATAAACAATTACCTGTTTGTTTCGACTGCCACAGCGCGCATGAAATTAAAAGAGCTGATACAGAAGGATTCAAGCTTGAAATAATGAGTCAATGCGGAAAGTGTCACGAGAAAATCGCTGAATCTTATTTTGACACTTACCACGGAAAAGTTTCCCAGCTTGGCTATACAAAAACAGCAAAATGTTATGATTGCCATGGTGCTCACGATATTCTTCCTGTTTCAAATCCCAAATCTCACTTGAGCAGAGAAAACGTGGTTGAAACCTGCAGAACCTGTCATCCATCGGCTAACAGACAGTTCGCCGGATATCTGACACATGCAACTCATCATGATCCGGATAAATACCCTATTCTCTTCTGGACATTTTGGGGAATGACCGGATTGCTTGTAGTGACTTTCTTCATCGCCGGCTTGCACACCATTCTCTGGCTTCCGCGATCATTAGAGTGGAGAAGGAAGTTAAAAGAATTACGTAGTCAGGCAAATGCTGATAGAGATGACTTAGATGATAATAAATCCGGAAAAGATGAAGAATGAGCATTAAAGAAAAATATGTTTTAAGATTTACAAGACTCAACAGAATACTTCATGTCTTATTGATTATAAGTTTTCTTATTCTTTCACTCACAGGAATGAGCTTAAAGTTTTCATACACAGGTTGGGCAAGAGTTTTATCCAAATTTTTTGGTGGTTTCGAAATGGCTGGTTACTGGCATAGGTTTGCAGCAATAATTATGATTATTGTTTTTACAACTCACCTTATTGACATTGTTCGTCTTAGAAAAAAAGAATTTAAAACCTGGAAATCAATGCTGGTTGGAAAAAACTCAATGCTCTTCAATAAAAAAGACTGGCAGGATTTCAAAAGTTCTTTAAAGTGGTTTGTCGGAAAAGGACCACGACCAGAATATGGAAGATGGACATACTGGGAAAAATTTGATTACTTTGCCGTATTCTGGGGAATGTTTGTAATCGGCTCAACAGGAATGGCTCTCTGGTTCCCGGAATTCTTTACAATTTTTTTCCCTGGTTGGATGATTAATGTAGCCACTATCATTCACAGTGATGAGGCACTACTTGCAACCGGATTTATTTTCACGATTCATTTTTTTAATACTCACCTTCGTCCTGAAAAATTCCCAATGGATATAGTTATCTTTTCGGGAAGAATCCCTCTTGATGAATTTAAATTAGACAGACCGGAGGAATACAAAGAATTAGTTGAGAAGGGAGAATTGGAAAAATATTTCGTTGACGAATATCCACCAATCGTAATTAAAGGAATAAAGATTTTCGGCTGGACAGCTTTAACAATCGGTTTCAGTATAATCATCTGGATTATCTATGCAATGATTTTTGCATATAGATAGTTTTTCCCTCTGTGCTATTATAACTATCTTTTAATAGTTTTATGAAAAAATTATTTCCACCAGTCGTATACAATCCAGTGACCTTAGCGGGTGCCGGTCTGGCAGCAGTAAGTTTTGGGCTAATCATTTTTCTTTTTATACTTGAATTTTTCAGCGGTGAATCACGACCTTACCTTGGAATAATCACCTTTATCATCCTCCCCGTTTTCCTGATTCTTGGACTGCTGATAATTGCTTATGGAATAATCCGCGAAAGACGCAGAGTTAAAAAGGGAGTGCTGCGTAGCGATAAATTTATTGTGATTGATCTCAATGATGTAAAGCAAAGAAGAGTAGTTGTAACGTTTACCTTTGGAACACTCCTTCTTCTGTTATTTTCGGCTTTCGGAAGCTACAAAGCATATGAATACACAGAGACGGATGAATTCTGCGGAACAGTCTGTCATCAGGTAATGGAACCGGAATATACCGCTTATCTTGGTTCACCTCATTCCAGAGTAGGCTGCGTCGGCTGTCATATCGGAAGCGGAACGGATTGGTATGTAAAGTCTAAGCTTTCCGGAGCTTACCAGTTTTATTCAGTACTGTTTAAAAAATATTCTCAGCCAATTCCAACACCGGTAAGGGAACTTCGTCCTGCAGACGGTACCTGCGAACAATGCCACTCACCGGAACATTTCTTCAGCCAGAAAAAAACCGAGTACACTTATTATATATCCGATGAAAAAAACACCCGTTCCAATTTAGGTATGCTTATCAAAATTGGTGGTGGCAACAGTGTTTTTGGCGCTGCAACAGGAATTCACTGGCATACCAGTTCGGATCACGAAATTTATTACATGCATTCTGATGAACGGCGCCAGGAAATTCCCTGGGTAAAGCTGGTTACTAAAGATGGAAAAGAAATCATATACAGGGATAAATCAGTAAAATTTGATGAAGCAAGTTTTCCAAAAGAAAATTTGCGCTTGATGGATTGTATTGATTGCCATAACAGACCCTCTCACATTTTTCATCAGCCGGATAAAATGGTTAATGTTTATATGGATCAGAATAAAATTGATCCTGAATTACCATATATAAAAAGTATTTCTGTTAAGGCACTGGAAACTCCTTACACAGAAAAAAGCATTGCACTCGACAGCATTGAAACTATTATAAATTCTTTTTATCGGTCAACGTATAGAGATATCTACGAAAAGAAAAAGGATAAAATTGCCTCTGCTATTCAGGAAGTTCAAAGCATTTACAGCAGAAATTATTTTCCTTATATGAATGCAAACTGGAAATCTTTTCCGGATAATATTTCGCACGTGTATACACCGGGCTGCTTCAGATGCCACGCAGGAAATCATGTTAGTGAAGATGGACTGAAAATCTCGCACGATTGCAACAGCTGTCATCTTATAATAACGCAGACTGATAGCAGAGGAATCCGCAAAGTTGATATAGAAGGTTTGGAATTTGAACATCCGGTTGATATTGGATCTGATGTTCGAGATTTACTTTGCACCGATTGTCATGCAAACTGAAGCTTTACTATCTGTCCTGATAAATTCAAACTAGCCGCAACTATTCTTTTTCCAGAATTTACACTGGCAGATAATTCAAGTCTGCTAATACTCTTTAAATCTCCAAAAGTTCCCAAAAATTATAAGTAAAAATAATTCCCTCCACTAGTCAGTTACCTTTCGGAACTTTTAGTCCTGGCAAAAAGTAGAATCCCCAAATTCTAAATAAAAATTCATTAACTGTTTGGAGAATTACCATGAAACAACCAATAATATTCCTCTTGAGTTTTTTTATTTCCCTTGTCTTATTCGGAGACAAAGCAATCAGCAATCACAATCCTAACACCAACACTGTCCAGCTAGCAATCCTTTTAGATACAAGCAACAGTATGGATGGATTGATTGAACAAACCAAAACACAACTCTGGAAAATTGTAAATGAAATGGCTCGTTCAAAAAAGAATGGTAAGGATATCAATCTTTATGTTGCTTTATATGAATATGGAAATGACGGACTATCCCCTACTGAAGGATTTGTAAGATTAGTCACTCCACTGACAAACGACCTCGACAAAATTTCAGAAGAATTATTCAAGCTTAAAACTAATGGCGGCAGCGAGTATTGCGGAACTGTAATCTCAGAAGCAATTAAAGATTTGAAATGGACTAAAAGCACAAATGATTATAAAGTTATATTCATTGCAGGGAATGAACCCTTCAACCAGGGAAATGTGGATTATAAAGAAGCCTGCAAGTCAGCAATCAGCAAGGGAATAATTGTTAATACAATTTACTGCGGAAGCTACGATGAAGGTCTTAATTCTTTCTGGAAAGACGGAGCCGATCTCGCAGATGGGAAATACATCAACATAGACAGTGATCAGCAGATAGTTCATATCGAGACTCCTTTTGATGATGAACTCGTTCAACTCGGACAGAAAATAAATGAAACTTACATTGCTTTCGGTTATGAAGGAAACGAACTCAAGCAAAGACAAAAGGAACAGGATGATAATGCAAGCAGTCTTGCACCTTCTGTTATGGTGGAAAGATCTGTTACTAAAGGAAGCGGACAATACAATAATTCAACCTGGGATTTGGTTGATGCTAAAAAGGATGGCTCACTCGACTTAACTAAAATTCCGAAAGATCAACTGCCGAAAGAAATGCAGAAAATGACTTTAGAGGAACGGAAAAAGTATATTGATAAAAAAGAAAAGGAACGTGAAGAACTTCAGAACCGTATTAACGAACTCGATAAGCAAAGACGGGATTATATAGCAGCGAAAATAGCAGAGAAACCTGAAGACAATACACTCGATGCAGCAATGCTGAAAATGATACGTGAGCAGGCAGGTAACAAAAATTATAAGTTCCAATAATTCATATGTCATTCCGGACAAGTTCGCCAAAGCGAACTTGTTCCGGAATCTGAAGCTGAAATATTACAGAAGAGGATTAAAATGAAATTATTAAAATCAATCCAATGGCTTGTGATTATAATTCTTCTTTTCACATACTCGGTTTTCGCAGATGGCTTAATAATCATCCCAAGACCTGAACCATTACAATCTCCCTATCCTCTCGAAGTTCTTTACCACCACGTCGAAGTAAAGATAAACGGTAACTTCGCCGAGACATTCATCGACCAGGAATTCCATAATCCATCTGATGTGATGCTTGAAGGCTATTACATCTTTCCAATTCCAAAGAATGCAGTGATAAAAGATTTCAGTATGGATATAAACGGAAAGATGGTGCAAGCAGAACTGCTTGATGCAAATAAAGCGCGGCAGATTTATGAGGATATCGTCAGGCAAATAAAAGATCCTGCATTACTTGAATATTCCGGTCAGGGTATTTTCAAAGTACGAATATTTCCAATCGAACCTCAAAGCAAAAAGAAAGTTAACATAAGCTACCGGGAGGTTTTAAATTCTGATAATGGGATGTATGAATATGTTTATCCATTGAATACGGAAAAGTTTTCAGCAAAACCTGTGAAGAGCATCTTGGTAAAAGTTGAATTGAAAACCAACAACAAAATAAAAACCATTTACTCCCCTACTCATTCAGTTGATGTTGTTCACAAGGACAATAAGAATGCAGTTATTTCTTTCGAAGAGGAAAACACAAAGCCTGACATTGATTTCAAGCTTTACTACAGCACAAACAATGATGATGTTGGCTTGTCTCTGCTGACTTACAAATCAGGGAACGATGACGGCTACTTCCTTCTTACTGCTTCCCCATCTTTTGTGATCGATAAAGAACAGATTGATGCAAAAGATATAACCTTTGTGCTCGATGTATCAGGCAGCATGGTGGGCGATAAAATGAAACAGGCAAAGCAAGCACTTCTCTACTGCGTAAATAATTTAAATAAGGATGATGGATTTGATATCATCAGATTTTCAACTGAAGCGTATTCGCTGTTTAGTAAGATTGAGACTGCGAGCGAATCAAACATTAAGAAAGCAGAAAAATTTATCAGAGATTTAAATGCTGTCGGCGGTACAAACATAGAAGAAGCGCTGAATCTTGCTTTAAAATCAAAGGGGAAAGGAAATCGTACTCACCTGATAGTATTTATGACTGACGGCAAACCAACTATCGGTGAAACAAATGATGACTTGCTGATCAAGAAACTTAATAATTCAAACACTAAAAACGTACGCATTTTTACTTTTGGAATAGGCAATGATCTTAACACTCATCTGCTGGATAAAATCACCGAGCAGACAAAAGCGTACAGAACTTACATTTCAGAGAATGAAGATATTGAAATAAAAATTTCAAACTTTTATGACAAGGTTCAGTCACCTGTGCTCACTAACCTCTCGTTGTCATTTGGAGGAAGCATAAAAACTTTACAAACCTATCCAAAGGATCTGCCGGATCTGTTCAAGGGCTCAAGCATAACTATCTTCGGAAGATATTCGGGCAGCGGAAGTTCAACGATTTCTTTAACCGGAACTTTTAAAGGTGAGAAGAAAACTTTCTCGCTCAATACCAATTTTTCAAATGGTAATGATCAATTTGATTTCATCCCGCCATTGTGGGCTTCAAGGCGAATTGGATTTTTGCTTGACCAGATAAGACTTAATGGAGAAAACAAAGAACTTGTTGATGAAATAACTCAGCTTGCACGTGAACATGGAATTGTTACTCCGTATACCAGTTATTTGATTATGGAAGATGAAGAGATAAGGATTCGCAGGAATGAATTAGTTGACCATTTTCAAACTCTTCCTCCTGCACCTGAACTGAGACGTGAAGCAGCAGGAGATTTTGATGCAATGAAACAGAAGAGTGGTGAAAGAAGTGTGACGGCAAGTGAAGAAGTTCAGGGACTCAACATTGCAGGTAATGTTGCTGAAACAAAACAGGGTTCAGGTAGAATGAATTATAAGGATAGTCAAGGAAACGAATTTAACCTCACTCAGCAAGTGAGAAATATTCAGGGAAGAGCGGTCTATCAAAGCGGTAAGTTCTGGGTTGATTCCGAACTACAGAAGCAAAAAGTTAAAAATCAAAAACGCATTCAGTTTAATTCGGATGAATATTTCAATCTGCTGAAGGATAAACCTGAAACTTCGCAGTTCCTTGCACTCGGGCAGAATGTAAGATTTTATTATGAAAATACTTTTTATGAGGTATATGAATAAGCTATTAACAACCTGTAGCACAGATTAGTAATCTGTGCTACGAAGGTTGAGAATTCTTATCGCAATCTATGTTTCTTATTAAATCATTCTCAAATATTTTACTTTTAGGTCAGCTCCCAGATGAACGATTAAAAATGAAAATGCATATAATCAGTAAGATTTTTAACAGCCCACCCTAAGGGGAGGGTTTATGGCTTAATGTTTTTATCTAAGCAAAATCATCTTCTTAGTCTCAGTGAATGAACCTGCCTGCCCGTCCTTAAGGACGAGGTCTCGTTGTGCCATTGGCACAACAGATAATCTATACAAATAAATTCCACTTGCAAGATGTGAAGCATCAAAGTTAACTGAGTAAACTCCTCTGTCTTTTTCTTCATTAACCAGTGTTGCAATTTCATTTCCAAGTACATCATAAACTTTTAAGCTCACAAATTGCCTATTGCTTATTGCATATTGTATACTGGTAGAAGGATTAAATGGGTTTGGGTAATTCTGGTAAAGAGCAAAATCCTCCGGTTGTGCTAATTGATTTTCGTCAACATTAACAAGCAAATTTTTGTCAAATAAATGAACAGAGCCAGTTTTTAAACTACTGTTATTGATACCAGATGGGTCACCAACAGCAACAAAATTTTCCGAGAGAGAAACCGATTCTCCGAAATCATTTACAGTATAAGTGGTATCATCGGGCTCTATTTTTGCGAATAGGTTCCAATCTGGTTGAGTATTCCTGAATAAATACGCACCATATCTTGTGTTGCCAACTATTATATCATTACCCAGTATTGAAACAGACCTGCCAAAATTCACATTGTAATCATAAGGCAGCAAAATGGTTTTCCGATTCCACTGTCCGGCTTCGTTTTCAAAAACGATTGCCCTCTTTCCATAGTTAGAGCCGCCACCGGGCGCACCAGCTACAGCGTAGTTCCCATCTATTGATACACTAAATCCAAAGAGCTGATACGCGGCGAGAGTATCCGGTAATAGCTTTGCATCAAATAACCAGTCATTTCCATCCAGTTTATAAATGTATGCTGCACCCATAGGATTATTAAATGTAAGCGGATCAGAGTAAGCACCAATCATAGCATAGTTATCAGTTAAAGATACTGACCATCCAAACTGAGCAGTGATTGCTGCATCTGCAGGTATGAAAGTTTCTTCAAGAATCCAATTATTATTTTCTCTTTTAAAAATATATGCGGTGCCTGCTTCATATAGAGATTGAGTACTTTGTTGGGCGCCAATTAATACTCTATCCCCCTTTAATGAAACCGCCCGACCAAATAAAGCTTGTCCTTGCGTGCCACAATCCGGACAATTAATCTTTATTTCTTCTTCCCAAACAGCCCCATTTCTTTTAAAAATATAAACAGCACCAACACCTGTGTAATTAACTCTTGCACCAACGGCAGCAAAGTCTCCATCTATAGAAACGGAGTAACCAAATTCATTGTAAGCGAGGGTGTCGCTGGCAGTAAGCTTAGCTTCCTCAACCCATTCTGAACCATTAAATCTAAATATATAAGCCGCACCTGAATTACCTCCGAAGTCAGCTTTAGTGGGCGCTCCTACTATCAGATAGTTCTCATCAAGATCAATTGACCATCCGAATTTGTCAAACTCTTCAGCATCACTTGCAATTAATTTTTGGTTTTGACCTGATAACTCTGCTACAGTTAAAAAAATAAAAAGTAATAGAATAATTGATTGTTTCATGTTAAATACCTCGATTTATATGTTTGATAATTTTTAATAACTAGTATTGTGTTATCGTAGTAATATCATCTTCTTTGTTTCAACAAAAGAACCTGCCTGAATTCTATACAAATAAACTCCGCTGGAGAAATCGCTTGCCGAAAAATTCACTTCATAAATGCCCGGCTGCTTTTCCTCGTTAACTAGTGTGGCTACTTCGTTACCCAAAATATCGTAGACTTTAAGTTGCACAAATTGCATACTGCTAATTGCATATTGAATACTGGTTGAAGGGTTAAACGGATTGGGATAATTTTGTGAAAGTGAATACTCCATTGGAATTAAATTAGCAATTGTTTCATCTTCAATACTCGTGGGAAAACCAGCATAAAAGTTCCAGGTTGCTGATACAGTTGAGAGATTTCCGTCGCTTGCAGTTACATTCCATTCATAATTACTACCCGGTTGTAATTTCCCTGAACCATTGAATTGAGCAGTTGTATCATTTAAACCTGCAATTGTTGTATCAACACCGGAACCGAATATTCGTAACGCATAAGTTATCGGATCATTGTCAGGATCTGTTGAAGAATTCCAAAGAAAAGTAATCGGACTGATAATCGAAACAGTGTCGTTGTCTGCTGGTAAAAGCAGTTCAGGTGCAGATGGCGGCAGATTAGAACCACCGGATGTTATCTGAATCTGCAAACCATTTGCAAGATATTGTGCCTGTGCAGAAACATTATTTGAAAGATTTATTTGTGCAAACTGACCTGTGCGGCTGCCATAACTCATGATTGTAAACACATCACCAATCTGTGGTAAAAAAGCATTCGTAAATTGAATATTTAATGTACCATCTAACTGCGCCTGTTGCGTTACCGCAAGACTGTCTCTCTCCGTGCCGACAACATACCCGCCAATTTCAATATTTAAAACTGCGTTAGATGTTTGCGGATAGATTCCGTTGATACTCAAAATACCGGGAGAGACACCGGGCGCAACAATACCGTTACTAATAAATCTGTTGCTGGTAGGAGGTGCTAAGGTTCCAGTACCTTTAATAATTCCAACTGTGTTATTCAACAATGAATCGGTGAATGTTAAAGTTCCGGTATAAATACTTAGTTTATCATTGTTAATAAATTTAGTTGCAATCTGTGCATTACCTGTTCCTGTTGTTCGATTAAATGTTCCGTTATTGATGATTGATCCGTTTCCTCCGGAACCAAAGACAAACGATTCTGCTCGTGCATCGAAGGTTCCATTGTTTGTTAGTCCCGCTCCACTGCCAAAGATAACTGTCGTTTCAATCCAGACTAAACTACCGGCATTGACTATCATTCTTGATAGTGTTTTTGTAGATATCCCGCTGATCGATCCGCTGCCTGTCGCTGATATTGTTGTTGTGCCAGTTCCTCCGTGTGTCCCGCTTAACCAATTGAAAGTTCCATTATTTAACAATGCACCATCACCTGCTATTGTTCCTCCATCCTGAAGAAGTGTGGTTCCTGATGATATGTTCACAGGACTTCCTGTCAGATTCATTGTGCCGGATATAAGTTCAAGTGTTCCACCGCCACTGATGGCATTGCCGCCAAGTGTATGAGTTCCACCTGATAGGATGTATTTGCTTCCCGGGTTTATTACAAATGTACCACTGCCTGAGGTTGAAAGTGATGATTGAAGTGTTCCACTTTGAACGTTCGTTGTTCCGTTGTTGATGAATGTTGTTGCAATCTGTGCGCTGCCCACACTGGTTGTACGATTAAATGTTCCGTTGTTAATAATCGATCCGTTACCACCTGAACCGAGCACGAATGATCCAGCTTGTGCATCGAATGTTCCATTGTTTGTTAGTCCCGCTCCGCTGTTAAAGATAACTGTCGTTCCACTCCATACTAAACTGCCTTCATTAACAATCATTCTTGATAGTGTTTTTGTAAATATACCGCCGATTGATCCTGTACCTGCTGATGATATCGTCGTTGTGCCTGTTCCTCCGTGTGTACCGCTTGCCCAAGTGAAAGTTCCATTAATTAACAATGCACCATCACCTGCTATTGTTCCTCCATCCTGAAGAAATGTGGTTCCTGATGATATGTTCACAGGACTTCCTGTCAGATTCAATGTGCCGGATATAAGTTCAAGTGTTCCACCGCCACTGATTGTATTGCCGCCAAGAGTATGAGTCCCACCTGACAGGATATATTTGCTTCCCGGGTTTATCACAAATGTGCCACTGCCTGATGTTGAAAGTGTTGATAGAAGTGTTCCGCTTTGTACGTTCTTTGTTCCATTGTTGATAAATGTTGTAGATATTGTTGCACTACCTGTTCCTGTTGTTCGATTAAATGTTCCGTTGTTGATTATTGATCCGTTACCTCCGGAACCAAGCACGAATGATTCTGCTTGTGCATCGAATGTTCCGTTGTTTGTTATTCCCGCACCAATGTTGAATATTACTGTCGTTCCGCTCCAAACAAAACTACCTTCATTGACTATCATTCTTGATAGTGATTTTGTAGATATACCGCCGATTGATCCTGTAGCTGTTGATGATATCGTTGTTGTTCCTGTTCCTCCGTGTGTGCCGCTGAGATATAAAAAGCTATGAGTAATAGTTAAGTCTCCAATTCCATTTATCGTTGCCCCATTTTGGAAAAGACTTGCAATTGTGACTGACTGATCGATAGTTACCGTTCCGCTATTTATTACTGCTGTATCTGCTACTCCGGGAACTCCATTCGGATTCCAGTTGCTCGCTGTTTGCCAGGAGCCGCTGCCGCCTGTCCATGTGTATTTTACCTGGGCAAAACCTGCTGCTGCGATTAGAAGAGTAAGAATGATCGTATAGTTGAATGTTCTCATTTTTGTTCCTTGTTATTTTTATTTATTACTTCAATTACCTTATAAAGATTTTCTTTACTTACGAACTCGACTGCTCCCGCTCTTTTGGCAGCATCGATTGTTGTTTCATCGTTGTACTGTGATACAATTATTACTTTTGCATCAGGATGTGCGGTAATAATTTTTTCAGTTGCTTCAATTCCATCCATTTCTTTCATTCCTGCCTTGCCGGTAGGCAGGTTAATATCCATTACAACCCAATCAGGAATATTCCCGTCAAATGCAAGAACAGCAGATTCGCCATCATCGCATTCAATTACCTCATCAAAATGAGGAGAGTAAATGCTTCTCATCATCTTTCTTATTCTGTCGTTGTCATCAACTAATAATAATTTCATAATGCTTTTCATTTTTAGTGTAAAGATGGACTTAAGCTGACTTGAAATAAATCGGTGGAAGCACTTATTTTATATAGGTGGAAACCCTTAAGGACAGGCCTCCCCAACCCCTCCAAAGGAGGGGCTTTTAGAAAATAGAATTTGAAAGTCTCCCCCTTTGGGGGAGATTTAGAGGGGGCTGGTTGTTTTGTGTTCTAAATCTTATCCATATTTTTTATCGCAAACTTTACTAAGCTGTGCGTGCCGCTGAGGTTTAGTTTTTTAGAAATGTTGTTGCGGTGGTTTTCTACTGTTTTATAACTGATGTGAAGTTCGTTAGCGATCTGCTGAGTGGTTTTATCCTGTGAGATTAATTTTAGTATTGCCCTCTCTGATTTTGTTAAATCACTTAATGATGGCTGCTGTGAAGCAAATTCATTTTGTGTGTTCAATCTTTTAACGAGATAGCCTGAAATATTCGGGCTTATGTAATATCTGTTTTCAAAAACTGTTTTAACACTTTCTAAAACATCTTCAACTG
>Ga0209498_1000919_pt1 | contig 18185 bp, 11 predicted proteins | sample WalLakDeSediment_FD_184131 | JGI IMG/M metagenome (GOLD analysis project Ga0209498, IMG submission 184131) | Lake sediment microbial communities from Walker lake, Nevada to study Microbial Dark Matter (Phase II) - Walker Lake 11/02/13 Deep... | ecosystem: Environmental > Aquatic > Freshwater >... | reverse complement strand
TTTCGCGGCTGCTCAAGCGCAAAGGGGTAGAGCACGCCGTCCTGAACGCCAAAATCCTCCAGTCGGAGGCCCTCATTGTCGCCCAGGCTGGGCGGCAAAAAGCGGTCACCATCTCCACCAACATGGCCGGGCGTGGTACCGACATCTTGCTGGGCGGAAATCCTGAGGGTATGGCCGCCGAAGTACTGGAAAAGGAGCTGTTCAGCCGCGAAGATCTAACCCGGCTGGCCTTCCGTCTGCTGGATAACGGGCCTAACGCCGCCCGCGACATGGCTCAAAAAACGGCCAAGCTGAGCGAAGATATGGTGGATGCCTTGATGGAAATCAAGAACCGGCTGGATCGGGCGCTAACGGAGATCGAGAAGTCCTCGGTGATTGGTTACCTGGCGCTTACGCTGCAGGAGCCGTACGAAATTGATTACAACGATCTGCGGCAAACGCTGCGGCTGGTGCGCGACGGCCGTTTCAAGGCCGCGCGCGAGTTCCTGGATGAGATTGGCATTGATGTAGCCCTGGTCGAAGAAGCAGTCCGGCTCTGGAATATTTACGGCCGTTACCAGCAGATTCATAACAACAACCAGGAAACCGCCCGTTTCCTGGCCGAACAGTTCTTTGAACGCCATTACAACGGCCGTGCCAGCCTGATCCGCACCATCCTGGCCGGTGAAAAGGAAGAAGCGCGACAGATCTGTCGCGCTGTGCCTGGATTGCCCGAACAGCTAATCGAGCGAATCCAGAACCTGGTCCAGCAAACCGTGACCGAGCGGCGCAAAGTATGGGAGCTCGGTGGCCTGCACGTCGTTGGCTCCGAGCGCCACGAATCCCGCCGCATTGACAATCAGCTCCGCGGTCGTGCCGCCCGCCAGGGTGACCCCGGCTCCTCCCGTTTCTTCCTTTCCCTGGAAGATGACCTGATGCGCCGCTTCGGCGGCGAACGGCTGAAGGGCTTTATGTCCCGCACCAACATTCCCGACGATATGCCTATCGAAAGTGGCATATTGGATCGGCTGGTCGAAAGCTCACAAGAGCGAGTCGAAGGGTACAACTTCGACATCCGCAAAAATGTGGTCGAGTATGACGATGTCATGAGCCGCCAGCGTCAGGCCATCTACGAACAGCGCCGCCAGATTTTGCTGGGCGAAGTGTCCGATCAAGAAGAACGGATCATGGAATCCTTCCGGACCCAGATTGAAGAATTGGCGCACAACTACCGCCAGGATTACATTGGTTTCATGCGCGGCGAAATCGAGCAGGCGCTAACCACCTTCACCGATGCCAATGACAAGGTGCATGTTCCGGCCGTGCTGTCGCAGCTAAGCTGGCTGCTGCCGGGCATAGAAGAGCTGGACCGCACCGAACTGCTTGACCTGTCACCGGACAGGCTGACCGAACAACTAATCCGCCTGGCGCACGAAAACGAAGAAACAGACTACAACCTCTACCAACTGGTACAGGCGATGAGCGAGTTCATTCCCCTACTGCCACCTGTGCCCAATCTGGGCGAGATCATGGCCAGCCGGCGTTCCGGCCAGATGCAAACGCGGGAAACATTACGGCGCGACTTCCTGGCGCAAGTAGAGTCTATTTTCAACAAGCTGCTGGCCGACCATCTACCCGAAGACAAACGGGAACCGATCTGGGCCGAAGCGGCCACCGCCATTACCCAGGCATTTTCCCAATTTGGCGTAGAAGGCATCTCGATCAAAGTTATGAAGGGCCAGCAGAGCCGCTTCCGCCAGCAGATTGAGTCGGCTTTGCGCGACCTGTTGGCTGACTGTCTGGACGCCTTTAACGCCCACGAGCTGGTCGATGTAATGATGGGGTATGTCCAACGGGAAATTGAGGGCTGGCGGGAACGGGTTGGCGGAGAAGAATTCCAAAACTTCCTGCGCCTGCTGCTGCTGCAAGCCATTGATCTGGAATGGCGCGAATACCTGACGGCCATGGACGACCTGCGGCGCGAAATTGGCTTACAGGCCATCGCCCAGCGCGACCCCAAAGTCGAGTACAAACGACGCTCCTATGAGATGTTCTCCGACATGCGCCATAATATTGACCGGAATATTGTTAAGGACTTCTTCGTCCACGTCATCCGGCACGAGGATTTTGTGCAGCGGCAGCTAGCTGTTGTCGGCTACCGTGAACAGCAAAGCCAGGAATACCAGATGGTGCGGCGAGACGGCGGGCGCGGCGTGGAAATGCGGCGCGACATGCCTAAGGTCGGCCGGAACGATCCCTGTCCCTGTGGCAGTGGCAAGAAGTATAAGCAATGCCATATGCGTCAGGATCAGCGCGCCAACAATAAAAAACGGCGGTAACGGCCGCTCAATGCCAGTTCGGCCGCCGTCACCACAACCGCGACCCTGGCGTGGTTGGTATGAAATTACAACATTCCCACCACCCTCCCTTCAGTTAACGATCTAAAACCATGTCCGAAGCAGAATGGCGGCTGTTAGTAGATTTAAACCGGGCTGTTGTCAACAAGCAGCCCCTGTCTACTTTGCTCACCATTCTGACCGCCGACCTGCCACCCTTGCCAGAAGCGGGAACAGCACACCTGTTTTTGCGGAACAAAAGCTGGGAGTGCGTCTGGTCATCGGTAGATGATTGCCAGGGAGCAATGTCGCTGTTCACAGCTATCAACTCGCAGCTGACAACCGAACCATTACACCGCCGGGAGACGGCCGCCGGCCATCATTACCTGGCTATTTCCCTCGTTGATCAGGCGGCGCTGATCGGCTGTTGGCTGGCGGTGTACCCGGCAACGGCCGTGCTGACCGCCGCCCAGCAAGCGTGGCAGACGTTGGTAGCCGGCCAGATCAACACCGCCTTACTTGTGCAGCGGGAACGGGCAAGACAGGAAGGTTGGCAGCAGCTTGATCTGCCCTATGCGCTACCTGAACTGCTGGGGCCAGCGTTGGCCCCAATAGCAGCCGAACAACCACAGACAGCCTCACGACCAGTTACCGTCGAACCGGATCAGAGACAGCAAACCGGGACGGCCGTTGAACCGGCTAACCTCTATACTGCCATGCAGCGGCGACTGCAATATCTGGCCGCCCTGGTCAACATGGCCAAGCAGATTACCGGCGATCTGCAACCGGCCTCGGTCATGAACACGACCGTCCAGATTTTGCAGCAGCTCTTTAATGCCCGCGCCTGTACCATTGCTTTGTTGACGTCTGACGGTGAGGAGCTGGTCGTCGAAGCGGCCGCGGGCATCAACCCCGAGTGGCTGCATAAAGCCCGCATGCGGCTGGGCGAAGGCGTTTCCGGCCGCGCCATACTGGAGCGGCGCCCCATCTATGTTGCCAATACCCAAACCGAGCCAGGCTTTCTCTTTTTCGACCCCAGTTTGCGCAGCCTGCTGGCTGTGCCCCTGATCAACCGCGACCAGCCCCTCGGCGCCCTCACGCTGGACAGCGACCAGCCGGAAGCCTTTGATGACGCGGTGATGCAGTTGATGATGGTGGCCGCTGCCCAAGTCAGCACGGCTATTGCCAACGCCCGGCTTTACGCCGAAAGTGAGGAGCGGGCCGCCCAGCTATTGGTCGCTTATGAAGAGCTGAAAGAAAGTGAACGGCTCAAAGATGAAATGGTACAGAATGTCTCCCACGAGCTGCGCACGCCCCTCACCTTCATCAAGGGTTACGCCGATCTGCTGCTGGATGGCACCATCGGCACAACCACGGCCGAGCAGCAGGAGGTGCTGCGGGTGATTTCCAACAATGCCGGTGATGTCATTCGCCTGATCAGTGACATCATGGCCCTGCAGCGGATTGAGACAAGCAATTTGATCCGGGAATCATTTTCGCTGCGCCACCTCATCCTCGACGCCATCGCCCACCATTCGATGACGGCTAATAACAATGACCTTCGTCTGGTATATGAAGGCCCCGAAACTTCAGTCATTATCTTTGCCGATCGCGGCCGGATCAACCAGGTGTTGAACAATCTCATTGTCAACGCCATCAAGTTCAGTCCTCAGGGGGGCGTAATCCGGCTCCAGTTGATTGAGGGCGAGGAGATGATCCAGTTTTCCGTCATCGACCGAGGCGTGGGCATCCCGGCGGACAAACTGGAACTAATTTTTGAACGCTTTTTCCAGGTAGATGGCTCCGCGCGACGCCAGTTTGGCGGCGTCGGGCTGGGATTAGCCATTGTTAAGCGGATTGTGGATGCTCACCACGGCCGCGTCTGGGTCGAAAGTAAACTGGAGCAAGGCAGCGCTTTCCACGTCATCTTGCCATTGATCCAACCCGACAGCGATCGCCCGGCTTAGCCGGCGCGGCCGCTACTGCCTGGCTTCCCATTCCTGCAAGGACATTTTCAGGACTAGCTGAACTTGCTTATCTGGGATATCAGCTGGCCGCTTGTAAGGCAGGTGGTCGACAATAATGCGTAGCCCTTCGTCAGACTGGGTAAGGTGAATATCCCGGTTAGCCAGGGCCGGGTCAGCAGCCAGGTGCTTTTGCAGAATGGCATCAATCTGCTTGGCGACGCTTAGCGGGCCGGTAGTTGACGCACTGGTGGTCATGTCAGGCAGGGGTGGCTCCGGACGACGGCCAGGTAAGGGAATCATAGGGGGGCGGGCCATGGCCGCTGCCTGTTGGGCGACATCCCGCTGATGCTCCAAGGCTGCCAGGAATCGCGCCCGCTGCTCTTCCAGGGCCTCCTCGGCCGATGCTTCGGGCGTGGGCGGGGCCGGCGGTAAAATGGGTGGCGCCAGACCTTCATTGACCAGGTTCTCATAGCTGCCGGCAAAACTGACCAATTCGCCGATAGCCGCCAACAACCGCTGGCGCGTCGGCGCGTGGGTCACTTCAGCCAGGCTGTGATAGCGACGGCCGTCAGCCTCCACTACCAGCTGTCCCCGCGGCGGGACGCGAATCACCTGCATAACCTTGATTTCTTGCTCCATGATAACCTCCTGTACAACTAGCTAGAGCTAGAGCTAGAGTTTAAAGCTAGAGCCAGAGCAAAACGCGACTTTCTCCTCTTGCTATAGCCCTCACTATTCGCTGGTACTGTTGTGTTGCCAGGCATGAGATCTCCTGTCAGCAAAGGGTTGATTGCCCGGCTAATGCTGGCAGCCAGGACAGAAATGGGTGCTGCGGCTGCCCAAGACAATCCGCTGAACCGTGGCGCCGCAGCGGTAGCAGCTTTGACCCGTGCGCCGAAACACAGCCACCGCATTTTGCATGTCCCCTTTTTCCCCGTCTGGTTTAACATAAAGATCAATACTGGCTCCCTCGCGCTCAATGCCCAGGGCTAATACTTTTTGAATTCCCTGGTGCAAACTGGCAATCTCAGCCTCACTGAGGCTGTCAGCCTTCCGTTCGGGATGAAGGCCGGCATCATGTAAAGCTTCGTCAGCATAAATATTACCGATACCGGCAATAAACGTCTGGTCTAGGAGAAGCGGTTTGAGCGTTCGTGTACGGCCGTGCAGCAATTGGCGCAATGCTTCCACGGTAAATGTGTCGGCCAAAGGCTCCGGACCTAATCCGGCCAGGACTTCTTGCGGATCCTTGACCAGATAGACGCGGCCGAATTTGCGCGTATCCCGAAAGCGAAGCTCATCACCGTCGGCCAACCGAAAAATGGTGTGAACGTGTTTATCCGGCGGCGTTGTGCCCGGCACCACGCTCAGGTGGCCGGACATTTTCAGATGGACGATCAGCGTTTCCCCACCGCTAAGATGAAACAAGAGATATTTAGCCCGCCGCTCAATGGTTTCAACCCGGCAACCGTGAATGCGCCGCTGCAGTTCGCTTAGACTGGGTGTAACAATGTGACGTGGCCAGCTGTTGCGCACTTCGGTGATAATGCGCCCCACCAACGGCCGTCGCAGCGCGCGCACGGTAGTCTCTACTTCGGGTAATTCAGGCATAATGAGTCAAGTAATCGTTTGGTCGGGTAGTCTGGTAGTCAAGTGGTCGTTTGGTCAATTAGCCGCTTGCACACCAACTAAGTGACTACACGACTACACGACTAAGCGACTACACGACTACACCGCAAACCGTCCGCTGTCGTAGAACAGTTCGCCATCCACCCAAATCTGGCCGCCGTCGCGCATGTCGCAGATCATGTCCCAATGGACGGCCGACTTATTCTGGCTGCCGGATTCCGGATAGCCGGCGCCGACGGCCAGGTGAATGGTACCGCCAATCTTCTCGTCAAACAGGATAGACCGGGTAAAGCGGCTGATGCCCTGGTTCGTCCCAATGGCGAACTCGCCCAGGTAGCGCGCACCCTCGTCGGTAGCCAGCACCGATTGCAGGAATTCTTCGTTTTTCTGCGCCGAGGCAGCCACTACTCGGCCCTCTTCAAAGCGGAGTTCAATACCGTCAACTTCGCGTCCCTGGTGAATGGCAGGATAGGTAAAGCGCACCCAACCATTAACCGACTGCTCAACCGGCCCGGTAAAGATTTCGCCACAGGGCATATTGTGACGGCCGTCGCCATTCACAAAAGTGCGGCCAGCAATTGAGAGCGTCAGGTCAACATTCGGCCCTTTAACCGTCATCTGCTTCTTGTCGCTAAGCCAGGCGATGAGCGCCTTCTGCTGGGCCGCCATGCGCTGCCATTCGGCCACCGGGTCGGCTTTATCCAGGTAGCAGGCGTTATAGACAAACTCCTCATACTCAGACAGGGACATGTCGGCATCCTGGGCATAAGCGGCCGTGGGAAACATGGTTGCCACCCAGCGAAAATCACCAGCGGCGCTGCGCTGCATGACCGTAGCCATGATCGGTTGGTTCGCTTTTTGCACCAGGCGCTGCCGTGTGGGATCAATGCCGCTCAAGATGCGTGTATTGGCTGCCGCGGCAATATTGATGCTGCAATCATAGGTTTCGTACAGGAGGCGCGTTGGCTCAGCCACGTAGCTTAACTGCTCATCGCTGCCTTCTTTGAGCAGAATTTCCATCAGCTCATCTTCACGCCAGCTGTGAAACGGGTGGCCACCGGCCCGCAGCACCTCCCGAAACGTCTCCTTTAATAAGGGAAAGGCCGTCTGGCCACTATTGATAAGCACTTTGTCGCCGGGCTGAACGGCCACACAGTAGTGAACCAGCAAACGCGCTAATTTTTGAATACGGGGATCAGACACAGATAATTCTCCTGGAACAAATAATACTGCCGCCAACCACGATTGCTCTTTATGACTGGATTATAGCCCAAAACCAGGGAACTGTTCCATACCTTTTCTCTCCATTTTAGGTTACAATGATGATCTATGGAGTCTACGCAACATGTCCTGAACGGCCGTTACCAGCTCCTGTCTCAATCTGGGGCAGGCGGCATGGCCACCGTCTACAAGGCGCAAGATTTACTGCTTGGCCGGCTGGTGGCCATTAAGCTGCTGCACGAAAGCCTTACCAATGATGAGGAGTTTCTCCATCGCTTCCAACAGGAAGCCCGGGCGGCGGCGAAGCTTAGCCATCCCAATATCGTGACCGTCCATGACATTGGCCAGGACGATCATCGCCAATACATTGTGATGGAATATGTTGAGGGCCGAACCCTGAAGCAGGTTATCCGTGATCATGCGGCGCGACAGAAGTTGATGCCCATTAACCGGGCCATTGACCTCACCATCCAGATTTGCGCCGGCATTGGCTACGCCCATCGCGCCGGGCTGGTCCATTGTGATGTAAAGCCTCAGAATACCCTGGTTACGCGGGATGAACGGATCAAGGTGGCCGATTTTGGCATTGCCCGGGCCATGAACCAGATTAGCGTCCATGATCGCGAACTGATCTGGGGCACGCCACAATATTTCTCGCCAGAGCAGGCAGCTGGCGAACAGGCCACCCCCGCTTCCGATGTCTACGCTATTGGCATCATTCTGTACGAAATGTTAACTGGCTGCCTGCCGTTTGAGGCTGAATCCCACACGGCCCTGGCTCTCAAACATATCAAGGAACGGCCGGCGCCCGTCAGCCAGCTCAATCCGGCCGTGCCGCCCCAAATTGAACAGATTGTCAACAAAGTTCTGTCGAAAGAGCCGGCCGGCCGTTACCGTACCGGCGATCAGTTCGGGCGTATACTAACCAGCTATCGCCAGAGCAGCATGGAAGATACCGGACCGCAGCGACCGATTCCCATTACCGTCCCTGTCCAACCCATTTCGGAAAGGGAAACGCTGCCCCCGCAGCCGGTTCTGCCACCCGAATACAGCCGGAGCTACACCCGGCCGCGCGGATCGCAGCCAGAACCAACCACCATTCATGTGCCCGTGCCTGAACCAGAAGGAACTGATTGGCTCGCCATTGGGCTGGGATTATTGGCCATCATCGCTTTATTGGGGCTGGTGCCCCTCTGGTATGCCGTCTATTTGCAATATGCAGCCGGACTGGGCTAGACCGTTCTCATTGACGGCAAATGGGCCGTTCCGTCATCATTCGCCACTCTTAGAGGAGACAATCAGGTGAATCCTTCAAGCGCAACCCGATGGTTTATTTACCTGTTGATTTTCATAGCCATAGGCGCGATCTTATGGAATTACAACAGCAGCACCCCCGTGCGAGATGAGATTCCGGTCAGTCGTCTGGCGCAAGAAGTGAGAGCCGGCAATGTGGTCGAAATGCGGGTCAGCGGCAACGGCCGTACCGTCATCGTGACCTATCGTGAACACCAGCGCCAGCCAGCGCGCGTCCAGATCGGCGGCAACGCCACTTTGGAAGAGCTGCTAGCCAGCTACGGCGTCAATGAGAGCCACTATGGCGTAGGCAAAGCCACCATCTTCTACGAAAAATCTAACGAGCCCGGGGCCTGGCTGACCATGCTGGGCCTATTCCTGCCGATCGTGCTGATCATCGGTTTCATTTACTTCATCATGCGTCAGGCGCAGGGCAGCAACAACCAGGCTCTCTCCTTTGGTAAAAGCCGGGCGCGTATGTTCACCAGCGATCATCCCACCGTCACCTTTGACGATGTGGCCGGCTGCGAGGAAGCCAAAGAAGAGCTGGAGGAAATCGTAGAATTCCTAAAAGAACCAGAGAAGTTCGTCAGCTTTGGCGCCCGTATTCCCAAAGGGGCGCTGCTGGTGGGCAGCCCCGGCACAGGCAAGACGCTGCTGGCCAAAGCCGTCTCCGGCGAGGCCGGCGTACCCTTCTTTTCCATCGCCGGTTCGGAATTTGTGGAGATGTTTGTGGGTGTGGGCGCCAGCCGGGTGCGCGACCTGTTTGACCAGGCCAAGCGGCATAGCCCCTGCATCATCTTCGTCGATGAGATTGACGCCGTCGGCCGTCACCGGGGTGCCGGTCTGGGCGGTTCACACGACGAGCGGGAACAGACGCTCAACCAGATTCTGGTCGAGATGGATGGCTTTGGCACTGACACCCACGTGATCATTCTGGCGGCCACCAACCGGCCGGACATCCTGGATCCGGCGCTCATGCGGCCCGGCCGTTTCGACCGGCGCGTGGTTATTGACCGGCCCGACATACGGGGGCGGGAAGCCATCTTCCACGTCCACATGCGTGGCAAACCGTTAGACCCCAATTTGGATGTGGTCATGCTGGCCAAAGCCACGCCCGGCTTTGTTGGCGCCGACATCGAAAACACGGTTAACGAGGCCGCTCTTCTGGCCGCCCGGCGCAATAAAAAGAACATCGGCATGTCCGAATTCCAGGAGGCGATCGAGCGGGTCCAGTTAGGGCCGGAACGGAAGAGCCGCATTATGAGCCAGGAAGAGCGGGAAATCACCGCCTATCATGAGGCCGGCCACGCCATTGTCAGCCATTTCCTGCCTCACGCCCAGGCGGTGCGCAAGATTACCATCATCCCCCGGGGTATGGCCGGCGGCATAACCTGGTACCTGGAAGATGAAACCCACTTCTACAGTAAATCTAAATTCCAAGATCTGATTGCCAGCGCCTTAGGCGGCCGGCTGGCTGAGGAAATCATCTTTGGCGAGATTACCACTGGTGCCAGCAGCGATCTGCAGCAGGTTACCAAGATTGCGCGGGCCATGGTGACTCAGTACGGCATGAGCGACATCCTGGGGCCGCGCGTTTATGGTGAAAAGCAGGAATTGGTTTTCCTGGGCCGGGAGATCAGCGAGCAGCGGGACTATTCAGACGCCATTGCCGAAACGATTGATAACGAGGTCCGCCAGATTGTGGATGCCGCTTACGAGCGAGCTCGAGAGATTCTGCTCAGGCACCGGCAGAAATTGGACCTGGTGGCCCGTCGCTTGCTGGCGGTGGAAACGTTGGAGGCTGACGAGTTTGTCGCTCTCATTGAGGGACGCGAACTGCCGCCCCGTCCGCCGAGCAGCACGCCGACACCAAACAAGACGGCCGTCTCCGAAAAAAGCGACAAGCGAGGCTGGCAGCCGCCACCCTTGGATATGCCAACCTCACCTTCGCCTGCCTGACAGAGCGGTTCGCGTCCAACTATCGATCTGTTCTGTTTAACGTCCAATGATTGAGCAACTGCCAGACATCTTGGCGCTGATCAACGATGTGTTACAGGCCGTCATTGTCATCTTTGGCACGGCTGTTTTCCTCTACAATCTGCGCTACATGCTGCGCGACCGGGTGATGCGGGCCTTCAACGCCCTCCTCTTCTTTGTGGTCATCGTCTTCCTGACCGAGCTGATGGCCAATCGGACCACTTTGCCCGTTTCCACCGAATCCTGGCTGCGACTGGAATGGGTGGGGATTGCCTTTGTGCCGGCAGCGCAGTTCCATCTTTCAGACTCCTTGCTGCGTACTACTGGCCATCTATCCCGTTTCCGGCTGATGTTAGTGCGTATCGCTTACCTGTTGGGCATCACCTGCCTGGCTCTGGTTGTCTTTACCAACCTGATTGTCGGCAACCTGATGCCCACACCCCGCGTTCCCCACCTGGAAGCCGGGCCCCTCTTTTTCCTGTTTGCCATTTACTTCTGGTTGGTCACCTTGGCCAGCATCTACAACGTCTGGCAGGCGCGCCGGCGCTGCGTGACCCGCACCTCACGCCAGCGAATGACCATGATTTTGCTCGCCTTCCTGGCCGCGCCGCTGGCCGTTTTTCCATATCTGCTCCTCAGCGGCAATGCCCGGTTGGGTGATTCCATCTTATTCTGGCTGACGCTGATTGTCGGCAACATCGTCGTCAGCGTTATGTTTGCCCTCCTCACCTATTACATGGCCTATTTCGGCGCCTTTTCGCCCGACCGGGTGGTGCGCGTGCGGCTGTTCAAGTTCATGGCCCGGGTGCCCATGGCCGCGACCATCGTACTGATCGTCTATATTCTGGTCAACCGCACCAGCAATCTGCTAGGTCTACCGGCAGAGACGGCCCTGGCCTTTACCATTGTGGCCACGGTAATGTTGGTCCAATGGGCCATCCAGCTGTTCAAACAGCCCCTGGAACGCATCTTGCAGCTCAATAATGACCCGGATGTGCGCCGCATCCAGGAGCTGAGTGAACGGCTGCTGACCACGCGCGACCTGCACCAGTTCTTGGAAGGAGTACTGCTGGCAGCCTGTGATGCCCTACGCGCACCGTCAGCCTTTGTGGCCGCCTTTACGCCCGAAGGGCCGCAGGTAGAGGTCATGGTCGGCATGCAGCCAGAGCTGGACAGTCTGCGCGACCCTGAGCAGTGGCAGGCATTGGCCCAACCAGAGGATGAGGCGGCTGCCCTGACCGAGGTGGATCGCTTTCTGGTGTGGCAAAACTTCTGGATACGGCCGCTCTACAACCGCAAAGGCGACGCGCTGTTGGGTATTCTGGGGGTGCAGGCGCGTGCTGACATACCAGACCTGACCGATGTCGAAAAACCGATTTTCGAGCGGCTTATTACTCAGGCAGCCCGGGCGTTAGAAGATCGCTTACTGCAGCAGGGGGTATTTGCGGCTGTGGAAGGGCTGCTGCCACAGGTGCGCGCTCTGCAGCGGCAGCGCAGCGCTGCCAGCTACACCAGCGCGGCCTTCATGGAACAATTGGCAGAAGTTGATGACAGGCTGGTGGACGATCCGGAATTTCACAACATGGTTTGGGATGCCATGAGCCATTACTGGGGTGGGCCGAAATTAACCGAGAGTCCGCTACTGGAGCTGCAGATTGTGCAACGGGCTATGGAGGAGCATGGCGGCAGCCCCACCAAAGCGCTGCGAGACATCCTGTCCCGGGCCATTGAGCAGCAAAAACCGGGAGGGCTGCGCAGTCTGACGACGGCCGAATGGCTACTCTACAACATTTTAGAGCTGAAATTCGTCCAGGGGCGCAAGGTGCGCGACGTAGCCCGCCGCCTGGCCATGAGCGAATCTGATCTTTACCGCAAGCAGCGCATTGCCATTGAAAACGTGGCCCGCGCCGTCGCCAATATGGAAAAGGCCGCCAGCGACAGTGACGATCAGCCAGATGCTGAAGGGCCGGAGTTAGCTGCCGGAAGCTAAACAGCTGTCACAAGGGCAGGCCTGCCGCAGCAACTCCCAGGTGTAGATGCCGGTCCAATGGCCATCGCTCCACTCAAATTGCAGCGCATAACTACCGGCCGCCTGGACATTGATCATGTTGATGTCGCCGGGGGGCGTGTCGCGCACCAGGCGCGGGTCGGGCGGGCCGCCCATGTTGGCGTGACCGCCTTTGCATTCCACACAAGGACAGACGGCGCGTAGGCCGGCAAAGGGGTAGCGGCTTTCGTGACCGTCAGCCCAGCTGATGATCAGTTCGCGCTGCTGGCGATCGGCCGTGACGTTAGTGGGGCGAATTTTTTCCATCAATCACAAATCTCCTCGGCCGTATTATACCGCAAATTCTCCCTGATCGTCCGCCGCATCAATATCGCTGGCAATGTTGAGCCACGGCTTAACAGATTGGACGATTTAACCCCGTCGCTATTACCATTCAGGCCGATTCACAAGACGGAGGCTTAAAAATGATCTGGTTCAAACGCATTGGTTTGGTAGCGCTGGGAACGCTGGCGCTGCTAATCGTCGTTATCGGCAGCGTCATGGTCTACGACCTGAATGCCGGGCCGCAAACGGCTGACAACAGCAACACACGCTACATTAGCGGCGACGGCATTGAGCAGCTGGGCTACCTGACTGCGCCGGCTGGCACTGGTCCCTTTCCGGCCGTGCTGCTACTGCATGAATGGTGGGGGCTGAACGCTGAAATGACCGTTCTGGCCGATGCGCTGGCCGCAGAAGGGTACGTTGTCTTGGCGCCAGACGTATACCGGGGGCGGCTGGCGACGACGGTGCCGGGGGCGCTCTACCTGCGGCTGGGCACGCCCGCCGATCAGGTCAACAGCGACGTGGACGCAGCTCTGGCCCATTTGCGCGAGCTAGAAAATGTGGACGGCACCCGGATCGCTTCACTTGGCTTTTGCTTTGGCGGGGCCAACGCCATGCAGCTGGCTTTGCGCCAGCCGCAAAATCTGGCGGGAACGATTATCTACTACGGGTCAGTGGAGACGGAGGGGGAGGGGGTACGGCCGTTAGTCAACCAACATCCTATCCTGGGTATTTTCGGCGAGGCGGACAGCTCCATTCCCGTGACCAACGTTCGCGCCTTTGAAGCCGCTCTCAACAGCCTCAACATTCCCAACGAGATTGTGATTTATCCCGGCGAAGGCCACGCTTTCCTGAACGAACACAACTACAACCAGCCCGGCACGGCCGCTGCCGACGCCTGGCAGCGAACTTTGGTCTTCCTGGCTGAAAACTTACGGCCGTGAAAATTCGATCCACAGATTTCGCAGATTAACCAACTAGAAATCTGCGTCATCTGCGAAATCTGTGGATTATCTCCCTTCTTACAGCGAAGCCAACCGCTCGCGCAGTTGGGCGGCTTCGGCTTCGTAGTCAGCCAATTTCTCTTGCTCCTTAGCCACAATCTGCGGTGGGGCTTTTTGGGCGAAAGGGCCATTGAGCAGGCCCGAAAGCCGCTTGATCTGCGCCTCTGCTTCCGCCAGTTCCTTTTGCAGCCGCTCCTTCTCTTGGCTCAAATTAACCATGCCCGCCAGGGGCAGGTAGGCAGTCACCTCGCCCAGGGCCAGGGTGATGGCGTTGTCGGGCGCGTCCAGGCTCTCGGCGATGACGAATTGGCTCTCGTCCAGGCGGGCCAGGGCGGAGAGGATGGGGCGTTGGCTTTGCAGGAAGGGGGTACGGCCGCCCCCAGCCAACGACGCCGCGATCCATTTCGCCGGTTCAACCCCATATTCGGCGCGGGCGGCGCGGATTTGCCGGGCCAGTTCGCGGATAATTTCAAAGTCGCTGATGGCCTGCGCGTCAATTTCACCCGCTTCCGGCCAATCGGCGATGATGATGGCTTCGGCCCAGCCTTCCGCCGGGGCAATGCCCAGGTCGGCCGTTTGCAGCGCCCGCTTAATCTGCTGCCAGGTCTCCTCGGTGACGTAGGGGATGTAGGGGTGGAGCAGGCGCAGCGTCTGGTCGAGGACGTGGAACAGGGTGTGCAGGGTCGTCCAGGCGCGAGCGCCGCCTTGAGCCAATTGGACTTTGGCGATTTCCACGTACCAGTCGGCGAAATCGCTCCAGAAGAAGTCGTACATCTGGCTGCCGGCGCCTCCGAAAAGATAGCTGTCGAACAGCCGGTTGGCGTTGGCGATCAGTTCGTTAAGGCGGGTCAAAATCCAGCGGTCGGCGGCCGTGTGGGGCAATGGTTCGCCCACCGGGGGCGCGTCGCTTTTGCTGGCGCGATCCAGGTTGCGGACGAAGAAGCGGGCGGCGTTCCAGATCTTGTTGCCAAAGTTACGGTTGGATTCAACTTTGGCGAGGGCCAGGTTCATGTCCGCGCCGGGGGAGCCGCCGGTAAGCAGGGTGAAGCGGAGGGCGTCGGTGCCCATCTCATTCATCAGTTCCAGCGGGTCCACGACGTTGCCGGCCGTTTTGCTCATTTTACGGCCGTGTTCATCCCGCACCAGCCCGTGTAGATAGATGGTGTGGAAAGGAACGTCGTTGGTGAAGAGCGTTCCGGCCATGACCATGCGGGCGACCCAAAAGAAGAGAATGTCGTAGCCCGTTTCCATCACGTCGGTGGGGTAGAAGCGGCGCAGGTCGGGGGTGTCGTCGGGCCAGCCGAGGGTGGAGAAGGGCCAGAGGGCGCTGCTGAACCAGGTGTCCAGTACGTCCGGGTCTTGCTCGATTTGGCCGCCGCCGCATTGGGCGCAGCCGTCGGGATCGTCCAGGGCGACGGTCTGATGGCCGCAATCGGCGCAGTTCCAAACGGGGATGCGGTGGCCCCACCACAGCTGGCGGCTGATACACCAGGGGCGGATATTTTCGAGCCAATTGTCCCAGATTTTGACAAAGCGTTCAGGGACAATGCGGATACGGCCGCTGTGCACGGCCGCCAAAGCAAGGTCGGCCATGGGCTTAACGTTGACGAACCATTGTTTGCTGACCAGCGGCTCGACAATTTCGCCACCCCGCTGGCTGCGGGGGACGTTGAGGGTATGGTTGTCCACTTTGAGGGTCAGGTCGGCCGCTTGCATGTCGGCCCACAGCTGCTTGCGGCAGTCGAAGCGATCCATGCCGGCGTAAGGGCCGCAGGCGTCGCTCATGGTGGCGTCTTTGTTCATGGCGTTGACGATGGGCAGATTGTGCCGCTGGCCAATGTCAAAGTCGTTGACGTCGTGGCCGGGGGTCACTTTCAACGCGCCGGTGCCGAAGGCCATTTCCACATAGCTGTCGGCGATCACGGGGATTTCCCGGTTGAGCATGGGCACCAGGGCGGTCTGGCCGATATATTGTTGGTACCGTTCGTCGTCGGGATGGACGGCCACGGCCGTATCCCCCAAAATCGTCTCTGGCCGGGTGGTGGCCACGGGTAGATAGCCACCGTTCTTGAGCGGGTATTTGAAGTAGTAGAGGAAGCCGGGCTCTTCGCTATATTCGACTTCGAGGTCGGAGACGGCCGTTTGCAGCCCCGGCGACCAGTTGACCAGATATTCGCTCTGGTAAATCAGCCCCATGCGATGCAGGCGAACAAAGGCTTCGCGCACCGCGCGGGAGAGACCGTCGTCGAGGGTGAATCGTTCCCGATCCCAGTCGCAGGAAGCCCCCAGGCGGCGCAGCTGGTTGGTGATGTAGCTGCCTTTTTCCCGCTTCCATTCCCAAACGCGCTCGACAAACGCCTCACGACCCATTTCCTCGCGAGTCACTTCTTCAGTACGCAGCAGATGCTTTTCCACCTGCAATTGGGTGGCGATCCCGGCGTGGTCGGTGCCGGGCACCCAGAGGGCGGCAAAACCCTGCATGCGGGCGCGGCGAATCATCAAATCCTCCAGGGCGGCGAAAAGGGCGTGCCCCTGGTGCAGTTCACCGGTCACGTTGGGCGGAGGGATCGAGATGACGAAGGGTTGGGCATCGGCCGGGCGGCATTCAGGCTTGAACCAGCCGTTCTCTTCCCACCATTGGTAAAGGCGTTGTTCAACGTTTTTGAAGTCATAGGTCGGGGGCATATCGCTCATAAAACTAGTCCTTTCAGTCGTTTGGTCAATTAGTCATTTGGTCGTTTGGTCGCCGACGAAGCGTCTAGACGACCAAAATAAAAAACTCTCTCGTCCATACAGGGACGAGAGAGTTTGAAACGCTCACGCGGTACCACCCTGATTCTTGCAAAGCTAAAAGCTAACGGCTAAAAGCTAACAGCCTTACAAGCGCTCATGGTTGCTGTAACGGGCTGACCCGGCTTCCCTTACGCAGGCATACGGCCGTTCAGGGAAGCGACTCCTGGGCTACGTTCGACGGGTTAGGCGCTGCGGGGCTTTCAGCTTATGCCCTTCGCTCATAATTGAGCCGCTCTCTGTGAGGCTAACGCCGTCTACTCCTCCCATTCATTGTCGTTAGGAAGTTCAATTGTAAAAAAGATTATACTGTCTAATAAACGACTGTCAATCCTACTGCTCGTAGATATCAATGCGGATAATCCGCTCGCCGGGCGTGGTCGCCGTGGCTGGATCGCGTAGGGCGAGGCTGTTGAGCACTTCTGCGCCAGTCACCAGCTCGCCGAAGATAGTGTGACGGCCGTCCAGCCAGGGTGTTGGTTCAAAGGTAATGAAGAATTGGCTGCCGTTAGTCGCCGGGCCGGCGTTGGCCATGGCCAATAGTCCCGGGCGGTCAAAGAAGTAGCCGTTGTCCGTCTCATCGGCGAATTGATAGCCAGGGCCGCCCGTACCGGTGCCAGTGGGATCGCCGCCCTGGGCCATAAAATCTTCCAGGACACGGTGGAAGGTGGTGTTATCGTAGAAGCCCTGCGTAGCCAGAAAAACGAAGTTGTTCACGGTCAGGGGGGCCTGCTGGGCAAACAGCTGGACCAGCATCTCCCCTCTTTCGGTCTGGATAACAGCCTGATACTGGCGATTGGGATCAATGACCAGATCGGGATAGGCGGGATAAAAGCCATTGCGCGCGATCGGATCGAGGTCAGCCAACGGCCGTTCACCGGCGATCAAAGTCCCTTGCGGCGATACGGTGACCGGATCGGCCGTTGCCGTCGTTTCCCCGTCATCATCCGGCCAGAGCTGCCAGACCAGCAGCAAGATAACCAACCCCGCCAACACCGCCGCGACTACTTTGATGATCAGGTTTTGCTGTTCAGACTGCTTTTTGCGTGCCTCCGCCCGCTGTTTAGCCGTCATCTTTTGACCTGATTGGGTTCGTTTTGCCATTGCACACTCCTTATGATCAAAGATTCCGCAGATTAGCGCAGAATTTCCTTATCTGGGCTAATCTGCGTAATTTCTGATGATTTGTTTTTTTCTAACCAGATGATAGCCGCCAGGGCCAGAACGGCCGTCGTCGCCGCCAGACCATACGCCTCGATCATCTCCGCCCGACTGATAAAAATAGCCACCATGCCGGAAGCGCCGGTAACCAGATAGAGAATCAACACCGCCTCCCGTTGCGTAAAGCCCAGATCAACCAGCCGGTGGCTGATATGATCTTTTCCGGCCGTTGTGAACGGATTCACCCCGCGCCGCAAGCGGGAAATAACTACCAGCGACGTGTCAAAAATGGGCAGCCCCATGATAAAAACAGGCGCCATCCAGGTCACATAGTTGATATTGTCCGGAAAACGCAGCTGCAGCGCCAGCACCGCCAGCAGAAAGCCGAGAAAGAGCGCTCCGGCGTCGCCCATGAAGATTTGGGCCGGTTTGAAATTATAGCGGAGAAAACCGAGACAGGCCCCCAGCACGGCCGCGGCCAGGGCCGACACCA
>Ga0209498_1000918_pt1 | contig 18192 bp, 15 predicted proteins | sample WalLakDeSediment_FD_184131 | JGI IMG/M metagenome (GOLD analysis project Ga0209498, IMG submission 184131) | Lake sediment microbial communities from Walker lake, Nevada to study Microbial Dark Matter (Phase II) - Walker Lake 11/02/13 Deep... | ecosystem: Environmental > Aquatic > Freshwater >... | reverse complement strand
GGCCGCTCCTACGGGGGGTTGCTGGATCGGGTCGGGCTCAGACCGTGAGCTTGTTCACGCCCGTCGCGGTACCCACCAGCAGCACGTCTGCCGGACGCCGGGCGAACAGCCCGTTCGAAACGACGCCAGCGATGTGGTCGATCTCGCTCTCGAGTTCCACCGCGTCCATGATGCGCAGACCGTGCACATCGAGGATCACGTTTCCGTTATCGGTGCGGAAGTTCTCACGCAGCACGGGGTTGCCGCCCATCCCGACCAGCGCGCGCGCCACGTGGCTGCGGGCCATCGGGATCACCTCCACCGGCAGCGGGAACGCGCCGAGGTAATCGACCTGCTTGGTCTCGTCGATCACGCAGATGAAGGTGTCCGAGGCCGCCGCCACGATCTTCTCGCGGGTCAGGGCACCGCCTCCGCCCTTGGTCAGGTGCAGGAATTTCGTGGCCTCGTCGGCCCCGTCGACATAGATCGGCAGGGGTCCGGCGCTGTTGAGGTCCATGACCTCGATACCGTGGCCGCGCAGCCGCTCCGCGCTGGCCTCGCTGGAGGCCACCGCCCCGTCGATCCGGGCCTTCATCTTCGCCAGCGCGTCGATGAAGTGGTTGGCGGTCGAGCCGGTGCCGATGCCGACGATCCAGCCGCTCTGCACGTACTCGAGGGCCGCTTCGGCGACGGCCTTCTTCATTTCATCCTGTGTCATCGTTTTTTCCCGGAGGTGATTGAAACCGGACGAGGATACCCAGCCGCAACCTCACTGTCCAAGCCTGGACGGGGTCAGCCCTGCATCTCATGCGCTGCAACATGCGAACGATGCGGGTCGAACCGCCGCGGCAGCCACGGTTGAGCCCACATTTGCTGGCCGCGCGCGCAGCGCTGAATCCACCACTTTACGGTGCGGCTCGGTCACAAGCGCCGCATGATGCCTGCCCGTGTATGCGATATGATCCGCCGCCCTGTTTTGGTCGAGTCGTACCGTGCCTGAGTGAACCGCTGGAGGAGGCCGAAGGATGGATGTATTTCGTTGGGATCAATATTACGTAACCGGGTTGCAGGAGGTCGATGACCAGCGCATGCGGTTGATGGCCCTGATCAATCGCCTCGGGAATATTGTCGCCAACGGTGAGGGATCGGACACGGAGGCGATCCCCAACTTGCTGCCCGAACTCGCCGATTATGCCGTCTACCATTTCGCGGAATAAGAGAGACTGGTGCACGAGGCGCAGTTGGACTCGCGCCATCGATGCGCTCACAAGAGGACGCTGGAGACCAAGGTGAGGGAGCGTACCCGGGAACTTGCGCTCGCGAACAGGCATCTCGAGGAACTCTCCCTGACCGACGTGCTGACAGGTCTTCCCAACCGACGCCATGCCATGCGGCAGCAGCAAAGCGAGTGGGACACTGATGGTTCGACATTGGCGTGCGTGATGATTGACTGCGATGGCTTCAAGCAGGTGAACGACACCTACGGCCATGATGCGGGCGATCTCGTCCTGAAGGGGGTCGCGCAGTGTCTCCAGGACCGAATCCGGACCGATGATCTGGCGAGTCGCCTTGGCGGTGACGAGTTTCTGGTGATCTGTCCGAACACGGGTCTGACTGGCGCAATGCACCTGGGGGAACAAATGCGCGAGGCGATCAATGGCATGCGTGTCAAGGGGGGCGATGGGCACTGGGAAGGCGGTATCAGCGTTGGGGTGGCCGTCCGCACGGACTCAGAAGGCCCGTCCGGCCTGGACAACACCCGCACGACCACCTACCCTGACCGTGTTGCAGATCGGCCGCAGAGCACTCATTGGCACACCGGGCCCAACCGGATCCGCCTCCACACCAGCAAGGGGGCCTGAGTCTTTAGGCACGAGGCGATCAAGGATCTGGATGCGCAGCCGCTAACCCGGTACTGGGCACGAGTTACGAGGGACCGCGACTGTGGGCATTGAGAAATTCCTGGGAACCGACATCCGTCTCCCGACCTCCCCTGCCATCGCTGCACGCATTCTCGACGCCGTACGCGATGACGGCGATTCCTATCGTTCTCTTGCCTCTGTGATCGCGACCGATCCGGCGCTGGCCGCAAGGCTGCTGTCGGTGGGCAATTCCTCCCTGTATGCATTGCCGCACAAAATTACCCGTATCGAGCAGGCCGTCGCGCTGCTGGGCCTGAACGTCGTCAAGAACATCGCCCTGTCTTTTGCCGTCGTGCGGGCCCTCGAAAGCACCACTGAGTTCGGCTTTGACTTCCATCGATTTCTGAAACGCGCCGTGACCGGGGCTGTGGCCGCGGAGATGATCGGCAAACAGATCGGACATTCGGGCGAAGACATGTTCGCGGGAGCGCTGCTGCAGGACGTCGGCATGCTGGTGTTTGCGTTGGTGGTTCCCGAGGACTACGCCAGGGTCCTTGAGGAAAGGGCTGTATCGCCGGAACCGCTATGCGCGCTGGAGCAGCAACGCTTCGGCTGCGACCACCAGGAACTCGGGGCCGAGGTGCTTCGCCGCTGGGGGCTGCCGGACAGCCTGGTCGCGCCCATCCGACACCACCACAGGCTTTCTCCCGCCCCCGAAGCCCACCGGATCGCGGTCGACATCCTGTTCCTCGCAGATCGCGTGGCCTCGCTTTATCACGGATTCCACAGCGCCAAGCACGCGCCGCAGATCAAGGATTTTCTGGCAACACATTACGGGCAAACCGAGCAATCGACCGACGAACTGATCGACGCGGTGGCGTGCCGCGCACAAGAGATGCTCGCGGTGTACGAAGTCGGAAGCGGCTCCATGAAACCCTACTCACAGTTGCTTCAGGAGGCCAATGATGAGCTCGGGCGGCTCAACCTCTCCTACGAGCAACTCGTGATGGAATTGACGCAGGCACAGGCACGTGCAGAGCAACTGGCTACCGAGCTCGGTGAGGCGAATTCCAGGCTGCGCGAACTCGTTTCGCGGGACGGCCTTACCGGGCTCTACAATCACCGCCACTTCCAGGAAATGCTCCGCAAGGAAATCGCAGAGGCCGCACGCCACAAGCGCCCCTTGACACTGATTCTCTTGGATATCGATTTCTTCAAGAAGGTGAACGACCAATACGGCCACCCCGCCGGCGACGCGGTGCTCAAGCGCATCGCGACTTACGTCGCGGAAACGGTGCGTTCCAGCGACCTGGTTGCACGCTATGGCGGCGAGGAGTTCGCGATCATCCTTCCGGAGACCGATGCACGCGACGCCGTAATCCTCACGGAACGGATCCGGCGCGGCATCGAAGCCATGAAAATCCCTCCGGATAACAACCAGCCGCCGTTGCGCGTGACGGTGAGCCTGGGCCTCAGCGGCCTCCGAACGGGTGATGCCGGGGGCGCCCAGGGCCACATGATTGAGGCGGCCGACAAGGCCCTCTACGCGGCCAAGAGGGGCGGCCGAAACAGGTTCGTGGTCGCCCGCTGACCTGTCGGAACTCCTCGCCGGATGAACCCGAGCGAGGTGCGCATCGTCACGGTGGCCCATGCGAGGGCAAGGCAGCTGCCGCTGCGGTCGCGCCGGTGGCATCGCAGCACCGGGGATTCATCTCGGGGTCATTTCAGGCCGTTTTGCATGCTCACCGGACTCTCGACGCGAGGCTCAGCAACTGCGGGGGCAGACGCAACCCGGCCCGGCGAACCGCCTCGTTATTGACCTCGAACTGGTATCGTTCTGCAGCCAGTTTCAGACCGATCATGCCGCCGTCATCGACAAACCCGGCGCCATTGCTGACGGTCAGGATCGGGCCCGGCTGCGCGGCATCCGTGAAGTTGGACAGCCGACCAGGCAACCCGTCCGGCAGGTAGAGAACATGGCAGGCACCGACCTCGCGGGGTGTAGCGATCTGCCGGGTGGTGATCGGCCGCTCCCCTATGCTGCGCTGCTCCAGGACCGACACGGCCCGTTGCATCTCGGTATCCCCCGGCGCAATACAGACGTTGACCGGGGCCCCTTCCGGGCCGAGTGCACCGTTCGGCCACTCGGCGAATCGCATGAAGTTGAACAGCAGGGCCACGCGCACCTCCACGTCCGCGGCCAAGGGCGCACTGTACGCAAGCACAGGCAGCATCAACAGGGCCAGGAAAAGGCCCAGCATGCCTCGCCGCCAAGGCGGATGAGGCGAGGCCCCGCCGGGCGCGGTTCGAAGCATCCGCTGGACGAATACCGGCATCACCTCAGGACTTTGGTGAGCGCGGGGTCTGTCATCGAAATTCCTGCAGCGCAATTTCGGCACGGAAATATGCCTCGCGCATGCGGTCGAACAGAGGCTGTGCCTCGGCCATACGCTCTTCACGCCCGCAGGCCTCCAGCTGCCGGCAGATATCCGACAAGGTGTGCGCTCCCACATTGGCGGAACTGGACTTCAGGGAGTGCGCGGCCATGCGCAGATTCTCGGCGTGGTTGGCTTCCACGGCGGCCTCGATCCGCGCGACCGTGTCCCCGACGGAGTCAAAAAAGGCCGCAACGATCTGTCGGATCAGGCCGGTACCCCCAGTGGGATCGAGCTCACGCAACTGATCCAGCGCTTTCGTATCGAGCACGGAGTTCCTCTGCTCCGTGTCCGTGTCCGCGGCCACCTGCGCGGCGGGAGCAGCCACCGGCTCCGAAGGCGCGGATTCCGACGCACGGGCCGGTTCCAGCGCCCCCAGCCAGCGCGAGATCGTCGCCTTCAGTTGCACCAACGAGTACGGCTTGGCCAGGTAGTCATCCATGCCGACTGTCAGACAGCGGTCGCGATCCCCTTCCATGGCGTTGGCGGTCAACGCGATCACGGGCAAACGTGTTGATCCACCTGCTTCGCGCTCACGAATCGCGGCGGTTGCCTGATACCCGTCCAGGACGGGCATCTGACAATCCATCAGCACCAGGTCGAAGTCATGGGTCTGCAATAATTCAAGAGCCCTCTCGCCGTTCTCGGCCACGCGCACCCGCACGCCCAGCTGGGCCAGCATGGCCTTGGCCACCTCCTGGTTGACCGGGTTATCCTCCGCCAGCAGCACCTGTGCCGTCAGGTGGGTGAAGGCGGCGGGTTGCGGGTCTGGTACCGCCTGGGGTTTTTCCTGCCGGCCCGCGGAAATACCCACGAGCACGGTGCTGATCACGTCCAGGAGTTCCGACTGTCGAAGCGGCTTGTTGATGCAGCGCAGGATGCCGGCCGCGTTGCGCTCCTCGACTCCGCCCCCCCAACTGGCCGAGGTCAGCATGATCAACCGCGTATCGGCAAGCGGGAACAGGCGTTTCATCTCCTGTGCCAGCTGCAGGCCATCCATCTCCGGCATGTGCATATCCAGGATGGCAAGGTCGTACGGCCGTGCGTCCTCCCCCGCCTGCGCCATGGCCATCAGGGCCTGTGCACCACCCTCGACGGTGGTGACCTTGAGCCGCCAGCCTTCCAGTTGTCGTTCGAGGATCTCGAGGTTGGTCCGGTTGTCGTCCACCACCAACACCCGTTTGCCCCGAAGGAGCCCCACGGAGAAGCTCCTGCTCTCAGGGAGGATGGCCGCCTTCGGCAGGGTCAGCTCGACCTGGAACAGGGACCCCTTGCCCGGGGTGCTTTCGAGGGTGACCTGCCCCCCCATCAGGTCGATTAGACGTTTGCAGATGGTCAATCCCAGCCCGGTACCCCCAAAGCGACGCGTGGTGGATCCGTCGGCCTGCGAAAAATGTTCGAAAACCTTGCTCTGTGCTTCAGGTGCTATCCCGACGCCTGTATCCTCTACCGACAGGTTCAAACGCACGGCATCGGCGGTCTCCTCCAGGATTTGTGCCCGAAGCACCACCTCGCCACGTTCCGTGAACTTGAGTGCATTGCCCAGCAGGTTGGCCAGCACCTGCCGCAGGCGAAACGGATCGCTCCGGAGGAGGAGCGGCATGTCCGGGGGCGACAATTCGACCAGCAGTTCGAGGCCCTTCCCCTCGCTTTGCTGAGCGAACATGTTCGCGGTATCGGCGATCAGTTCCGCGAGGTCGAAGTCGACCGATTCCAAGTCCATGTGACCGGACTCGATCTTCGAGAAATCGAGGATGTCATTGATGATGCTCAACAGATGACTGCCCGACCGAAACGTGGCCTTCGCGTAATGCCGTTGCGTCATGTCAAGATCCGTTCCCAGCAACAATTCGGTCATCCCCAGCACGCCGTTCATCGGGGTGCGGATCTCGTGACTCATGGTCGCCAGGAATTCGCTCTTCGCCTGGCTCGCCGCCTCGGCCGTCTCCTTCGCCCGAAGCAGCTCCCCGGTGCGCTGTACGACTTCTTCCTCGAGGTGATCGCGGTGTGCGACGAGGCGCGCGTCACGGTCCTGAATCTGCTCCAGCATGCCATTGAACGCCTTGGAGAGGGCGTTCAGCTCAAGGATCTCGCTCTGCTCCGCGCGGACGCTGAAGTCAGAATCCCGGGTCACCTGAGCGGACAGTCCGGTGAGATGGCTGAGGGGCTGCAAAACCTTCGCACTCATGCGGACGAGGAGTCGCCGGGTGATGACCAGCGCGAGGCCGACCGCAAGCAGTGAGACGATGAGCAGACCCGCCAGGGCGTAATACATGGACTCAAGGTCCACCTGCAGGTGCATGGCACCCAAGGTCTGGCCGTCCAAGACGATCGGGTGGATCAACTGTACCGCGCGCCACCCGAAGCTCGACTGCTCCTCCAGGACATCCATCCTGCGGGGCGCCGGCGATCCCTTTGACCGATAATGCGCAAACGGCTCGCCATCGTCTCGATAAATGGTGGCGCCCTGGATGGCCGGTGAGTGGCGCAGTGAGTCCAGCAGGCTTCCCGCCGCAGCCGAATCCTGAAACGCCAGGCTGGCGCCGGCGTTTTCCGCCAGTACCTTGGCGGTCGCCTGGTTGGTATTCACGAGCGTGACCAGGCTTGCAGTCAAACCGGTGATCACGACGATGAGGGCCACCAACCCCAACGCCGCCGCCAGGGTCCCTTGATGAATCGAGCGCAGTCGATCCGCAAGCGGATGTGCGCGCGGTCTTTCCTGCACGCGGTCTGCCTTCATCTGTGCTGGATCTCCCTCGATGACGCCCCAACTCGAACTGGGCAAGGCCCGATCATGTTGGTTCCCGACATCTTGCTTCCCGTATGCGGACTGGCGGAGCGCGCGCCGCCGGGTTGAACCGACAGACCGCGTAACAGGGCTTCCACATCGTTTAACGGCCGATTCATCCAGGACTTTAGGGAATCGCCCCGCCGCGTCCGTCAGCGTGAAAGTCACCGTTAGGCCCGTGCCAAGGTCCACGGCGGATGCACGGCCTGCGGCCGCTTCCCGCCGCTCCAGCTTATGGAGTGCGGGAGCTGGCTCCCGCTATTCGGCGTCGATAACCCAACTCCCGACAGCGGCGGCAAGCCGCCGCACTCCATAGGCTTCCGCTTTCATCCTTCGGGGTGGCGCGCTCCGAGGGCATGAACGTTAGCGTTAGAGTCACGGCCCAGCGAAACTCGTCGGGTTACGCCCTTTGGGCTAACCCGACCTGCAGTGCCGGGTCTTGCCACCATCCTGAGCAAAGCGCCCGCGCTCAAGTTTGTGCCACGTCTCCCGCTATGGCATACAGGAGGGGCGATGTTCGCCGAGCCATGATTCCGCCGGTTTCACTCAATCGCGTTGTAAACGACAGCCAGCACTGAGGGGAAGATGAAAGGGACAAGGGTGGACGCCGATGTTGGCTCCGGCGTCGCAAGGAGGGTTGACACCGCAACGGGATGCATCCGGATACTCGCCGCATGACGCCCATGCCCACCCGGATCCTCGTCGCCGACGATGATGCGACCGTCCGGCTGCTGATGCAGGCGGCACTGGTCAGGACCGGCTTCCAGGTTTGTCTCGCAAGCGACGGCGAGGAAGCCCTGCGCGTATTCGGTGAGCAGTCCCCGGATATGGTTCTGCTGGATGTCGAAATGCCTGGCAGAAACGGTTTCGATGTGTGTGCGGAACTGCGCAGGGACGTCTGCAGCGAGTTTCCCATCGTGATGGTCACGGGGATGGACGATGTGGACTCCATCCAACGGGCATTCGACGCCGGCGCGACCGATTTCCTCGCCAAACCTCTGAACTGGAATCTCGTCGGTCATCGGGTGCTGTATCTATGGCGCGCGTATCAGACGCGGATCCAACTGCAGCATGCCAATCAGCACAACATGGCCGTGCTGAGCGCCATCCCCGACCTCATGTTCCGCGTGGGTAGCGACGGCGCGGTGCTGGAGGTTCATGCTCCGCATTCTGCCACTGCGGCAACGGCGTTGCGGCCAGGCGTCGCGCTGGAACGCCACTTCCCCCCCGAGGTCGCGGCGGCCTATCGGGTTGCGATGGAAAAGTCGCGTGCGGAGGGGGGCGTACAGCAAATCGAGTACACGGTCAGCGCGGATGGGCTCGGGACGCGGCATTGCGAGGCGCGAATCGTCGCGCTTCGTGAGCGGGAGGCACTGTGCCTGGTACGCGACATCACTGAACGTAAAAACTCCGAGAGAGCCTTGTGGGAAAGTACCACGCGGTTACGCCAGGCCCAACAGGTCGCAAACATGGGCAGCTGGTACTTCGACATGTCCACCGATCAGTTGGACTGGTCGGCGGAAACCTACCGCATGTTTGGAATCGCCGAGGGCTCGCCGGTGAGCTACCCGCTCTTCCTGAGTTGCGTGCACCCTGAAGACCGGGACGCCGTCCAGCAGGCATGGCAAGCGGCTCTGTCAGGTGAGGATAAATATCGGATTGAGCACCGGATCATGGTCGGCGACGCGGTGCACTGGGTTCTGGAGCAGGCCGAGTTCGAGCATGGCGCCAACGGGCGCCCGACGCGAGCCATTGGCACGGTTCAGGATTTTACCGAAAGGAAGCTCCAGGAACTTGAAATACTGACGGCCAAGACCCAGTTGCAGGCGACCCTGGATGCGATCCCGGACCTGCTCTTCGAGCTGGATCATGAAAGCCGCTATGTCGCTTATCACTGCCGTGACGAAACCCTGCTGGCGGTCCCGCCCGCACTCGTCCTCGGCCGCACCATCGCAGAGATCCTGCCCCCCGAAGCGGCCCAGACGACGATGTGTGCCTTGCATGAAGCCAACGCAACCGGTTACTCGGCCGGCCAGGAAATCCAGCTTGAAGTATCCGGCGGCCAACGCTGGTTCGAACTCTCGGTATCGCGCAAGACAGGTGTTGACGCCGAACGCCCGCACTTTATCTTTCTCGCCCGCGACATCACCGAGCGCAAGCAAGCCGCCGAACGGATTTTCCAGCTTGCCTATTTCGATGCCCTGACCGGGCTTGCCAACCGCCCGTCCCTGCTACAACGACTGGATCGCGAGATCAATCGTGCCAATCTGGGCGGTGGAAAGTTGGGTGTGCTGCTGTTGGATCTGGATAATTTCAAGAATATCAATGACACACTGGGGCATGGCGCTGGCGACCAACTGCTCCAGGGGACCGCGGATCGCCTGCGCAAGGCCGTGCGTCCCGCGGACATGGTGGCGCGGCAGTCACTGGAGCCGGCCATTCACCCGGAGATTGAACTCGCACGCTCCGGTGGCGACGAGTTCATCATCCTGATTCGGGGCATGAGGCATGTCGAAGATGCGGTAGCGGTAGCGGATCGCATCCGTGAGTCGATGCGACAGCCCTTCCAACTCCTTCAGCGGGACGTTGTGCTGACGGCCTGCATCGGCGTCGCCGTCTACCCGCACGATGGAGAGGATGCCGAGACCCTGCTGAAACATGCGGACACCGCCATGCATCATGCCAAGGAAAAGGGGCACGACCAGTGTGAGTTCTACAGCGACAGCCTGACGCGGAAGGCGATGCGGCGATTGAATCTGGTCAGCAATCTGCATCGAGCCCTCGAGCGCAACGAGTTCTCGTTGGTCTATCAGCCGCAGCTGGATGTCCGGACGGGACGGGTTTTGTCGCTGGAGGCCCTGCTGCGTTGGCATCACCCCGAACAGGGACTCATTTCGCCGATGGATTTCATCTCCGTAGCCGAGGATACGGGGTTGATCCTGCCGATCGGGGAGTGGGTGCTCCGCACCGCCTGCATGCAGGCGGCACAATGGCGCGCCGGCGGACACTCGCTGCGCGTTGCCGTGAATCTGTCCCCTGTGCAGTTTCGCGACCCGCTGCTGTTCGACCGCGTGACCCGCTCCATGTCAGAGGCCGGATTAGCACCTGAGTACCTGGAACTGGAGGTAACCGAGAGTGCGCTCATGGATGAGAACCCGGAAACCGTGAAGGCGCTTCATGCCCTGCGTGAGACCGGCCTGCAGTTCTCCCTGGATGATTTCGGGACGGGGTACTCTTCGATGAGCTACCTGAAGCGCCTGCCACTGAGCAATCTCAAGGTGGACAGAGCGTTCATACAGGGGCTTCCCGGTGATGCGGAGAACCACGCCATCGTCAGCGCAATCCTCTCCCTGGCCGGTCACCTGGGATTCAGCACCACCGCGGAAGGAATCGAGACGTTTGACCAGGCCGTGCTCTTGAAGCGATTGCACTGCGACTTGCTGCAGGGATTTTACTTCGCCAGGCCGTTACCTGCCGAAGAGATCGACGCCGTGTTGCAGCAGCACTGGGATCTAGAGGCGCCGATCGCAGAAGCCGAGGACGGACCGAAATATGCCCCCTGACGAGCCGGAAATCGAAAGCGCGGGAATGGTGCCGCTTCAGAGGTGACGGCTCAGCTCCTCGGTAGCTACGGTGTTCCCCGGGCGCTCGCCGAACCCGTTTACTGTCACGAGCTCCCAAGCGAGTCCGGGTTCGCGGAGAGACCGCGGCCTTAGCGGTTTTTGCATCTTCTCTTTCTCGCGAGCGCCCTCGGTGCGCCCATCCTCGGCGAAGCGAATCTCGCGTCCGGCGGGAGAAACTTGAAAACGATTCAAGCCTTTTCGTTGCCGGCCGAAACGACGTTCAGGCGAGACGTTCTTTCAGACCGCCATGATTTCGCTGGCTTGCGATGTATGCCCCCATGGCAGGTCATCCCTCCTGCGAGACTGCTGGAGTGACTTCTCCCGAGCGTACATCGACGTTTTGCTCCAGGCCAACCGGCAAGGGAAACACCATGACACTGATTCGCTGGTTTTCGGGTTTGGTCTTTTTTGCCCTGGCATCTTCTGCTTGGCCAGGCGCGGCCGACACTCCAAGGGAACTGGTTTTCCTGACCTGGGCGGATTACATGGACCCGGAACTCATTGAACGCTTCGAGGAAGAAGTGGATGTCACCATCCGCAGCAGAGGACTACGCGGCCCCCGTGCTGTGGGGTACCTTTGGGATCGGCCACCGGGAGGACCTGGTGCCCGAGCCCATCGTGTCCTGGATGCAGCTCCTGGAGCCCACAGACGAGTTGCAGGGGAAAATCGTGATGATCCGGCAGCTGCGGGACCTAATCGGTGTGGCCCTGAAGGCGCTGGGGTACTCACTCATCATCCCCGATCGATTGTCCAGTCAACCTCGACCATCCCTGGGTCCGCTGCTCAATCGAATGCGATGGGGGTGAAGTCCCACTTCGTGGCACCGCACTCGGGGCAGACCCAGTCGTCCGGGAGATCTTCCCATCGGGTTCCAGGCGGGATCCCCTCATCCGGAAGCCCCTCTGCCTCATCGTAGAGAAAACCACAGGTATTGCACTCGTAGGTGTTCATCATCCCCTCCGAATCGCGATGGTGTCGCGCGATCAACCCCGCGCGCATTCTAACGGAAGTGCACCGATGACCACGACCGTCGTTTCCCAGCCCCGGGGAGTGCCAGCGCGAAGGGCAAGACGACGAAGGAGTCTCGGATCCCCCAGCTGAACGCAAGGGTGCGTCGGTAGCCAGGGCAAAGGCGACGAAGAAGAGTTGCCCATGAACGGTATAGGTGCGCCTGTCGCTCCCCTGCGATGGGGAGGAACGCCGGAGCGGGGGTCGGACCAACACAAACCTCTGTTTCATAACAACCACGAGTCGTGTTTCGGCCGATTCGAGCCCTTAGAGGCCTGTTTTCGCCCGCAAAAACGGCTGTTCAAGGCGGGTCAATGTCTTGCCGACCGAACCTCCGGGAGGGCGTTGCGGAGAAAGCATTAACGCACTACACTTGTACCGCAAACAGCACAGGTTAAGCGCATGCGCATTGTCAATTTTTCCGAAGCCCGGGGCCACCTCAAGAGCGTCATCGACCAGGTCGTCGATGATGCCGACTACACCGTGATCGCCCGGCGCGATGCGCCGGATGCGGTGCTCATGTCGGTTGACACCTTTAACAGCCTCATGGAGACGGTGCACCTCCTGCGCTCGCCGGCCAATGCCGCCCATCTGGCACGCTCCATCGAGCAATACCATCAGGGCAAGGTGGCAGAAAAAGACCTGCACGATGCCGAGTGAGGAACTCTCCCGAATCATCTGGACTGCGGCGGCGTGGGATGACTACCTCTACTGGCAAGGGCAAGACCGAAAGACCTTGAAACGCGTCAACCTGCTGATTCGAGACTGCCTGCGCAATCCATTCGATGGATTCGGAAAGCCGGAGCCGCTGAAGGAGAACCTCTCGGGTTTCTGGTCCCGTCGCATCGATGACATGCACCGGCTCGTTTACTGCGTCGACCATCGGGACCTGGTGATCATCGCCTGCCGGTACCACTACAATTGAGCGCCTGCGGCCCCGGAGGCGCACCGAAGCAGTCGCGTCGCAGGTTGCATTACCCGTCTTCGGCATAGCCGATCCAGGCAAGCCGTCACCCGAGGCGTGCAGGGGATCCGCTCCTGCTTGAGACGGGCGGAGCAGAACGCGGCAGATTGACAGGCAAGCGTCGAACAAGAACCATCTGGTGGCGCACGGCGGCATCTTTCTCTATCATGAAACATCAAGATCCATCATGATGGAGATGGCCATGGCCACTGCCGCCCGCGAAAAGTTTTCCTCCCAAGCTGCACCCGAGGTGCTGGCTGCGCTGCGCCAGATCGCAGAACGCCAAGGGCGCCAGTTCCAGGCCGTGCTCGATGAAGCCCTGCGCGACTACATCGACCGGCAGCAGAAGGAACGCCCCCGCCGCCATGTGATGGCCTCGTTTGCCTCCAGCCTCGACGAGTTCGACACCCTCTACCGCGAGCTGGCGAAGTAGGCCGTGCCACGCGACTACCCGACGGTGGCCGACGTGCTCGGCATGCATACCGTGCTGATTCAGCGTTACGGTGGCGCGCTGGGCATGCGTGATCCCGGCGCCCTGGAGGCTGCCCTGTTTCGACCACAGACTGGCTACTACGAAGACATCGTGGCCGAAGCGGCCGCGCTGATCGAGAGCCTGGCCATCAACCATCCCTTTGTGGATGGCAACAAGCGCATCGCGTTTGCTGCTGCGGACGTGTTCTTGCGCATCAACGGCTGGCGCTTGCAGCGCGCCCCGATGCAGATCTACGCGGAGATGATGCAGATGTTCGAGTCGGGGACGTTTGACATCGCCCACCTCGACCCATGGCTGCACGGGTTTGCGACGGCCGAAGGGCAATGACGCGACCCATCAGGAGGATTCAACTCGAAGGATCTCGAGAGCTTGTTGAACTGAAATCGCCCTCCCCGATCAGGTTGCGCAGGATGGCCCGCACGACGATTGACTGGGTCGGTGGCGATCGGAGCCGTGACTCGCGAGCGCCCGGCTGCACGGTGGGCGCGGTTCACGAATGCGGGGGCTTGCCTCGGGACCTTCAACGTCCGGGCAGTGGCCGAAGGACGGTGTCAGCGTCACCAGGCCAACGCGGTACGGCAACCCCTGCAAGGTAGCCGAGGTCGGCAGCAACGCAGAGGCGGGGCCTGTCCCGCCTTTTTTATGCCGAGCTGTACGGAACAATCAGCGCAAGCGTACCGCAACAGAACCTGGCCAGCTCCGTACAGGGCAGGCAAGATACGCTAAGTACTTGAATTAGATGGCGTCCCCACGGGGATTCGAACCCCGGTCGCCGCCGTGAAAGGGCGGTGTCCTAGGCCTCTAGACGATGGGGACGCAGAGGCAGCGTCTTTACTGCGGTACTACTCGTTTACTGCGGTGCTACTCGGGCGGACCTTTCGGCTCGGACCCACTGTTGGGGCTGTGCAGAAGGGTCGTTACAACTCCGTTAAAAACAAGCAGGAACCCGATGGGCACCATGGCGATCAGGGGTTTGGCCCAGGCATCGCCACCAGCGAACATCAGTCCGAAGCCACCGACCAGGCCGATGGCACAGAGCACGAGGCCCAGGTACAGGGAAATCATCCCGAACTTGTGCATAGTCGTCTCGCACTTCACCTTTTGGTGGAGCCAGGCGGGATCGAACCGCCGACCTCCTGCATGCCATGCAGGCGCTCTCCCAGCTGAGCTATGGCCCCGAAAGGCGAGCGCGCAATGTACCCACGGGGCCGAAACCTGTCAAGCGGCTTCGGCGGAAATCTTGGCCTGCGCCCGTTCGATACGCCCGATGGTGCGATCCCGCCCGACCAGCACAAGCGTTTCGTCGATCGCCGGCGAGGCTGTACTGCCGGTGATCGCCACGCGCAGCGGTTGAGCCACCTTGCCCATCTTCAGGTCGAGGATCTCGGCAGTGCGCAGCACAACCTGGTGCACGGCCTCCTTCTCCCAGGCTCCGAGCGCCCGGAAACCGTCGTGCAGCGCCTGCAGCACCGGGAGGGTCTCCGGGGTCATGTTCTTGCGGAAGGCCTTTTCGTCGTAGTCCGAGAACTCGCGGTAGAAATACGCGCTCGTCTCCGCCATCTCGCGCAGGGTCCGGCAGCGATCACGCTGCGCAAGAACGACCTGGCGCGGTTCGGGACCCGTCGAGGGATCGATCCCGATCTGGCCAAAATGCCAGCTCAACTCGCGTGCCACGCGGTCCGGGTCCAGGGTCTTGATGTAGTGCTGGTTCAGCCACAGCAGCTTGTCGGGGTTGATCGCCGAGGCGGATTGGTTGACATCGCCGATGTCGAACAGCCGCACCAGCTCGTCGAGACTGAAGATCTCCTGGTCGCCATGGGACCAGCCGAGGCGCACCAGGTAATTCAGCAAGGCCTCGGGAAGGTAGCCCTCGTCCCGGTACTGCATCACCGACACCGCACCGTGGCGCTTGGACAGCTTGGTGCCATCGGGACCCAGGATCATCGGCAGGTGGCCGTAGCGTGGCGGCTCCGCCCCGAGGGCACGCAGGATGTTGATCTGGCGCGGGGTATTGTTGAGGTGGTCGTCGCCGCGGATCACGTGGGTGATGCCCATGTCCATGTCGTCCACAACCACGGTCAGGTTGTAGGTCGGCGTGCCGTCGGAGCGGGCGATGATCAGGTCGTCCAGTTCGCTGTTCTGAAAGGCCACCTTGCCGCGAACCATGTCGTCCACGATGGTGATCCCCTCGTCGGGCGTGCGGAAGCGCACCACCGGCAGGACGCCCTCCCGGGGCTCGGTGCGCTGCCGGCACCGGCCGTCATAACGCGGCTTCTCCTTTTGCTCCATCTGCGCCGTGCGCATGGACTCCAGTTCTTCGCGGGTGCAATAGCAGTGATAGGCATCCCCGGAGGCAAGGAGCTGCTCGATCACCTCCCGGTACCGGGGAAAATGCTCGGTTTGGTAGAAGGGTCCGCGGTCGTAGGCCAAGCCCAGCCAGTTCATGCCCTCGAGGATCGCGTTTACCGACTCCGCTGTGCTTCGCTCCAGGTCGGTGTCCTCGATACGCAGCACGAACTCGCCGCCGTGGTGGCGTGCGTAGAGCCACGAAAACAAGGCGGTCCTGGCGCCACCGATGTGCAGGTAGCCGGTGGGACTCGGAGCGAAACGGGTGCAGATGGTCATGAGCGGCTCGCAGTGACAGAGGTAACCGAGGCCGCGTAGGTTAGCAAAGTCCCCTCGCAACAACAGCCTGAAGTTGTTCATCCACCCTGACGACGGCGTTAGGTCGCCGAGAGGGCTCGCCTCCCACAAGGGACGGCGGCCATGCAGGGCGTTGCGCCGTTAGGTCGCCGAGAGGGCTCGCCTTCCACAAGGGAGGACGGCCATGCAGGGCGTTGCACCGTTAGGTCGCCGAGAGGGCTCGCCTCCCACAAGGGACGGCGGCCATGCAGGGCGTTGTGCACGAACGCACTTTGCCTTCCTGCACCTGGCCTCGTGCCGGACGGAAGAGGCCGCAACGCGGTATTCGCTGTCCGGGCGCTGGCTTGCCAGCCACATCCCGAGGGAGTAATGTCCGCGCTCCGCCCATGGGAAAGGGCGCGAAACCTGCCGGCTGCATACCGGCATCAATGACCTCGCAGGTGTTCCGCCCCGGTACGGCCGGGCGCGGAATGAAACGGGAAGCAGGTGAGAAACCTGCGCTGCCCCCGCAACGGTGAGAGGAAGTCCCGGGACATCGCCCGTCCGGGGATTCGACGGAACACATGCCACTGCGCCACAGGCGTGGGAAGGCGTCCCGCCGCATCGAAGCCCGCTTCGATGCTCCTCAAGTCCGGAGACCGGCCTGCAAGGTTGCAACCAGACTGCGGTGGGCCGTCTGGCGGATTCCGGCCGGCGCGATCGCCTGTCGCGGTTCGCTATGTTCTGCCCGCCTCAGCCACTCCTTGGCTTGCGGAGGGCAACCATGCGGCACTTCAGTACTCTTCAACGTCTCGGAACGTCGAGTCTTCTCCTAATACCCGCGCTGGCGGCCGCTGCCGTCCATGCCGGTGACCGCCTCGACCCCATCGTGGTCACGGCAACGCGCGCCCCGCAAACGGTCGACGAAACCCTGTCCTCGGTGACCGTGATCGAACGCGAGGAGATCGAACGCCTGCAACCCCGGCAGTTCACCGATCTGCTGCGCGGCCGCGCCGGCATCGGCGTGACCGACAACGGGCCCTTCGGCAAGCTCTCCAGTGTCTTCATGCGCGGCAGCAATTCCGGGCACACGCTGCTGCTGGTCGACGGCGTGCGCATGGGTTCGGCGACGACCGGCGCGGCCAGTTGGCAGTACCTGCCCCCGTCCGAGATCGAGCGCATCGAGATCGTGCGCGGGCCCCGCACCAGCATCTATGGGTCGGATGCGATCGGTGGCGTGATCCAGGTTTTCACCCGACAGGGCCTCGAGGGGCCACCGCGCGTGAACGCCTTTGTGGGCGGTGGCAGCTTCAACACCCGCGAGTTCGGTGCGGGCGTGGCCGGCGGCTCGCGGGATACCCGCTACAGCCTCTCGGCCAGCCGCTTCGATACGGACGGCATCGACGTTCTCACCGGCGTCGGGGATGACGACCGCGACGGCTACGACAATACGTCACTGTCGGGCACGCTATCGCATCGACTGGGTAACGGCGCCGAACTCTTTGGCAACCTCCTGTATTCCCGGGGGACCACCGAATTCGACGCGGACGAAACCGATCCCGCCACCTTTGCCGTGGTAGGCCCCTACGAGCCGGCCGAGAACGATTATGTGCATTCCGCCCTGCGGGTCGGTGTACGCGGTTTCGTGACCCCGCGTTGGCAAAGCCAGCTGGCCGTTGCCCAGTCCCGTGACGAACTGGACTCCTTCGAGGGCGGCACCCTCGCGGATCGGGTCGCGTATTTCGACACCCGCCGAGACCTGATCGACTGGCAGAACACGGTCCGCGTGCACGCGGATTGGTCCTGGGTCGCGGGCGTCGATGCCTATGAAGATCACGTCGATGCCAGCACGGCGTTCGCCGAGGACTCACGCTACAACGTCGGGGTCTATTCCGTCCTCCAGGGCGCGCTGGGGCAACACGATCTGGAGGCGAGCCTGCGCCTCGACGACAACGAGCAGTTCGGCAGCAAGACCACCGGACAACTGGGCTGGGGACGGCGACTCTCCGACGCGTGGCGGGTGCGCGCATCGGCCGGAACGGCCTTCAATGCGCCGAGCTTCAACGACCTCTACTTCCCGGGGTTCAGCAATCCGGATCTGGACCCGGAGGAGTCGCGCAGCGTCGAGCTGGGCGCACGCTACGCAAGCGGCGTCTGGTTCCTGGATGCCGCGCTGTTCCAAACCGAGATCGACGACCTGATTGCCTTCGACATGACGACCTTCTCCCCACAGAACATCAACGAGGCGCGGATTCGGGGCCTGGAGGTGGAGGTCGGCTATCAGTCCCGGGACTGGTCGGGCCGCACCAGCCTCACCGCCCTCGAGGCCGAGGATCGGGCCACCGGCAACGAGTTGCCGCGACGTTCGCCCTTCACCGCGCGGGTGGACGTGGATCGCGTGCTTGGCGCCTGGTCGC
>Ga0209498_1000917_pt1 | contig 18194 bp, 19 predicted proteins | sample WalLakDeSediment_FD_184131 | JGI IMG/M metagenome (GOLD analysis project Ga0209498, IMG submission 184131) | Lake sediment microbial communities from Walker lake, Nevada to study Microbial Dark Matter (Phase II) - Walker Lake 11/02/13 Deep... | ecosystem: Environmental > Aquatic > Freshwater >... | reverse complement strand
AGCCTCGCGCCAGGAGTGCAGGACACGAGCCCCAGGGACTGATAGGTCAGGCAACTACACGATTGGCCGTTCCCGGCCAGGTGCTGTCGAAGCCTCATCCGTGCTATAGTTAACGATCCTATGAAGGGGAGTCAGCCTTAATTTGAAGTTGAATCAGCGAGCTCGGTGGAGGATCCTTCCCCCCGTGCCCGCCCACTACGCCAGCGCCTGTCGGTTTCCTCCTCTGATCGCGCAACTCCTCTACAACCGCGGCGTCAAGCCGGAGGAGATCGACACCTTCCTGGCTTCTGACCGCAGGCTGGAGGGCAACCCGTTTCTGCTTCCCGATGTATCGCAGGCCGTGAGCAGGATCTATAAGGCCTTGCTTGCACGTGAGAAGATCGTTATCTACGGCGACTTCGATGTCGACGGTGTCACCGCCACGGTAATTATGGTGGAGGGGTTGTCCAGACTGGGAGCCGACGTCAGCGTCTATCTTCCCGACCGCTTCACCGAAGGCCACGGACTAAAGGTATCAGCGCTGGAAAAGATCGCAGCCCAGGGTGTGGGCCTGGTCATCACCGTTGATTGTGGTGTAACTGACGTTGCAGAAGTGGAGCGGGCCCGGCAGATGGGCATGGACATGATCGTCACAGACCACCACGTTCCGCCGGAGAGACTGCCTCGTGCCGTAGCTGTGGTTGACCCCAAGCGAGAGGACTCTAGCTACCCGCATCCGGACCTGGCCGGTGCAGGCGTTGCATACAAGCTCCTCCAGGCGTTGTTCCACAGGAACAACAGTGAGGAGTGGTTAGGCAGGTTGCTGGACCTGGTGGCTCTGGCCACCATTACGGACCTATCCCCCATGGTGGGCGAGAACCGTTACCTGGTCAAGGAAGGGCTCAGGGAGCTGAACAATAGCTCCCGCGTGGGGATTCAGGAGATGGCCAAGCTGGTCGGGTTGAGGTTGGGGGAGATCGTCAGTGAAGATATCGCCTGGGTACTGGGTCCTCGCTTAAACGCCGCAGGCAGGATGAACAATGCCTCTACAAGCTATCAGGTGCTCACCACGCAGTCGTCGGAGGAAGCCCGGCTCCTGGCCGCGCAATTGGAGGAGAACAACGTCCAACGGCAGAAGCTCAGCCAGGAAGGACTTAGTCGTGCGAGGGAGAAACTGGCCGCCAAGACTCATCTCCCGCTGCTGATGGAATGCGATGAGAGCTACTCGGTGGGTATCATCGGGTTGGTGGCAGGAAAGCTGGTGGACGTGTTCTACAAGCCTGCCGTCGTAGTCAGCATGGGACCGGAGCTATGCCGGGGCAGTTGTCGCAGCATTCCTGAGTTCAACATTGTGTCTGCTCTCGGGAACTGCAGTGATCTCGTGACAGCGTTCGGAGGTCATCCCCTGGCTGCTGGCTTCAGCGTGCCCCGCGAGAACATGGCCCCACTGGAGCAAAGGCTTGTGCAGCTAGCTACGGAGCAATTGAGCCGTGTTGACCTTCGGCCTGAACTGAAGATCGATGCCGAGATCCCTCTGGACAATCTGGTCGGTGACACGTTCAGCCTCATCCAGGGACTGGGCCCCTTCGGTCGCGGCAACCCTCAGCCGACCTTTCTGACACGTCAGGTAGAGGTGGTGGAGTGTCGCCCCTTTGGCGGCCGCGGCGAGTGGCTGGGGCTGAAGCTAAGACAGGGCAATGCAACCTGGCGGGCTGTGGACTTCGAGTCAAGGAGAAAGCGCGAAGAGATCCCGTCCCGGATCGACATAGTTTACAGGCTGGAGAAGAGCCGCTGGAACGGCGCACAGGTGCTGAGCCTCAATCTTCTCGACTTTGCCGCAGGCTAGCCCCGGTTAGTCTCCGGGAATGTCGACCTGGGGCTCAGGGTCCTTGTGCCTGCGTATCCTGATGATAAGCCAGGGCAGAAATACAGCCAGTATGCCCAGGCTCAGAAGCTGGCCCTGTTCCAGTCCCAGCACCACCGGGTCTGAGACGCGAAGAAATCTCAGGGCGAAGTCACTTGCGGCCTGAATTGAGAAGTAGAAAAAGATCAGCCCGCCCCTGGGCTTGAACCTGTCGCGAAATCGCCAGACAATGGCGAACAGCACCAGGTGAAGCCATATGTGGTAAATCTGCGTGGGGTATAGTGGAACGGTGAGACCGTTCTGGTACAGCGAAATGCCGTTCCAGAACCGGGGAATGGAATCCCGGGCAGTATAGATGACCGCCCCCGGGAAACACTGGAAGGGGCTGGGCTTGCCGTGGCAGCAGCCGTTAAGGGTGCAGCCGACCCTGGCTATGGCCAGTGCCAGAGGCGTGCCCACAGCGATTGCATCCCCCATGGTAAGCAGCGAAGAGAAGCGCATCCTGGTCGCCCACATATAGATCAGGGCTGCCACGATGGCGCCCGCGATCATGCCGTTCTGAGCCAGGCCGGCAAAGCCGAGGATGAGGCGTGGGTTTGCTGCGTAGTAATCCCACAAATGGATGACATGGGCGGCCCGGCCTCCAATGACGCCGCCGATTATGCCGAAGAGGAATATGCTGTAAACATCATGTGTGAAGCCTATTCTCCGGGCTTCCCTGACCGTCACCAGCAGCAGGGCCCCCACAGCCACGGCCACCATAATGCCGTACCACCGTACCTCCAGAGAGCCGATGGCGAAGGCAACCGGGTCTGCACTTATAATCAGCATCAGAACTCAGACCTCATAATCATAGCTCAAAACTCTTGAGTATCCAATTCTCTCCGTACTCATAGGCGTCATAAGATGGCGTTGACGAAGACCTCGGCGTCGAAGGGGGCCATGTCCTCCAGTTTTTCGCCGGTGCCTATATAGGAGATGGGTATCTTCAGTTGATCGCAGACGGCAAACACGATGCCGCCCCGGGCTGTGCCATCTAACTTGGCCAGAAAGATGTCGGTGACCTCAACGGCTTCGGTGAAATGCCTGGCCTGAGTCAGTCCGTTCTGGCCTGTGGTGGCATCCAGGACCAGCAGGACCCGATGAGGGGCCGAGGGATCATGCTTGGCAACCACCCTCTTCACCTTCTTTAGTTCCTGCATCAGGTTGAACTTGGTGTGCAGCCGACCCGCGGTATCTATTATCACCGCCTGTGCGTGGCGGCTATATCCGGCCTTCACGGCATCGTAGGCTACTGCCCCGGGATCCCCGCCCGGTTGATGGGCGATGACCTCGGCACCAACCTTCGCGCCCCAATGCCTAAGCTGGTCAATGGCCGCCGCCCTGAAGGTATCTCCTGCTGCCAGGATGACGCGCTGCCCGTCAGAGGTGAGAGCATGGGCAAGCTTGGCGATGCTGGTGGTCTTGCCCGAGCCGTTTACACCCACTACCAGCATAACCCGGGGAGACTGACCGTCGCGTTCTTTCAGGGTGGGATCAGGTCCCTCGCCTTCACTCCGTGCAGGGTCGAAATGACTTGAGGTGGTGGGAGGCGATGATCTCGGTGCAGCGAGGCTCAGAAGCCGTATCATCTCTTCCTTCAGGGCGTTCCTGATCTGAGGCGACTCTGAAAGCTTCTCGCTCCTCACCCGCTGTCTGACACTGGCCAGCAGTTTGTCCGTGGTCTCCACACCAACATCGGCCGACACAAGCAGTTCTTCCAGTTCATGCCATCCCTCGTCCCCGAAAGAGTCGCGGCTGAAGATGCTGGCTATCTTGCTGAACCAGGTTTCCTTGCTTCTTCTTACTCCCGACTCGGTCTTCTTGAACAGATCGAACAAGCTGCCTCCACAGTTGATGATGAGGGCATATGATAGCATATGCCCGCGTGTTCGGGGGGCAGGACCTGTAAGTGATGTCACAAAGGCGAATCGATACCTGGCCCGTGGTTGCCCGTACGGAGACAGGCCGGGCCTTTGCCCCTGCGGTCCTCGACACCGTCCTGGCGGCACCGACGAGGGTGTAATCAGGCCCGGTCTAGGCGACGAGTTCTTCCAGCAGTACTATGGCTGCCTCTTTGTCGAGGGGCTGGTTATTGTTGCCGCACTTGGGCGACTGCACACAGGAGGGACAGCCGTCGGAGCAGGGACATGATTGCACGGTTTTCAGGGTTGCCTTCCAGAGCTCGCCTATCATCTCGAAGCCCTTTTCAGCGATGCCTATGCCTCCGGGATAGGCGTCGTAGATGAAGACCCCTGCCCTGCCGGTATCGGGATGAGAGGCGGTGGAAACACCGCCAATGTCGTTTCGGTCGCATAGGGCAAAGAGGGGAAGCATGCCGATGGCGGCGTGTTCACAGGCATGCAGGCCGCCGGGAAGGTCAAGTCTGGCCGCCGCGATCCTGTCGAGCGCGTGCTGAGGCAGATCGAACCACAGCGCCCGCGTGGCGAAGCTTTGTTGCGGCAGGTCGAGGAACTCCTCTCCTATGACCTCCTCTGTGAGCTGCCTTTTACGCCTGAAACCGATCACTGCGGTGGTGACATTCACATCTCCCAGGCAGACCCTGGCCCCGCGGTACATGGTTTCTCTGAGCAGTGTCTCGACCCGGATCTCGGTAGTGTCCATAGCCTGGGTGTAGTAGTCCGCCGGGGTTGGCTCCGCCCAGGCGATGCGCCGGGCCAGATCGAGCTCGGTGATGAGGTAGGATTCACCCTGGTGCAGATATATGGCGCCGGGATGCACCTGGAAGAAGGCGACGCTGGACTCCACGGTCTCGAGCAACTGGCCCTGCTGGCGGTCGATGACGACATAGTGCTGTCCCGATGTTGTCCTGATGCTGGCGTCCTGAGCGGGATAATTGACGGATGGGCTGGGGTGCCATCTCCCGTGGCGTCTTCTCAGGCTGCCTGCCCCCTCCAACTTGGCCAGCACGGCAGCGGCCTCGGATACGAAGAACTCGAGGTCTCTGGCAGTCAAGGGGTGCTCCCAGGCGGCACAGAGCAGGTGAGGTGCGAGGACATAAGGATTGCCGGGGTTGATGATGGCACTGTCGAAGCTCTTGCTGAACAGGAAGTTTGGGTTGTGCATCAGGTACTGGTCGAGCGGGTTCTCCTGGGCGATGAGGAAGCTCAAGGAGGTGCCGCCGGCTCGCCCGCTGCGGCCGGCTTGCTGCCAGGCACTGGCAACGCTGCCGGGATAGCCGGTAAGCACCGTTGCCTCCAGGTCACCGATGTTGATGCCCACTTCCAGTGCCGTTGTAGCGACCAGCCCGAGAAGCCGGCCGTCGAAGAACTGCCGCTCGATCCGTCGTCGGTCCTGGGGCAGATATCCCCCCCGGTAGGGGCTGATCCTTTTGGCCAGAGCGGGCGGGAGGTGGCCACGGGTGTAAATGTATATGAGTTCGGTCAGTTTGCGTGTGCGGGCAAAGACCAGAGTTCGAATACCTCTGGTGACAAGCTCGTTGAGCAGGAAGGCGGCCTCAATGTTGGGGCTGCGTCGGGCGGACTTTGCCTCGTTGAGGAAGGGCGGATTCCAGAAAGAGAAGTGTCTTTCACCATGCGGTGAACCGTCTTCGGTGACGGCCTCAAAGGGCATACCCACAAGGCTCTGCGCGTGCTCCCGGGGGTTGGCGATCGTAGCCGAGCAGCAGATGAACTGAGGGCGGGAGCCGTAGAGGCGACAGAGTCGTCGCAGCCTGCGCAGGACGTTGGCTACATGAGAACCGAAAACTCCTGTATAAGAGTGTGACTCATCCACCACAACGTACTTGAGGTTGTGAAAGAGCCTTGACCACGATTGATGGTTCGGCAGGATTCCCAGATGGAGCATGTCCGGGTTGGTGAGCACTACTCTGGCCTGTCTTCTGATGCTCGCCCGCTCTTCTCGAGGAGTATCACCATCGAAGGTGGTGATAGCCTCCGGCGAGATCGGTTCGGTCCGGCCTGCCGCGGGTTGCGAGGACACACAGGCGGCAATCTGCCTCATGCTGCGAAGCTGGTCCTGGGCCAAAGCTTTGGTGGGGAAGATATAGAGGGCACGGCTCTCTTTGTCATTCAGAAGGGCATCGAGGGTGGCCAGCTGATAACACAGCGTCTTGCCGCTGGCGCTGGGCGTGGCTATGACTACATTCTGGCCAGCCAGAATGTGATTCAGAGCTGTGGCCTGATGGCTGTAGAGTGCTGATATGTTTAGTGATTTCAGGCATCCTTGCAGGAGGGGGTGGAGAGGCCTCTCCACTTCTCCGGCAGTGGCCTCCTGAGAGGGGATCCGCTCAATATGCACTATCTGTTGGCCGTAGTCGGACAGACTCATGAGCCGGTGCAGAAAGGCAGCGGCATCCATTACGGAAAGGTCTCTATCTCCGAGCCCAGCAGTTCCACATCAGGATAGTTCTGGACGATGAACCTCACGATGTTGGAAAGAGTTTCATCGGTGTGCCGCCTCTGGTTGCTTATGCAGGCTATGCCCAGGGTGGTTAGCTGCCACAGATTCTGGTTATCCACCTCGGCTATGGAGACATTGAACTTGTTCTTGACCCGGGTGATAACAGACTGGATCACCTGCCTCTTGCCTTTCAGCGAGTGGTTCTCCGGCAGGCGGAGCTCAATACGGCAGACGCCGACGTTCATGGTCCGGTGGCCAGCAGTTTGATCGGAGATAAATGCCCGGGATTACAGCCCCTTCTTAGCCATGTAGAGAACCAGGTCGGCAAGGCGACAGGCATAGCCCCACTCGTTGTCATACCAGGCCAACACCTTAATGAACGTGCCATCAACAACCATGGTGCTGGGAGCGTCCACGATGGCACTGGCCGGATTACCCTTGAAGTCCGAGCTGACCAATGGCTCTTCGCAGTACTCGAGAATGCCCTTCAGTTCGCCGTCAGCTGCTGTTCTGAAGGCCCGGTTGACCTCTTCAGCGGTCACCTTCTGATTCAGGTCGGCGACAAAGTCAACCACGGATACCGCTGAGGTGGGCACCCTCATGGCGATGCCATGCAGCTTCCCCTGGAGCTCGGGAATCACCACGCCTACAACCCGGGCGGCACCGGTGGTGGTGGGGATGATATTCATGGCGGCAGCCCGCGCTCGGCGGAGGTCGCGGTGGAATACGTCCAGTATCTTCTGGTCGTTGGTGTAGGCGTGGACGGTGGTCATAAGCCCGTGCACGATGCCAAAACTCTGGTGAAGTACCTTGGCCACCGGCGCAATGCAGTTGGTGGTACACGAGCCGTTGGAGATGATCCTGTGTTTGGCCGGATCGTATTTAGCCTCATTGACGCCCAGAACTATGGAGATGTCCTCATCCTGGGCCGGCGCCGAGATGATGACCTTCTTGGCTCCGCCCTGGAGATGAGCGGCAGCCTTGCTGGCCTTGGTGAAAAGGCCGGTGCACTCAATGACAACCTCCACCCCGTGGTCCGCCCAGGCGATCTTGTCGGGCTCGCGCTCGGCGAGAACCCTTATCTCTTTGCTATCGATTATGATGCTGTCGTCTCCGGCCTCAACCTTGCCAGGATAGATGCCGTAGTTGGTGTCATACTTGAAGAGATGCGCATTGGTCCTGGCATCGGTAAGGTCATTCACGGCCGTCACCTCCGCCTTATCGCCACACCTCTGGATGATTGCCTTCAGGGCCAGTCTGCCTATACGTCCGAAACCATTGATTCCTATTCTTGTTGCCATTTGTTACCTCCTTTCGAATGCTCTGCCTTCTGAGGCTAAGTCTAGACGAATTCTATCACTCCTTGGACACGTACAGCGAGGCGCCATCCATGTCGATGTTGGCCACCCGACCCTCCTCGGTCAGGAGCCTGAGATGGGCGAGCGTCTCTGTCACAGCCATGCGTTTATTCCAGACTGTTAAGGCCTGAAACGGACAGCCTCCCTGGTCCACCATCCAGGGGATCTCCCCGGCTACCTGGTAGGCCGTCTTCAGTCCGTCGCGCAGCGCCTGCATGATGGCCCTCTTTCTGTGCTCGTGGTGCGTCAGGATCCTCTCTATTGTCAGCCCTAGTGCATTGAATACCGGCCCGTGTCCCGGCAGGATGAAGCTGGCCTTAAGGCGTTCCAGTTTCTTGAGCGAAGAGACGTAGTCGCCCAGGGGATTGTCGCCAGACTGCGGATTCAGGCCAATGTGGGGAGTGGTGTCAAACAGAACGTGGTCACCGGTGATGATGAACCTCTTGCTTCGCTCATGCAGGCAGATATGTCCCGGTGAGTGGCCCGGCGTCCACAACACCTCCAGTTGAAAGGAGCCGTTGGAGATGGTCTGGTCATCCTCCAGTAGGAGCTCAGGCAGGTCGGGCGTGACGTATTTGGTCATCCACAGAGAGGCCTCCTTTAGCTCCGGCAGTTCTTCCTCAGGCACACCGTTCTGCCGCAGCAGTGCTTCAGTCTGCTTGATCAGCTCAGCAAAGTCCTTGTATCTGGGGAAGATGAACTCCGCATCACGCTTGTGTATGGCCAACTGCGCACCGCAGATCTGCTTCATCTTGCTGGCCAATCCATAGTGGTCGGGGTGTATGTGGGTGATCACCACCTTCTTGATGTCGCCCAGCTTGAGGTTGGCCCCTCTTATTCCTTCCTGTAGTGCCCAGAGTGATTCCTGGCTGTCCCATCCACAATCAACCAGTATATGTCCGTCATCACCCTCCAGGACGTAGACATTCGTCGTCCAGGCGACGTTGCCGGGTGCAGGGACTTTTATCTGATGGACGCCCTCTAGTACTCGCATGATCTCCTCGTCTCCAAATTATACAGTGCTTTCGTGCCAGGGTAGCGCGCGGCACCGGCCAACTCCTCCTCTATCCTGAGCAGGCGATTATACTTGGCCACTCTTTCGCTGCGGCAGGGTGCACCCGTCTTGATGAATCCGGCGTTGCTCGCTACCGCAAGGTCGGCGATAGTGGTATCCTCGGTCTCGCCAGACCTGTGGCTGATAATCGCTGTCCAGCCAGACTGCTGCGCCCGCTTGACAACCGCAAGGGTCTCGCTGAGCGTGCCGATCTGGTTAGGCTTGATCAGAATCGAGTTGGAGGCCTTATCGGCTATGCCCCTTTCCAGCCGCTTCATGTTGGTGGCATAGAGGTCATCGCCGACGATCTGTGTCGCCTTCCCCAGTTGTGAGGTGAGCGCAGACCAGCTTGTCCAGTCATCCTCATCGAGTCCGTCCTCGATGCTGATGATGGGATAGTCGGCGACTAACTTGACATAATAGTCGACCATCTCGGGGGAAGTGAGGCTGGCACCTTCGCGTGCGAGGACATACTTACCCTCATCATAGAATTCGCTGGCGGCCGGGTCCAGAGCGAGCAATATGTCCTGCCCTGGCTTGTAGCCAGCCAGGTCAATGGCCGTCAGTATCATGTCCAGCGCGTCTCTGTTAGCTGGGAGTGCCGGAGCAAAGCCGCCTTCGTCTCCCACGTTGGTGCTCATGCCCTTGTCCTTGAGCAGCTTGCGCAGTGTGTGGTACACCTCGGTAGCTGCCTGCAGAGCCTCGCTGAAGCTGGCGGCAGCGACCGGCATTATCATGAACTCCTGAAAATCAACTGACCCCGAGGCATGCTTGCCACCGTTCAGAATATTGAGCATAGGCACCGGCAAGAGGCTGACTTGTTCTCCACCAAGGTAGCGGTACAGAGGCATGCGGAGGAAGTTTGCTGCCGCCTTAGCTGCGGCCAGAGACGTTCCCAGCGTGGCATTGGCGCCCAGCCGCGCCTTGTTGAGTGTGCCATCCAGCTTGATGAGTCGGCCGTCGATGATCTCCTGTTCCAGAGCGCACATGCCCTTCACTGCCGGAGCAATCTCGGCGCGGACGTGTTCAATGGCCTTGAGGACGCCAAGTCCGTCATACCTCGTTCTATCGCCGTCGCGCAACTCGACAGCCTCGTGCTTTCCGGTGCTTGCCCCTGAAGGAACCGCGGCAGTGCCCGCGGTGCCGTCGGACAGAACCACGTCTACCTCTATGGTGGGATTGCCGCGGGAATCCAGGATCTCTCTGGCCTCGACTCTGTCTATGCTTGCCGTTTTCATTGGCTTGCGGTTGTTGCAGTTCCGGCTTTGGGGAGCGGCGCCGCCTCATCGTCTTCGCGCATCCGGGCAAAAGCTACGGCCTTGTCGACAGCCTGGGTGGCGCTGTCTACGCGGATGATGGAATCATCGCACCGGCCGTCCCGGGACAGCGACCAGGTATTCACGCCGATGGCAGGGATGCCGCTCTTCAGGGCAAAAGCCAGTTCGCTAAGTGTGCCGTATCCTCCACCGATGGCGATCACCGCCCGGGCTGACTTCACCACAAGCGCATTTCTGGCCTCGCCCAGGCCGGTGACCACCGGGATGTCCACCCAGGAGTTAGCCATGCTCGCATCTGAGCCCGGCAAAATGCCCACGGTCAGGCCGCCCCTGGATTTTGCGCCGCGGCAAACAGCTTCCATTACGCCGCCCAGGCCCCCGCATACTACGATAGCGCCTCGCTGGGCCAGCATTTCACCGATGGTTTCTGCCAGCCGGGCTTCCTCGGCGGAACAGGACGAATCGCCTATTACTGCGATGTTCATAGTGTGGCCAGGATAGTGTACTATTCCACAGGTTTCGGTCTTAGCTAAGCGCATTCTAACACGATTTCACACCCCAAAGGAAAGCTGCAGATTCATGGCCGTTTGTCGAGAAAAGCTCCGTCGAGTCTGGCATACGCAGCTTCAGGCACCGGCCTCACCTGCTTCAGCGCTTGACCCAATCTGCCCACTGCTGGCGGAGTTTACTGAGCTTGGGCGAGATCATCATCTGGCAGTAGGCCTGGTCCGGGTGCCGCGAGAAATACTGCTGGTGATAGTCTTCAGCGGGATAGAACGTGTCCAGCGGAGCGAGTTCTGTCACGATTGGTTTGGGCCAGAGTTGGGCTTTGTTGAGCTCTTCGATCAGCCCGGAGGCGACAGCTTTTTGCTCATCGTTGTGATAGAAGATGGCCGAACGATACTGCGTACCCGTGTCTGGGCCCTGCCTGTTTACCGATGTTGGGTCGTGCGCTGAGAAGAAGATCTCGAGAATCGTTCTATACGGAATTCGGGTGGGGTCAAACACTATCTGGACCGCCTCCGCGTGGCCGGTGGAACCAGTGCAGACCTCCTCGTAGCTGGGCTCGGGTGTGTTGCCTCCCGTGTAGCCGGGCGTTACGCTGTGGACCCCGTCTATCACGGAGAGGACTGCTTCGACGCACCAGAAACATCCGCCGGCAAGAGTTGCCGTCTCGAGTGCGACGTCCTGGTTCATAGCTCGCTCTCCGGCAGGAAGTTGAGGGCAATGCCGTTTATGCAGTAGCGTTTGCCTGTGGGCGGCGGGCCGTCGTCGAAGACGTGGCCCAGATGAGCGCCACAGCGAGCACAGAGGACTTCGGTACGCAGTCTCGACAGGCTCCGGTCTGGCTGCTCGGTCAGGTTCAGGTGAGAGACCGGTTCATGATAGCTTGGCCACCCGGTGCCTGAATCGAACTTGGTCGAACTGCGAAAGAGGTCGGTGCCGCAGCGCACACAGCGGAACAGACCTGGCTGATGCACCTGCTCAAAGGTACACGTGCCCGGTACCTCGGTCCCCTTTCTGGTCGTGATCTCATATTGCTCTGCGGTCAACTCCTGTTCCCACTCAGCGTCGGCCTTTTCGATCTTTTCTACTGTTGCGACCCTGTCTTGTCTGGCATCGAAGATCTGCACGGTTGCCATGCATTCACCTCCTTTGATAGTCTGCGCACGTATTATAGCAAAGTGGCGAATTTCACTGATCGTGATAGACGAAGCCGCGGGCAAAACTTGACAGCCGTCCCGCGCATGTGGTAAATTAAAGATGTCCCGAGTAGCCAAGCGCACACCTAGCAGAAGAGTCGGATCTGGTGGAGGCTGAGAAATGCAGGTGAGAGCCAGCGTGGGGTAGGCTGAAGCGGAGCCGGAAGATAGCTGGTAGGCGAGCGAGGTTACTCGGGGCGTTTCTTTGCCCCTCGTCAGTAGTGGTTTTGCCCAGGATGGGCACTGCTAGCTTTGCGGTGCTGGCTGGGATCGAGTTTCGCACTGCGCTGTGAATGTCTGTTCGCGAGGCTGTCATGCCTACGTCCCGAGGTTCAACGTATTCTCCGGGTGATCCATGCCTATTGACATCGTGGAAGCAGATAGTCTACTATCAGTGGTTGAGAAAGGAGGCTTACTATGCAAGCATACTGTATGAAGTGCCGCGCCAAGAGAGATATGAAGGACACCAAGAGCATCACCATGAAGAATGGTAGGCCGGCGACTCAGGGCGTCTGCCCTGTGTGCCGAACCAAGATGTTCAGGATCGGCAAAGGCTAGGCCAAGAGCGACTCTGCTCCAGACAACTGATAAGGGTTGGATTTCGCCTGTGTTGCGTGGTCCAACCCTGCTCTGGCGGCCGTCTTACAGAGCAAGGGGCGGGTGGCCGCGCAATGCGCACCTGGGCGGGCGTTTTCTGCTTGTCGCCGCGATGGTGCTACTCGCCTATCTTGACCCAACCGCGATGCAGAGCCATCAGGACTGCAGCCGTACGGTCGCCGACGCCGAGTTTCATGAGAATGTGGGAGATGTGGTTCTTCACCGTCTGAGAGCTTATCTGCAGGGCTGAGGCTATCTCTTTGTTTGTCTTGCCCTGCGCCATCTGTTGCAGGACGGCCAGTTCTCTCGGTGTCAGAGGCGGCTCCTGTATGCCTACCAGTGTCTGTGCCGGCACGACGCGTGTTGCTTCTGAAGAGCGCTCGCGTAGCAGTTCATCGTACTCAGCCGCCTCTTCCTTGTAGAACTCGTTCACCAGCTTTCGTATCCGGAACCAACTGGAGAGCCAGACCAGCGCTATGCCCGCAACGGCCGTCACTACCGTAATGGGGAGCGCTACCTCTCGCAGCGACATTATGATCACTGCGGCCAGGCAAACATAGCCGAGGATGACGCTGTCTACGCTCCATCTGAACGGTGTAGCCCGCTCGCTGGCCCTCTGACGCAGCAACCGTTGAACGCCGGCTTCGGTCAAATCGGGGCCTCCCGCCTGTTGTTGTTTCCCTGGCCTGTAGCTCTTCATCACTGGTTCTCGCAATCCATGTGCAGAGCTCTAAGCTGGGTATCGTGTGCATCGACCTTCGTGCGGTTGCTTATCACGTTGTTCGTCAATGTGAGAGACGTCTGCCATGTGGCCGTCGTGGTCGCTCATTCGGATGAAGCAGATAGCTGTTTGTAGCTGTCAAGAGCCTGCCTGGCCTTCTCGATATGTGTCCTTGTCGCTGCGGCCAGGTTCTCTAGGACCTGTTTCAGCTTTGGGGCGTCGCTTTCAAAGACCTCGAAGTATTTCCTCTCGATGAGGCTCTCCTCGATGTAGAGCGTTACTGCCAAAGCGTTCAGCAACGTGGTATCTCCTTGCCTGAGCTTGGCCTGTTCACGCTGCAGATAGGCCAGGTAGGAGAGTATCGCGTGTTCATTGAACCTGCTCTGGTTGATGAACAGGTCGCCCTGATCGATGGTCGAGATGAGTATCTGTATCCAGCCGGCATGTTCCTTTTCATCGGCGGACAAGCCGAGCCAGAAGCTATCGTATTCGGGATAGCGACTCGCGTATTCGCGATACAGAACTCCGATGGCCTCTTCGTTTTCGGCGAGTCTGCGGAGTAGATCATGTCTTTCCTTGCCCATAGACGGCTCCTATGAACCGGCTCCGTCCCTGCTGTCCGCGGCACTGCAGCCGGTGCCTTGCGCTTCGTGGCTCGTCGCAGCATCAGATACTCGATCTGAGCTGGAATCTACATCAGGGCAATTGTACACCAACTGAACAAAGGGCGGGTACCCCGTGCTCCGGGGTACCCGCCCTTCAGTTTGTCTACCAAGGTAGCGTTAGCTGCTTGGTTTGACCTTGCTGTAGCAATCGCTGCAGTATACTGGCCTCTCTTCGCGGGGCTCAAACGGTACTTCGGTGTCTGTGCCACATTCGGCGCACACTGCCGGGAACATCTGACGCGGGGCTCTGTAGCCGTCACCTGAGTAACGGTCTGACTTCCTGGCGCGGCGGCACTCAAGGCAGCGTCTGGGCTCGTTCTGCAGGCCGCGGGACGCATAGAACTCTTGTTCGCCGGCGGTGAAGACGAAATCCTGTCCGCAATCTGAGCACCGGAGTGACTTGTCCTGAAAACTCATTTGGATGACCTCCTTTCTTCTAATAGTTGGTTGCAGTTATGGTCATCCAAACGCTTGAGCTGATTTCAGGGAATCGAGATTGATATACCAAGGATGTGAAGACCTAAACTAAGCACCACCGCATATCTTATACATCACTGGCCTTTAATCTGTCAAGTTCTGCTCGGTCAATGGGATCCGAATACTAGTGACTTCGGCACGGCGAAGATGATGACGGCTGTTAAGCCATCATCTCGGTTCAGGTAGCCAATCGGCCGGGGCACATGCCGGTGTTGTGCCGTCGCCTACGCCCGGTAGACCGTGTATACTGTAGGGGTTATTCAGGTGGGCACGGCGCGGCCGGGTGTGATGTACCAGTTTAGTCGGCCCCGAAAGGGAGGTTCATATGTCAGATGTGATCGCCAGGGTAGTCTCGCAGAAGGGGACCTGCACTGCTGGACACAGGGTTGGTGATGAGTTCGGTATCGGACAGCGGACTCCATCCGATCTGTGTTCCTGGGCATTCTGCGCCGTGTTCCCCTTTGCGGAGGTCCTGCAGTTCGGTGGGTCTTTTCCTTGGGAGCAGGACCCGAACAAGGCCGTTGTGGCCTGTCCCGACGCTGATAACCCGGTGGTGTTTGAACTCAGGCGCACTCTGCCCTGAGTCGGCGGGGGTGGACGTATCATATGTTACCGTCTATTCTCCCCAGGTGATGACTTGCACGTCCTTCAGCGATGGCAGTAAAATGGGGTGCAAGTAAGCAGGCCCCGGTCAATGCCTTTGCCCTGACACGGTAGTGGACCGTGTCAGTACTGTGGGCACAGAGGCCAGGGCCTGTCTTGTTGTGATCGCGCTAAGAGATAATGAAGACAGAGAAACGCGGTGAGCTTAACGAAACTACGGCGCGTCTTGGTACCGAGCGACTGAGCAGGCTGTTCTGGCGCCTTAGTGCGCCGAGCATGGCTTCGATGCTGGCCATGTCCTTCTACCTGTTAGCTGATACCTTCTGGCTGGGCCGGCTGAGCTATGAGGCGATCGCGGCCATAACCATCACCTTTCCATTCTACATCATGGTGTTTGCCGTGGGGTACGGCTCCGGGGTGGGCGCGAATGCGCTGGCATCGCGTCGCTTCGGCGAAGGTAACATAGAAGCGACCAATCAGGTGGCCGGGCAGGCTTTTCCCCTGACCGCTATGCTCGGTGCGGGCCTCGTCGTGATCAGCGTAGTGTTCTCTAGGCAGGTGGCCGGTGTTCTGGGAGCGCCAGCCAGCATTGTCGACTTGACGTCGGAATACCTGTTCTTCTTTGGATGGGGAGTACCCTTCATCCTCTTCAGGGTGATCACGCGCAACATCTTCCAGGCTGCAGGGGACGCAGTGAAGCCGATGATCTTCACTGTCGCCGGCTGTGTGGCCAACGCTGTGTTGGACCCGGTCCTGATCTTCGGCTGGGGGCCCTTTCCTGCCATGGGTATCGGTGGTGCCGGGCTGGCGACGACGATCTCCGGCGTTATCGCCTGCGCACTCAGCTGTTATTATCTGCTGCGAAGCAAATCGGTCTACAGCGTGAAACTTCATCATGCCAGGCCTGACTTCCGGGTTATCGCTCAGATCTATCGTGTGGGCCTCCCCTCCACTTTGATGGACCTGACCGAGGCCGGGGTCTTCCTGGTTTTCAACCGGATCGTGGCTGGTTTCGGGTCTGTGGCGCTGGCGGCGCTGGGCATCGCATTTGCGGTCGCCGATGTGGCCTTCATCCCGGTAGTGGGTCTGGCCCATGCCCTGCTGCCGATAGTAGGCTTCTGTCTGGGGGCTCGTCTCTGGGAGCGGTTGTGGACGGCTGTCAGACAGGGCGCGCTGGTTGTTGCGGGGCTGTTGGGCGCGGCCAGTGTCCTTCTGGCCGTTTTCACGCCACAGGTGATCGCCATCTTCAATGATACCCCTGAGTTGCTGGCCATCGCCGTACCGGGGATGCGCATCTTCGTCTCGGCTCTCTTCCTTGTCGGTCCGGCCATTATGTTTATCATTACCTTTCAGGGGCTTTCCAGGGGATGGACGGCGACTCTGCTATCCCTGACGCGTCAACTGGTCTTCTTGCTTCCGGCACTGCTGATTCTGCCGCGCTTCATGGGGCTGACGGGCGCCTGGCTGGCTATTCCTCTCTCCGACGTTGGTGGCACGATCGTAGCCGGGCTGTGGCTTTATCGAGAGTATAGGAAGCAGAAGCGGAGCGGCCTCTGGTATCAGGATGTGGCGAGCAAATCGATTCCCGGGTCTCCGCCTCCACAGCCCTCCAACCCTGATTGATGTCCGTCAAGGCCAGCGCCTTGCCGGCTGCCGAAACCGCCCGACAGGCGACCTGGGTGTTTATCCACGGAGTCTGCGGTTGTCCCCAAGGCAGACATCTCTGCAGCGAATGCTGTGGTTGGGGGGTGTATCTCTACCAGAGGTTAGCAGCCACAGGTACGTCGGCGCGATCGCGTAGGTGGATGGCATCTTTGCTGCAACTGGCGCGGCAGATGCCGCAGCCGTAGCACCTCAGTGGATCGATGAATATCTTCTTGTTTGCCGCACTGTAGCCTACGGCGCCGAATTGGCAGACCCGCATACACTGCCGGCATCCGTTGCATAGTTCGCGGTCTACCTCGGCCAGGTACTCGGCACGGAACATAACGGGAAAGCCACTCGTTATTGTAGCTTGCATGGCACCGCAGTCCGAGCGGTCGCAGTTGCAGATGCCACCGATGAAGGGTGCCACAAAAGTCCAGACGCTATGGCAGAGGCCTTCTTTCTCGTATTGTCGGAAGTTCTCCAGGGCCTCCTCCTTGGATAGGTCCTCGAGGCCGGACGTATCTGGGCCGGTCAAGTAAGCCTTGTCGATCCCTTCTACTACCCTTCGCATCTCCCCGCCCTGGGGCAGCAGGCTTATCCCATAGCAGAAGCGTTGCTCGGTGCCCAGATTGATATAGCGGCATATACAGGGAAGGCGAACCACGCTGGTCACGAAACCAAAGATGCGTTCGACATCCTCGATGGGCAAGACCTGGCCGTAGTGCACCTTCTTCTGCCTGCGTATCAGGAATGGGAGCAGCACCCTTTTCACGTAGCCGGGCATTGTTCTCAGTCTCTCCAGTTCGGCGGAGCCTTCGGGATGATATTGAGCATGGCTGAAGAAGTCCGCAATGAACCTCCGCCGCTTGATATCATTGAGCAAATCGTCCGAGTAGTTCTCAGCCTTCAGGTACCACTTCTGACCTTCTCCATGCTTGTGACAGAATTCGCACATCCCTCTGCCCTCCTTCTATCTCCATTATACCCCTTTCCGCGGTGTAAATTCGGGCGTGTGGAAGTAACCTCAGGGCAGATGCCCTCGAATGCCCGTGTCCATCGCCATTGTCCGTGAGCTGTTACAGAGGCTGGGCGACCTCTCTGGGCCGGGTGTTGACCTTGACAGGGGCTGTGTTGTTGGTTATATTGTATTGTAAGTGATAGAGGTTGTCACTTGGAGCGGTATATGAGACTGACGGCCAACAGGATTGCAGGGATTCTCCGGGAGCGCGGGCATAAGCTGACACCGCAGCGCCATGCGGTGCTCAAGGTTATCGCCGGCACTCAGGATCATCTCACGCCAGAAGCAATATACGAGAGGGCCCGTCTGAGCAAGCCTGACATCGGGTTGATCACCGTGTACCGAACTCTAAACCTGCTGAGCGATCTGGATCTGGTGTGTCGGGTACACCGGCCGGACGGATGCCGCGGGTATATGATGCGCAGACCTGCCGAGCACCATCATCATCTGGTGTGTTCCGGCTGCGACAGGGTGGTGGATTTCAGCGGGTGCGATCTGGCAGACCTGGAGCGAAGGTTAGTCGAGGAGACGCGGTTCGACGTCGATGGGCATCTTCTGGAGTTCTACGGCCTTTGTCCTGATTGCCGCATGGGTTCTCCGGCATAGAATGGTCTCGGATTGAGGATGAGACGCAGTGCATGTGCGGTCCGGGCGATCCGCATCTACTGCGTATCAAAGGAGGCCTGGGCAACTAATGCAGTATAAGGAGGTCATGTGATATGAAGGGAAGCATTGACAGGAGGATTCTGATGGTAGTAGCAGGGGTGGTGGCATTGATAGTGCTCGTGGTGCTGCTGCTTCCCGGTCCG